>ERZ773079.986-NODE-986-length-17717-cov-24.119749_pt1 | contig 17717 bp, 14 predicted proteins | sample MGYA00511355_ERZ773079 | MGnify/ENA primary metagenome ERZ773079 (study PRJEB29015, sample SAMEA2737979) | human oral metagenome | biome: human oral; feature: human-associated habitat; material: dental | place: China | collected 2117 ... | reverse complement strand
TTCGCGTTCCATTCGCTCTCGCCGTGGCGGAGCAGTACGAGGGTGTAAGCCATGGGCCTATCCTGCCAGGATCGCAGGCACGGCGCGAGGTCCTGGAGGTCCTAGAACCGGGCACGCCACCTCCGCAGGAACCACATGACGAGCATATTCACGTATTGAAAACACGACAGTCCTGGTTATGCGCTTCAACGCATAACCAGGACCATTGTGCGAGGTGGCAATCAGCTCGAGATTAACTCACTGCAGAGTGACGACTCACGCGAGCCGGCACCCGCATTGCCCTCAGTTGTTGGGGTTGGCCTCATAGTAGGCCTTGCGCACCTCAGCGGAGACGCGACCGCGCTCAGAAACCTCCAGGCCCTGCTCGCGAGCCCACTCACGAATCTTCTGAGTGTCGGAAGGACCGCTGGAACGACGACGGCCAGAACTACGACGGCCACCGGTACGGCGAGCCTTTCCGACCCACTCCTCGAGGGATTCACGGAGCGCGGCTGCGTGCTCATCGTTCAGGTCGATCTCATAGGTGACGCCGTCAAGGGCGAAAGTGACGGTCTGGTTGGCCTCGGACCCGTCGACATCGTCGACGAGGATGACCTGAGTCTTCTGTGCCATGATTCCTCATTCTGACGGGGGAGCGGGTTCAAGCATGTATCCCGCTGCGGACAACGTTAGATTAAACAATCATTGCTCTCAATGCAACACAGCTTTTCGCCGCCCGCATTACCGACCGCGCCCAGCAACCTAATGCCGCAACTAGACATCATCGGAGCACACCCTCCAAGCAACCTTCAGGTAGGGATGAAAACTGTGAAAGCGCTGATGTCTCCATTGGAGATCCCCACAAGGCTCGACCATACAAACCACACCCATCCAACTCACTCCCTCGACCGACTGGAGGTATCCGAAGATCGACTGAACCGCAACGAAGAACCTTCCAGAGGATGCTCAGACGCAGGTCGAGGATTCTCTCAGCGAGAAGAGTGACTACTACTGGGAAGCTCACTCCACCGCCCCATGAGGCCGAGAAAATCATCCCTCCTCCTGCCCATGAGCCCCTGACGCACCCACCTCGTTGCCGGCATTTCAGCGACACAGCAACCCCGAAATACCGCGCCTGCAGCGCATACATGGCGCGCGCACAGAGAGGATGGGGGTGTGCCAGAACCCACAACTGAGCTTCGGAATCCACCCGCAGGGAACACGAAAGCCCCGGGAGACATGCACTCCCGGGGCTGATCGAGCCGCCTGTGGGAATCGAACCCACGACCTATTCATTACGAGTGAATCGCTCTGCCGACTGAGCTAAGGCGGCGCTCTGACGTGCGCAGCAGAGCCGAAGATACCGTTCCGACGCCCGCCACCGCAATCCAGCACAACGCTGTTGACCGTGTTCCTCAACACAGTGAACAGCATCTTGCGGGCAAGCGGAACATCGGAGCCCGACATCCCCTCCCTCACCGCGGATCCCCCCAATCCGCACTGGAACATCGCCGATACAGCACGCCCCCTGGAGATGAGTGCACTCGTCGTAGGTGCCACCGACTCAGCCGCGCCCGCCGGCTCCCGGTATTCTCCGCTCATCATTCAACAGATCTCGATCTCGTAAGGACCCCCATGGCCGACTCTCCGTCCACCCCCTCCCCCACACCTCCGTCATCACAACCAAATTCCTCTCACTCCTCCACCGACTTGCCCCAGGGCGATCTCGTCCAGGACCGCGGCGACGCCGGCTACAACAAGTCATTGAAGAATCGTCATCTCCAGATGATCGCCATTGGCGGCTCCATCGGTACCGGTCTTTTCATGGGGGCCGGCGGCCGGCTGAAGGAAGGCGGAGCCGGTCTGGTGTTCGCCTACGCCATCTGCGGCATCTTCGCATTTCTCATGGTTCGCGCGCTGGGCGAGCTCGCCATCCGCAGACCGTCCTCCGGCGCATTCGTCTCCTACGCCCGCGAGTTCCTCGGGGAGAAGGGCGCCTACATCACTGGTTGGTTCTTCTTCCTGGACTGGTCGGTGACCGTCATGGCCGACATCACGGCGGTGGCCCTTTACCTCCACTACTGGAAGAATCTGCAGGTCGTACCGCAGTGGGCCTTCGCACTCATCGCGCTCGTACTGGTCTTCATTCTCAACATGTTGAACGTCAAGATGTTCGGAGAGGCCGAGTTCTGGTTCGCACTCATCAAGGTCGCCGCCATCGTGTCCTTCATGGTGGCCGCTATCGTCGCCATTGTCCTCGGGCTGCACACCGGTACCACCTCAACCGGGGAGGCCATTACCGCGGGCGCTCACAACATTGTGGGCAATGGCGGCTTCTTCCCCGAGGGATTCCCGATCGTCTTCGCCCTCACCCTCGGCGTCGTCTTCGCTTTCGGAGGCACGGAGATGGTGGGTGTGGCCGCCGGTGAGGCGAAGGACGCCGAGAAGATCCTCCCCAAGGCGATCAACTCGATGATTCTGCGCATCTTCGTCTTCTACGTCGGCTCGGTCATGCTGCTGGCTCTCGTCCTGCCTTACACGTCCTACTCCAAGACCGAGTCGCCCTTCGTCACCTTCTTCTCCGGCATCGGCGTGCCCTACGCCGGCGACATCATCCAGGTCGTGGTCCTCACCGCCGCGCTCTCGTCTCTCAACGCCGGCCTGTACGCCACCGGGCGCACACTGCGCTCCATGGCGGTGGCCGGCGAGGCTCCGCGGGTCGCGGCCGGACTCAACAAGCACCAGGTTCCCGCCGGGGGCATCATCATGACCGCCGCCCTGGGACTGCTCGGCGTCGTCCTCAACGCCTATCTGCCCGGCGACGCCTTCGACATCGTCATGAACCTCGCCGGGATCGGCATCGCCGGAACCTGGGGCGCCATCCTCGTCACCCACCTCGCCTTCCTCCGACAGGTGGATGACGGCAAGGAGGTGCGCCCGGCCTACCGGATGCCCGGTGCCCCGTGGACCAACTACGCGGCCCTGGCCTTCTTCACCGTCGTCGTCGCCTCGAACCTGACCGACCCGGCCGGGCGCTGGACTCTGGCTCTGTTCGCCGTCGTCCTCGTCATGATGGTGGCAGGCTGGTACGCAGTGCGGGGCCGCATCCGAGGAGACCTTCTCGACGAGGTCCTCGCCGACGAGGTGGACGGGTCCGGGTCCGCCTCGACGCACGACGCCTGACCGGCAGGAGGCCGCTCCATGCACGTACATATCACCTACACCGGGGGCACCATCGGGATGGTGGACTCCCCCCACGGTCTCGTTCCCGGAGCCGATCTGGAGGGCTGGCTGACATCCCTGCTGGAGGGCACTCCCCTGGCGCGCTCGGTGTCGGTGACCTCGCTGGACCCGCTTATCGACTCCTCGAACGCCACACCGCTGTCCTGGCAGGCGATCGTGGACGACCTGCGTAGCCACGCCGACCAGACCCCGGAGGCGGCCTTCGTGGTGCTGCACGGCACCGACACCATGGCCTACACCAGCGCCGCCCTGTCCTACGCACTGACCGACCTGTCCACGCCCGTCGTCGTCACCGGCTCCCAGCTCCCGCTCGGGGTGCTCGGCTCCGACGCCGCAGCGAACGTCACCGGTGCGCTCAAGGCCGCCACCTCCGGGCGCATCGACGGGGTCTCACTGTTCTTCGGGCACCGGCTTCTAGCCGGAAACCGGGCGACGAAGTCCTCGTCATGGGCCTTCACCGGTTTCGAGTCGCCCAATGCGGCCCCACTGGCCACCACCGGCGCCCCATGGCAGTGGGCCGCACAGACACCGGCGGGAACCGGCTGGAAGGACGCCGCCCCCTACGCCCGCCACGACGTCGTCGTCGTCGACCTGGCCCCCGGCATCACCGCGACGCGCCTGGAGGCACTGCTGACGCCCCTGCCCGAGGCCGTGGTGCTGCGGGCGTTCGGGGTCGGCAACGTCCCCTCCCAGGAGCCGGGGCTGACCGCCGTCGTCGAACGGGCCATCGCCTCCGGGACGGCCGTGGTCGTCGCCTCCCAGTGCCACGAGTCCGAGGTGCTCCTGGGGCACTACGAGGCCGGGGACGCGCTCGCCCGCAGCGGTGCCGTCGGAAGCCGGGACATGACTCTGGAGGCCGCCTACGCCAAGGTGCAGTTCCTGCTCTCGCAGGGTCTGCGGGGGCCGGAGCTGGCCGCGTGGATGGGTCGCTCCATCGCCGGTGAGCTGACTCAGTAGCGCCCCAGGGCCGGATTCGAGCGCTGGTCCACAGACCTCGGCCCCGGGCGGCTGGTCATGCCGTCCGGGGACGAGGTTGTATCTGTCCATATCCACCCGTATCCACCTATATCCGCCGGGGGCTACGGCAGCAGCTCGCCGGGCCCCCGCGTATCGGTCAGCAGGTGAGCCCCTTGTCGGGCATCGTCCCGTTGAGCAGGTAGGTGTCCACGGCGTTCTTGACGCAGTTGTTGGAGCGTCCGTAGGCGGTGTGCCCGTTGCCCTTCCAGGTGAGGAGCTGACCGGTCTCGAGCTGATCCGCCAGGGCCTCGGACCAGGCGTAGGGAGTAGCCGGGTCGCCGGTGGTCCCCACCACGAGGATCGGCGCCGCACCGGAGGCCGCGATCTTCTCACGCTTCCGAGTCGACTTGTGACCCCAGCCCTGGCAGTAGGCGTCAGGGTAGAGCAGCTGGGAGTTGAAGGTGGGCGAGGCCTCCTTGACGGCAGTGGCACCCTGCTCCCAGGAGGCGTTGTCCCCCTGAACGGGGTAGTCCAGGCAGTTGACCGCCATCAGGGCCTCAGCGCCGTTACCGGAATAGCTTCCGTCGCTCTGCCGGTAGGAGATGGCGTCGGCGATCGTCAGCAGCGCGCTTCCGTCCGGGTCGCCCGAGTTGCCCATCGCCTGGTTCAGGGCCAGGTTGAGGGACGTCCACAGGCTGGTCTGGTACATCGCCCCCAGGATCCCGTTCAGGGCCAGGTCGTGGGTCAGCGGCCGCTTGTCATCGGAGGTGGGGATCGGCTCGGTCTTCGTGGACTCGAGGAACTCCCGGATCTGGGAGACGCCGGAGTCGACGTCCCCGCTGAGCGGGCAGCCCTTCCTCGAGCTCTGGCACTCCTGCACGTAGGCCCTCAGCGAGGCCTCAAAGCCCTTGGCCTGCCCCAGGGCCAGTTCCTGCGCGCTCAGGGAGGGATCGACGGCGCCGTCGAGGACCAACCGACCAGTGTTACCCGGGAAGAGCTCGGCATAGGTGGCGCCCAGGTAGGTGCCGTAGGAGAAACCCAGGTAGGTGAGCACCTGCTGCCCGTCGACCGCACGCAGGATGTCGAGATCCCGAGCGGCGCTGATGGTGTCGATATGGTCCAAAAGCCCCGGAGTACTGGTCTTCTGCTCGCAGGAGCCGTTCATCTTCCGCGCTCGCTCGACGGTGGCCGTGGCCGACGGCGTCGCCGGGTCATTCTCACCGGCCCGCTCGGCATCGAGCTCGGCATCGGTGAGACAGTCGATGGCGGTTGAGGCGCCCACGCCGCGGGGATCGAATCCGACGACGTCGTAGGAGCCCAACAGGTTCTTGGAGAAGTACGAGCCGACGCTGTCAACCAGGTCAGTACCAGATCCTCCCGGCCCGCCGGGATTCACGAACAGGGACCCGATCGAGTCCCCGTTCGCGGCCCGTTTCTTCACCGCGATCTCAATCGTCTCGCCGCCGGGGTTGTCGTAGTCGAGCGGCACCTTGATCTTGGCGCAGGTGAAGCCCGTGTCCTCACCCGACGCGGCCTGGTCCGTCCCCTTCTTGGCGCAGGTGTACCAGGAGACCTTCTGGGTGTAGAAGCTCTCCAGCCCGGCCGGGACCGGAGCCGAGGCCGACGCCGTGGCCGGCGTGGCCTTGATATCCGTGTTGCCCTGGCAGGCGGTCAGGCCGGTGCACACCAAGAGCGCAGCGATCGCTGCGGCGACGCGCTTGGCGTGTGGCCGGGGGGTAGTCTCGGTAGTCACGGGGGGCAGCCTATGCATGACGAGTCACCCACTCCTCCTCCTGCGGGCGGAATGGGGACAGGTACCCATCACACCTGCGGCCCACCGTGAGGGCAGGTATCACTCGTTGCCCTTGCAGGTCGCACCCGGCTTGGGCATCGTCCCACCGATGAGGTAACCATCGATCGCTCTGCGGACGCATGCACCGGAGCGCCCGTAGGCGGTGTGACCGTCGCCCTCCCAGGTCAGCAGCTGGCCGGAGTCGAGCTGCTCGGCCAGGGCCTTGGACCAGGCGTACGGAGTGGCCGGGTCCCCGGTGGTGCCGACGACCAGGATCGGGGCGGCGCCCTTGGCGTGGATGGGAGCGGGCTTGCGAGTCCCGTTGTGCCCCCAGGCCTGGCAGCGCGCGTCCTGGTTGCTCAAGGAGACGCCGAAGGTCGGCGAGCTCTGAAGGATCTGCTGGTACTCCTTCTCCCAGCTGGTCATGTCGCCCTGAACCGGGTTGTCGAGGCAGTTGACGGCGTAGAAGGTCGGTGCGCTGACGCCGGTCGTGGTCGGGCCGTAGAGCGTCTGGAAGGAGGAGCCGTCCTGCTGAGTGATGGCCTGGTCGAGGGCGTAGGTGAGGGCGTTCCAGTACTCGGAGGCGTACAGGAGGCGACGCACGACGACGGTGATCGTGCCGCCGTCCACGGTGACGTTCGGGTCCGAGGTCTTCAGCGGCGTCTTGTCGGCGGAGGCTATGAGGTCGCGGATCTGCTGCGTCCCGGCGTCCACGGAACCGGTCAGCGGGCAGCTCGGGCCGGTCTGCCCGGCCTGACACTGCTTGACGTAGGTGCGCAGCGAGGTCTCGAATCCCTTGGCCTGTCCAGCGGCCCGCTCGCCCAGCGACAGGCTGGGGTCGACGGCGCCGTCGAAGACCATGCGGCCGGTGTTGGCCGGGAAGAGCTCGGCGTAGTGAGCACCCAGGTAGGTTCCGTAGGAGAAACCCAGGTAGTTGAGCTTCTCGTCCCCGGACAGGGCCCGAAGCACATCGAGGTCACGGGCCACTGAGATCGTGTCCACATGGTCGAGGAGCCCAGCGGGTTTGGTGCTGGCCGCGCACTGGGCCTCTTCCTGCTTGAAGTTCTTGGTGATCTCGTCGATCAGCGTCTTGAAGCCGGCACCGTCCGGAGTCGCCTCGCCGGCGGCGGGACCCTCGGCATCCGGGAAGGGGGTGGGATCGGCTCCGGCGGCGTCGGCGGCGATCGAGCCGGGCAGGGGGTCGTCAGCCCCCATGGCCGCCTGGGCAGCCCCGGCGGGCAGCGCTCCACCGAGGACGTCGCAGGTGATGGGGGTCGAGTCGCCGACGCCGCGAGGATCGAAGCCGATGATGTCGAAGGAGGCGTTGACGTCCGGTGAGAACTGGACCTCGTTGTTCTCCACCATCGCCACCCCCGAGTAACCGGGGCCGCCGGGGTTGGCGAAGAGGCTGCCCTGGCGCACCGAACCGGTAGCCAGGTGCTTCTTCATCGCGACCTCAATGGTCTGACCATCAGGCTTGGAGTAGTCCAGAGGCACCTTCACCTTCGCGCACTGGAACCCGGTCCTCTGCGCAGACCTCTCCATCCCACCGGTCGCACCGCAGTCATACCACTCCACCTTCTGGCTGTAGAACGACTCCAGCCCCTCGGGCACCGCAGCCTTCGCAGCCACAGCCGGAGCCGCAACCACCGGCCCCGGCACCGCCACCGCAGGAACCACACCGGCCCCCACACCCAGGCACACACCCGCCACAGCGGCCAGCACCCCAGCAACCACCCGACGACGCCCGTTCGGCAGGATGCCGCTCTGTCCCGTACGTTGTTTCACGCCGTTTTTCATAAGCGTTATATTACAAAGCGACAACACCGCACGGGCGCGGTTTGTTACTGCGATTCAGGAGGCCCCAGCCGCATCCTCTCCAGCGACGTTATGCCTCACCCCGGCATACCTGCCCGGGCGGCGGGAGCTCGCCGGAGAGCAGGAAGGTGTCTACCGCCTTGGTGCATGCGGCTGCGCGACCGTAAGCGGTATGCCCATTGCCCTCCCGAGTGAGCAGATGACCGGTCTCGAGCTGCTCAGACAAGGACCTGGCCCATTCGTACGGCGTCGCCGGGTCCCCGGTGGAACCCACGACCAGGATCGGGGCGGCCCCCTTGGCGTGGATGGGAGCGGGCTGACGGGTCCCGTTGTGCCCCCAGGCCTGGCAACCAAGATCAGCGCTCGCAGCCGAGTCCCCGAAGGTAGGGGCCTCACGCCTGATCTCCTCGTGCCTGGCCGACCACACGGCCATGTCTCCATCGACCGGATAGTCCAGGCAGGTGATGGCTGCGCGGACGGCGGCGGTGTTGGCGACGTCGGCCACAGTCTGGTCCGTTATCTGCCGGATGAGTGCGCCGTTGCGCTGGTTGATCGCCTCGTCCAAGGAGGAGGAGAGGCCACTCCAACTCTGTTCGTCACCGTACAGGCTGTACATGACCGCCATTCGGATCTCGGACCCGGTCACTGGACGGTTCGGGTCGGAGCTCGGCAGGGGCGACCGATCGACGGAGGCGAACAGGTCCCTGACCTGCTGCACTCCGGCATCGGTGCCTCCGGTGAGCGGGCACCCCTGTCCCGCCTGGCACCAGTCGACGTAGGTTCGCAGCGCGCGCTCCAAGCCCTTCATCGCCCCTGCTTGCCTCTCATACAGGGAGATGCTGGGATCCAGGGTGCCGTCGAGGACCATACGGCCGGTGTTGGCCGGGAAGAGCTCGGCGTAGTGAGCACCCAGGTAGGTTCCGTAGGAGAAACCCAGGTAGTTGAGCTTCTCGTCCCCGGACAGGGCCCGAAGCACATCGAGGTCACGGGCCACTGAGATCGTGTCCACATGGTCGAGGAGCCCAGCGGGTTTGGTGCTGGCCGCGCACTGGGCCTCTTCCTGCTTGAAGTTCTTGGTGATCTCGTCGATCAGCGTCTTGAAGCCGGCACCGTCCGGAGTCGCCTCGCCGGCGGCGGGACCCTCGGCATCCGGGAAGGGGGTGGGATCGGCTCCGGCGGCGTCGGCGGCGATCGAGCCGGGCAGGGGGTCGTCAGCCCCCATGGCCGCCTGGGCAGCCCCGGCGGGCAGCGCTCCACCGAGGACGTCGCAGGTGATGGGGGTCGAGTCGCCGACGCCGCGAGGATCGAAGCCGATGATGTCGAAGGAGGCGTTGACGTCCGGTGAGAACTGGACCTCGTTGTTCTCCACCATCGCCACCCCCGAGTAACCGGGGCCGCCGGGGTTGGCGAAGAGGCTGCCCTGGCGCACCGAACCGGTAGCCAGGTGCTTCTTCATCGCGACCTCAATGGTCTGACCATCAGGCTTGGAGTAGTCCAGAGGCACCTTCACCTTCGCGCACTGGAACCCGGTCCTCTGCGCAGACCTCTCCATCCCACCGGTCGCACCGCAGTCATACCACTCCACCTTCTGGCTGTAGAACGACTCCAGCCCCTCGGGCACCGCAGCCTTCGCAGCCACAGCCGGAGCCGCAACCACCGGCCCCGGCACCGCCACCGCAGGAACCACACCGGCCCCCACACCCAGGCACACACCCGCCACAGCGGCCAGCACCCCAGCAACCACCCGACGACGCCCCGCAGTCCTTGCGGTTCCACCGCTTCCGCCACTGTTCATTACCGCAGAAACGATGCTGTTTCGACGACGACATTGTCTTGTTCTCGTTTCCATGGGCATCATCGTATAAAACAACCGTCCGGCGCATAATCCCTCTCAAGGATGAGGTGGCCCGTCGTCTCAGCCCACACCGGCTGGGGTGCCTTCAGCATTCTCAGGAGGCACCAGCTCCCAGGACACGGCCCACATCCAGATCCGATCGAGCTCGACCTCCATGAGCTGACGGGCCCTGACCTCGGTCATCGCGCACGTGGTCATTCCCCCCAGCTCCACCTCGTCGCCGTTGCTGTACACGGTCGCGTACGCACCCGGCCCTGAGCCACTGAGCCTGCGCAGAGTGGAGCGAGCATACCGGCTGACGGCGAAGTCGCTTCGGGAGGCGGGCCAGGGAACGTCGTAGGAACGCCATACCGTCCGGCTGTGAATACCGGACCGGTCGAAGACAGTCCGCGGCCGCAGGGTCAGGTATCCCATGAGGAAGCAGAGCGCCGACGCTCCCAGACAGATGAGTACCGCCCGATAGTTCAGGTACCTTGCGAAGACCGCCCCGAGGACCAGGCCCACGATGCCAAAAGCGACAAGACCCCAGGCGATGCCCTGCTCCTGCACGCTCGATCGGCGGACAATCGGCCGAAACCGAGAAGCGGCGGGCCCGCCATAACCGGAATCCATTGCCGTCATACAACGACCCTTCCACATACCGCGCCGGTTGTCCTGGTTTTGCCCCAGTCGCATCGTCTCCGCTCAGATCGACGTCGCCGCGCCGCTGCCCGGCCGATCATGCCCCGGCCTGAGGGCGCAGCTGGACCATGAGGGCCTCGACGGCCAGCAGCGGGGCCGCGTTGGAGCGCAGGCGGCTGCGGCACTCCTCGATGGCTCCGATCCGGGCCAGGGACTGCTCGGGGGTCGTCGTGCGGGCGGTCTGGTCGACGGCGTCGGCCAGGTCGAGGTTGACGCGCTCGACGTCGCTGCCCATCTGGGTGGTGAGCACGTCGCGGTAGAAGGACAGCAGGTCGATCATGGCCCGGTCCAGGACGTCGGTGCGGGCGCGCTTGGCGCGGCGCTTCTGGTCCTCCTCGAGCTGGCGGATCTGGGCGCGCAGGGCCGCCGGGATCTTCCCGTCGCTCTCCAGGCCGAGGGCGCGGGTCAGCTCGGCCTTCTCACGGGCGTCGCGCTCGGTGGTGGCCTCCTTGGCCTCGGACTCGGCGGCCTCCACCAGGGAGGCGGCGGCCAGGACGGCGTCACCGACGCTGCGCAGCGAGACCGGGGCGAGCAGGAGACGGCGGCGGCGGTCCCAGGCGTCGGCATCGGTGGCCAGGTGCCGGGCGAGTCCGATATGCGACTGGCTGGCCCGGGCGGCCCGGGCGGCCAGCTCGGGGTCGGCGCCGTCTCGACGCACGAGGAGCTCGGCGACGGCGTCGGCCGGCGGGATCCGCAGCGTCACCAGGCGGCAGCGGGAGCGGATGGTGGGCAGGACGTCGTCGGCGCTGGGGGTGCACAGCAGCCAGACGGTCTGGGGCGGGGGCTCCTCGATGGACTTGAGCAGGACGTTGGTGGTGCGCTCGGCCATGCGGTCGGCGTCCTCGACGAGGATGACGCGCCAGCGACCGGTCCAGGGCCGGCGTTGGGCCTCACCGATGAGGGTCTTGACCTCGTCCATCGTGATGATGAGCTTCTCGGTGGCCAGGCGCACGACGTCGGGGTGGGAGCCGGCCATGACATCACGGCAGGGCTTGCACTGCCCACAGCCGGGTACGGGGCCGGTGCACTGCAGGGCGGCGGCGAAGGCGCGGGCGGCATTCGAGCGGCCCGATCCGGGAGGGCCGGTCACGAGCCAGGCGTGGGTCATCGCGAGCCCGACGGGCCCTGGAGAGCCCGCTCCCCCGCGTCCCATGCCATCGGTACCATCCACTCCGCCCGCGATGCCCGCAGCCACCGGGGCGGTTCCGGCGGCAGCGCTCGCCTCACGTTGCTCGGCCACCTCACGGGCGGCCTGAGCCGCGGCACTGAAGGCAGCCACGGCGGCCTCCTGACCGACGACGTCCTCCCACACACTCATGAGCCCGCCCCCTTGAGCGGTTCCCCGGCGCTGCGGCGAGCAGCGGCCTCGACGAAGGCCTCCAGATCGACGAGGACCCCCTGGTGGGCCCCGCCTCGCTCGTGGCGCACTCCGTGGCGACGCACGGCCTCGACGGCGGCCCCGATGACGTCGTCGGCCACCTGGTCGACGGAACGGTCGGCGTCGATGACGACGAAGCGCCCGGGCTCGGCCTCGGCCAGGGCGAGGAACTGCCGGCGCAGGGAGGTGCGGAACGTACCCCCCTCCTGCTCCAGACGGTCCTTGGCACCGCGGCCGGTGGCGCGCTGCTCGGCCAGGTCGGGGTCGCCGTCGAGCAGGATGGTCAGGTCCGGCAGGAGGCCCTCGGTGGCCCACAGGGAGAGGTCGCGGACCTCCTGGGGGCCGAGCGAGCGGGCCGCGCCCTGGTAGGCGACGGAGGAGTCGAGGTAGCGGTCGGTCAGGACGACGGCGCCGCGCTCAAGGGCGGGCCGCACGCGGGTGGCGATGTGGTGGGCGCGGTCGGCGGCGTACAGGAGGGCCTCGGCGCGCGGGGCGACGTGCCCACCGTGCAGGAGGAGGCGACGAATCTCGACGCCGAGCTCCGTGCCGCCCGGTTCGCGGGTGAGGATGTGGTCCACGTCCGCTGCGGTCAGCAGGTCGGCGAGGATGCGGATCTGCGTCGTCTTGCCGACGCCGTCTCCTCCTTCGAAGGAGATGAACAGACCGGGGTGGGCCGTGGCGGAGGGCGACTGAGTCACGCGACCAGCGTAGCGGCCACGGTGTGTGACCTCAGAAAGTCGGGACGAAGACCTCGACGCGGCGGTTGAGGCGGCGGCCGCCGGGATTGTCGGAGCCGTCGGGGTTCTCGTTGGGGGCCACCGGCTTGGTCTCGCCGTAGCCGACGGCCTCCAGGTCGGCGGTGACGCCGTCGGACTTCAGGGCGCTTGAGACGGCCTGCGCCCGCTGCTCGGAGAGCTTCTGGTTGAAGGCGTCGTCGGAGACGGAGTCGGTGTGGCCCTGGACCTGAACCTTGGGGGCCTTGGAGTCCTTGAGGACGGTGGCCAGGTTGGTGAGCGTGGTCGAGGCCTCGCCGCGCAGGTCGGATGAGCCGAAGTCGAACAGGACGCTGTCCTCTAGGGTGATGACGGTGCCGCAGGACTGCACGGGCTTGGCGGCTTCGATGGAGGGGAAGGTGCCGACCTTGCCGGCCTTGGGGACGGGTTTGGCCGAGATCGTGGAGCCGTTGACAATGGCAGTGCCGTCACCGTTGTTGGTGATGGAGAGCTTGCCGTCGGAGTAGGTGCCCGAGCCGTTGCCGTCGTTGGTGATGGAGACCCCGCCGCGGTTGTAGGTGCCCGAGCCCTTACCGTCGAGGGTGATGGACTCTCCGGTGGCGGAGTCGTTGTAAGTGCCTGAGCCGTCACCGTTGACGGTGACGGAGAGGTGGTCGTCGCTGTAAGTGCCCGAGCCGTCACCGTTGTTGGTGATGGAGACCTTGCCGTCGTTGAACGTCCCTGAGCCGTCACCGTTGTTGGTGACCGAGGTGGTCCCTGAGTTCGTGGTCATGGAGCCGTCGCCGCCAAGGACCGTGGAGCCGGAGACGAGCGAGCCACTCGCGTCGCAGCGGGCGGGCCTGACGGTGATACCGGGCTGGGAGGTGATGGAGCGTGTCAGGTCCGGGGTGAAGGCGCCCGTGGATTGGGTGAGCAGGCTGAGGTCGGGCAGGGAGATCATGGGGATCGGGGGAATCTGTCCGGGCTCGTAGCCGGCGACGGCCTGCCCAGTGGAGCCGGAGGTTCCCGTCTCCGGGGAGGAGGCAGGGGCCTGGGCGCTTCCCGCGGAGCCGGCGGAGTCCGAGCCGGCCTGACTGGCCTGGGTCTGCTGACCCTGAGCCTGCGAGGACGAGCCGCCTCCGATGGACAGGGAGCAGCCGCTCAGTGCGAGGGCGGCGATGAGGGAGAGGGAAGGCAGGGAGATGAGTGCTTTCGTCATGCCCGGAACGTTACTGAGTCGTTGTCGCCGCCCGGTTCCCACCCTGTCGCAGAACTGCGACGCAGCATCATCCGGGCCGGGCGGCTCCGGCATGGGAAGCGCGACCGTGATGCGATCGTGACTGACGGGCTATAGTCAATTCATTGCGGCCTGCCGGTTGATTCCGGCTATCACCGATTGGAGTGTGCTCGTGGGACAGCGTGGTTCTCGTCGTCGATTCGCAGGGGTGGCTGGCACCGTGGTACTCGCAGGGTGTCTGGTGCTGGCCGGGTGCTCGTCAAGCAGCCCGAAGGGCGGCGGCACCGTGCCACCACTGAAGACCGCTGCCAGCGGGGCCAGCGCGTCCGCCGGTGCGACGACGTCGGCCGGGGCCTCGGCGTCACCGGGCGCGAGCAGCACCGCCAGTACAGGCCCCGTGACCCCGGAGTCGATGTCGGACCCGGACCTGGGCTACACGGTCGTCTCCGTCCCCGAGAACCTCGACCCCACCCAGACCGAGGTCCTGCGCGCCTACTTCGCCTACGACAAGGCGACCTGGCGCCTATGGACGAAGAACGAGGGCCTCGACACCATCAACAACGTCGCCACCGGCGAAGTACTTACTCAGGTTCGCCGCAATGCATCGAACCGCAACGGAGCATTAACGCGACCACCGGTGCGGATCTCGGTGAGCGAGGTGACCGCCTCAGCAGATGGTAACGGCTACGCGGTTTCCGCCTGCTTGGACCAGACTCGCACGACATTTGTGGACGGCCAGGGAAACGACACTACGAAACCGCAGCAGCAAGTATATGTTCCCATCATCGAAACAATGAAGAAGACCTCCGACGGCACCTGGAAGGCAAGCCACGAGGACCACGGGGAAGCGAATAGTTGCTCAGTCAGCAACTAAGAGGTTGAATCATGACAGAATCGTGCACCAGAAAACACCGACCTGCCTTCCTTGTCGCCGCGTTCCTCACTATCGCCATGTCGACCGGACCTCTCGCGCAGGCAGCAAACTCCGGGGACGCATGCTCCCAGGTGGATGCCTCCTCGACGCAGAGTGCGGGTGGCGGGGAGATCTCGGTGAGCATCACCGAGCAGTACACGACAGCCTCATCCGGAGGCGGCGGAGGCGAAACGGTCTCGTCGTCAACGTCCATAAGCGTCAAGCCCTCCTGCTACTACGAGAAGCAAGCGGATCAATCGCAGGTAGGCAGAGACGCCTTCGACATCCAGGACAGCGGCAAACTCAATCAGCCAGATGAGGTCGAAAGGATGTATTCCGGTTACAAGCAATGGATGAAAGATAGGCAACCGGGAACCTGGTGGCACGTAGAATGCAACAGGGACGCCTTTGATGACCTGGGCGCCATGCAAGCCGCCCGCAACCGCATGACCCCCAATGGAGCGCCTTACCTGTGGGTCCCGGACAGCGAGAACGGCGGGAAGCCTCCGGCTCCCTATATCTCCGGGCGCACGCTTGCGACCGCGGCGTGGAAAGCGGTGAAGATTCCGCAACCGACCATCGAGACCAATCCCAAGGTCGGTTCTCAGGGCGCCACCCTGGTTGGGATGGACACCTGGGTGTGGGCCACGGGCAATACCCCGCGCTCGGTGACCGTCACCGCTTCCGCAGGAAGCACGTCGGCGACAGTCACGGCAGCCTCGGCCGGTCTCCAGCTCTCCGCCCCCGACGGGAAGTCCTCATGTCAGGGTTTTGGTATTGCCTGGCACTCGGGAATGCCTGAGGGGTCGAGCCCCTGCACCATTTCCTTCAACCGCAGCTCGGCGCACCTGGGCGGCACGACTCCGCTGACGGTGTCCGTAGCGTATTCCGCCACCTACACCGCCACCGACGGCTCCGGAGGTGACCTGCCCGCGGTCACCGCCACCAACACCATCAACCTGCCTGTCGCCGAGGTCCAGACCCTCACCACCAACAGCAAGAACCCCCGTCAGAACTGAGACAACCCACCCGCCAGACACGAATCGCGGGCACGCCCCACCACGCGCAGCAGAAACGACGGCTGTGCCTATGGCACCTCCGTGCGCCTCAGAGTTGGGCCGTTAGCAACTGGCGGAATGGCGGGAATCATTTCCCGAACTAAAGCCTTCATACCTTCGAGCGATTTCGGCCCGTACGTGTGTCCCGAAAAGTTATTGTAAACGAGTTCCACCTGAAGTGCGTGGTTATCCGGGTACAGTCAGGCGACAGAGATTCCGTCGTCATGCGCCCACATGTAGCCTCGTCCTTCGATTCCGTCAAGGACCAGCCGCTCGTGCCCCTCAGCTTCGATCTCACTGAACAAGTGCCCACTGTCCACACTCAGGATACCGCCTGGAGCATATGCAATAAGTAGCGAAGAGAGATTATCGTCACCGCTCTCGTGCCCCGTAATCGTGCAGTAGAAAGCACTCTCTTGCGGCACCTTGGTTGGATCGACGGAATCATTACTGTGACGGTACACATACTCTTCAGAATGGAAGGACAGCCCTTCTAGCAGCAATCGATTCGGGACAACGTCGCATAGGGTGTCATCCACCCTAAATAATCCAGAGGAGCCGCACTAGCCCCGATGCGGTCATCCAATCCTAGACCACTTTACCGTAACATCCACAGATCCGCTCACGTATGCAGAGGCTCGGATCCGGATTAGGAGGCCACCGGCGGCCCCGCGACGGGCAGGCTCAGCCAGACCCGGGTTCCCACGCCCTCACGGGAGGCCATGCGCACGCTGCCGCCGTGGCGGCGCACGATCGTGGACACCAGCGCCAGCCCCAGCCCCGAGCCCGGCAGACCCCGGGCGTTGCCGGCCCGGGCCAGCTCGCTCCACACGGCCGGCAGGTCCGCCTGCGGCACCCCGATCCCGGTGTCGGCCACCTCGATGGTGACGGTGCCGGACTCCTCCCGACCGCGCACCTCCACGGTCCCGCCGGGCTGGGTGTACTTCGAGGCGTTGGAGATGACGTTGTAGACGGCCGAGTACAGCAGGTCGCCGTCGCCGCGCACATGCGACAGCGGCCACGGCACCTGCGGTAGATCCAGGCGGATCTTGGGCCCGCCGCCACGCGCCGTCGCCTCCTCGCCGACCGCCTGGGCGGCGTCGTGGACGGTCTCGGCGATATCGACGTCCTCCAGTGAGAGGACGGCCGTCTCCAGATCGGCCAGCTTGCGCAGGTCCGTCACCAAGCGCCCCATGCGGCGGGCCTGGGCGTCGACGACGTCGACCCGGGCCTGCAGCTCGTGGGGCGGGGCCTGCGGCAGGTCGGCGACGGCGGCCCGCACCGCCGTCAGCGGGTTCTTCAGCTCGTGGTCCAGCCGGCGCAGGAACTGCTGGTGGCGGGCCCAGGCCTCCTGCTGGGCCTCACGACGGGCCCGCTCGACCGCCCGCCGTGCCCGGTGACGCCCCGCGGTGACGAGCAGCGCCAGCAGCACCAGCACGACACCGACCTCCGCGACGGCGAGCGGCACGGTCGTCGTGATGAACAGGGGCGACAGGCCGTAGACGACATAGGCGACGGCCACCACGACGGCGATGACGAGCAGCGCGAGCAACCACCCGATCCACATCCTGCCGGAGGACCTCTCCGTGGCGGAGGTCGGGGCGACCGGGGCGGCCTCGGGGGTGGGACCGGAGGGCGGCTCCACGGGGCGGTCGGCACCTATGGCGGGCTGCCCCGTGGTGGGCCGAGTGACCACCGGCCAGCCCATCGTCGGCTGAGCCGTGGGCGCAGGAACCGTCACGGAAGTGGCCGGAGGATGCGACGGGCCCGCATAGGGCTGACGGATCTCCACGGTCTGGGGCCCACCCGCATCCACGGTGGGAGGCAGGTACCGGGTGCGGCCGTCATGCGGAGCCGCCTGGGGCGGGAGCGAGGGCGGCAGGTCCGGCGCCGGAGTCTCCGACGGTGACTGGCTCATGCCCGGACCCCGGCCCGGAAGCGGTAGCCGACGGAGGGGACCGTCTCGATGTAGGTGGGGTTGGCGGCGTCGTCACCCAGCGCCTGACGGATCTCGCGGATGCGATGGTCGACGGCGCGTGTGGAGGTGGCGAAGTCGATGCCCCACAGGGAGGCCAGCAGGTCGTCCCGCGTGT
>ERZ773079.982-NODE-982-length-17768-cov-3.385762_pt1 | contig 17768 bp, 20 predicted proteins | sample MGYA00511355_ERZ773079 | MGnify/ENA primary metagenome ERZ773079 (study PRJEB29015, sample SAMEA2737979) | human oral metagenome | biome: human oral; feature: human-associated habitat; material: dental | place: China | collected 2117 ... | reverse complement strand
GCGCGACCCTCTGCTTAGGAGGCAGATGCTCTATCCATCTGAGCTACAACCGCATGCCTCTTGCATTTTATCAAAAGACAGCGCAATATGCAAGTCCTACGCGCGCACCATGCAAAAAGGGCTGCTGCACGAAACAAGCGTGCAACAGCCCTTTCTCTCTCGGGAAGTGCGCCCTCAGGCGAGCTTCTCCGTATCGACCGTCTGGATGGCGATGTCCTTGATGGAGACCGGATATGCCTCTCCTGCGACAATCGCCTTCTTGTCAATGACGTTCTGCAGACAGGTCGCGACCTCCGCCTTCGTGAGTCCGTCCTTCGGATCCATCAGGTTTACCGTCAGCTCCTTGCCGCTGGACATCTTCATCGTCATGCGCAGCTGTTTCTTCGTCGACATTGTGCTTACCTCCTTTCCTCCGTATTCTCAGTGCCCTCCTCAGTCCTCGAGGACGGCAGAGTCCGTACGCGTCACCATGCTCAGACCGTGGCGCTGGAGATCCGCGAAGCCCTTGCCGACCGCAAGTGCGTCCGCATCCGTGAGCGTGGGCGCGATGCCGCTGATCGAGCGGTTCCTGTAGATGGTCTTGCCATCCGTACCGACCCCCGTGATGACCTTGAGGGTGAGCTTGCTCGCTGCATCTCTGCGTGCCATATGGATCAACTCCTTTCTCTCTTGGTATCCGTAAACGCGTTACACATGGATACCTGCCGAAAAGCCAAAAAGGAGGAGCCTTATCTAAAATTTTTCTTTACAATCGAACATTCTTTCTATATAATACAAAATCAGAAAGGAACAGGTGATTGTTTTATCACAACTCGTGCCTGTGCGTCCCGCCAACGGCAGGCAGGAGGGCGGCAAGCCGCCCATAGGAAAGGAGATCCGAAATGAACCGGACGAAGAGAGAAATGCTCATGCAGAAACTGCCCGCAGCGGCGGACATTCTTGCACTCATACCCGTCACAGGCACGGACGGCGGCAGTGAGACCGTCGTCCATACCGCCACAGGAAGGGCGATGACCATCTCCGCCGCCCCCGAATACGTCCTCGCCTGTCTCGCGGGACGTGAGGACAAGGAGCTCCGGCTCATCCGGCGGAATGCGGCGCGCCGGCTTGCGCGGCGGCGCAACATCATCCTCCCGATCCTGCACGGTTGTGTACTCGCCCCGATCATGGTGCGGCATGTAAGCAAGCGCAGCGGCAGGCTCGGCTACATCAATATTGCGCGCAGGCCGCTGATCGGGAGCGCCGGGAGCGGCACCGATGTCGCCCTGCAGAGCGGCACCGTCATCCACTCGCTCTGGCAGCCGCCCACAGTGAAGAAACTCGTGCAGGAGGGGAGCGCCGTCCACTACAAGCTGCTCGTCGATGTCCAGCGCCAGCTGCGCCGCGTTGAGGCATTTGTGTAAATATGCACAAAAGACAGCCCTGCGAAGCAAATCTCAGCTTCGCAGGGCTATCTTTTTATACTGCTTCTTGTTTAGGCAGAGATATCGACGTTTTTCCCCTTCTGCGCCTCTTCTGCGGCGAGGTCGCTCTTGATCTGATCGAAGGAGATCTTCCCCATCCGATGAAAGCCGTAGCGGTTGCCAAGGCGCGTCATCTCATCCAGATAGGCGGCGGACAGCTCGCGTCCCCGTGCAAACTCCTCCTCCGTGGTGATCGCGGAGTAGGTTCCGTAGTCGTACTCATAGGACAGCGTCTTGCGCCCCTCGTGATCCCAGAACATACTGGACGCGGGCATATAGCCGCCCGTCTTCGTCATGACCTCCTCGTAGATCGCCTTGCGGTCGGGCGATACGGGAGAGACATAGCCCCGAAACAACTGCTGCATCTCCGGCACATGGTCATCGTTGTCGGCAAAGACCTTGCGCGCAAAGTCGCGCATCTTCTCCAGATACTGCTCGTCCGGCATCTCGCGCTCGCGCTTCGTGGCGATCTTGCTCCAGTCCGGCGGCGAGAATTTCAGCGTCGACGGCGTAAAGCGCAGGGAGAACTCCCCGTACTTGACATAGTCCGTCGGAACCTGTGGTGCACTCTGTGGCTGTGCCGCCTTCTGCGTCCTTGCCTTGCCCTTCTTCTGCGCCGCGAGCATCTTTTGGAGCAGGCTCTCCTGGTGCAGATAGCTGCTGCTTTGAATGTTCATCGTCATCCTCCTTGATTTTTATGACACTTCCTATCTATTCTATCGTAGATTTCTGCCGTTTTGATAGGGCTTCGGGAAATTTGGTTGATTTTTATGCCACATTCCTGTATGATACAGATACAGAACAACGGAGGGTACAATATGCAGATCTCAAGCCGCTTCACCATCGCCATCCACATCCTCATCTGCGTCGAGCTCTACGGCGGGCAGGAGCCCGCCACGAGCGAAAGCCTCGCGGGCAGCATCGGTGCGCATCCCGTCGTCATCCGCCGCATCCTCGGGCAGCTGCGCCGGGCGGGACTCATCCACGTTGCACGCGGCAGGGAGGGCGGCGCTCACATCGCGCGCGCCCTCGGGGAGATCACCCTCGCGGATATCTTCCACGCGGTGGAGAGCATCGGGGACGACACGCTCTTCAGCTTCCACGGGAATCCGAATCCTGCGTGTCCCGTCGGACGGAGCATCCACGCGATCCTCGACCGCCGCCTCGATGCCATCCAGCGCGCGATGGAACGCGCGATGGAGGCGGCCACCCTCGCGGATGTGATCGCCGAGGCACGTGTGCGGATTGGAGAAAATGCGCCCACCGCAACATAAACAGGATTTTCGACACCCGAGGAATCGGCTGAAAAGCTCGGAGGAGTCATTATGAAGTGGATCTCCCACATCGCCCTCACGGGAACGATTGCCTACGCGGTCACCGCCGATCCGCTCCTGACGGCGGCGGCGGCGGTCGGCGCGGTGCTGCCGGACAAGGTCGAGGGCACGCCGCAGAGCGTCGGCTGGCGCACGTGGCGCAGCCGCCATCGCGGGTGGTCGCACTGGCCGATGCTCTACCTCGCCCTGATCGGGGGTCTCACGCAGGTGCCGCATCAGGTTTTCTACGATGCGGTGTTCTTCTCCGTGCTCACATGGCTGTTCCTCGGCGCGCTCCTGCACATCGCGGAGGATGCCGTCTGCGGCAAGGTGCCGCTGCTCTTCCCGACGCAGAAGGCCGGCATCCGCCTGTTCACGGTCGGTTCGTTCCGGGAGTATCTGTTTGTACTCGTCTGTATTATCATCGTATATGCAGCAAACTCTTTCCTGCGCTGAAAAGCTCATCTGAAACCGCTATGGTTTTCCCTAAAGAGAGGTCCGTATGAAGAAGCAGCCGGACGCGATAAAAGTAGAGATGCAGTCCATCCTTGCGGACGAGGATCCGAAAAATCCGCTGACGGATGAGCAGCTTGCGGAAAAGCTCGGGATTCGGCGCGAGCGCGTGGTCGCGCTGCGACGCGAGGCGGGCATCGCAAGCTGCCGCATGCGCCGCAGTGCGGCGATCCTCTGCGATGCGCGACGGATTCTGCACGTGGAGCCGCAGCTCTCAGAGCGCGGCTTTTCTGCTGCATTGCAGGCGTGCGGCTATGCGATCTCGCGCTATGCGGCGGCGTCGATTCGGCGGGAGGTCGCAAAGACGGAGCCGCTGCCACCCGCAGCGCCCCATGCGCAGGAGCCGTCTTCTCCTGCCCTGTCGCTCACACCAAGGCGCGAGGAAGCGGAGGCGTTCCGCACGATGATCGGGCAGGAGAAAGGGCTGCATGTCCAGATCAATCAGGCAAAAGCCGCGATTCTCTACCCACCGAACGGGCTGCACACCCTCCTGACCGGTCCCTCGGGCGTTGGCAAGAGCCATCTGGCAACGTGTATGTACGCATTCGCAAAGGAGCAGGGCGTAATCGGAGCGGACGCGAAGTTTGTCGTATTCAACTGTGCGGACTATGCGGACAATCCACAGCTCCTCCTCTCGCAGCTGTTCGGCTATCGCAGGGGGGCGTTCAGCGGCGCGGCGGCAGATAAGGCGGGGCTCGTGGAGTCTGCCGATCGCGGCATTTTATTTTTGGATGAGGTGCACCGTCTGCCGAGTGAGGGGCAGGAGATCCTGTTCTCAATTCTGGACAAGGGGGAGTTTCGCCGCCTCGGGGATACGCGGAGCATCCGTGTCAATGTCCGCATCATCGCCGCCACAACGGAGAACATCGAGTCCGCCCTGCTGCTCACATTCCGCCGACGGATTCCCATGATGATCGATCTGCCCGCACTGTCGGAGCGACCCGCATCGGAGCGCTATGCGATGATACGGCGCTTCTTTTTGGCGGAGGCGGCGCAGACGCAGCGCGTGATCCGCGTCGATGAGAAGGTGCTGCGCTATCTGCTGCTCTACCCATGCCCCGGAAATATCGGGCAGCTCCTCAGCGATATCCGCGTCGCATGCGCGAATGCGTTTCTGCGCTCGGTGGCAAAGGGGCGTACGGAGGTCAGCGTCCGCGTCCGCAATCTGGCAAGGTATGAGGAACCCGCCCGCATCACGAAAAAACAGGAGGAAGAAATTGCGGCATACATCCGACAGCCGCTCATCCTCGACGAGGCGGTGCAGGGCGATCTCCCAACGGTTTCGGGGCAGTTTGATACGATCTACCATACAATTGAGGATGATGTATTGGAGCTGCGGCGCATTGGTCTGGACAGTGCAAAAATCAATGAGCTTTTGCAGCGGAAAATCAAGGAAAAGCTCAAAGACTATGTGCTACCGCGGGAGACAGTGCGCGAGACGATGGAGGATCTGTGCGCGGTGATGGATGCCCGCATGGTGAGTGCCGTGCGCGAGGCGGTGGAAAAGGCGCGCCTCTATCTCCCGGAGCTGCAACAAAAACTTTGCTATTTCTTGGCGATTCACCTCAGCACCTTTGCGGATCGGGTACGTCGCGGCGTCTACTGGAAGCTGACGCTCGACGTGCACGATATCAGCACGCGCTATCAACGCGAGTATGAGGTCGCCTGCATTCTGGCGCGCGATCTTGGGGAGAAGCTGGAGCTGGAGCTGCCGCCCGAGGAGATCGGCATGCTGGCGATGTACCTCTATACGTTCTCCCATGCAGATGTGCAGGAGGAACCGCAGGTACGCGTGCTTGTCCTGAGCCACGGGCGTGTGGCGTCTGCGATGGCGGAGGTGGCGAACCGTCTGCTGAATATGAACGAGGCAATCGGCATTGATATGGATTTCAGCGAGTCGCAGGACGTGATGCTCGAAAAGGTCATCCAAGTTGTCGAGGAGGTGGATGCGGGCAAGGGCTGTCTGCTGCTGGTCGATATCGGTTCACTGACGACGCTCGCCGAGCGCATTACGGAGCGCACGGGCATCCGAACGGCATGTGTGGAGCGCGTGGATACGGCGATGGTGCTCGAGGCGGTGCGGCGCGCGGCGCTCACGACGGTCGATCTGGATGAGATCGCCGCTGCGCTGCGTCTGGACAAGTTCGGCGCACAGGATGGTGTGGCGGGCGACCGTCTGCCTGCGCTGCTCTTCGTCTGCATCTCGGGCGAAGGAACGGCACGGCGCTTGCTCGAATACATCCGTCAGCGCAGCGAGGGACGGCTGCTGCAAGGGGTGCACACCTTTACGGTCGGTACACTGGACGCCGCGCATATGAAGGCGGAGATCGCCAAGATCCGAAGCTCCCATCGGATCCTCGCATCCATCGGCAATATGAAGCCGCTCGGAACGAGAGCGCCGTTCATCTCCGCGCAGGAGATTTTCTCGGGTGATGGAATTGCGCGTCTGCATCAGCTCCTTGTGGAGGAGGCGGACGGTCCCGCCTCGCTCGCGGATGTGCTCGAGGAGCGCAGCATTGTATGCAGACTGAAGCTCTCGGATAAGACACAGATCATTGACCATCTCGTGGGGCTCCTGCAACAGCAGGGCGCCGTGGAGGCGGAATTCCTGCTCAGCGCCTACAAGCGGGAGAGCATCGGAGCGACCTACCTGAGCGGGGGCATCGGGATCCCGCACGGCAGTGCGGAGTTTGTCCGTCGCCCTGCGATTGCGGTGGCGAGTTTGGAGCGGTCGGTTCTGTGGGAACACAATTTTATGGTTGATCTTGTGTTCCTTTTGGCACTGCGGGAGACGGATCAGAAATACATCGACGCATTTTATCACATTGCTATGGATAAACAGGAGTTACAGAGCCTCAAGGAGGCTGCATCCCCGCGTGACATGTACGAAATACTGACAAAAAAACAAAATTAGCCAATCTATTGGCACAATTCTTGCTGTATAAGATAGATGCAACTATTTGCATCTATTTTTTTATGGAGGTGCGTACATGAAACGATCGGTCGAGGAGTTTTCAAAAATCACCGCCATCCTGCGCGGCTATGACTACGATCAGGTGGAGACGGCGGTCACCGTCCTATGCGGCAGCGCGGTCTCAGCGGTGGAGATCACGCTCAATCGTCCGGATGCCAAGGACACGATCCAGAGGATTGTGCAAAAGTTCGGCGACCGCATTGCGGTTGGTGCAGGGACGGTGCTGACAGCAGAGGATTTGCAGGATGTCGTGGAGGCAGGGATCGACTTTGTACTCGCACCAAGCCTGATGACGCGTGATATGCTTGCCTACTGCCGTCACCACGGGGTGATCAGTGTTCCGGGCGCGTTCTCGCCAAGTGAAGTGCATCAGTGCATACGGGACGGGGCGGACATCATCAAGATCTTTCCCGCCGGCACTGTTGGGAGCAAGTATTTCAAGGATATTCAGGCACCCTTCGGTCACCTGCCCCTCATGGCTGTGGGCGGAATCCACGCGGGGAATATTGCGGAATACTTCGGGGCGGGCGCTTCCTACGTCGGCATCGCATCGGGGCTCTTTCGCAAGGAGGATATCGCAGAGCGCAGCACCGCCGGTATGCAGCGGTCACTGGAGGAGTTTACACAGCAGTTGGAGGGAGCTGAGGTATGACGATGGTGGAGGGATTTCATGAGGGGCTGATCCTGCGCATTCTGACGCAGGGAAAGACCAAGCAGGAAGTGCTGACGCAGCTGGCGGAGCATCTGCACGCAGCAGGATATGTGAAGGCAAGCTACGCGGACGGGATTCTGAAACGCGAGGAGATCTATCCGACGGGACTCTCTACGGGACAGATCAATGTCGCCGTCCCGCACACGGACTGTGAGCATGTGAATCAGGACGCCGTCGCTGTCGGGCTGTTGGACAGTCCTGTGACATTCAAGGCAATGGACGATCCGAGCCGTGATGTCCCTGTCTCCATCATCATCATGCTGGCGCTCAAGGAGCCACACGGACAGGTGGAGATGCTGCAAAAGGTCATTGCACTGGTCAAGCAGCAGGATGATCTGAGGCGTATGCTCCGTGCCGCAGATACCAAAGAGGCGTATCAGGTGATCGCGCATTATCTTGTGTAGCGGGACGACAGGCAGATACAGAAAGGGTGTATAAAGATGAAGAAGGTTCTTGTTGCATGTGGAAATGGCATTGCCACCTCGACGGTCGTGGCATCGAAGATTCGCGAGGCATGCGAGGACGCAGGGCTCAATGTGTCAGTCAATCAGTGCAAGCTGCTCGAGGTGGAGTCCAAGGCGGCGGATTATGACCTCCTCGTGACCTCCGGCATGTTTACGGGCGGGACGGTGAATATCCCCGTGGTCAGCGCGATCGCCCTCTTGACGGGCGTCGGCGAGGAGGAGGCAATGGAGGAGATTCTGGATCATCTAAAATAAAATATATCGTCACTGCATAGAAGGAGGGATATTACATGGACATTGTATATGCTGTATTTAATGCACTGCTGAGTGCCGGTCCGATTGTTCTGCTCCCCATCATCATCACCATCATCGGGCTGCTCTTTCGCGTCAAGCTGCTCAAGGCGTTCCGTGCGGGTCTGACCATCGGCATCGGCTTTGCCGGTATCAAGCTCGTCATCAATCTCCTGTCGAGCAATCTGGGGCCTGCCGCAAAGGCGATGGTTGAAAACTTCGGGATCCATCTGGATATCTTGGATGTCGGCTGGGGTGCCATCGCGGCGGTGACATGGTCCTCCCCCATCATCCCGCTGCTGATCTTTGGGATTTTGCTGACGAATGTCGTGCTGCTGCTCTTCAAGCTGACAAATACACTGGACGTGGATATCTGGAACTATCACCACATGGCGATTGTCGGAATCATGGCATACTTTGTGACGGGGAATGTCTTCATCGGTCTCGGCGCCTCCATTATCATGGCGATCATTTCGTTCAAACTCGCCGACTGGACGGCGCCCTATGTCGAGAAGTACTTTGGAATCCCCGGCGTCTCCCTGCCGACAATGTCCGCACTCTCGTCCATCGTGATCGCGGCGCCGCTGAATCACCTGATCGACAAAATCCCCGGGGTCAACCAAATTGATTTCTCGGTCAAGGACGCGCAGAAGTATCTCGGCTTTTTCGGCGAACCGATCTTCATGGGTCTGATCCTCGGATGCGGCATCGGTATTCTCGCGGAGTATCCCGTGACGAAGGTCTTTGAGCTCGGCGTCAATATGGCGGCGGTCATGATCCTGATCCCGAAGATGACGGCGCTCTTTATGGAGGGACTGATCCCCATCTCGGAGGCCGCCAAGAAGCTGACGAAGGAAAAGTTCAAGGGGCGCAAGTTCCTCATCGGTCTGGATGCCGCCGTCGTTGTCGGAAACCCGACGGTCATTACGACGGCGCTGCTCGTCATCCCCCTGACCATCCTCATGGCGGCAATCCTGCCGGGCAACCGCGTGCTCCCGTTCGCGGATCTCGCCGTCGTGCCGTTCCGCGTGGCGATGGTCGTGGCCCTGTGCCGTGGGAATCTGTTCCGCAGTCTGGTCATCAGTCTGATCTGCATGGCGGCAATCCTGCTCGCGGGCACGGTGACCTCCCCTGTGCTGACACAGCTCGCGACGACAACGGGCATCGACCTGTCGGCAAGCGGCGGCATCTCATCCTTTGCTGCAACGAGTCTGACGGTCAGCTATCTGGTCTTTACAGCATTCACCGAGAATCCGATGGTCTCTGTCCCGCTCCTGCTCGCCGTACTCATCGGCGTCTGGGTCTATATGGAACGTCGTATGAAACAGACGGCAGCGCAGGAGACAGAGGCCGAAGATAAATCTGCATAAGGCGGGGAGGAAAGAGCTATGAAAATCAGTTCGTTTGCAGTCTATCGTGTGAAGCCCCGATGGATTTTCATTAAACTGGTGACGGACGAGGGCATCGAGGGCTGGGGTGAGATGATCTCCGGCACGAAAACGGAAACGGTCGTCGCAGGTGCCACAGAGCTGGCACAGACACTCATCGGGCGCGATCCCTTTGCGATTGAAACGCTGTGGCAGGAGCTGTATAACTCGTTCTTTCGCGGCGGTCCGATCAATGCGACGATTGTATCCGGCATCGAAACGGCGCTCTGGGATATCAAGGGCAAGGCGCTGAACGTTCCCATCTATGAGCTGCTGGGCGGACGCGCGCGTGACCGCATCAAGGTCTACTCGTGGATCGGCGGTGACCGCCCCGACGATGTGGTGCGCGAGGCGCTGGATCGCAAGAACCGCGGTTTTGACGCCGTGAAGATGAACGCGACGGAGGAGCTGCACTACATCGACTCCTATGAAAAGGTGCAGGCGGTCGTCGACCGCGTCGCCTCGATCCGCAAGGAGATGGGTGCGGGTTTCGGCATTGCCGTCGATTTCCACGGACGGGTACACAAGCCTATGGCAAAGGTTCTGGCAGCGGCGCTCGAGCCCTATCACCTCATGTTCCTGGAAGAGGTCGTGCTCCCGGAGAACGAGGAGGCGTTCCGCGAGGTCGCACAGCATGTGGCAACACCGCTTGCGACGGGTGAGCGCCTTTGCAGCCGCTGGGCATTCAAGAACCTGTTCCGCACGGGCGTGATCGACATCATCCAGCCGGATGTGGCGCTCGCGGGCGGCATCCTCGAGACGCGCAAGATCATCGCGACAGCGGAGTCGTTCGACATGGCGGCGGCACCGCACGCCCCCTACGGACCGATTGCACTCGCGGCAACCCTGCAAATCGACGCCTGTTCGCCGAATGTCTTCATTCAGGAGCAGAGTCTCGGCATCCACTACAACAAGGGCTTTGACCTGCTGGACTTCGTCGAGAATAAAGAAGTGTTCCAGTACAAGGATGGATTCGTCAGTCTCCCGACACTGCCGGGACTGGGGCTCGTCATCAACGAGGAACTGGTCAAAAAGGTATCCGCAGAGGGGCTCGTCTGGACAAATCCGAAATGGAAGAACTACGACGGCACCCATGCGGAGTGGTGAGGAGCTCTTACTCTGCGCTATAGCGTATGCGTGCATAAAAAGGCTCTATAATAAATGTTGTGGAGATACAAATTGTATCTTCGCAGCATTTATTTTTTTGCCCGGAAAGAGGTGAGAATATGATAAAGCCCACGGAGTTTGTCAACTATGTTGATAGACTCCCTGATGATTGTGTGGAGAGCATGACGGATGGAGAGGTACATTTTCATCTGCCGCATCCGGGGCATATCATCTGCCCCTTTTGCAGCTCGTCCCATATCAGCGTACATCAATATCGCCCACAAGTGCTGCGTGGAATCCCGGGGGCGACTAAGAGATACGTTTACAATCGGCGACGCTATCGTTGCCACGATTGCGGGAAGACGTTTGTAGAGGAGAGTCCTTTTCTTGCTTCTTTCCAGCGTCGTATTGGAAACCGTCTGCGGCAGATTCGGGCACGAAAGAAACTGTCACAGCGAGAGGTCATAGAATCGATCGGCATTCCGTTTCATCTGTATGTCAAATATGAGGATGATGTCGAGCCGGAGATTCCGTCAACTTTGGTTGCTATGAAAATAGCTGAATGCCTCGGCACAGATGTGCTTGATATATGGGGGGATCAGCTAAAGTGAAAAATCATAGGATTTTTGGGTGTTGTTTCTCTGATATGCTAGAGGAACGCAGAGCACAATCCCGTTCAGCCCCAAAAGAAAAATGCTGCCAGCGGACACTGACAGCATTTTGATGAAAGTCTGCACGAAACAGATCATCGCTTATCTGAGTATAGCAGACTTTCGCAATAGGAACAATAGCGAAAGGACTGATTTTTATGAAAACCATATCCCTCATCAACAAAAAAGGCGGCGTAGGAAAGACGACGATTACGGTCAATCTTGCCTATGCTCTTGCACAGAGCTGCGATCTGCGTGTTCTGGTTGTCGATAACGACGATCAAGGCAATGCGACGCAGTTTTTTGACGTGCATCCGGAGCGCACGATTGCCGATGTCTTGACCGGCACACTGCCGATCCGCGCCGCAATCTCATCGACCAGGTATCCGGCAATCGATCTTCTCCCTAGTGATGAACGGTTGCTTGACGCCAATGTGACGGTTATCAAGGACGAGAACATCGTACAGCAATCCATTCTTGGAAATGCGCTGCGCAGTATCGATGGCGAATATGATATTTGTCTGATCGATAATCCCCCGACGATTAACGCATCTGTTATCAACGCATTGACGGCCAGCGATGACGTAATCATTGTGACAACGCCCGATCTGTACGGTATTCGTGGCGTCGAACAGATGATTACGTACATTGAAGCAATCAAAGCAGACTACAATCCCGCGCTGCATTTTCGTGGATGTCTTCTCAATAAGTTTTCCCCCACGCCGCACGGCTTCCGTGTTCTTGCAAAAATGCGCAAGGATATTCCGTTGTTTACAACACGCATCCGCTATACGAAGGATAAGCCGGAAGCATCGGCAGAGGAACACAGGAGTATCTATGAATATTCGCCGACATGCGGCTTTGCGCTTGACCTTGTTCGATTCCTGAAAGAACTCCTTGAGATGGAGGAGGAAGCCTGATGAAAAAGCAGAATCCGGGGCTTATTGCAAAGCTCCTCAATAAGAACTCACAGCCGATCGGGCAGGGTGTCCATAATGGACACCCTGTCGAAGAAATCATTCTGCGGGACGTGCATGATCTTGTGCCGAATCCGAAAAATGCGTTCTACAGTACGGATAACATCGAGGAACTTGCTGCAATGATCGATCTTACGCAGCGGATCGAGCCGCTGATTGTGAAGCCGCATCCGGATGAAGAAGGAAAGTTCATGATTCTCAGCGGGCATCGACGTCGCCTTGCACAGCTCTATCGCCTTGAGCATGGCACGACGGATGATCCGCGCGTGCCGACGATCGTTCGGGAAGTTGTGAACCCGCTGGAAGGCGTCATTTCGTTACACGAGATGGAAATACTGAACATTGTGTTTCCAAACAAGGGATCACGGCGCAATCTTTCCCCCACTGAAGAAGCGGCAGAGATTTTATACATCAAGCCGATCATTCGGAAAATTTACGACCAACAGAAAGCGTCAGGGGAGGTCACAGGGAAATTCCGGACATTTTTTGCAAGTGTCTTGGGCATATCCGAAACGACGCTGCAGCGCAAAGAATCTATTGGTAAGTTATCCGATGCGGCAAAAGAGGCCGTCGAGGATGGACGTATGACAGCGACCGCCGCTGCTGAATTGTCAAGCCTGTCTGCAGATGCACAGGATGACGCTCTTGCCGTAATCGATGAGGAAGGGATGCGCCCGACCGTTCAGGCGATTAAGGATCAGAAACGACCGCAGGAGCAGCCTGTTGAAACAATTCTTGAAGAAGTGGAAGGACAGGAGCGGTTGCCGATCGCAGAGAAACAGGACAAGGATTCCACCGAAACCGTCCCGCCTCCGCTTAATTCTACGATTTCGAGTAGCGACCACATGACGAATGAGGAAGCGTCTGAAATCCTTGTAAAACTGAAAATTGAACTTGGGAAAAAGGATCGCCACAGGGAAGTTATTGCACTCACAATGGCACAAAACGCCCTGTGTTCACTGGATGATTGGATGATTTGAGGGACTGTCATGAATCTTGAAGGGAAAATCGTCTTTATCGCCGGTGCAATCACCGGCGTTACGGACTATAAAGAGCAATTCACGAGCGCAGAGAAGAATTTGCAGGAGCAAGGTGCTACAGTTATCAATCCTGCTGTGCTTCCCTCTGGGCTGAAATGGGCAGATTATCTGCGTATTACAAAAGAAATGCTGCAATGTGCAGACGTTGTTTATGTATTGCCTTGCTGGGCGAACAGCAAAGGCATACTAGAGGAGCTAGACGTCGCTCGAAAACTGGATAAAGAAATCATCTACGCCCCGACGGATGAGGTGGACTATGCTCCGCTTCCGTGGGAGCCTTATGTCATGTCCCCGTTCCGTGCAATTCATAAGCTCGACGATATAAAGCAGCAGTTTGAAGCGTGGGATGATGTGGCTGCGCTGGATATGGCGTGCAGGGCGATACAGTATTGCTGGAACAATCAACCGAAGCAACAGATTTAGGAGGTCAGCGATGGAACAATCACAAGCCCCCGAAGAACATGTACGCCAATATCCCAAAAGCATACTTGAATGTGGTTATGGGATGGTCGGCAAATACGTCATGCAGGATCGGGAACTGCATGTGATCGCAAAGGCGATTTACTCCTATGTGTGTACGTTTGGGAACGGCGCATTTCCCGGCAGGGATAAAATCTGCTACGACTTGCAGATCAACAAGAACACCTATGCGAAATATATGAAGCAGCTCGTGGACTATGGATATATTACGGTGATCCAATCACGCAGCGGCAATCAGAAATTTTTCCGGAACACATACGAGATCAATCTTGATCCACAGCGTGTTTTGGAATTGCGGGCAGAAAAAGTTGAGCTGCCGGAAGAAAGTGCTCCGGACAGATCGATTGAAGAAACCGTGTCCCATGAGATAGGACACGGCGAAAAGACCGCAGAATCCACGCGTCCTATTTCATGGGACACCGTGAAAGCGGACACTAATAATACAAGTGTTAATACTACCAATGGTGTTGTTGTTCTTAATCATCATGATAATAAAACAACAACATCAACAACAACAAGTAACTCAAGCAAATATGAAGAAGAACCTTCAGAGAGAGACGCGACACGTCAGAAAGTCCTAGATGTGGTCAGAGAGGAAATGGGGGCTGCTCCGGAAGAATCCATAGTGTCCTTTCCAGGAAGACAAAATTCTTCTGCAAGGATTTTCGATGGCGAGCACAGTGTGGCAGAGGACGAAGTAATCACCGTTCTCGGCGAATTTGGCATTGCAGAGAATACCGCACGGGGCTTTCTCCGGGAATACGGCTGCATTACCATTTGGGACAAGTACCGTTATCTGCGACGGCTCGTGGTCGAAGGGAAGGTGAAGAATCCGGGCGGGTGGCTGCGTCGTGCGCTTGAACAGGACTATGTGGACGGGAAAGGTGTTGCGGAGGAAATCGCAGCCAAAGAGAAGCGGCGACGACAAGAAGCGATTGCCGCGCAAAAGGCGCGGATTGAGGCTATGATCGCGGCAGAGAAAGAGACTTATGAGCCTGTTACCGTTCCAGGGTGCGAGGGCTTACACGGAACAGACCTTGTTCAAGCGTGGAAACAGCGTGCCAAAGGGACTGGGACGTAGAGAGGAGGGATGCTGATGCGTTTGGAGCTGATCGAAGATGGCAGAAGTGTATTTTCCGCTGAGAGCTGTGCGGCGCATGAGAACGGTTACGTCTGGTATAACAACGGTGCTGTGTTCTCCATGCGTGCCGATGCAGATGCTGTGCGGGCAGAACTGGTTACGACAGGAGGAATGAACATGTTAAAGGACAAGGACGCACAGGCGCAGGACGTTATCGAGAAATACGGTATTGTGCCCGAGGAAGATGTTTTGCTTCCGGAAGAGGAGCGCGAACTGCAAGCTGAGGATGACGAGGAGGCGACGGAAAAATGAGCATGGATAAGATCATGGAGGATCGCAAGGAGGTCGTCGAAAAGATTGCTGCCGACATCGAGGCCGGAAAGCCGCTGTTTTGGGAATCCGGTCTTACCGTGAGTGGACGCCCGCGTAACATCATGCAGCGCAGCGGTCGTCCAAGCTACTATCGCGGTGGCAACAATCTTCGCCTTTCTTTCGTCGCGATGCAGCACGGCTATACCGATCCGCGCTGGGGCACATTCAAGCAGGTGCAGGAGATGGGTGGACGGATCAAGAAGGGCGAAAAAGGTACACACATCGAATATTACCAGTTTGAACGCGAGGTTTGGGAAAAGAACCCAAAAACAGGAAAAAAAGAACCTGTGTATGAAGTGAATGCTGACGGTTGTATGGCCGTCAAAAAGGAGCGTCTGCCGCAGCCGATCATCAAGTCCTATGTGGTATTCAACGCGGAACAAATGGAGGGCATTCCCCCATTGCAGAAAGCAGCGAGAGAACCGGAAGAACTGAATGAGAAGATGGAGCACATGATCGCAAACAGCGAGGCGAAAATTCACTTCGATCAGGCAGGGCAAAACTTCTACCAGCCCATGACAGATGAGATTCATGTGACGCCGAAAGAGGGATTCAAGACCACAGACGCTTTCTATGCGACGGTGGCACATGAGATTGCGCATAGTACCGGGCACAAATCCCGACTTGCGCGTCAAACATTGATAGAGGAACCCGGCTTTGATAAAAAGACATATGCGCGGGAGGAACTGCGCGCAGAACTTGCCTCGTTGTTCATTCACCAGGAGTATGGTCTGCATTTCGACGAGGGGCATCGAAAGAACCATACCGCATATCTCCAGTCATGGGCAAAAGTTTTGCGTGACGATCCGAACGAACTCTTTCGCGCAGCCCGCGATGCTGAACGTGCTGCAGATTACATAAAAGAGCATATGATCGAGAAGGTGCGTGTTGTATGCAAGGAGCGCAGTGCTGAAATCGTCGCGGAGTGGAAAGCGCGTCACACAGCCCCGGTGAAAGCGACAGAGAAGGAGTCTGAACAGGCACAGGCATCAACGGAAAAGAAGGCAGCCGTTTCCCATAAGGGCAAGTCTGTCGCGGCAAAAAAAGAAGAAACGGTTGAAAAGACTGCTGCGTCGGCAGAACTGCAGCCGGAGAAGAAAGCGACTGTTCCGCGCAAGCGCAAGGTTGCACGAACGCCTAAAAAGGAACAGGGAAAAGCACGCAGCATGGGACGATGACAAGTGTCATGCCATGCATAACAAAAGGTGTCCGTTGTGGGCACCTTTTGTTGTGTGCAAAAGATTATCAACGACCACGCTGCTGATCCTTGCTCGTATTCTTTTTTCGCATCACGGGATTACGTTTTGGCTTCAGTAGAATAGACTGTTCAAATTTTTGCTCTACTTCTTGAAAAAATTTCTGACAAATAGAAAACTCTTTTCCAATAAATTTTTCTCCACCGGGTAACAACGATCCCGAATATGTTGCACTATACGGTTCAATATTGGGATTTAATCGATCCTTTTTGAATTTTCTTATGAACCGGTTGATTTTATCGGGATACCTTGCCATTGCCGTTATAAGATCCTCTCTCCGATTGCTTTCGTATAATACGGAAAGATCGAATATATCTCTGGGGTACGCACGATCTCCCCGAAAATAAATCTTTTTACATACGATTTCTACCGGATCGTCAACGGCTATTCTATGACCAAATATTGTTTGTGTCTTTGCAGGAAAATCTGTAATTTGTGCAGCGGATATGAAGTCAATTTTTCCCTCGTCAAAGGACAGTGTAATACAGTGTCCGTCCTCATTATAAGACAGTGCCCGTTCGCTGCGTTCGTTAAAGCGTGGAGATAATGCCCCCATGTATTGAGGATCATTGATAAATATATCAATATCTTTACTCTTACGATGATTGAATACATAGGATAAGACCGTTCCTCCGCCTAAAGAATAGGTGGAGGAAGGCAGCTTGGCTTCCTCAATAATAGATGCCGCATATTCGAGTAGTTGCGTGGATAAAACATAGTCCGGTCTGTCTTTAGAACTCACCATGATTCAATGCTCTCCTGAAATCATAGGTTTCTCCTTGTTCCGGAAGGAGTTGGAAAATATCAATAATCTGCTCTTTGGATATATCCTGTTCACGCATAAAGTCTTTAATCAGGGATATATAACATTCGTCAAAAAATCCCAATAAATACCCCAAATGTTTAGTTTTATCATAAGGGATTTCTTTTTTGAATATCCTTGCCAAAGTTTGATATGTCATTATTTCACCGTGCCTAATATTCATCAGCCCCTGACAAGCCCGAGATGCACGATTTACATATGGTCTTGATAAAACCTGCAACACATGACTCCCCCCTTTTTCTTTATTATACTACGGTATTTAGCGTAATACTACCTCCCCCAATTTTGGTACATTTTTTCTTCTTGTGCTATCGCCTTATCGCGTGTCTGCTCCTCCTGCCAACGTACCGTAATTTTCCCCTGCTGTTCATGCTCTCTAAGGAAGCGGTCTGCAAGGGCTGAAATCTTTCCTCGGATCATCCTTACGCGACGGCTGATTGCCTGTCTGACGCGCGGCGAACGTGCCCCTCTTTTCCTGTTGCTGCGCTGTATATCACGTCTGTTTTTTGTACGATAGAGACGGACGTATTCTACGTTTCTGTCCTTATCGCGGGCTTCGGTAACAGAGATAATCTGTCCTTTCTCACGGTCAAAAAGCAGCTGATATTTCGGGACAGAGCCGCGCCGTATGTCATCGTTCATACGGACGGCTTCAACCATAATGATTTTCTTGCCGTCATCCGGCGGCTGCCCCAAGAAGGCATAGGTTCTTCCGTCAAACGTCTTAGACCTCAAACTGCCGATCGGTGTCTCTCCGTCTATTTTTGAATATCGATTGAGTGTGCGCGGCATCTTGTCCGCGAACAGGATCATCGCACGATCCGC
>ERZ773079.981-NODE-981-length-17784-cov-3.341813_pt1 | contig 17784 bp, 13 predicted proteins | sample MGYA00511355_ERZ773079 | MGnify/ENA primary metagenome ERZ773079 (study PRJEB29015, sample SAMEA2737979) | human oral metagenome | biome: human oral; feature: human-associated habitat; material: dental | place: China | collected 2117 ... | reverse complement strand
ACCTCCAACGCGACAACCTGCCACTACGGGTGCAAGTAGATCCGCTACATGTGGGGTAGAGGGAATGCATTCTGCATATTGTTTTTACTACAAATGTATAGTGATAGCAGGCAACGCTTTATCAATTCCACAGCTTCAGGAACCCCACAATCATGCCCCAACTCCCATCAGATGAAATAGCCACTCTGCAGCACGCCGTCACTGATCACCATGACCAACTCAATGCGCTCCACGCCAGCGCGCTGGGCAGGGTGGTGGTGCGGCTGGTTCCTGCGAAACTTACCGAGGCCGAAAGCCTTATGCTCGCCGCTGTTGGCGTTACCCCGGCTGACAGCAAAGTCGTTGGAGTGGTGCGGGAACGTGCTGCAGGCTTTCCCGCGTGGCCGATCATCACCGATCCGGACAATGCTCACCACGCATTAAACTTGGTAGCTGAATTGGAGTGGGCACGTAGAAATACGAATAAACCGCAGGAAATCACCCGGCGTTTCAACACCATTACCGCACAGCTCACAGCATCGGTCCCGCATTTCGCGCCAACCCTGTTGGAGGAAGTAGGCCGCATCTTCATTGGTTCTGGGGATACTGCACGCGCGAAGTACTTCTTCGGCAGAGCCCGCGACATCGAGCACAGCTACGTCTTGGACATTGACCCAGAACGCCATGCCGCAGTCTTCACCGAGTTTGCGACCGTCGGGGCCATCAACGGCAAAGAACTCAGCAGGGAAGCTTCCACTGCGCTCACACGGTTCGACCCCGAAGTTGCCTTCGATTATGTTCTGAGTCTGCTCATTGCCATGGGCAACGCGAATGTTGCGCCCTACTCCAATGCGGGCCGCGACCTACGGCGCATCGGTAAGGCCGCAGGATACAACGATGAGCGTATCGACGCCGCGTTATTCGGCACTCTGCTTGACCTCCCATGGACGAGGTTCGGTAGAAAAACTGCCTTCATGGAGAAGGAATCACAGGCGCTGCGTCGATACCTGGAACCGCAACCGGAGCTACTAGAGCGGCTGACGAGGCGTCGTGACCCATGCGGATTTAGATTGCGGCAGATCCGCAAAGAGTGGGCTGAGGAATCGGTTGAAGTGGTTCCGCCTGTGCCAGTCGCGACAGGTTCTGAGTCCATTGACATTGAAGGAGGTGCGCGACAGCTTGTGAAGATTCTCTTAGGAAACACGCAATCCACCGTAAATACGCAGAACCTGTTAAAACTCATTGCGTCATTCAACGCTGATCCCAACGCCACAGGGTACGAGGTTCAAGACCACATGCCTTTTACCATACTGAAATATGCAGGCAACGAACGCGCCCTGCTCGCCATAGTGGCAAGCCCACTGCTTCCGGGGTTGTTTACGGACCGCGCGGAATACCTAGGCATGCTGAGCTACCTGCGAGAACTGGTCGATAGCGGCATCCTGTGCGGGCCATGGCACCTCGGGGTCATTGAATTAGGCGACGAAGCTGTGGTGCGGGACACCGTTCTGCCCCAAGGAACCGTCATGGATGACTGCTTCATCCTGGCTGTCCACCTGGAATGGTGCGATGGCGTGCGCATAGTCTCACGATACGTGTGGGTTCCCGACCAGCGCGGCACCCTCGGCGGGTATTCCATAGTGCGCGATCAACAGTCGCCGATGATAGCCGAGGACTTCTTGCGCTGTCTGGACATTCTCGAACAACACGCTGGCACATCGGACGGCTTTACTCCCGAATCTGTGGCCGCAGCATCAGCAGGCACTGGCCTATCAACCCAGGCCATCACCTACCTCTTCGGCGGCGGCTACAACCATAAACGTGGCTACCAGCGCAGCTTTCTCACCAACAACGAACGTACACACTACGGATTCAGCGCAGCACAAGCCACAGGCGCACGCTCCTGCATCAGCGCCATCCCCAACAAACGGCACCTTCTCGCAGCAGGCATCAACCCCGACAACATCACCACATACGTCAAAGGCACACTAGACGCTGACGCGATCACCAACTACTGGCTGAGTACATACGGTGAGCCTGCAGTCCCCATCAGTAGCGAAACCTACGCTGAACTGGAAACACTTTTCAGAGAAAACGAGATCGCCTATGCCACGCTCCCAACTATCGCCACTACGGCTGAACTTCTGCCCTGGTCAAGTGGCGACATACTCACCATCCTTCTCCGCGCCGCTGAACAACTCACGGTGGAAAATCCTGCAAGACACCTTATCGCCCAGAAACTAGAACAACTCCGAACCGACACCGCCAACTGCATGGACGACCCTGAGTTCGCCGATGCTCTCGGCGGCATTGAGCTCGGTGGTGACTACAAGCAACCCGGTCTCGACAGATTTGTCGGTGACATCGTTGTTATCCGCGTGCTCCTTGATGGATATGTGGATGCCCTCATCGCTGACCTACGCACTCAACACGCCACACCCGGATACGGCGCCGACCCCAACGTCAGCGCACCCGACATCGTTGCCGACGTTGCCCGGGAACTTTCCCTGAGTGAGAACGCCGCCCGTTACTACCTCCAACTTCTTGCCCTGGCACACCCCACCGATAAAAACATCCGACTCTGGAACAGCTGGAAGAAAAAAGACATCACTGCCGCAGCCAGCGAACTACTCGCCAACAACCTCATCATCGAGGCAAAGCGCACACGTGCAGGACGCAGCTACTTCCTACCCGGCGCGTGGCTTGAAGGCGTATCAGGAAGCGCACCCATCGAACAGTGGAAAACCCCGTACTACCTCTACTGGAAGGATTCCAAAGCACGCCCCGTCATCGCTGGAAGTCCCATGATCATGCCGTACCGCCAACTCTTCACCGATGCCTGGGAACGCTACCGCCGTGGTGATAGCCCCGGGTATGCAGACCTGGATACGGCGCAGTACCGGAAACCACCGCGGCGTCGATAAGCGGCCATGGAAGGCCCGGAGGACCCGGGGGACCTAGGGGAGAGCCGCTAAGCGGTCAACCACCGGCAGCTATGCCGCAGGCGACCAAGAGGCATCTCCCACCGACGACGGGACGTATTTGCGTGGCGCGCAGATGACCAATTCGGAGGGAATTGTACGGTTCACGTCAATTTATCCGGGATGGTATGTATCACGGTCAGTGCATATTCATGTCAAGGTTCATATCAATCGCGATACCGTTTTAACAACGCAGCTGTTTTTCGATGACACACTGAATGACACTATCAACGCGGAAGTTTCTCCCTATAACGAACACACCGGGCGTGATACTTACAACAAGACCGATACAATTTACTCCGATGAAGGGTTGATGCAGGCGCACTATGACGGTGAGAAGGTGATAGCAGCTATCAACATTGGTATTTGATTCTAGGGGTTTCGAGGGGAACAAATGCCCGGTTTTGGTGTCGTGTCAACAGTGCCAGATCTGACAGCCTGTGGATCTTGGTGCGGTTGACGTGCGGAAATAAAATGGTATGTTCGTCCGTGCGGGGCTAAGGTCACACCCGTGATACGCTGTACAGCGTAGCTCCGAGTGCCGGAACTGCACGTCTCATGACACTATGGCGAGGAGTTTAGTAGATGACTAAGACTCTGGTGATTGTGACCCATCCGAACTATCAAGATTCAAAAATCAATAAGCGGTGGGTCGAGGAACTAGAAACACAGCCGGACCGTTTTACTGTTCATCACCTGTATTCAACTTACCCAGACGCAGTAATTGATGTTGAGCGCGAGCAGAAACTCGTAGAATCGCATGATAATGTGGTTTTCCAATTCCCGGTGTACTGGTTTAACTGTCCACCATTGTTGAAACAATGGCTTGATGAAGTACTACTCTACGGCTGGGCGTATGGATCAGGGGGTGAAGCCTTCAAAGGCAAAAAGGTGGGCCTTGCCGTCTCCATGGGTAGCCCCGCTGAAAGCTACACTCCGGCTGGAAACCAGGGGTATCTTGTGGAGGAGATCCTTCGGCCCTTCGAACTGCTAGCCAACCATGTTGAGGCCGACTACCAGCCAATTTTCAAATTTCACAGCACCGAAAACGACCCTGATGCGACAGAAGATTTTCAGGAAGCCGTCGAGCACAGTGCAGAGTCCTACATGATGCACCTATCCATGTATTTTTCTGACGCTGTTGCTGAGAATGATGCTGCCAGTGACACTGAGGACAGTCAGGGCTAACATTGCCATCTGGGGGTGAGTTGGGGTAGGTGCATGACACTACGCTGTAGGAAGACTTGCCCCTGGTCAAGCTATGCTGCTTGTTTGCTATCTAGGTGGATGTGTGGTTTCCTCAACCAAGGAATCAACAGTATCTCACCTACTACACCATTATGGAAAGCACACACCCCCTCATCGCAATGAGTTTCAGCGGACCAGCACACTCGCAGCCTGTGGTCCGTTTAGTGTCCGAACCTATTATGTCCGCCGAAACAACCATGCTGGGATTATTTGGCCTGCAAGCCGACACACAACAGGCAGTGGGGACAAGCACCCAACACGCTGTTGGTTTTCCCGCCTGGCCGATCATGACCGACCCAGACAACGCTCACCACGCCTTGAACCTGGTGGCAGAGCTGGAACAGATTCGTCGCCGCCCCAGCCTGCGACGGGCTAGAACACGTATTAATGCTGTGACCGCGCAGTTGGCAGCTTCCGCACCGCATTTTGCACCGACGTTTTTGGAGGAAGTGGCTCGAACTTTTGTCACCGTGGGGAACCGACAAGCCGCACGGCAATTTTTCGGCAAAGCACGAGCGGTGGAACGTGCGCATGGCGTTGCGATTGATGTAGGGCGACACGAAGCTGCGTTCGTCGAATTTGCCCACGCTGGTGTTGTGAGTGCAACGGAACTGGCGACGGAGTGTCGGGCGGTCGGTAATCGTGGTGGCGATGTACGACAGGGATTTGCGTATGCGTTGAGGTTGGTACATGCGCAGGCTAGGGCTGGGGTGTGCCCATCAACTGACGTAGTTGCGGCGCTGCGGCAGCTGGGGGGTTACGCTGGCATGGACCACACTGAAGTTGATGACGTGCTGGTCAACGGACTGCTGAAGCTTCCTGTGTTCAAAAAGGCATCAACCAAGCTGTTCGTGACGCTTGCCGAAACGTTGAAGCAGTACCCAGACTCTCTTGAGGTGCTGTGGGACGTGAAGCCTCGGAAAACAAAGCCGCTGCATTTTCTGCGGTCTCCGCCTATGGCATGCTGCGGGGTTGTTGGAGTTTATGCACACCGACCGTACGCGCTACGCGCAGTGGCTGGTGGACTTTATTAACTCCTACAGTGGTGATGATGGAATAAGTGACTATAGTGCGGTGCTTGAGGGGGAGCTTGCCTATTGTGGTGATGCGCTTCATGGATTGCGTGTACACAAGGTACTCATCTGGATGCCACTCAACGTTATCGATCTATTGTGTGAGCATGGTGTTGTGTGGGATGGCGACAGAACTGACGCGAGTGGGAAAGAAGCAGACTGGCAATTCTGGCTGGAAGATGATTACGCACCGCACCGTCGCTCCTTGGTGCATGCAGCCCGAAATCCTGAGATTTTTCCGCACTTTATTGAAGGGATATATAACTTCGAGGTAGAGAAGTACCTCGATGTTTTTCTCTCGCACGAAGGTGCGCGGGATTTGCTGGGAAAAAAGATAGATGAGCTAGCAAAAAATCATAATAGCATTAGTAACAGTAACGACATTATTAATGACTGGTCTTTTCTTGCATCGCCGAAAATTTATGAGGCGTATGGTGAACGAATTAAAAAGCTTTTTGAGCATGATGCAACTGATTTGTTAGTTGCGGCGGTGCGTACAGGAACTATCGCCGAACTAACATGGCCAGCTTATGAGCAAGCACTCGCACGTGTTAGATCTAAATCTAAGGAAACTGATTTCAGTGTATTCAATTCCTATCCCGCGATAGCGGTGGTTTCTGGTTCATATGTGGAGATAGTGGATGGTGACGTCACAATAGCCAGTGGCGAACTCCCCGCGCGATACGAGGATCTTCATTCGATCTATACAGTAGGGGATAAAATATACGTATTCATTACGTTACAGAACCAGCAGGAACCATGTCTGATGTGGCTGGGGGATGCACAAACATACGCGGTAGATGATCGAGGCTGGGGTGCTACAGATGGTTATGCTCTTCCTTTATCTGATGGGACACGACTGACGGCATTTGGACTTTTGGAGCCAAATGAAATTACAAGCGGGATATACGGTCCCGGAAATATTTTTACTATAAATAAAGAAAATTCCCCGATATTTTCTACACAGAGTAGTGGCGATAATGTGCGCTTATGGACTGATCATAGCTTTGTTGATTGGGAGGGAACCGCAAAGGAAGCTTTAGAAAAGTTAGATGTATGTTCCTATGGAATTGATATTTCCGCAATTCCCGAAAATGCGAAAATCTGTGCTGAATCATTGACATGCATCCCGGCATGTCCTACAACTAAGAAAAGCCTACTCGGCGTCGTTAAAGACCATCATGTATATATTGTATATAGCTGTGATTATAAATTTTTCATTATGTCACCACACGGCACCTTTGAAAGCGGCGTATATATAAAAGGCGCATTTCCTCGTCCCGGTGGCGGTATATGGTTGGCATCTTACAGCACTAATAAGGCATGGAAAGATGCTGAAACTGGGGCAAAGATAACGCTCCAAGATAAAAATTCTATCCTCGCAAATATACCTTTTGCTGCCTTCCATCAGTTTTATTACCGTGATAAGCGCGCTAGTGTTTTTATGCGGAACTATAGTCGTGAACAGGCACAGCAAGTAATCGCCGCAACCACTGATGATGATGTCCGTTCTATTTTTTCGACACAGTTAGAAGTCACTGATAATGTATTGTTGGATGAACTGGTAGCTACGCAGAAAATTATTCGTAAGCATGCTGCCGCATTCCAAAAACTTGCTAAAGGTCTCATGGATGATATTAGCCCTCCAAGCATTTCCATAAATGATGCCGCAGCAGAATTGCTGTACATATATGCAGATAAGCTTCCAAGCGAAAATTCATATACTACCTCACATCATGCGAAGATTGTTGCATCGTTTATTGCTGATCCTAAAAACTTTTCCACTACCTACACTGAGGATATTGATGCTGCATGGATAAAATTTATGCACAATGAGCGAGCTATCATAGGCATGCTTGGCTCTCCACTACTTCCGCACCTCTACAGCGCTAATAATGCTTTTGTCGATCTGGTAGATTTTTTCCGTACTGCAACTATGCTTGGCATTTTTGGGAGTGGATGGCGGTGTGCATTAGTGAAAATTGGAACTTTCAAAAAAATTGGCGAGGCTGCAGATATTTTTCCTGTCGGGTCTGTTATTGACGGCTGTCTTGCAATCGAATCTGAATACGATTGGGGTGTGGACGAATGTTGTATAAGTCGCTTTATTCTTATGCCGGACGATAGGGAAAAGGTCGGTGAATATACAGTAACTCATCAGAAGCATGTTCCTATGAAAGCTGAGGATATAATCGCATGTCTCGACGCACTTGCTGCTGCACCAGAGAGGGTTCTTGGCGATAATGTAGTAAACACAATTTCCTGTGGAACAGCTCTCCCTTCCGCTAGTATTCGCTATTTTTTTGGCGGCATGAAGAAAGATGAAAACGATAAATTTTCAAGCAGATACAAATTCACAACTGCCGAAGAGAAAGTTACGCAGCTTCATTATAGCTTTCTGGAGGATAGGTATCTAGATCATTTTTCTGACGATCAACATGATAGTCCGGATATATCGGGCTTCCTTCAGTTGCTAGCGCAGGCTGTGCCACCAGGTAACCCAGTATCTTATATTGACCACGGCCCTGATTTGAATGCTATTATCTCTTACTGGCACGAAAGGTTAGGGGAACCTGGCATACACATTACAGCTGATACCTACTATAAAGTTCTCGTTGACTCTCATTTATTATCAGAACCTCTATGGTATGTTCCACGATACGAAACACTTTTTAGTAGAACAAAGTTGGATGATAGTAGCTTTGCCTCTAATTATTGTGACTGCCTCGCGGCCTACCTGCATCTAGCGCAAAATCTAGAGCTCAACGATCCGGGAAGGCCATTTGTTGCCCATAAACTCACGTGGCTGCGTGAATCCGTAGAGAAAAACTTGAAAAATTCTGAGTATCTTGCCGCTGTTCCTTTTGGCAGTAGTTTCACTGATCCCGGTTTTACTGGAGATAAGCGCCCCGATGTTCAGGCAATCAGGCTTTTGATGGACGGCTATCTGGATACCTACATTGCGGATCTGAGCATTGTGCATGATGTGGAGGGGTGTCCCTGGGACCCTGCGGTTTCCGCCCCTGAGGTAGTAGACCAAGTTGCTACCCAGTTGAATGTCAGCCATGATGCCGCGCGCTATTACCTGCAGTTGTTGGGTTTGATGTATCCAACTGACGCAGATGTTCGTAGGTGGAACAGCTGGAATGCGGCCACTCTCCGGGCAGCAGTTGCCGAGCTCGCAGATCGTGGGTTGATTGTGGAAGGCCATCGTGCGCGTGCGGGCCGCAGTTGGTTTTTGCCTGGTGCTTGGCTTGAAGGTGTAAAGAAGGATCGTCCAGTAGAAGAATGGAAGGCCCGCCACTACCTGCTTTGGCAAGATATGAAGGTGCGGCCGGTGCTTCCTGGAAGTCCTTTGCTTATGCCAATCGCCCAGCTGTATCAGCAGGTATGGCAACGCTACATTTCTGGTGATGTGCCGGGGTATGTGGAACTACGTACCAAAAAGTATCGGCCGCGGAAAAACCGTTAATGGGCGTTACTAACGTGCCGCTCAACGCGCGTTTCCAACCTGGCTTTGATGGCGGGCCATTCGGTGGGCAGCGCGGAGTACAGCACGGCGTCGTCAAGCGCGCCATTGCGCAAGCGAGTATGCGCGCGCAGGACGCCGTCACGTTTGAACCCCAGGCGCTCTATCGCAGTGCGTGATTGTTGGTTCGACCACTTTGTGCGGATGCCGACACACTGGCAGCCTAGTTCCTCGAATGCGTAGGTGAGCAGCTGCAACTTGGAATCGGGGTTTGTGCCAGTGCCTTGTGCACTCGCGCGGGTCCAGGTATATCCAATTTCTAGGCGGGGAATAGCAGGGGAGAGGTCGTAAAACGTGGTCACTCCCAACATTTCCTCGTTGGATCTGCGGATACATGCGAAAGGCACCATCGCGCCTGAGTCCCTTAGGGCGAGTTTGGCGCGAATGTCATCAGCCATGGTGTCCGGGCCGGGGGTGGAGGTCCACCAGGAGGTGTGCAGGTTGCCATCACGCACGGCGTCGATAAGCGCGTCAGTGTGGTCCAGGGACAGTGGTTCCAGACGCACAAGCTGGCCAGTTAGTGATAGAGAAGGGGAAATCCACATACATACCAGCTTATAACTGCGCCATCTTCTTCCATAGCCACTCCACCGGACCGGTGGAAAAACGACGCAACCACAGGTTGGCAAACATAACGACGGCCGCGGCAATAACAATGTATCCGAGCATAGTTGCCGGAATACGCCACGACTGCACGTGATTAACCAACCCGAAACCCCAACCGTAGAAAAATATTCCGCCCAGTAAATTTTGCAAGAGATAACATGACAACGCGGTGCGACCCACGTTCTGCAAAAGCCGCCCAGCTAGGTTAGTAGTTCCGAGGCGTTGGCATGCTTCAATAATGAGGGCAAGAAGTCCCATCGCCGTGAAAGGCGCCACAACATAGCGTTCCAGCAGCACCAATCCTGTGGTTCCTGCGATTCCGAAAGCGAGATCAATCGGCAGGGCGACAGCGCCAATGAGCAGAAGTTTTTTCCTTAAGCTCGTGGCTTCCGGATTGAACACTCCTGCTTCGTGCAGCCGCACACCCAACAGAAACATCGCGATGGTGAGCGCGGCAATAAGGATGCTTTCAGAACGAAACAGCACTGCGTTATTCAGGCGAAACATCACAAGATCCAGAAAGCTGCCATGAGCGTATGGGGTGTTCACGTGAGCGGAAGTTGGTATATCGCCTGTACCGCCTGAATAGAACTCAGCCGCCCATGCGATTAGGCTGAGAAGCACAACATGGATAGTGCCCAGAGTGATGATCACTATTCGTTGTGTTCGCGGCCTAGTGAGTACCAGGTAGGAGACGATCAGACCGGTAATTGCGTAACCCATGAGGACGTCAAACTCGGCGATGAGCAGGAAGTTAATCGCTCCGTCGAGAAGCAGCAACAGCATGCGGCGGATATAGGCTCCCGGCCAGCGTTGGTTGCGGCGGCGTGCAGAACCCAGCTGGAGTGCAAGACCCACGCCGAAAATAAGGGATAGCAGTGCTAGGAACTTTCCTTGGCTGAGCGCGACAATCATGCGTTCTGCGAGGGGTTGGGGTGTTGTGGAGTTGAGCGCACCGAATAGGCCGTTGATGTTGGTAAAGAGCCACATGTTGGTCCATAACGTGCCCAGGATGGCTACGCCTCGAACGATGTCGAGAGTCGCAATGCGAGGTGAGGGGCCTGGTGACGGTTGCAAAGACTCCAATACGATCGTATTGTTCATGAAGGCGATGGTACCATACGAACGTATGGGAAGCGATGCGATACTTGAGGCCGTCATTAAACTGATTGCCACCCGCGGCCCCGAAGAAACAACAGTGCGCAAAGTTGCCGCTGAAGCCGGGGTATCCGTTGGGGCCGTCCAACATCACTTCCGAACAAAAGACGAACTACTTGTCGCAGCCATGCGCGAACTCAACCGACAGTTCACGGCGAGTATGGAAAAGACCCTAGACAAACTGCCTACAGCCGAAGAACGCCTCCGCGCATTTCTCTACGCCATAGCTGCTACCGACGACCGTGCACGCGAAGGTGCCGTCATCTGGACGGCCTTTGCCGCCCGCGCATGTGTGGACGAAAAACTCCGCGAAGAACACAGCGCAAACTGGGACTATGTTGAAAAAATGCTCCTGCACTTGATGCTCGAAGCCCACCCCAACAAGGGCTTACATGCAGACGATGCGGCTCATCTCCTCGCCGTCGCCGATGGGATAGCTGTGGCGCGTGCCGCTGAAAACCCTCGCCGCATAACCGAAAAGCGTGCGCTCAGCATCCTCAACGCGGCGCTTACAGCGGTGACCAGCAGGGGAGAGGGAAGGAAAAACATATAACCTTGCTGGGCATCGTGGACAAACCGCTACAACCACTCATGCCCAGCAAGGCCGAGGAACACGTGTACTTTGCATTCCACCATTAGTATCGACTAACCAAGTACGTTTGTTAACACGTCAAGCACGAAAAAATTACTGTGACCAGATGGGGGTACGTAGCGATGGTGCAGTGCAGGGATGCCCACAGTCAATCCGGAAACATGCGCACCAGCCACCTCAACTTTTCCTGCGATACCCCACAGGCACAAGGAAGCTTAACGACGTCCATCGCAGCTACCCTGAGTGACACCTGGTTAGGGCTCACATCAGCGAGAGGCGGGAAAGCAACATGCCGGTCTGCCGATCTGAAGAGGCCGCCAATGAAATGGGAAAAGAAATGGCGATAAGGACAACGCGATAGAGGAAATGATACTTTAGTGGTGAGTATTGGGATTGTTGCGCCGCACCATTCTTGAGAAGGCCAAAGTGAACGAACTTGAATTAATCTCTGAGGTTATCAAGCTAAAAGATCGGAAAGCTAGTGAAGACGATATCGTAAAAACTGACGTAGATATATTTGTCAGGAAGGATAAGACTAGGCTCGTGTTGAGCCTGTTGCTTTCTGGGGATCGTGTGGTGAGCACTGAAAATGATGAAGTAGTGCTAGAGATAACCGCAAGTAGAAATCTCATGACGGGAAGTTATGATATTACTGACTCCTTTGGATCTTGCTATTTTAGCGATGCGGTATATATTGACAAGAACTATTTCATCAGAATAGACGATGAGCTTGACTACGCTGTTAATAAACTTTTGAGACTTCCAAGCTGAGGGGAGGGCGTATCGGCGGAAAATGGTGCGCCTACTAAAGGTTAAGATAATGCCGTGTGTATAAATTTATCTATGATATGTTCAATAGCGTAAGAAGGCTACTTACTTATAATCTTTAAAGAAGTCCGCATCAAAGTCACTATCTACCCATAGCTCCAGCCAGCCTAGGAAGTCCTGGCGCTCACAGCAGGGGCCCGCGCCTACATCGCAGAAGTTCCATACTTCGCCGGCCCATTTACCTGCCGTGATGAGCTGGTAAGTATCGCCGCAGCCTTGGTCCAATAAGAGCACTCCCTGGTTGCCTAGCCGCTCATCAAAAACCTCGTCCGTCAGCAGCGCTTCGTCCTCTTCTGCCTCCCACAACCAGTAGTCATTGATCGTGACAGTGTGGGAGAGATCCTTCACGGCGGTATCGGCGAGCCGCTTAAGGCCATAAATGCGTATACCGTTAGGTAGAACAGTATCATCGCAGCCATCGCCCACCTGCTGAAGAAAAAGCCGGTAAGCCTCCGGCAGGCGCGTATTGCAAGCGATTTCGAACGCTTCGATTTCCGCCTCGTTAAGCGTCGGCCCCATCACCACGCCTTTTTCAGAAAGCTTGGCTTTGAGGCGTGCGATGATGGCGGGATAATCGGTTGGATTGTGGATGGGCATGGGGAAATCCTTTTTATGTATAGTTACGTAAGATATAGCAATAACAGTACTACCATTTTGATAGCACGAATAAGTGCCAACGGCTCAAAGCAAATTCCGTTACATATGTGACGACTACGTTAGTGAAAACTGAGGTTGGCGTGATTTTCATAAAGTTGAATATGTCATGGGCGACAGTCGCACTAGCGCTAGACGAAGGGTTAGCCCTCGCCTGGACGCAATTAAAATGGTCTACAGTAAAGCGGCAGGTAGATTCATCATTTTGATAGCTTACTTGTTATCTTCTCAATGCAGCAGTACTGGCTGTACACGGTCAACCCGGTTCGTCCAGACATACCCGCCAAACTGTGGCGGTATCTGCGTCAAGCTCTCCGCTGTATCAAACCCAGCTGACCACTGTCCATCGCCTTCGACCAACATTACTCGCGTGTTTACCGCCGCCATCCGGTCAACAAACTTACCTGGCCAGCCCCATAGCAGTGGTGCATAGCGCCGCGGAATGTGCAGCTCCATATTGTGCAGTTCATGCGGCACATAACCCGTCCAGCCAACCGCCAAGTAACGCAGCAATCCGGCCTTCATCATTGTCTTGGAACAGAGACGCAGCGTAGCGCTTTGTTGGCGCAGCCAGGCAATGCCATCGTCATTACCGTAGACTGTAATTTGTTTGAAGCGTTCAGGGTCCATTGCCTGGAGCTTGGCCCACAGCACTTCGTATGTCTGGTGGTTGCCGTCCTTAACATGTAAGAGAAGATCCTTGTGTGGAAAGGCTGCCAGCACCTCATCTAACGTGGGCATCAAGCCCACCCCTTTGCCGCGGAATGGAAAGCTTTTGCCACCATCCGCCGTGTAGCCATAACCAATGTCGAGCTGCTTGAGCTCAGCCATAGTGTAATTGCCAATCTCGCCCTTGGCCTCTGTGCGGTATTCCAGTGTTGAATCATGGAAAACCGCTAATTGCTGATCTTTCGTCAGCTTGAGGTCAAGCTCCACCACATCCGCACCATGATCAAAGGCAGCGCGCATAGATGGGATCGTATTCTCAAGATAGGGGTGTTCGGGCTTATCTATAATGGCCGCAGTATTGGTGTCATTACCAACTTTGCTGTAGTCAAAGGTCTGCGCCAGGCCTCGGTGAGCGAGTATCCGTGGATGCTGCGTTGGCACAAAGAGACTAGTATTATTGAGCCACAACCCCATTATAATCACTACAATTACTGTCAACCCCCGCCAGTGCTGCCAACTCCACTGAGCTACTACATGCGTGATATCCCGAACTTTATGGTTCATCACTTTACCTTACTTCAGCAACGACCTATCTTCTGGTTGGTGTAAGATATCCCACCATTCAGCCTTGGTTTGCATGCCTTCGGAACCAGCTAGCAAACAGTGCCTAGTGCAGATAGGCGAGAGTTACTTTGGTAAACCATCGTGTGGACATTTTCTCAAAAAAACTACATCACACCAGGCGGCTTAGGGGTTAGTGACAGATGATGATCGCACCCTGACGAAACAGGTTGACGCCCTCTGCTGAGCGTGGATGGCTAAGATGAACCAGCCAGAGTTATTTAACGACCTAATCTCATTCCTACGTTTTTGTGGTTGTTCCAGGTTGATCAACGGAGTCCTTCATACATCTGCGCTGTATTCGCCAGCCTTTGGTATACTAAGAAGAAATATTACAATCCCATAAAACGGCAAGAGGATGATGGGCGATGGCGCAATTATTTATTGAAGAAAGTGGGCAAGAAAATACGAAAAGCGTCGTCTTTTTACATGCTTCAGGATCAAGCAGTGAAATGTGGCGACATCACATTGCTGCACTTAAAAGTGATTTTCACTGCATCCTTATAGATCTTCCAGGGCATGGAAATAGCCGTAATATAGAATGGACAGATTTTGATGATGTAACGGAAAAAATTGCTGATATTATCAAGGATAAGGCGCATGGGAAACCACATCTTGTCGGGCTTTCTCTGGGTGGTAGTATCATCCTGAAACTACTAGAAAAACAGGCTGATTTAGTAGATAAAGTTATTGTAGACGGGGCCGCTCATCAGCCGATTAAAGGTAGCCGCAAGATTATTGCCATAGTGTATCTGATGTCTTTGTTGAAAGATACCGAATTCGTTGCCAGGCTTATGGCAAAGATGATGCAGGAAAATGGTATGCCAGAAGAGGAGTGTCAACTTTTTGTTGCCGATTTGCAAAGGGCTACAAAAAGGTCATTTCGCCGCGCTATGTCGCAGGCCAATATTCTAAAGGTTAAGGCAAACTTCAACAATCCTGCCTTTTTTGTTTCGGGCGAGAAAGAGTCTGAAACAATTCATCAATCTCATCGAATGCTGACGCGCCAAAATGCACAATCCGACTGCGCTTATTATCCAGGAGGTTCCCATGCGTGGATGCTCAGTGATATTGCAAGCCATATTCAACTGGTGAAGTATTTTTTGCAGGGCGACGACTTTCCAGAAAAGCTACATCGGACTTAATGATAGTGATTACTTTTGTCGACTCTTTTGGTATGAAGCTTAGATGTTGACTAGGGTCGCCATGACTATTGATGGAAGTATCATTATCGGTATGAGCGTAAGCAACATCTAGGGGCGAAGGTGACGGGGTAATAGGGAGTGCTTGTTAAACAACAAAAAGATCAGATAATACAAAACAGCTCCCTCACCCAGACAACTACGCCATATGCAAAAACCACCACCCAAAATCAATTGGGTGGTGGTGTGTAAGAGCACAGTGGTCGCCCCGTCATCCCATTACACACGCACTGCCTTGCTCGGCAATTTGCAGCAGCTCCGCGACGGGGCGCGACTGGTCCGTGAGTGCTTGTCTGGAGATAGCGAAACCGGCGGCACGTCGGTCCAGGGGGAACGGCGGTTGGCGGAAGGATCAGAACCGTACCGCTCGGTTCCTCCCTCATCTACAGTGGTTGGTCAGAGTAAATCTACCGATGCGCTGACATCGACCGGTCTGGCTACTGCTACTACTTGCCGCCCGGCTAAACCGCGTGTCACGCCAGCGATCGCTAAGCAGATTGTGGCTGATTACCAAGCCGGGGCGACGGTGGCCGAGCTTGCGGCGCAATATGGGTTCCACCGCCAAACAGTGTCGCGGGTCCTTCGCACTGCTGGGGTTGTGGTGCGCCAGAATGCAACAAGCAACGAGGAGATTGAGCGCATCAAACAGCTGCGGGCGGAAGGAACGACGATTCGGGAGATTATGCGGCTAACGGGGCGGAGCAAGAATACGGTGCGGCGGTGGGTGCGATGAGGCAGGTGCCGTCGTGTTCTTACCGTCACCAGCCCAAAGCGGGTATGCAATACGCCGAGGCACTACAGCCCCTGGTTGGGGGTAGAAATAGCAGATTTCCGTTTAGAGCTGCCTCAGCTAAAGCGATACCAGCACCTAAATGACAGCGGAATAACCTGGTGCAACGCGGAAGATCAACGCTTAATGAACGAAACACTTTCAATCGTGTGTTGCTTGGAAAACGGTGAAACGTCATCAAGTGTTCGGCGATAATGTATATCGCTGAAAATATGTTAAACTACGTTTCATGTATTCGCGTGTTGGTGACCCCAATATGATGAACGCTACAGTGCTATCCATATTGTAACTATGAGGCTGAAGCTCGCGTGCAAAACCCAGCACCTTTGACATGATGCTTCATATATGCTAACATTTTCTTGTGATAACACCTTTAATGGACAAGAAAAACCATGGATAGATATCGTAAGCAAGGTTCCAAAGATCGGCAAGAAGGAATCTTTCGGAGTGAGCTAAACAGGAGAGGTCGTCAGTTAGAGATGATGGGGCAATTTGTAGTCGATTTGTTCCGCATCGCCACCGGTGATTTGGTCGCAGTGAAGATGGGGATGAAGACGGTGCGCTTGAAGGACCTGGATCCCAATGAGCGCGAGTACTATGAAGAATTGCGTCGGCTAACAGATAACCCAATGATGGGAACTGAACAAGCAGCGCAAAGAACAATGGCACTAAACCACGGCAGAATCGTAAAAGAGCGTAGATTGCGCTAATTCCTCAGATGCCTGCGCCGATCATCGACGCGGGCATCTTTTTGTAAAACTCAAATATTGCATCGCTCCGAACTACTTAATTAGAGGGGTGTCATGGCTGCATTTGATGCATCTGGCTTGACTTTTGGGTACCTGGATGAAATTAAAAGTAATAAAGAACTTTTTCACAATGTCTCAAAGTTTTATTTATCGCTAATTACCGACTGGCGGTGGGTTGCTCGACGGGTAGAGACAGCACATATTATCGATGAGTCGACGTTGCGCCGCACCGTTTCTTTAGATATTCAACAGGAGGAACTCGATAGAAGATTGGTCGAGTTTGGGGTCGATAGGCTGAAGCAAGTTCCGTTGCCACTGGCTTTCATGGAAAAGGGTCTCTTACTAGATTTCAGTGTGGCAGATGCCGACGGCCATGTCCTATCACTTATGAATAAATCCGAGAATGTCTCGTTAGCTGTGATGGCAATAAACCAGTACCTTTCAGATAATGTCTTGCAGCAGATCGACGACCTGTGGGCTGATCTATTTTGCTCGGATAGAATGATTCTGACACAAATACATCTATTTGGAAAAGTACCTGATTGGTACGTGTTTGAAAAGTGGAGGAACTGTGGCGAACCAGTCGATATTTGTGACATACTAGCCGGAACATTTGAGCTATCAAGCGGCGTAGAAGCGATTGAAGATCCAGATTCTCAGACATATGAGGCGGATTGCGATATTTATGAGTATTTGTTCTGGGCAGTTACCCAGTCGGAGCAAGGGGCTGCAGAACTGTTTGAGCTGTTAATGATGTATTTCCCGGCAAATATCTGGTACAACACCGAAAAACACGCGCCAACACTAGTCAAGTACGCCGTGCAAGAATCTTTTCAGTTTAGTAATCGTGACGACGAGGAGCCTCTTCGTATCATGCAGACGTTGTCGCAAACTGCGAAGATATCATTTCCTGATTTCTATACTAATTGTAATGAGCATCTACGTGTTCAGGTTCCTTCTGGCACATTTTTAGGGAGGTCGGTGTTAAATCCGGGTTTCATTGGCCCTGAAGACATTGCTGATTACTCCTACGAAGTGCATCGGGGTTACACACGGCATTCGTATAAAATGAGCCACAACTCACTCTCGCTTCGTGGACGAATCT
>ERZ773079.964-NODE-964-length-17896-cov-3.780337_pt1 | contig 17896 bp, 15 predicted proteins | sample MGYA00511355_ERZ773079 | MGnify/ENA primary metagenome ERZ773079 (study PRJEB29015, sample SAMEA2737979) | human oral metagenome | biome: human oral; feature: human-associated habitat; material: dental | place: China | collected 2117 ... | reverse complement strand
CCCCCGACGGCCCGGCCCCGGCCAGCCAGGCGAGCCCCGCGACCTCGTAGGCGATCCTGCCGGGGCGGCCGTCCGTTTTCCTGAAGGCGCTCACCCGTGCGCCCCCGCCGACCCGGCGGCCCCCGGTCCGGAGCGGACGGGCGCCGCACAGTCCCCCGCCGCAGCGGCGGGCGTTTCCGCGCCGCCCCTCATTTGCTGAAACGGCGGCGGTAGGTGTCCCACAACTCCCGCATCTTCTTGCCGTCCGATTCGCGGACGAACACGTCGAAGGCGGCCGCCGAGGTGCCGGTCAGCGCGCGGACGGCGGCCGACGGCGAGGCCACCGAAGTGCCGTCGGAGAGCTCGAGCCCGCCCGAGTCGGTCACGGTGACGGAGTACTCGTCGCCGATATTGGGACGGCGCCACACGAACACGTCCCCGGGGGCGATGATCCCCGAGTCCACCACGTCGGCCAGGCGCACCAGCTTGGTGCGGCCTCCGGACTTCCCCTCCAGGTTGCGGCCCAGCTCCTCCTCGGTCATCCGCGTCAAGTCGACGTGGTCGGAGTCGCGGCGGATGTCCCAGTAGTCGGCGACGAGCTCCACGAGCCTGCCGTGGCGGTCCTGGAGCGCCTGGTCGTCCAGGGTGTCGGCCCCGGGGAACGAGGCGACGACCGTCTTCCCGATGCCCCGCGTGCTGCGCAACTTGTCGTTGATGGCGGACCAGTTGCCCGCCGCCCTCACGTCGCGGGGCTTCATGGCGCTCAGCGCGAGTCCGCCCAGGCGCATCGACCACGCCTCGAGCGGCGTCTTCGGGTCGATGCCGTCGATGGGGGCGGGCGGCAGCGCCTGGATGGCCGTGGTCGCACGAGGGAGGGCGGGGATCCTGCCGTCGAGCGCCATGAGGGCGCGGTAGAGCAGGATCTTCCCGTCGGCCTTCTTCGCCAGGGAGGACTTGAGGCGGGCGACCACGCGCAGGCGCACGTCGTCGTCGACGGAGAAGATGCGGTCGGCGTGCTCCACGGGGCGCACGTCGTCGTCGAGGGCCCTCATCGCCCGCACGAGCCGCTTCTCGCGTTTGCCGGGCGAGACCTTGGCCATGTAGTTGGCGCCGTACATGCGCTCCAGGCGTTTGAGCAGGTCCGCTTTGCCCTCCTGCGGAACGTCCAGGCGCAGGACGCTCATCGCCGCGGGCTTCCAGTCGGAGGCCGGGTACTGGCGGAGCAGCTCGAGCCACACGCCCCCGGGCATGGTGGCATCGGTGGCCGAGGCGATCTCCCGGTACGCCCTGGCCGTGGGGACCAGCAGGTCGTCGATGAACTCCTTGCCGGTGTGCTCGCGCAGGTAGGGGGACAGCACTTTCGCCTCGAACTCGTCGATGAGGGCCCTGCTGGCGAAGTCGTGGGTGTAGAGGACCAGCAGGTGCGAGAAGAACTGGTCCGCGCTGTCGGGGCTGGCCTCGTCGAGGGTGCGGTCCCACAGGTCGCCGTAGGAGTCGCGGCTGGAGGGGCTCACGGCGGCCAGGACCCTCGCTTTGAAGATGTCGGCGGCCGTCAGCGAGACACCGCGGGTGTTGAGGACCCCGAAGATCCTGTGGGCGCTCTGGTAGGTGTCGGTCTTGACCTTGACGATGGACACGCGCTCACTGAGGAACTGGAGGAAGGACCAGAGGTTGTCCTCGTTGATCACGTCCTCGAGCGCGTCGAGGATGACGAGGGTGTTGGCGTGCATGTTGCGCTGGCCCTTTGTGGCCAGGGCGGCGGGGTCGCAGTCCCGCAGGGAGTCGATGTCCCCGTCGATGATGTAGCCCTCGAAGAAGTCGACGTCGCGGTTGCGCATCTTCAGGCGGGGGCGCTCCTCCAGGCCCCTGATGAGCCTTCGCGGGATCTTGAGGAGCTCCGTGATCTCCCCGCGCTGGGTCTCGTCGAGGATGAGGTAGCGGATGACGGCGAGCAGGAGGCAAATAGTGGTGAGCCGCTGCTGGCCGTCGATGATGTCCTCGTCGATGGAGCCCGGGGAGGAGACGACGACGATGGATCCCAGGAAGTAGTCCTCCTCACCTTCGCGGCGCCACGCCTCCAGGAGGTCCGCCATGAGGGTCTCGACCTGCTCCGACTCCCACACGTAGGGCCGCTGGAAGTCCGGGATGCGGTACTGGCGGTCCCCGCTGAGCAGGCCGCGCTCCCCCAGCTTGCCGCCAATCGTCGTCTGCTCAACCTCGATCGACACTGCTGCGTCCTCCTGTGTTCCGCGCCCCCGCCGCGCCAACGGGAGCTGTGCTCTCATGGGGGGCGCCGCGGCCCCGCTTCCATACTAGGGCGAATCGCAGTGGCGGCGCAGCCCCTCTTCGACGGACGGGATCCGGCGCCGCGCGGGAGGGCCGCTGGCCGACGGGCGGATCGGGGGCAGCGCCGTCGACCAGCCGGGGCGACGCCTCACGACCGGGGCAGCCCCCTACCCTGTTCACGAGGCGCGGGCCGGGTTAGTGCTGGGCGTAAAGGCTCTGGGCACGATGGTGATAGTCCATCGGCAGCCTGCAGCGCCGCAGGGACCGCGATCGCTGCCATACTATAGTTGAACCATGGAAGGCAGCCTGGTCGTCCCCGCAGGGCAGAAATCACTGGAACCACCCGTTCGGACGGCGACTGCGGACGCTACGAGCGCTGAGGCCGCAAGCGCGCTGCCCAGAATCGTTAGTCTTTTCTCAGGTGCTGGCGGGCTGGATCTTGGGTTCCAACAAGCGGGCTTCCCACTGAGTTTCGCGGTGGATCTCTCGCCTGCGGCTATCGAGACCCACCGCCGCAACTTCCAAAACACTGTCGCGGTGGAGGCAGACCTTACAGAACTCGGTTCCGATGGCGTTCTCGAGCACTTGGCCCCCATCCTGGAACCGGGCGAATCGATCGGTGTGATCGGCGGGCCGCCCTGCCAGGGATTTTCGCGAGCAAACACCCGGTCTGCGGCGAATGACCCCCGCAATAGGCTCCCTCTGTTGTATTTGCAGATTGTTGAGGCGCTCCAAACGAAATACAGAGTCGAGTTCGTGCTGTTTGAGAACGTGCTCGGCATCCGCGACGCTAAGCACCTGACCACATTCAACGGCATCCTTGATAAGTTCAACAACATCGGACTAGTCGCAACCGCCGAAGTCTACTCAGCACTCGACTACGGAGTCGCCCAGAGACGTTATCGCGTCATCGTCTCCGGATTTAGGGACCGCGAAGTTTCCCGAGCTTTCAAACCCAAGAAAGTCGAAACAGGCAATCTCACGGTTCGTTCGGTTATCGAGGGCCTTCCAGATCCCGTGTTTTTCACACACGGACTCCAGAGGACGGCCATTCCCCACCACGAGAACCATTGGACGATGCGCCCTATGTCCAAACGATTCCTCCAACCGGAAGAATCAGACCAAACGGGGCGCAGCTTCCGGCGACTGAAGTGGGATCAACCCAGCCCCACGGTCGCCTACGGCCACCGTGAAATCCACGTGCATCCCTCTGGACGGCGGCGCCTCAGCATTTACGAGGCGATGCTTCTCCAGGGCTTCCCGGACGAGTTCGTTCTGGAAGGAAACCTGTCCGCACAAGTCGAACAGGTCTCCAACGCGGTCCCGCCTCCCCTAGCCCGCTCTCTAGCCACAGCTATCAAGGAGGCACTGCAGGAACTAGGAGAACGTTGAGAAGTATCCCAACGTAGGATCCGTGAAGGTTCCGATGACCAGTCCGCGATCCAGGAAGCGGTTGAACTCCTCGCAGCTGGTCTCCGGCAGTAACGCGCAGCCGTGGCAGGCGGCCAGGTTGCAGGAGTCCGGTCCTTGCCCCTGCTCGCCCGCTTCCATGCAGACGGGGTCGGTGGAGCACCAGCGGGCACCGGAGACGGCGGAGACGAACACCGCTCGTAGATTGTCGGGCCGTGCCATGCGCACGAGGCCACCCATGGTGCCCTCGGAGTCGCCAGCCGCGGTGTAGATGAGGAGTCCCGCCATCTCGCGCTCGGCATTAGTCGAAACGTAGAGGCGTTCACGGAGCGACGCGGAACTGTACCCGCAGGTGAAAACAAGCTCATTGATAAGCAGGTGCCCCAGTGTGTGCAGCAGCACGAAACGGGGGGGTGAGCGCACGGCCCTGGCCACCACGCCGAGCGGTGAACTTCCCGTACTGGTCAGTGATCCTCTGGGCCCGCGCTTGAACCTCGCGCCGGCTCTCCCAAGCAGCCAGCTGCGCCGGATCGAGCTCGAGGTAAATCCCCTCGCCTTTCACGACGTAGGCGGGCAGCCAGTCTTGGCTGGACGGCAGCGGTTCCCGCCGCAGGAGGGCCTTGCCCGCACTGAGTTTCAGAACATCGTCGTAGACCCGGGTGAAACCCCTCAGTGCTCTGGTCTCACGGAGCACATCGACCGAGCGCACCCGTTCCAAGTGGGAGCTGAGATCGGTGTGGAGACCGGGATCGGTTGCGGTCAAGTAGTCATCGATCGGGGTCTCTCGAATGAGTTGAAATTCCGGATAGCGCCATTCGTCGTTTCCGGTGAGGAATTCGGCATCGGATTCCTCATCTGATTCGTTCCCTTCGTCCCCACTGCCAACGAGGTCGCGATAACCCGCGATGAGTTCTTCGTCTGGAATTGGACCGAAGAGTTCCGGAGGCACATTCTCGCGAAGCTGGCTACGCAGAATCCCAGCCTCAAGGTCTACGCCGAATATGTTGTGCAGGGTGCGCATCGTGGCACTGACCGCCGGGTGGCGCATCAGGTCGTGCATTTCGGCACTGACAGAACCTTCCTTCCAGGGAAGATAGATAGACGACTCGACCTTTGGAAAGTAGATATTGCCGGCACCGCGTAGAGCACCGCGCATTGGCAGACCGCAGGCTCCTTCGTCTTCGGCAAGCCAGGGGCGGGCACCAGAGCAGAGGTAGGGGTCGTCGGGTGACGACAGATTGTCACTGAAGAACGTATGCTGCTCCTTATTCTTGTCATGTGCTTCAGTGATACGACCGAGGCTCCGCTTCTTGCCACACCGATCGCACACGACTTGCTGGCCTTCGAGGCCATCGCCGCCAATAGACCTAAGGCGCAATGGCCCCTTGCAGGAAGGGTTGGCGGTTCGGTGCACCCACGCATCGAAAGGAAAGTCGTCAAGGTGGCCTGCGGCGCAGATGGTGACGAACGGGACCTGGGACATACGCGGTTTGGAGTTGCCGTGCTCCTTGTTCTCACACCGCACGGCTTCCCGCATAGTGAGCGTCGATCGTTCAAGGCGCTTGCAGTACATACAGAAGTGCCAGCGCGGGAAGCGCAGCGCTGGGACGGTCAGCTTGACATTTCGCTGGTCGTCCCCATGCCCCTGATACCGGTAGTCGGGCGGCAATCTCAACTCGTTGACCCGCAAGCGCGCTTCAAGCCGCCAATCATGCTCCTGGTATTCCTCCATAGCGGGGTCGTCACGGCCTTCAGGCTCATACCAGTGGTCTAACCCGGCAGTGATGACCGACGTCCCGTCGACGAGAACACTCATCGCACCTACCCCAAACGGGGTAACGAGTTGGGCACGCCTCATTGCTCCGGTGTTCATAGCTCCTCCTCCACTTCAGCATCGGCATGGGCATAGGCAAGCGAGATCTCCAGGCGGCACTCGGCATCGACGTTCCGCATGCTCGTTGGCACATCCCAGATCGCGGCTTTGCTGTCGAGGTCGGGCAGCGTCCCCGCGAAGCGCATCAACCCCTGCTTGGGGTCGCCCCAAGGAGCGGGGTTCGCTTCCCAAATCGTGCGCTCCCAGCCATCCCACTGCCGGGCACGTTTGTAAGCCATCCGTTCCATCGCCGGCATTTCGTCAGGATCAGCGATGCGCGCTCGTTCACGGAGCAGTGCGAACGCCTTGTGGTACTCGACTGAGGGGAACGGGTACGGTAACAGGTCTTCTGGCGTGGTCTGCCGGATGTAAGCCACGATGGCCGCATGCAGCGCGCGTCGGAGCACAGGGGTGGCGAATGGCGTCACCGAAGTGGGCTCAACCTGGGCGTAGAGCTGTTGGTGGTAGGTCAGAAACCTCTCGTAGTGGCTCCGATCACGGGGCTTCGCCGCACCGTAGATCGTGATCACCAAACCCGGGCTGATGTCAACGCGACGCCCAACGCGGCCGGACACCTGGATGTACTGCGCCGTGGATTTAGGCTGTCCGACGATGGTCATCAGACCGAGGCGGTCGATGTCGATGCCGACTTCAATGATGTTCGAGGCGAGGCAGATGTCGATGGCGTCTTGGTGGTCCTTCCCAGGGCTGTAGCGGGGTTGAAGTTGTTCGATCGCCTTCGGGATCTCATCAGAGCGACGGCGCGAGGTGAGTTCCATCGGGCGGCTCGGCCACCGGGGGATGACGCCATCGCGCCGCTTCAGCCGGGTTAGGTAGTCGGGCACGTCGGACTGCAAAAGCGACACGGTGTTACCGAGTTCTCGCAGTGAATTGAAGAAATTCAGATTCGTCCAATAACCATCGCGGTTCGCTTCGGGCACTTTGGCGGCTGCCTGCAAGGTTGCTGCCGCGACACGGGTCTGCACTGTCTGCGTGGAGCCGAAGGAGGCGCTCATGACTCCGATGTACCGTCGACCGGGCCCACGCGATCCGTCCTCCAACAGCACGGGTTGAGCGAAGAAGGACTGCCCCTCCTCCAGTCCGTGCGGTGGGAACAGCGCGACATCAGTACGGCCGAATAACCCTTTGATCTGGTCCTCGTACCGCCGAATGGTGGCAGTGGACGCGATGATCTTCGGCGGGACCGCTTCCCCGTTCCGGCGGTCGGTGCACAGCTCGTCGATGACGGCCTCGTACAGGCCGGCCATCGAGCCGAGTGGCCCGGAGATGAGGTGCAGTTCGTCTTGGATGATCAGATTGGGCGGTGAGGAAACACGCTCACCCTGATCGTTGAAACCGAATAGGCTCCGGGCCTCAGGGCGCCAAGCCATCATGGCGAACTTATCGACGGTGCCGATCACGATCGAGGGACGCACCTCGTAGATATCCTCATCCACCACGTGCACTGGCAGGCCTGAACGCCGAGAGTAGCGGCACTCACGATCGACGCAACGCAGCACGACCCGTTTGCCGCCGTGAGCCATGGCGTAGCCGACGACGTCTTGCCCTCTTCCACAATGTTTGCCCCTGGGTTTGGGCCCCATCTCAGCCCCGCACCAGGGACAACGCAGTAACAGGAAGAGGTTCTCTTGTTGAACGTTGCTTTGGAGTCTCTCGAGCCCCTTGACGGCCTGCTTCCATGTGTTCGGAGTTGATGAGCCACCAAGCCAGATTCCTATGCTGAAAGGCTCGCTTCCCAGCGCATTAGAATGACGGTCGCGGATATCTTCCAGCACGCAGACGAGCGAGGCGGCCCGTAGGAACTGCTGGGCGGTGAGGAGTCTCAGCGTATAGCGCATCAGGGTATCAGTACCCGTGTCGTCGGGATCGCGCAGGCGGCGGGCGAGTAGGCTGATCGCGCAAGCCCCGAGGTACGCCTCGGTCTTACCGCCACCAGTTGGGAAGAAGATGAGGTCCACCAGGGAGCGGTTTGGGTGGGAGGGGGTGACCAATTCGGGCAGACTGGCGAGGATGAACGCGATCTGGAATGGCCGCCACATTCCCTTGCCCTGCTGAATGCGCGGCTCCGGATGGGTGCCTTTGGGGCGAAGCCCGCCGCCCTTGCGAGGTTCGGCTTCGCGCAGTGGGAAGGTGGAGCGGACCTGTTGGTACAGCATGGCCTTGTTGGCCCATCGGAACGCCCGCTCGGCCGTCTGATCCGAGCAGACCAGGTCCCATCCCGTCTCCATTCGTTCGAGAGCGGTTTCCGCTGCCCTCATATGTCGATTAGCAGCTTGGCGGAAGCGCTCAGGCAGATCACTGATTTCCGCTTTGCGTGCGGCGATCCACTCCGAGTACAGGCGCAGCACGGTCGCGACCTGTTCACGCCCTTGAGGAGTCCCGTCGGCAAGTTCTTCCATGCTGACCGTGACCGCTTGGCGCCGTCCTTCGTGATCGAGGAGATAGTTTCCCTTGTCGTCGGTCAAGTAGATGTTCGGGGTCAAACTGACGACCTCGTAAGCCGGCAAGGCGACGGCACGCACCTGGCATACTGCTTCCCCTGGGCCCTCGTCCCATTCGGCGGCGCAGCCGTGCCCGATGGCGTAGGTGCGTTTGTTGCGGTAGAGCAGGTCGATCGACTGCTCCTCTTCGTCGCGTCCGGAGCGCGCGACCTCCGGGTAGGGTTCGATAGTCAGACCGTCCACGGCGGTGACGGTGAACCCCATCTGGAACAGGGCACTGTCCGCCCCCTTACGCGTTGTTTGATTCACTGCCACTACCGTCACCAGTCGAAGTTCTGAGTCTTCGACTCCGGGTACTGGGCGGGTGAACACCTGAGTCGTCGACGAGATCACTGGCTGCGCGCCTTCGGGTGCAGTATTGACGGTCGTCAACTGGTTGGTCTGCGAGAGGAGGACGTCTCCGGGGACCGATCCGTTGAGCGTGAAGGGGCGGCGGCACCACCAGTCAACTGGCCCCGATCGCCCCGGGACGTGGACCGCGATCTTCTCGTAGTGGGCACCGGTAACCCTGATGGCGAGGGAACCACTGGTTGGAGTGCGGCATTGAAAGGAAACCGCCATCGCGGACGGTTTGAAGCTGTTGGCGTCGGTCAGGTCGAAATCGTCTGCGTCAGCCGCGTCATGTCGCAGCGCCCCCTGGATCTCGATGGGCGGCCCATCAGGGGAATCCTCATGATGGGCGAGACCAGGAACTCCCGTGAGATCGATGTCCTTGATCCCTGCCCCTCGCCCACTGGCCACAACACCGCTATGAAGCACACCGATGCCATAACGGGAAAGCGGCGATCCCGTGTTCAGGATCTCCTGCATTGTCGCACTGTCGTAGAACTGTCCGCGGCTCTCCTCAACTGTCTTGAATCGGATAGAGCCGCTCGAGCAGTCAACTGGTTTCCCTGCTGGATGATCCGAATCAATGGGGCCGAATAGTTCGCGCCGGAGTTCGGCTTCTACAATGTCTCGGGCTTCGAGTCCACTCATGTTCTACCTCCTACTGTGCGGCAGCCCGTGCTACCGGATTCGGTGAGTGTAAGAAACTGCTCGCGGAACGGACGAATCCGTGGCGAGTCAACGAAACGAAGGCGCTTGACGTTACGGTCTCGACAAGGCCGGTAACCCCGCGCTACGGCGCCTCGAGCCCCATCTACGGCGGCGTGGACTATAACTTCGCCCAGCGGATCGCTGGTCGACCAGTTGGAAGGAGTCATTCGAGCCACCGACCTCCCGAGTCGACGAACGGCACTCGCGCATCATGTCGGGAGATGATTTGCTTGAAAGGCGAAACAGCCAAGACCTTGGTCGCGAGAATGCCCCGGAACCCTTCAGTGCGGGCATCTAAGACGATGTGCCCGACACGCTCCAGCTCAGCGAGGTCGGCAGATGACACTATTTCCTCGAGTTGCTTCCGATATTGTGCAATCTTATGGTAGAGCTTACTACGGAGTTCAGAAGCGTGGTCCAAGGTCGGATGGACCGCGATGTCCAGCCATCTGAGAAGTATTTCGAAATCTTGTTTACGCTTCGGTCGGACCAAGATTGGATCGATCCACGCCCGCACCTGGTCGACAGCCTGAACACCCGCATTGCGCAGATCCCTTTCGACACAATGGTGGCCATGGTGTCGTAGCCGCAGGGCTAAGAGACGCTTCCATTGCTCTTGCGTGGCCGTAATTTCTGCTTCCTTCGGCCCCAGGCCATCGAGCGCCGCTCGGTACAACGCGCTCCGCTCAGTGGCGCCCTCCCGGAGGAGGAGGTAGGTTCCCACCCGGACTGCTGGCACTTCTGTGTACGTGACACGTTCACCGCAGGGCTGGCTTGGGTCGAGGGAGCGAATGCGACTGCCGTCGTCGAGCCACATCGCATAGCCACCACTCAGGTACAGCTTACGCGCCGTCACTTCGTCATTCTTCGGTTCACGACCACCACTTGGACGCTCACCCCAGATGGGTTGTGGCAGATATTCAGTCTCGCCAGCACTTTCGTTCGAGGACTCGCCTTCGACACCTTCGATGGCTTCCCCACCGAACACACGCGCCTCCACTAGGATAGCCCCTTCTGCGTATGCGGCAATCCTCGAACGCGGAATGTCGCGATTCCTGAACCACTCCGGTATTAAGAAACTCACATCGTCCGTTATGGGAGCCGTCACCAGCGATGCGGGGAAGAAGACCGGGGGGCCGATAACGTACATCCACTCACGCCCGGGTCGTGCGCGCACCGCCTCGCTAGCAGTGACGACAAGGAGACCGTCAATGTCAAGCCACGATATCAGTCCGTCTGCCGCTATTCTACTCGCGGCAACGATAATGCAATTGCCGACGCCAACCTCGTTGAACAGAGTCATAAGTTCAGAGCCGATCCCTGAGTCAGTTCGAGCGATTCCGCTCGCGCAATCGACTAGTTCGTCGAGCAAATCTTGGTTCCGAATCGCCCCCTTCAGCCTCCGGGCTTGCTCGGAGATCGCTTCAACGAGTTCGTGAAGGCCTGGGTTGAGGCTGACCGGTTGAGCTTGAGTGATCCGTCGCCACCGCAACGCCTTCGCTGGGCAGACAATGTCGTCGAGGAAGGAACCGTCCTCGCTCTTCGCCAGTGCGATGAGTCGGCGGACGGCCGCGTCGAAACGCGCACCGGCGGGATCTTCAACGGCATTAATCTCAATGCCGCCTTTCTGATACCGAGCAATCCTATCGGCGGCCTCATAGAAGCGATTCAGTGCGTCAATGCGGTTCATAGCGCCACCGTGAATCCCAATGCTTCGACTCCCCCTGGCGGTGTCCATCCCAGATCCTTCGAGAGCGACAAGGGCTCGCCACAGGTGTTCCTCAGTTGGAGTACGACTTCTTCGGTCGCTTCGTCCGCCCGGGAGCGGTCCAGGACGCAGATCACAACCGGGGCTTCAATGTCCGGCAGCCACTTGATCGCTCCGTTGCCGTCCAGGATGACAGCCTTCAGGGCCGCTAGGAGCGGAAGACGGTCGGGGAGACTCATCGCGGACAGGATGCGCGTGCACCAGGTTGCCACCTTCGGTGTCCTGGGCAGCAGCACCGACCCGATAGAGCTGCGCTCCAGATCTTCGTCATCCTCTTTTGTCAAACATGCGCTGGAGTCTTCCTTCAACCACTCCGCGGTGCCGACGATCGCCAGGTCAGCCGCAGGACGCGCTAACCACGCATCCCATACTGAGTCCAGACCAGCCATACGCGCCATACTTCCCGGCTCTGGACGGTCCTGACTGCATGTACCGCGGTTCGGCTCCCAGTCCTCGATTTCACTCAGCGCTTGGACCTTATCAACAGTCCATTCCCTTCCGGCAAACCTCGCCCTGGGCGGCTCCACACTTTCGTCAAGGGAAAGAAAGGCCCCAGCTAACACCTTGCGCTTGTTGACGGCTCGCACCCATTTGCCTCGTTCAAGCTTCCGCAGAGTATCCAAAGGGGTGGGCAGTTCTGGCTTCTCACTTGCGAGCACCCAGCCACAGCCAATCAGAACGGCCGCAAAATCCCGTCTCGGAACAGAAACCGCGATGACCAGCTGACGACCACCGTTCTTCCTGTGGTGCCGCGCCGCCCGGCACCCCAACGCAACCATCGGCCCGATCCAATCTGCGGGCCCGCCAGGTTCGTCATCGCTCTGCGAGAGTACGAGACGGAACTTTGCACTTGCAGAAGACATAACTGCGGGCACTTTCACTCAATCCCAGCTCTGCCCGTCAGCACCGAACCGGCACAGAGCATGGGCATCCGCCAAGCGTTGGCAACTTGCCGCAGCACGCCAGTTGATGTCCGCTCGCAGGGCAACCACCATTTCTCACTCCTCAGTGCCTCACCTACGGCCACGACCGCGATGTCGTCTATAGGTGTTGAGTATATCACTCACCCATCTTCCAGGCCACGACCGCCGTACCCAAGCTCCAGCTCCCATTGGGCAGACGAACTAGTGACCGAGGCCATACTGACACCCCGCCCCCAAAGACTTTCCAAAGCGGAAAGTTTCATATACGCTTTCCATCATGGAAACACACTTCGAGGGCGGCCGGGACGAGGCCGCAGGAATGCTCACCGCACTGTCCGCGGACCGCCAGAGGCTCGCCCAACAGGTCGCCGTGCCATGGGCGCTGATGGCGGCGTTCGGCGCACTGGGCGCCTGGTGGGTCGGCTCGGCCGCTTCCGCCGCGCCCGGAGCGCACTACGAACCGCCGCAGTCGGGCTGGATGGCGCTCCTCGGCGCACTGGTCGTCAGCCACCTGGTGCAGCGCGAGACGGGGATCCGGTTCCGCTCACTCGGCGCGCGCGCGAATTGGATGGTCGCGGCGATCGTCGTGGCCTGCCTCGCGCTGTTCAGCGTCTCACTGGGCCTCGTGTCGCTCCAGCTCCCGTGGGCCGTCGTCGCGACCAGCCTCGCAGCGTTCGCCCTCACGACCTGCCTGTCCGGCCTCGCCCTGCGCAGCGCCGTGGAGAGCGCCCGCCGTGGCTGAGGCGCGCTTCGACGAGCTCGTCCACGCCCCGCTGCGCCTGCGCATCTGCGGATTGCTGCGCCACGTCGCGGGCCTGAGCTTCGCGCGCCTGCGCGATTCGCTCGGGGTCTCGGACGCCACCTTGTCCAAGCACGTCAAAGCACTCGTCGGCGCGGGCTACCTCGAATCGCGCAAGAGCGCGTCCCCGGTGCGCGACGACTCGCGGCGCGTCGTGTGGCTCTCGCTGACCGGGGAGGGGCGGAGGGCCTTCGACGGCCACGTGCGCGCCCTCGAGGAGATCGTCGGTGCCGCACCGTGACCCAGCCCCCTGCCGGGGCGGGGCCGACGGACAAGCCGTTATCCGCACGCCGTCACGAACGCGCCGCAAGGGCCGGCGCCCCCAGCACGGATGGTCAACGCGGGCGCTTGTCCGCGGTCCGTGAGCGCGAGAACCTGGTCCCGAGCCATAGGCACCCGCCGCACAGGACGAGCCCGACCGCTGCGGGAAGGAGGACCTTGGCCCCGGCCTCGCCCGCGAAGACCACGCTCCACAGGGACTTCGCAACGGCGATCAACGCCAGCACCGCCACGCCGAGCCAGACGTTCCTGCGCCACAGGGCTGCGGCCAACGCGGCCAGCGAAAGGGGGACGAGCAGCGTGAGGAGGACTTTTCCCGGCGTCCAGTCCCCCTGCAGGTACTGCTGCTCGAACTGCAGGAACTGCTGCACTTGTGGGCTAGCCTCCGTTGGCGGGGCGAACCACCCCATACTCGTGAGGAGCAATAAGACCGTCGCCATCACCCCCGCCCAGCTGCGTTTGTAGGAGAACCAGCAGAAGGGCACCAGGAACAGCGGTCGGATGTACCAGCTGAGTTGATTATGGTGCCGCTGCCACAACCAGTCCCAGAACTCCGGCACGGCGAACGCCGCGACGATGAACACGATGATCAACGCGGCGAACACAACGGCGAGGACCTTATCGCACTTTCTCAGCACTGCAAGCATCCCCACAGGCTAGCACCCCCACCGGGTGGCGGCGCCCCCCTACGATCCGGCCCCCTGCCCCGGACATGCGGAAACTCCCCCGGCGCGCCGGGGGAGCCCTATCAGTATTCACCTCGAGACCGGGCCTGGAAGGCCCTGGTGGTGGAGCTAGGGGGATTCGAACCCCCGACCTTCTCATTGCGAACGAGACGCGCTACCAACTGCGCCATAGCCCCAAGGACGGGGACCAGCATAGCACCTCCGCCCACTGAGCGCGAACCGGGATGGCCGCGCCCCGTCCTGCCGAGCCCTGTGCCAGCGATGGAGCTGATCCGGTCACCGCCAGGACCGGCAGGCGCCCCCATCACCGCCAGGACCTCCAAGCGCCGCACCGCCCGCGGGATGGGCCGGGCCCTCCCTGACCCCCGTCGCGCGCGGGGTAACCCGCCAACCCACGACGACGGTGACAGGCACCGCCGCCCCGGGCGCGCAACCCACGCGACCCCGGGGCGGCTTCGTCACTCAGCAGTCCGCCGCGTCACTGGGCGCGCTTGGAGTCCAGGACGGCCTCCAGGTTGAGGGCGACCGCCTGGTCGGCGACGACCTCCTCGGTGGAGCGCTTGCCGCCCTCGTAGGTGGCGGCGACGGGGCGCGCGGGCACGGAGGCCGCGACCTTGGGGATACCGCGCAGGTCGGTGTCGGCGTGGACCATGCGGCCCGAGATGCGCCCGCGCATCACGTAGGTGGGGGCGGGGACGGGGACGACCGTCCACGTGCGCGACTGGGCGAGGGAGCGCGCGGCGCGCGCGGTCTCCTCCTCGGAGACGGGCACGACCTCCGCGTCGTCGACGTCCGTGTTGAAGACGAGGCCGGGGGCGCCCCCACCGGCGACGGCCCCGGCCCTTGCTGCGGGAACCACAGCGTCGGATCCGCCGGGAACCGCGGCACCCGAACCGGCGCCGACTGCCGCGCCGGCCCCGGCGGCCGCCGCGCCCGCTGCCGTCGCGCCCGCGGTCGAGTTCAGCGACGAGGCCAAGGCCGACTTCACCCTCACCTCCCCGATGGCGGGAACCGCCGTGCCCCTGGGCCAGGTGAAGGACGAGTCCTTCGCGAAGGGGATGCTGGGCCCCGGCATCGCCGTCGAGCCCTCCAGCGGCGTCGTCGTGGCGCCCTGTGACGGGAAGGTGACGGTCGCCTTCCCGACGGGCCACGCCTACGGCCTCAAGTCGGCCTCCGGCCTCCAGGTGCTCATCCACATCGGCATGGACACCGTCAAGCTCGACGGCAAGGGCTTCACCCCCAAGGTCGCCAAGGGCGATTTCGTGCGCCGCGGCGACGTGCTGGCAGTGGTCGACTGGGACGCGATCCGCGCGGCCGGGTACGACACGATCACGCCCGTTGTCGTCACCAACAAGAAGAAGTTCGCGTCCGTCACCCCGGACGCCGAGGGCGAGGTCGCCCCCGGAGGGGCGCTGCTCACGGTCGTCCCGAAGGAGGCGGCGCAGCCCACCGCGTGATCCGGTCCCCGGGCGAGGGGGCGGGCGCTTCGGCGTCCGCCCCCTCGCCGCGCGCTCCTCGGCCTCCGCGCCGTTGGGGCCGGTTGGGAAACGGTGCACGTCCGCCCCCTGCGCGCGCTCCTCGTTGCCCGCACCGTTGGAGCCGGTACCGGCTCCCGCGTCAGAGGGTGCGGCTAGTGGGGCGTCAGAGGGTGCGGCCCGGCAGGAAGGCGACGGGGAACTCGACCGCCGGCAGTGCGCCGTCCGCGTCCCCGGGGGAGGGCCCGGACCCCTCGATCTGGGCGACCAGGAGCTCCACGGCCTTGCGGGCGATGAGGTCGAGGGGCTGGCGGATGGTGGCCAGGGCGGGCAGGGCGCGCCGGATCGCCGTCGTCCCGTCGAAACCGATCACCTTGAGCCGTGAGGGCACATCGACGCCGCGCCCCCTCGCCCATTCCAGCACCTCGGCGGCGGCCAGGTCGTCGGTGGCGAAGACCGCGTCGAAGCGCCCGGCGACGGAGTCGAGGGCCGCCTCGACCCGGCTCTGCCTGAGGGGGCTGGGGGTGTCGAAGGGGACGGTGAGGACCAGGGGCCCGGCCCCCGTGCCCGCCAGGGCGTCCCTGTACCCCTGTTCGCGCAAGTTGTGCGCGCCCGAGCGCGAGGTGAGCAGGGCCGGGCGGCGCGCCCCCGCCTCGAGGAGCTTCTCCGTGGCCATCCGCCCGGCGCCGCGGTTGTCGCACCGCACGTTGGGGATCGTGGGGGACAGGTCCCTGTCGATGGTCACCAGCGGCATGCGGATGGACTCGTACTCGCACAGGCCCTCGTTGTGCGCCCCGGATATGATGCCGTCCACCCTGTTGCCGATGAGCAGGTTCAAGTACTCGCGCTCGCGGTCGGCGCGGCCCAGGGAGTTGCAGATGAGGATCCGGTAGCCGCCGTCGGCCAGCGCGTTCTCGACCTCCACGGCCAGTTCCCCGAAGAAGGGCAGCGCCACCGTGGGGATTATCAGGCCGATGGTGTTCGTCTTCTTCCCGTGCAGGGCGCGGGCGACCTGGTTGGGCCGGTACCCGAGGTCCTCGATGGCGCGGGCCACCCTGTCCTTGGCGTCCTGGGAGAGGTAGCCGCGGGCGTTGAGCACCCGCGAGACGGTCGTCACCGAAACGCCGGCGCGCTTGGCCACATCGGCCAGGGTCGGCTCGCGGGAGCGTGCCACGTCTCCTCCAAACTGGTCGTCGGCGGGGGCACCGGGGAACGTGCCTTCACAGGACCAGTGTAGTTTCCCAGCCGGGCGCCCCGCCGCCGGTGCCGCGTCCGAGCGCCGGGGGCGGCCGCGGTGGGGCGCAGATCATGACGCGATCTCCTGTCTGACCATTGTCCAAAAGGCGATTCAGCCCATACCATGGTGGCACGGGCCAATGTGTCTAACGATGGACATACCCGCGACCGAAAGGATCGACCATGATTTCCCGCACCGTAGCGATCGCCTCCGCCGTCGGCCTGCATGCGCGACCCGCTTCAGTCCTCGCCGAGGCCGTGGATGAGACGGGCGTCGACGTCACCATCTCCTTCAACGGGGAGGAGGCCGACGCCGCGTCGCTCCTGGAGATCATGACGCTCGGCGCGAAGCACGGAGACGTTGTGACCCTGTCCACTGACGACGACAACGCCGCAGAGGTCCTCGACTCCCTGGTCGCCCTGCTGTCCCGCGATCTGGACAAGGAGTGAGCTCGTGGGCGAGCACACTGTTCTGCACGGCATAGGCGTGTCGGCGGGCACAGCTTCGGCTCCGGCCGCCCTCGTCCAGCCCGCGCCGGGCGTGGACGCCACAGAGCCCGCCTGCACGGATCCGGCGGCGGACGGCGCCCGCGTCCGCGAGGCGCTCGCCGCCGTCTCCGCGCGCCTGAAAGCCCGCGAGGAGACCGCTCCCAAGGAGACCAAGGCGATCTTGAAGGCGACCGCCAAACTCGCGGCGGACCGCGGCCTGGCCAAGGCCGTCGACAAGAAGCTCAAGAAGGGCATGGGCGTGACCGCGGCCGTCCACGCGGCGGTCGAGGAGTACGCGGAGATGCTGCGGGGCCTCGGCGGCTACATGGCCGAGCGCGCCACCGATCTCTACGACGTCCGCGACCGGGCGACCAGCGAGCTGCGGGGCCTCCCCGAGCCCGGGGTGCCCGCACTGGACGGCGAGGTGATCCTGGTCGCCCACGACCTGGCCCCCGCTGAGACCGCTACCCTCGACCCCGGCACCGTCAAGGGCATCATCACCGAGGTGGGGGGGCCGACCTCGCACACGGCGATCCTGGCGGCCCAGCTGGGGATCCCCGCCATTGTGAAGGCCACGGGCATCATGGGCGTGAGCGACGGCGAGGTCCTGGCCCTGGACGGCGGCGTCGGCGAGGTCATCATCGCGCCGACCCCGGAGGAGGTCTCGCTGCTGGAGGAGCGCTCCCGCAGGCGCGCGATGGCGCTCGCCGGATCCTCCGGCGAGGGCGCGACCTACGACGGGTACCGCGTGAAACTGCTGGCCAACATCGGCACAGTCGATGACGCCCAGAGGGCGGCGGCCTACGACCTCGAGGGCTCGGGCCTGTTCCGCACGGAGTTCCTCTTCCTCGAGCGCTCCGACGCGCCCTCCCTGGAGGAGCAGACGGAGACGTACACGAACGTGCTCAAGGCCTTCGGCGAACGGCGGGTCGTCGTGCGCACCCTGGACGCGGGAGCCGACAAGCCCCTCAGCTTCGCCGATCTGGGCGCCGAGGAGAACCCGGCCCTGGGGCGGCGCGGCCTGCGCCTGTGCCAGGTCCGCGAGGATCTCATCGACACCCAGCTGGCGGCGCTCGCCGCGGCGCACAAGGCGACGGACGCCGACCTGTGGGTCATGGCGCCGATGGTCGCCA
>ERZ773079.963-NODE-963-length-17908-cov-23.270487_pt1 | contig 17908 bp, 9 predicted proteins | sample MGYA00511355_ERZ773079 | MGnify/ENA primary metagenome ERZ773079 (study PRJEB29015, sample SAMEA2737979) | human oral metagenome | biome: human oral; feature: human-associated habitat; material: dental | place: China | collected 2117 ... | reverse complement strand
TCACCAAATCTCCCGCCTTAGACAATACGAATAGACCATAAAGTCGGTTACATCGAAGCCCCCTATTTCACCTCTTCTCCGCACCTCTTCAGCTGGGGCAAATTGCCCTCCTCGGAAGAGGGAAAAATCAACCAGTACTGGTCGACGATCGGAGGAGTACTGGTCACGATGCGAAGTAGTACTGGTCACTATTGGCAACCAGTACTGATCCACTCAGCGACCAGTACTGGTTCATTTTTCCTCCTCCCACGCAAACAACAAAGGGCCCTCCCGTAGGAGAGCCCTTCATCACAAGGAATACCGTATAATAGGAGAGATAAAGCAGGGAGCAAGTCCCTTCGCCCGATCTATCTCCGCCCAATGGGTCGCTGGACAAAACGGCGCAGGCGATCGGCGATATTCTTATCGAGGAGGGGCGAAAGCACAATGATCGTCACCGCCGCGATGATGAGGAGAATCCCCAGAGCCATCGTGCCCGAAATCGTTTCACCGAAGACTACCACCCCGATGACAATAGCCGTCAGCGGCTCCATCGCCCCGAGGACCGAGGTCAGTGTCGAGCCAATACTCTTGATCGCCCGCACGAGCGCAAGATTTGACACCAGCGTGGGGAGGAAGGCCAGCAGCAGGAGGTTGACCAGTACCGACCCGCTGGGGATCGCTTGTACCCCGCCACTGAAGGACGCATTGATGAGGAAGAAGCCCGCACTGGATAGGAGGACGTAGAGCGTCAGCTTCAGATTGTCCATCTCGCGGATGCGGCGGACATTATTCACCGTCACAAGATAGATCGCATAGCTGAGCCCCGAGAGCAGGACCAGCAGGATGCCTACCAGCGAAGCGCTCCCTTCCGCTCCCCCGCCACCTCGCAGCGAGAGCAGTGCTACGCCCGAGAGCGCAAGGATAATAGCGATAATCGTGAAGGGCGAAGGACGCTGCTTGAAGAGTACCGCCATAATGAGCGTCACGCCCACCGGATAGAGGAAGTGTAGCGTCGTGGCCATCCCGCTCGACATACTCCCATAGGCCTGGAAGAGCAGAGTAGCCGACCCATAGTAAAAAAAGCCCAAGAGGACGAGCCAACTCAGCTCGCGCACGCCTACGGAGAAGTTCGCCCGACGCACCATCATCAGCACGGCCACCAGCAGCGAAGCGAAGAGCATACGATAGCAGAGGATGCTATCCGTCGTCATGCCCTCGGCCATCGTCGGCAGCGTGAAGAGAGGCAGCAGCCCGAAGGTCGCAGATGCAGTCATCCCGTAGAGGAAGCCCTTGAACTTATTCATATACATAATGTATTAGGCGATGTGCTGTGACCGCAGTCCCGCGGCCTTCTCACAAAGGTACAACTTCCCCTGCGAGCAGGCGTGGCGGCAGGTCCCACGACTCGCCCTTCTCTCCCCGCCTCACGAGGGAGACATTGCCCTCTCCGATAAGTCCGCTCTTGCAAATTCGCCGAAATAGGCTATCTTTGCATCGGTTAAGCCCCCTACCCTCCCTTGCGGATGGGCTTTAGACGGGGTAAAATTGACCATGGAGAGATGGCAGAGTGGTCGATTGCGGCGGTCTTGAAAACCGTTGAACTGAGAGGTTCCGGGGGTTCGAATCCCTCTCTCTCCGCAATAAAGGGTGTAAATCAGCAACTTACGCGATTTACACCCTTTTCTACACCCAGAAATACCGATAGCTTATAAGACGACAAGCCGAGCCCTTGGAGCTTCTTGATGGAGCCCAAAGGGCTCGGCTTATTTTCTCTCATTTGCCTGATACTTCCTCCCCTTTCCCAGGCTATTCGGACGTGCTCATTTCGCCTATACATTTGCAGTGTCAGAGCCATTCAAGACGATGCTTGAAGACTCTCGAAGACTCATAAAGATACACTCAAGTGGATTGACACCGCAACGTATAAGCAACTATGACACTAAACGAACTCCTCGAGAAGCCCGTATGGCAGATGAAGGGTGAAGAACTACTCTTCCTCGCTCAGCAGGGATCAACGCAAGGAGAGGGAGCAGAATCCGAGATGTCTTCCGCCAGAGAAGAAAGACACTTCGTTTACGGACTATCTGGACTGGCTCGACTCTTTGGGTGTAGCCTCCCCACAGCCAATCGTATCAAGCAGAGTGGAAAGATCGATCGGGCTATCACGCAAGTCGGACGAAAGATCATCGTCGATGCAGACCTTGCCCTTGAGCTAGCAGGACGCAAATCAGGAGGACGCAGATGAACGCTTTCATCCATTCCTGCGATCCATCACCCGATATCCTAGGATTTGGGAATCCTTTCATGGATAGCATTAATCAAAGACTCCAATCCCTTTTCTCCACTGGTGAAGAATCCTTTATTGAGTGAGCCTTGATAGTCTTTGATCTTTGGATTGGTTTCCTCATCGCTATTATCATAGACGATATTTCCTAAGAAGACCTTTAGCTTGTATCCTATATCAAGGTGAACATAAGTATTATCTACAATAATTTTATCTGCCAAACAGTCGAGGTTAGATGCCCTATGCCCTGTCAAGTCTACACAACACAAAGCATAGCAATCTGGGTTCTGGACTGCTTGACGCATCTGATTCTTGCTCATGTATGCTGGCTGGTCAAAGTTCCACTTACTTTTGACCTCAATAAAGTAAATTATCTCTCCGTTGTGTTTTATGACAATATCTTGCCCATTTTGAATATCGTTTACCTCCATGGGTTTGTCAGCCTCACGACGCTCAACAAACAGTTCGGCTTGAAGCTCGTCCCTGAGACGATCTTCTATCGTCTTCCCGATACTCAGCATATGACTAAAGGAGGTAGCTCTCTCCCTTTCCGTTCTTAGGCTTTCTTCGGCTTTAGCTACAATGCTCTCAAAGTTTGGATTATCCATAAGCTCGGCCACTTTTGCCTTTTTTGATGAGGGAGCTTTCATAAACTGATATGTATGATCTCGCTCATCTCCTTGCAAGCGGCCCAAAAAGATGCTAGCCTTATTGTTGGCAATATGACTAAACCAACTACTCCAATAGCCTTTATCCTCACTTTCGGTTTCAGAGTCTAATCGCTCTAAGATATCGATAATACAAGGATGCTTATACTCACCCTCTTCCAGACTATCCTCTATTAGACGTCCTATATTCTGAGGATTTACCTCTTTAAACTGAACCAACTCAACATACTGCTCATCGACAAGCTTAGACTTGTATGAATCATTACATGCCTTTTGGTATAGCTCCAGCAATCTATCTTGGATATCCATCGGAATTGTTTCTCTACCAGAGAGGATAGCTAGATTCTCTATCAAACAGAGCTCTTCCTCTTGGTTTGGGAAAATAGCATACTTAGGAAAAAGATCCTTTTGGTAAGTGGTTGGTCGATCTTTGTTGCTGAGAGCTTGGAGAAGGCTGTAGTGTAGGTCTTTGTTTGCCTCCTTCTTTAGCCAGGCTCTTTCTTTATCTTTACCGTGGGCATCTATCACCCCAAGGCTATACTCCACTAGGACATCAAAAGCCGTGCGATATAAATCTTGCTCTTTATCAATCTCTATACCTGGGAGAGGGGAGATATATCTCCTCTCATAGGGGTGATTATGTAGTTTGCAAATTAAGGGCATAGCTTTGTCGCGAGTAGAGCTTCCCTCTTGGGTAGGAAATATAGAGCAATACTTGAGCAGAGCACTCAATGTATCATCATTCCATTTACTCTCATTTTTCAGCGATGAAGTGAAGTCGTTGATGTCCTTCCTAAGGTCATCTCTTCGATATTCTATTAAGTCATATAACTCAGTATATGCAACGGAGACAAATGAGCTTGCCTTTGTAGGGATGAGCCGATGGCATATACTATACAATTCCTCAGGAATATCCTTGGCATTTCGGAGGTTTTTAGCTTCTTTTTTCTCCCCCTCTCTATTCGGGATGAGGGCTTCTTCTTCGAAATAATGCCTTTTCTCGCACTCCTTCAAGAACCTAAGGAATTGTAAGAGTTCCTCATCAACCTCACACCTTGACATACTCTTGACAAGTTCATCCATGCCGATGAATATATCTTTTATAGGATCCCCCCATTGCTCAATTATCTCTGACCAGATAAGCACTACCTCTTTCCCCGGTAGGTGTGAGACTTTTGAAGCAGTGTTATATACGACATCAATATACTCCCCTTTACTATCATTCTTGAGAAATCTGACTATCTCAGGTGCTAGGAATCGCACATTCTTATCATTAGTTACAGAAACCTTTGAGCTGTCGTGCAGCACAACAAAGGGAAAGCTTTGAAACCTTTCCACAAGCTCCTCTTTGAGGTCTCGGTAAAATTGCGCCTTGTCGTTATCTTCATCAATACATGGGAGCACTATTGGAGCAAGGAGATGGGAATACTTGATTGAATCAGAATAGTTCTCCAGGTAGGTATAGAGGCTCTCCCTCATAGTCTTAAATACCTCTATATTGTGGGTATACTTATCCCTTTTCTCTATATTATCCTCAGGTAGTACGATTGCATTGCGAGGTTCTTCGGGATAGAAGCGCTCACTATGGAAAACATAGTTCAACCCAAAACTCTGTGTTCCTAATAGCGGAAAATGAATGAAAAACTTAGGTACTTTTTCCAAGGATATTGCCTCGTCTCCTGTCTTGAGAGGCAGTATGATGATATCTTTCTTATCCTTAGACCTTAAGAAATAGATCTCTTTGTCATCTCCTCCTTCTTGGATGATCTGCACCTTATGGTAGCCTATAGCTACATCTAAACAATCCTCCTTCCCTCGTCTAAAAAGAATTGATTTATCTGAAATAGTATTCTCTAGGTGGATCTCATCAATCCGCTCATTGAGTGCCATTACATAGGGCATGAGATTGAAAGCTGTGTCCATCCCTTCTTTTGCATAATCTAGTCGCTCCTTATCCTCCAATGGATATACAAAGGTCGTTTCGGACTTGGGACTTGACTCGGTCTCTTTATCGAGTAATTCGTCAGCAAAAGTCAACTGTCTGCTCATAGATTCAAGCATACCTTGGAGATCATTAGGGCGACGATCAAGCTCAAAATTCTCGATGTTGACATAAACCTCTTCATCCAGTTTCACACTTCCCGATATTTGGATTATGCGGCTAAACTTATGTGTTGTCATAAAACCAGTACCAAACTGGCCGACAGTATCTTTCTCTTCTTTCTGGGCGGATGAGATTTGCTTGATTAGAGAGGTGAAACTCTCATAGTCAAAGGGGCTTCCGTTATGGGTAAACGTTAATTTCTCCTTGGTAAGGCGAAGTTGAATTTTTGCGCATTCCGATAAATCTCGAGCATTCTGTATAAGTTCCCATATAGCTCGTTCAGCTGTCGTATCGTCAAACTTATCAATCCCATCAAGTATCTTCTGACAGTGCTGCTTGTTGTCCTGCCTACGACTTTGTTCTTGCTGCTGTTGCCTAAGTTGCTCTTTTGATAGAGGTGTTGCCATATTATATGATTAAATTTTCGAGTGTGACATTGAGCTGATCTGCGACCTTAAAGATGGAGCTGAGATTGAGCCATCCTCAATTGCAAACATATAAGCATTGTTTATGCCACAAGCTTAGTACCAGCTCCCTTGCCAGCCTGTCCTTAGAAAGCCCCGTCTTCTCAAGCATCTCCTTGATAGAGTAGTATACTCTTTGTTCTCTGCCACTGGATATAAGACTATTGCTTGCATGAGCAAAGTTATGAACTTATGTTGAGTTAGTTTAAAGGGCGTAGATGAACTCTTCCCCCTATCCCTTCGCTCCATCACCCAATATGGAGGACGTATGGAAACGCCCACTCATCCGAGTAATAGACGAACTCACCCCCCCGTCGCGCTCCGTGTGGATGGGGCAATCTCGGCACTGAGCTAAACAACAAAGCCGAGAGCGTGCTACTTATTGCCAGAGATAGCGCTGACGCTGATAGAAGCATCGTATCCCCCACCATCATTCGCTCAAAGGCTTTTCAGCCATTCGCTTTCAGGCTATCAGAAGACGAAGGCATCTGCTTACCAAAGCTGGACAGCGACTATACCGTCCTACACCCACAAGTTGTCGCTTACCAAGAAATCACCTATGAGGAGCACAGCAAAGCCTTACGAGAGGTGTTCGGTCAGTATACCGAATTAGGATATGGCGATCTACTTGCTCAGCTTAGCTCTACTCTGCTGTGGCTAGTCATACCTACCGCCAGACGAAGCTCAAAGAGCTCCTTCGCTTCCTCCTCCGCAAAGGAATGATCATCAAAGAGGGGCGAGGACGCTATCGCTGCAACTCAGACCGGCGCCACTAAGTCCTTCGATTGGCCGGTCGGTAGCAGGCTATATATACCTGACCATCCGACCAACCATAAATATAGAATGGTCGGACGGAAGGGGTGCCTATAGTAAACGTCCGACCGACCAAAGAAGAACCGCCAAAGAAAAAACAGCATGCAGCTACACGACATCAAGCAAGTCTCCATCGTAGCGTACTTAGCACAAGCTGGCTTTGAAGCAAAGCTCATCAAGGGCGTGAACTATTGGTACTGCTCCCCTCTACGCTCAGAGCTCACGCCTTCCTTTAAGGTCAACGTGGAGCACAACCAGTGGTATGACTTCGGTACAGGAGACCACGGAGACATCATTGACCTCGTTTGCGCCCTCCAGCACTGCTCCACAGCAGAAGCCATGAGAAGCCTATCGAGACTAAAGGAAACACTGTCTGCTGAGTCTTTTTCTTTGGGAGGAACAACACCCGTAAGCCTACAAAGATCCTCAATGGAGCTCATCAGCGTACAAGCAGTGAAGCATCCCAAGCTCTTATTGTATCTCTCAGAGCGAGGGCTACAGCCCTCTGATGCCTCCCCCTTCCTATCTGAGGTCTATTACAAAGTCTCTGAGAAGTGTTTCTTTGCCCTGGGCTTCCCCAATGATGCAGGAGGATGGGAGCTACGTAATCCCTACTTCAAGGGCTGTTTTGCACCCAAGGCCATAACGACAATCAGAGGGACTGATAGTCACAAGCTCCAGCTCTTCGAGGGCTTCATGGACTTTCTCTCTTGGCGGAAACTTCACCCCAAGGAGCAAGCTGACAGCATCATTCTCAATTCGCTCACCCTACTTCCGAAACTCATACCCACACTTCATCCCTACCCTATAATTGAGAGCCTTCTTGATAATGATGAAGCAGGGGATCGAGCAACGAAACAACTCTTCGACGCTGGCCTACCCGTCAAGGATATGCGACCGTGCTACGCTCCCTATAAAGACATCAACGAGTATCTCATTCTGGCGGAGCAAAGGAAGAAGATCCTCACTCCACGCAAGCGAGGACTTCATAGATAAAGCAATGTTCTCAGCTCCGCAATTAGAAGAGATAAATGTCGAGACCTCGAGATCTCGAGATCTCGAGAAATTAATTAATCGAGATCTCGATGTCTTGAGCTTAAGTTTGCTCGAGCGCTAAAGAAACAGAGTGACCGGTAGAGGCGATGAGGTATTCCTTCTTGATACTGGCAAGGTGTGTCTTTGTACCACAAATTGCCATTTGTCCCACAAAGACCCTTGCCCCAAAGGGGTATCAATCACTCCGAAGTCGTGATTAAAGAACAGCGAAACGATGAAAAGAAAGAATACAGACAAGCCAGACGGCAGATGTACCACCTGCCCCCGATGGGACAGATGGCACATCAGAATACCCAACCCCGAAGATCAGAAGAAGCTCATCGAGCTATACCGAAAGTCAGGAGCGAAGACGAAATCAGACTTCCTCCGAGCTCGACTCCTAGACGAGAGCTTTAAGGTTATCATCGAGGATGAATCTACAGAGGAGTACTATCGTAAACTCTCTAACATCACAGCACAGATTCAGAAGATCGGCATCCTCTATAACCAAACAGTGAAGGTTATCAATAGCTACCACTCGGTCAGGGCAGCACAGGTAATGCTTCAACGGTTAAAGCAGTACTCCCAGCAAATAATCACCCTAGAGCAACTGGCTATTGAGCTAACTTTAGATTATCAGAAGCGATAAGCCCTAAACATCCGTGTATGATGAAGCTTCGACATGGTCTAGGAGATAAGCTATTATGAGTTCTATGATCTTTATGGAACTCTATTAGGGCTTTTTATTCATATTTAGGCTTAGTTACCTTATATACTCCACCGCTCTTCATCGTAGGATACTTATAGGACACTTCGGCATCGTTCTCTTATTAAACTTCAAAGACGAGTTAGACTTCAAACTTAAAATCAGCGAACTCAACAACGAGAATAAGAGAGTCTTTCCTCACCTTTGCTGTTGGATATCCCTCTAGAAGAGCCTCTTTCACGTCTGGAGGGAGTGTTCCAGGTTTGTCTTTATAGATGCCCCACAAAGAATCTGACATTATATAGAGTATATCTAAATCAGATATACCCTTAATACCAGGATATCGACCATAAGAGTCTACACGAAGACTATTAGCTATCTCGGAGTCCGTATTTCGAAAAGTTTGATCGAGCTTCTTCTTAACATCATTATAGTGATTACGAATCTCATCAGCTCTTTCTAGAGTTACTTTAATGTTATATAGAAAAGTGCTAAATGCTTCCGCTGTAGTTTTGCCATCTAACAGTTAGTTACCTCTGCTCAGTTCACGAACATACTGAAAGCTAAAAGTAGGCTCAATATCCAAATGAGATACCAGAAAATACTCCCATGGCTTACCACCATTTTGGGTGGTATAGTCTGTGGCCAAAGAACAGTATTGCCGTGCTGCCTCTGCCTTAGCTAATACCTCTTCATTGCTCAGCTCTTTCCTCGCTTTCGTTTCTACCAGATAGATGGTGTCGGTGGTTTCTACAACGAAGTCGGGTTCGTAGCGACGGCTATATCTACCCCAGTGGATATTGAACTGCATTGCCGCTGGGCGCAACCAAACAAGGACTTCGTCATCCTGCTCCAAGATTTGAGCAAAGCTGCGTTCGGTGCCGCTATCGAAGCTGTAGCACTCGTGGCAGGCTTTCGCAAAGCCATGGAAGATGAAGCGACGAATCTGATGAAGTGAAGGTATCTTCTCACACAGAGTCTTGCGAGGATAGCCTGCACGCTCTCCAAGATGAACAGGCTCGATCTTGACAAAAGGTAAAACCTTTGGCTCTCTGTAGCTCACCACCTCCTTGATAAAATGCTTTTGTATCTGCTCATACAGCCGTGAAGCTATGAGCTGGCTGTTTTGGTCAATCATACGGCTAGCGACTTCCTCATCCGAGCTATAATGGCGCACATACTCTAGGACCTGGTTGAGTGCATCGACCAACTCCTCCCTCATCTCTGAATAGTCGATCTCTGGCTCATTGAGCAGCTGGATCAATAGTTTGCTTTTGATATTCTTTAGGCGACCACTCTCCACGACCTCAAGTAGCTCCTGTTTGCTATCGACAAGGTCTTGCCGTACTATGCGTTCCTTGCGCTCGATGAAGTCAAATTGCCCTTGGGTAAAATCGACTTCGAAGCGCTCCAACTCGTAGCGTACCTCTTGAGGCAAGATGCTGATGCGAGGGATCTCAATAAGGTTACGCTTGAAGCGCATGATCGTCTCCTTCACAAAGGACGCACTCAGCTCTTCTTGCACTAGAGGAGCAAAGAGAGAGTTGGTCTTTGCCACAGCTTCTTTAGCTCTACTTGTCAGGAGTGCTAACTTTTCCTCATTCTTTGCGATCTCCTCTATCGAGGCCGACTGCGTCTCTAGGGCCACGTCACTAAGGACAGCCTGAACGGCCTGCGTAGCATCGTGCAGAGCCTGGGCCTTCTTTTCCTCTTGTTCGCTCTTAGCCCTTGCTACCTGAGCCTGATAGTGTGCCAAGGGTTCATTCGTTTTAGGCTCGATGGTGACGATATTCACCGGCTCAGTGTCCAAATCCTCAGCATCCAGCTCGACATAACTACAGCGATGCAGGATGCTGCCTTCTTCCTTAGCTGCATCTACAATCTTCTGGAAGTCGTCGTGAGCAATGATCGTGAGTTTGTCGATATGATCTACCCCTGTTCGTTCCCCTGCGAAAGGCAGACGCAAGCCCCTGCCGATGGTTTGCTCGATGAGGGTATGCGCCTTTGCCGCACGGAGTGGAATGATGGTGTAAAGATTACGAACATCCCAGCCTTCGCCAAGCATATTGACATGGACGACAATCTCGATAGGATTTCCTTCCTCCTCGATGGTAAGGAAGAGCTGCGCGAGGTCGTCCTCGCCCTTGGTGGAGCTATCCACTTGTAGCACCTTGCCCTTGTAGCGTCCTGAGTAGAAGCTGTCGCTCTCTAGGTATTCGGTCGTTTGGCGGGCATGCTCGAGGTCTCGGCAGGCCACCAATACGAAGGGCTTGACATGGGGCTTGGAGTACGTCCGTGCGTAGATCTCCAGGCTCGCCATCGTGTGTTGATGCACGGAGAGTCCGTCCTCGAGCTTGATGCGCTCCATTTCGGCAGGCGTCAGTCCTTCGCTACGGAAGTCTGCTCGCTTGGCAATAGTGGGGATCTTGACATACAATCCCTCTCGGAGGGCTTCGGCGAGATTGTATTCATAGATGATGTTGTCCACGGGCTTATTGTCTCTCAGTGGGGTCGCCGTCATCTCTATTCCCAAGACTGGGGAAAGGTCGTCGATAGCCAAGCGAGAGGCATCGGCATAGTAGCGATGCGCTTCGTCCATCAGCACGACAAGGTCGGGCAGCGAGGCCAGATAGTCGTAATAGCTCGTGCCGAGGTACTCCGAGAGGCGTTTCATGCGAGGTGCCGCTACCACTCCGCCTTTCCTGGAGGTCTTATTGTCGGAATTGAACTTGGCGATATTGAAGATGTTGATCTCGATCTCGTCGTATTGGAAGAGCTGCCGGCCGTCCATATTCGGCCGAACAGAAAGATAGTTCTCGCCGGTGACTACTACGGGCGGGTTGGTCACGTATTCGGCCAAGCCTTTGAATACGTACTTGTCGTAGCCGGGATCACCGAAGTCGCGAAGGAGCTTGTTGTAGAGCGTGAGATTAGGGGCGAGGATGAAGAAGTGCTTGATGCCGTGTACCTGATGCAGGTAGTAGATGGTGGCAGCCATCAGGCGCGTCTTCCCTATGCCGGTGGCGATGGAGCAGGTCAGCGAGGGGAAGTTGCGCCCGAAGCTCTTGAGTGAGGGGACTACCTCGCGGGCTTTTGCCAGTTCGGCTTCCAAGAAATACTTTTGCTCCTCTTGGTCTGTGGGGCGTTTGTCGAGGCTGAGCCTATCCGTAATATCGGCAATCACGCGCAAGCACTGCGCCAGAGGCTCACGCATGGAGAGGCGACCCTTGACTTGCCTGAGCGTTTCGTTCTTGTCTTTCTTACTCATCGTCTTCTTCGTCTTGAGGTCCTACTTCGGGCAGGGTAATGATGTTGAGGTCATAGCTCTTGGCCGGGTCGAAGGCACAGCGACCGAGGAGCATGCGTGGGATGTGCTTCACTGTGATGCGCGGGAAGCGACTGGCCAAGCCGGCTCCATGCGAGGTGCAGCAGATCAGTAGTGTCTCGCCCTCCCCGAGCAATGAATCGATATACTCCAGTGTCTCTATCGTCAGGTGCTGTGTGGTGGTATAGATGTAGTCGCTCTCGGTGCTGTGCCCCTGCTTCCAGAAGACCTCGGGATCGGGAGCATAGCAAAAGCCCTCGTGGAGCGCCATAGCTGCGGCCAGCATCTGGGCATTGTATTCGGGGCTGATGACCATCACTCCGTGTTCGTCTTCGTTGAGGAGTGTTGGGGCAAGTTCGTAGAAGCGGAATCCGCCTCCTCCAGTCCAAGCAGCGGAGGCGGTGATGCCTCCTTGGTCTGTGCCATCGATCACTTTCTGCAGGCGTGGCACGCAATGCGTATAAGCATGGTCACCTAGCTCAATGCCGATGTAGCGACGACCCATCTTGTGTGCCACTGCCGCCGTCGTACCGCTACCGAGGAAGCTATCTAAGACAAGATCGCCTGGAGAAGTCGAGCATTCAATAATCCGGTGAATAAGTTTCTCCGGTTTCTTTCCATTAGGGAAGGATACCGCTCCCTCCAACGCAATACCTCCTGTAGTTACAATATCTTCCCAATGATCTCCTAGATAGGTGCTCCCATTAATTTCAGCCGAGACCAGTTCAATTCTTGCAGTCTTGGTCTCTCGATTGAAATCTGTCTTGACTAACTTCTTATCTCCACTTGCATTTGCTACGAGAGCAATTTCTGTTTCAAACTCAAACTCAGAAGCTCTTTTCAGCAGTGCAGCATTGGGCTTAGATGCAAAGATTCGAAATGCATTGTCTTGCTTCCATTCCAGGGTATCCTTTATGCCATGCTTCTTCATATACTGCTTCAAAGAGCAGATGCTAAGATCAGCAATATCGCTTAGCTGTAGTAATCCTTCTGAATACGCTTGCAGATGTTCCGTCGTGAAGGATGGTATTATTAGGTTATACTCTGGATCCCATTTTTCTTTCTGTTTTCTGGGAATGATCAGCCTATATTTCTCTTTATTTCGTGCGTACAGCAAGACATACTCTTTAACTTTAGGGAATCGAGCTCCTCTAATAGCTGCGGTGATTTTGACTCCAGAGGTGTTACTCATATTGACACAGATCGTATTGATACGATTGTCTCGCCCAAAAATCTCATCCATAATGACGGATAGATAAGGCATCTCAGTATCATCAATCTGAACAAATATCACCCCATCTGGAGCAAGTAGTTCTCTGAGCAACTCCAATCGTTGCTTCATCAGCGATAGCCAGATGGAGTGCTCGACATTGTCATCGTAATGCTCGAATGCCGCCCCCGTATTGTAGGGCGGGTCGATGTAGATGCACTTGACCTTGCCAGCGTAGCCGGAAGCGACGAGGGATTTGAGGGCAAGGAGGTTGTCGCCGTGAATGAGGAGGTTGCCTGTATTGGGGTCTCCGTAGCTATATTCGGGGTTCTCTATCAGGATGCGTGGCTCGAGGACGTCCTCTTCGCCCTTGCCTATCCACGTGAGTTCGAGTCTTTGCTTCATTGTACTGTGCTAAATTGTTGCCAAAGGTAGTCTATTTTCCGCCAAAGGAAAGCTAGTTTTCCAAGCTTGGAAAGTAGCTTTTCCAAGGGTGGAAAAGTTTGCTTCCTCATTTGAGTAATTTCCGAGCAGCCTTACCCTCTACTCTGGGAGGCTTAGTATAATGTTCTTCGAAGCCCTTGTATTCGGGCGTGACACTAGGAGCGAGGTCCTCGAAGATGCTCGCTATGGGCTCTTGCTCCTCGGGAGAAATGGCCTCGTAGCCACAGCGCATCCTGACGATTTTGCTGTAGCCGAAGGTGCCGAAGAGCTCGTCGTGGAGCTCGTGGAGCTGGCTGAGGGTGAGGTCAGGGTAGGACCAGACGAAGCCGCGAGCAAAGCGTCTAAGCTTGTATTCATAAAAGAGGGGGCAGTGGTCGTAGCCTCCGGCTTCCTGGATGGTCTTGGGATTGACGACGCCCAGGAACATCGTGCCTCGGTCGATGCACTCTAGTGCGTTTCGCCAGAGGGTGCAGGACTCCCGTCGCGGACAAAGTGGGGTATAGCAGGTATTCGTCTCCATGATTGGTGTGTGGCATGATAAGCAGTTGGTTGGCGCCTGAGCGTGGTCTTCGGTAGCCGAAGAGCTGTAGCAGATCGCCCTTAGACCATCCGCCACCTTAGGGTGAAGAGGGTGTGCTTCTCAGAGCTCGGTCGGAGCAATCGCTCCAAATCATCGGTGAGCTCATCCTTCTTGCTCTCGATGCGGTCGTGCTCGGCGAAGAGCTCGGCACGCTTGCGTTTGAGTAGCGCCTCCTGGGTCTTGATCTCCCGCTCCTTGGCCAGACGCGCCTCGATCGTATCCATCTTTCGCGCATCACTCTTCATCAGTCTGATGGTCTGGGTGAGGTCCTTGATCTCCTTGTCTAGTCCGAGCTTCATGTCTTCGGCCCAGGTATCGAGCTTCTCCAGCTGCTCGTCGAAGAGCTTGAGAGCCTCCTGCCTTGCTCGGACGGTGGTCTGATCCACTTGCTCCGCTTTCAGTTGGTCCAATCGCTTGGTGAAGGCAGTGGGTATGGCTGTGTCGGTAATAGCTACATGGCTAGGTAGCGACCAGATATGCTCGACGAGCTCGGAGGGGATCTCTTCGCCCTGCTCCGTGATCATCGCCACGGCTAGGTGATCGACCGTCTCAGCCGTCTTGATCGAGAAGAGGTCTACCGAGAGGTATCCTTCCTGCCCGACGACGTCTTTCAGCGGACTTATCCGCTTGCCCGAATGGCTATAGTCCAGGACGAGCGTATCGAGCGGTGTCGCTTCGACGTCCTTAGCTTTTGAGATGACGTACTGGGCCAGCGCATGGTTGGCTCGATAGAGGATCCCCCCCTCGTGCTCCATCTCACTTCGCTTGCTCTCGGCTGTCGTCTCGAGCATGTAGTACGGCCCCGTGTCAGATATGCCCATAATAGGCTCCTCGAGGACGAAGCTGTAGTCGGTCGAGGAGAACGTCGCCTGCTTACGCAAGATGTACTGGGTAAGCATCCAGAGCCGCTCCTCATAGCACCGAAGTAGACGCCGACTATTGCCCTCGCTGTCACGCAGCCGAGCACGCACCTCGTCATCGAAGTTCTCTAGGAGCGTGGCGCGCGTCTGCTGCATACGCTCGTCGATCTCTGGGCTTAGCTCAGCCTTGAGCTGATCGAAGGCCTCCTGTATCTCCTCCTCACTGCGACAGGTCTGATAGATGTGGGCAATGCGTTGCTCAAAGTCCGTACCCGAGCTGATACTGCCCAGTACTTCGTCGCTCGCACCAAATACCCCGTTGAAGAGGCTGAACTTCTCATCCAATAACTCGTAGACACGACGATCGGCAGCGTTGCTCTTGTTCAGGAAGTTGATGACCACTACATCGTGTCGCTGACCATAGCGGTGACAACGCCCGATACGCTGCTCGATGCGCTGAGGATTCCAGGGGAGATCGTAGTTCACGACTAGCGAGCAGAACTGGAGATTGATCCCTTCGGCAGCCGCTTCAGTGGCGATCATGATCGAAGCCCGATGACGAAACTCATCGACTAGAGCCGCTCGCATATCAGCCTCCTTGACCCCCGTCACCAGCCCAGTCGCTTGGTTGGAATCTCTCCAACGGCGGAGTATCGCTGCGCTTCGAGCATCATTATTCGTTCCACTGAAGGTCATCACCTGACCTTCGTAGCCACTCTCGCTCAGCAAGCGAAAGAGATACTCTTGCGTGCGACGACTCTCGGTGAAAATAAGTGCTTTGCGTTGGGCCCCTAGCTCAGAGAGTTGCTTGAAGCCTTTCTCTAGTGCGATGAGGAGCTGATCAGCTTTGCTATTCTTAGAGATCCGCTCCGCCAGGTCTAGACAGCGTTGTAGCCACTCTCGCTCCTCATCCAGTAGCATGAGCTCGTCAGGAGTAAGGCTTACCTCTTCCTTTTGCCATTCCTCTTCGAGATCGGGCATTTCGGCCATCATCGTATCCCAATTCTCATAGTCTGCAAACTCCACGGACTCCTCCTCTTGCTTTAGCTGGGCATCGATGCGCTCTATGATGGTCTTCAGCGTACCTCCAATGGCATAGGACGAAGAAGCAAGAAGCTTGCGTAGCACAAGAGTCGTAAGTGTACGCTGACTACTACGTATAGAGATGAGTCGATCCCGCTGCAGGAACTGTGTGACCAGGTTATATAGCTCACTCTCCTCATCACTGGGGGAGAACTCCTGGAGCATGGGTATGCGAGAGGTATACCTAATATACTCCAGGACTTGCCGCCTCAGGGTGCGATGACACAGCGGAGCTAAACGTCTCCTGAGCTGAACGTAATCATCCTCCGAGAGGGGCCCACTATATCGAGATTTGAAACTCTTGAGATCACCAAAAGCATATTCGTCAATGAAACTGGTCAGTCCATAAAGCTCAAGCAAACTATTCTGAAGAGGAGTAGCCGTAAGAAGAATCTTGGACTTGCTAGCAAGTGCCGTACGCAAGATATTGCCCGTCTGATTGTCTGGGCGATAAGCATTACGCAAGCGATGAGCTTCATCCAAAACGACAAGGTCTAGCTGTGCAAAGCGGAGGTAATGCTCCTGTCGACGAGCAAAGTCATAAGAGCAAACCACTATACTGTCTGCTTCGAAGGGGTTGCCGCTCTCTCCATTAGCCAGATACTGAGTCATCACCTTCTTATCTAAGATAAAGGCTGGCAGATAAAATTTATCTGCCAGCTCTTCCACCCACTGCTTGCGAAGGTTGGCCGGTGCTATGATAAGTAGGCGCCGTTTGCGCTCAGCCCATTTCTGAGATAGGATAATACCAGCCTCTATTGTCTTTCCTAGCCCTACTTCATCTGCAAGAATGGCCCCACCCGATAAAGGTGAACGGAAGGCAAATAATGCACTTTCGACTTGGTGCGGATTCAGATCCACTCGCGCATCTTGTAATGTCTGCGTGAAAGAATCAATATCCGAGCTTGCCCTCCGACGAACAAGGTCTGTGGCGATATATTTAGCTTGAGGCCAAGATATTTTGGTTTGCTTCATGATAGATGTGATTGTAGCCTTGTTTATCGAGGCTCTTTGGCAGATACAATTAGCTCCCGAACATCAGTATCGAGTATTTTGAGCATCTCAACGAAGTTTTGCAAAGAGGGCTGTTCCTTATTGGAACACCAAGAGGGAACAGTGTTTTCCGATTTTCCCAATCGCTCATATAACCATTTTCCCGTAAGTTGCCTTTCAGCCAATATAGACTTTGGTCTATTAAATGCAGCCACAAGGTGATATTTATTTTTCTTATTTTTTATATTTACACTACAAAGATAAGGATTAGATCTGAGCCAACGAATAATTCTTTCAGTATTTTTCACAACCGACCGAGAAAGAAATGCAGGCTCATAATTGATTGAACTTACTCATGGCATTTGCCTTGATATCGTCTGCAATGTCGATGTAGGGTTTCATTGCCTTGTAGTCGCTGTGCCCCGTCCACTTCATTACCACTTGAGGAGGGATGCCGAGGGCAAGGGCATTACAGATGAAAGTGCGTCGGCCAGCGTGCGTACCGAGCAGGGCATACTTGGGAGTCACTTCATCGATACGCTCATTCCCCTTGTAGTAGGTCTGGCGGATAGGTTCATTGATCCCAGCAAGTTCGGCAAGCTCCTTCAGATACTCATTCATCTTCTGGTTGGTGATCACGGGGAGCGCCTTATCGTGATCAAACACGATGCCATGGTACTTCTCCAAGATAGCTTTGCTGTGCTTGTTGAGCTCGATGACCAGGCTATCAGAAGTCTTGATCGTAGTGACTTCGATATGATCTTCCTTGATGTCGCTTCTTCTTATATTGTAGACATCTGAATACCGTAGCCCTGTGAAGCACTGGAAGAGGAAAACATCCCGCACACGATCAAGTGACTGCTTCGCTGGAGGGATCGCGAACTCTCGAAGCTTTGTCAACTCCTCCCAAGTCAAGAAGATGATCTTCTTCTGCGTATCCTTGAGCTTAGATCTGAAAGTGTCGTAGGCATTGTTACTATGTATCCCTTGACCAAAACTCCAACGCAGGAACCACTTCAAGAAGCTGAGTTGCTTCCCGATCGTACTATTGCGCATCTCGCGTACCTCTCGAAGGTAGTGCACATACTCCGTCAGCCCAGCCTCGTTGAAAAAGGAGAAGCTGAGGTCTGCTCGGAAAGATCTAAGATGATTCTTCACTGCAGCGAACTTCTCATAGGTGGCGTGCGTCCAGTCGTTCTGTCGACCACAGACTCGAACGAACTCATCAAAGGCTTTGTAGAACTCTGCCGAAGCATCGGGCTTATCGGAAGTCTGCTCCGCTTCTACGTCGTAAGACCTATAGCGGGCATTGAAGGCGCTCTTAACATCCGCAGGGCTTGGCATGACCTCGGCCACT
>ERZ773079.958-NODE-958-length-17967-cov-26.859703_pt1 | contig 17967 bp, 8 predicted proteins | sample MGYA00511355_ERZ773079 | MGnify/ENA primary metagenome ERZ773079 (study PRJEB29015, sample SAMEA2737979) | human oral metagenome | biome: human oral; feature: human-associated habitat; material: dental | place: China | collected 2117 ... | reverse complement strand
CAGGGATGAGGTCGTCGAAGAGAAGTGCATTGACGCCCTTGTTCTGATACTCTGGGATGACCCCGATGAGGTAGAGGTCTACGATGGGGTTCTTCATCTTCAGTGCACGTAGTAGGTGTGCCCATCCGAAGGGGAAGAGGCTTCCCTTAGCTTTCTGTAGCGCACGGCTAAGGTTGGGCAGCGTGATGCCGAAGCCAATGACCTTATCATCTTCCTCGCGGACGATGACGGTCACGAAGTCGTAGCGTAGCATAGGGATGTACATACGCACATAGTAGTCGATCTGCTCACGTGACAGCTCAGATACCCCGTAGAGGACTGAGTAGGCTTGGTTCAGCGTGTCGAAGATGCGGTGTGCATAGGGGAGGATCTCCTGCTGATTCTTGAACTTCAGTGTCTTGAGCCCGTACTTCTTGCGGACGATCTCGGCGATACGCTTGTGCTTCTCGGGGATCTCCTCGGGGATCATGATCTTATACTCCTGCCAGTCCTGATCCTTGACAAAGCCCATGCGCTGCATGTGCTTGGGGTAGTATGCATAGTTGTAGATCGTAGCCATCGTACCGAGCTGGTCGAAGCCCTCGATAAGCATCCCTTCGTGGTCAAGGTCAGAGAAGCCCATGGGCCCCTGGAGCATATCCTTGCCACGGGCCTTGCCCCAGTCGGCAACAGCCTTGAAGAGCGCATCGACGACTTCATTGTCATTGATGAAGTCGACGAAGCCAAATCGTACGTTGTTTTGGTTCCACGTCTCGTTGGCGCGGTGATTGATGATCCCTGCGATACGCCCGACGATACGCCCATCGCGATAGGCGAGGAAGTATGCGGCTTCGCAGAACTTAAAGGCGGGGTTGCGTGCTGGGTCCAGCGTGAGGAGTTCGTCCTCGATGAGCCCAGGTACGTGATACGGATTGCCCTTGTAGAGCTTGAGGTTGAACTTGACGAACTTCCTCAGGTCGGCTTTCTCCGTGATCTGTCTTATTTCGACTGCCATATATTATCGTTGTCTCTTGTGCCTCGGTGAGGCTTACACAATGTGCACAAAGATACGGTAAAAAGCTAAGATGCCGAGGAATGAGCTTCGTGGAGATAAGGCTTCTTATAGCTTCTCTCATGATGCTGTCCTTGTAGTATGTCGTCCCATTATCATAGTGCTTCGTGGATGGGTATTTCGTAAACGACTACTGCTCTCTGCTCGAACCACTATGGCATTGTACTCAAACGACTACTTGTTTGGGATGTGAACGACTATTGGTTCGTACTTGGAGCAACTACTGTTTTGAGTGCAAACTACTATTGCTGTAGTCTTACACCTTGATCATTTGCTCCACTTACTCGAGGTTGTTCGGTGTAAAGTAGTATTGAGTGCCAGCTGTGAGTACCTTGGAGTGGTTGTCCTGTCTTGCTCTAAAAGCAGAAAGCCAGAGGAGGATGGAAAATGAACCAGTACTGGTTCATATATAGGTATATGGGTGCGTGGGTAGAGCTATATAGGATGGAGAAGAAAGCTATATAGCTTTGGACTGATTCCTATATAGCTTTGTGAAGTGACCTATACCAGGTTGTTGCTCCGCATAGGGATAAAAGTTGTGGACGAGTGGCAGATAAGTTTGGACTACATACGTAGCTCTAATACCTCCGTACGTGGATCTTTGGATTTGCGTACCAGGTCTTTAAGACTACGTGCATAGATAAATGAAACCCACTATGGGAAGGCGCTTTTTCCTTCACGAGAAGGACACTTTTCCCTCCGCTGGATAAGAGGAATACTGGCGATAAGGCGAAGGGCTTGTGTATCTCTTCGGAGGGGCATGTCGGGGAGCTAGGCGCACAGTGCCTTAGCACGCTAAAAAGAGGGCAGGACTCGCGGCAACAGTCTCTATTTAAAGTAGCAGCTATTGATAGGGTAAATGAAGGAATAGCTCAAGCTTATTAAAATGAGTGGCTAATGAGTGAACCATCTGATTCTCTTGCTGTTTTCTAACTGAAAGTCACTTTTCGGATTCTTGGTTGACTTGCTAAAAGCCGTGTTTTAGGCTCAGAATAAGATACAAACTAGCTTAAAATTGGGCCTGAGGAGCGGTGAAAACTCGTCTGAAGGAGCTGCGGTGTGATGGAATTTATGCGTAATGCATATCTTTGCATAGTCAATATGACAATACGGAGGGTTAATGCGGATTATTTTCCCTTATTAGAGCATGAGATGCTCCTGAATCACGACGCATAAGCCTGTAGTAGTGCTCCTCCTGAATGCTAAGATGGAAGTGCTGCCGAGGCGCTGCAGAAATAGAAGATCAAATAAGTATCTAAATAGAATACAGTTATGGCTAAACTCAAGAAAGAAGAACTGCTGGATATGTACCGCATGATGGAGGACATCCGCAACTTCGACAACAAGGTCAACCAGCTGGTGCGTCGTGGGGAAGTCCCTGGTATGACGCACTTCTCCGTGGGCGAAGAAGCTGCTAACGTCGGTGCTATCGCTGGTCTGGAGAAGGGCGACCTCATTACCTCCAATCACCGTGGCCACGGTCAGAGTATCGCTATGGGCATTGACCTGAATGGTATGATGGCTGAGATCATGGGTAAGGCAAATGGTGTCTGTAAGGGGAAGGGCGGCTCGATGCACATCGCTGATGTCGACGCCGGCAACCTCGGCGCCAATGGGATCGTCGGTGGCGGTATGGGTATCGCTATCGGTGCAGCCCTCACTCAGAAAATGAAGAACACGGGTAAGATCGTCGTATGCTGCTTCGGAGACGGTGCTACCAACGAAGGATCTTTCCATGAAACGCTGAATATGGCAGCCATCTGGAATCTCCCTGTGATCTTCTATTGCATCAATAACGGCTATGGCATCTCTACGCCTATCAGCTCTGTGATGCGTACGAAGCATGTCTATGAGCGTGCTGCCGCCTATGGTATCCCAGGCGTCTTCATCGAAGATGGTAATGACCTCTTAGCTGTACGTGAGACGATGGACAAGGTGATCAAGGATGTACGTGCTGGTAAGGGTCCTGTCCTGGTCGAAGCCATCTCCTATCGCTGGTACGGTCACTCAACCTCTGACCCTGGTAAGTATCGTACTAAGGAAGAGGTAGATGAGTGGAAGAAGAAGGATCCTATCCTCAAGTACCGCAACTACCTGCTTGATAAGAAGCTGGCTAAGGCCGAGGAGCTCGATGCTATCGAATCCGCGAGCCACAAGGCTATTGATGCCGCTGTCGAGTATGGTCGTAAGGGACCTGAGCCCGCTCCCGAGTCGGCCTTCGAAGATATCTTCACTGAATAGGCCACTACTCTTCACTAACCCTAAGAAAAAGAATAGACTATTATGATAGAAGGACAAGAAACAAAGGTGATGTCCGTACGTGACGCCATCATCGAAGCGATGAGCGAAGAGATGCGTCGCGATGAGAACGTCTTCCTTATCGGTGAAGATGTCGGCGTCTATGGTGGTGACTTCGGTACCTCAGTCGGTATGCTGGAGGAATTCGGTAGTGAGCGTGTACGTGACACGCCTATCTCCGAGAACGCTATCTCGGGTTGTGCTGTCGGTGCTGCTCTGACGGGGATGCGTCCTATCGTCGACGTGACCTTTATGGACTTCATCGTGTACATGATGGACAACATCGTAAACCAGGCTGCTAAGACCCGCTATATGTACGGTGGTAAGGGTTCTGTGCCCGTTGTCTTCCGCTGTGCTGCTGGTTCGGGTCTGGGCTCTGCTGCTCAGCACTCTCAGAGTCTCGAATCATGGTTCTGCCACATCCCAGGTCTCAAGGTCGTAGCTCCAGGTACCCCTGCAGATGTCAAGGGTCTGCTGAAGGCCGCTATCCGTGACAACAACCCTGTGATCTTCCTTGAGTACAAGGCTCAGTACAACATGAAGGGTGAGGTACCTACCTCTCCTGACTTTGTCCTGCCTATTGGCAAGGCTGATATCAAGCGTGTCGGTAAGGATGTCACCGTGGTTACCTACGGTCGTATGCTGGAGCGCGTCCTCAACGCTGCTGACAAGGCTGCAGAGAAGGGTATCGAGGTCGAAGTGGTTGACCTCATGACGCTGGCTCCGCTGGATCGTGAGACGATCATTGAGTCTGTCCGCAAGACGGGTCGTGTACTCCTCGTAAACGATGCTCACAAGACGGGTGGTTTCCTCGGTGAGATCGCAGCTTCTATCGCTGAGAGCGGCGCCTTCGACTATCTCGATAGCCGCATCCTGCGTCTGGCCGCTGAGGATATCCCTACGCCTTACAACCACTCTCTTGAGGTCGCTATGCTCCCCGATGTTGATCGCATCCTGAAGTATATCGAGCGCCTCTACGACAAGCGCTAATCGTCGCACACGAAGATACTATCCGCGTATAGCCCTCTACCCCAATCATAGGTGAGGGCTATACGTCATAAGAATAATCTGAATATGGGAAATGATAAACTAAGAGCCACACCTGCAGCTCGCTCATTGGCTCACCGCATGGGAGTCGACCTGAATGCGATCGCAGGCTCTGGCTACAAGGGGCGTATCCACGCTGAGGACGTAGCTGAATTCAGCTACGAGAAGGCAGGTGGTATCACTCCTCTGGCTAAGAAGATCGCTGATGCCTTTGGCATCGATACCTCTACGATTAAGGGGACGGGCTTCCGTGGGAAGATCACGCGATCTGATGTAGCTGCTGTCCTTGGAGATCGCTATTACCCCAACCTCGAGGGGATCATCGATCCCTTCACGCAGGATAAGCCTGCTGCTCCTGCCGCCGCTCCAGCTGCAGCATCGGCAGCCAGTCCCGCTGCTTCAGCTCAAGCTCCTGCACCTGCTGCCTCTGCAATCGCCGCCGCTCCAGGTGAAGTCGAGATCGTACCGATGAACATGATGCGTCGCGTCATCGCTAAGCGTATGGCAGATAGCTACTTCTCAGCTCCTACCTTCGTCCTGAACTATGAGGTCGATATGTACGAAGCTACGAAGCTCCGCAAGCAGCTCCTCGAGCCTATCAAGGAGAAGACGGGCAAGAAGCTCACTGTCACGGATATCATCTCCATCGCTGTCGTGCGCACGCTGATGAATCACCCCTATATCAATGCTTCACTCTCTGCTGATGGCTCACAGATCGAGCTTCACAACTATGTGAACCTCGCTATGGCAGTCGGTATGGATGAAGGCCTTCTGGTGCCTGTCGTTCATGGGGCAGAGAAGCTTGGCCTCGTAGACCTGATGCTCCGTCTCAAGGACATCACCGAGCGTGCTGTTGGCAAGAAGCTTACGCCGCAGGATCAGGAAGGTAGCACCTTCACCATCTCCAACCTGGGGATGTATGGTGTCGAGTCCTTCACCTCGATCATCAACCAGCCTAACTCCGCTATTCTCTCCATCGCAGGGACGAAGGAAATGCCCGTCGTACGCAACGGTGAGGTCGTCATCCGCCCCATCATGAAGATGAGCTTGACCAGCGACCACCGTGTCATCAACGGTCTTGGTGCAGCTAAGTTCATGCAGGAGCTGAAGGCTACCCTGGAGTCTCCACTCCCTCTCCTCGTTTAAATCAACCACTCGAACCACAAAAGAAGATCCTAAATAGATATGGCAACAGAGATCATCATGCCCAAGACGGGCTTAGATATGACCGAAGGTGAGATCGTCAGCTGGCGCAAGAACGAGGGAGACCCCGTACAGGCTGGTGAAGTCCTCCTCGAAATCATGACCGACAAGACGAGCATGGAGCTCGAAGCTGAAGCTTCGGGTGTGCTCCTCAAGATCACTCACCAGGCTGGTGAGACGGTCCCCATCGCCGAAGTCATCGGTTACATCGGTGAAGCTGGCGAAAGCCTTGAGACCGTCCGCACGAAGGATGAGATCGTACCTGAAAAGCAGGAAGGTCCTAAGCACGAAGGTGCTGCTCTTCCTCTGGTACACCTCGAAGGCTCCTACCACCTCTGCGTCATCGGTGGTGGCCCTGCTGGCTACGTAGCTGCTATCCGTGCTGCACAGCTCGGTGCTAAGGTCGCTATCGTTGAGAAGGCTGAGTTTGGTGGTACCTGCCTCAACAAGGGCTGTATCCCTACCAAGACGTTCCTCCGCAATGCTGAGATCCTCGACGGTGTAGCACAGGCTGCAGCTCGTGGTATCAACTTCGCTGACACCAGCTTCTCTGTCGATATGAAGAAGCTCGTCTCTTACAAGAACAGCGTAGTGAAGAAGCTCACGGGCGGTGTCTACTCACTCCTCAAGAGCAACGGTGTCGAAGTCTTCCGTGGTGTCGGTAAGATCAACCGTGACAAGGACGTCGTCGTCGATGGTAAGGACATCATCAAGGCTGATAAGATCATCCTCGCTGGTGGCTCTAAGGTAGGTCGTCTTCCTATCCCAGGTCTCGATCATCCTGCAGTCCTGACCAGTGACGATATCCTCAGCCTCGAAGAACGTCCCGAAAGCCTCGTCGTCATCGGTGGTGGTGTCATCGGTGTCGAAATGGCAGAAGCCCTCGTATCCCTCGGTACGAAGGTGACGATCATCGAGATGGCTGACTACATCATCCCTGCTCTTGATAAGGAAGTCTCTAAGACGCTCCGTAGCGAACTCGAAAAGCGCGGTATCAAGATCCTGACCGGTGCTGCTATCGAAAAGATCGAAGACCGCTCGGGCAAGCTCGCTGCTATCCTCAAGGATGGTACGGCTATCGAAGCTGAAAAGGCTCTGCTCTCTATCGGTCGTGTGCCTGATCTCGAAGGGGTCGGTGAGATCGAATTCGAAATCGAGCGTGGTCGTATCAAGGTCGACAAGTTCATGGAGACCAGCGTCAAGGGCATCTATGCTCCTGGTGATGTCAACGGTCTGAAGATGCTTGCTCACACGGCATTCCGTATGGGTGAGGTCGCTGCTGAGAACGCTCTCCATGGCAACGAACGTGCACTCAAGATGCTCTCTGCTCCTTCAGTAGTGTACACGCGCCCCGAGGTCGCTATGGTCGGTCTGACCGAAGACCAAGCACGTGAGAAGTATGGTGACGTTCGCATCGGTAAGTTCGCCTTCGCTGCTAACGGCCGTGCACTTGCTTCAGGTGAAACAGAAGGCTTCGTCAAGGTTGTCCTCGACAACAAGTACGGTGAGATCCTTGGTATCCACATCATCGGTGCTATGGCTGCTGAAATGATCAGCCAGGCTTCACTGATCATGGAGATGGAAGCTACCGCAGAGGAAGTCATCGCTACGATCTACGGGCACCCCACCTACTCCGAAGCTCTCTACGAAGCTATCGCTGATGCCCTCGGTTTGGCTATCCACCTTCCCGCTAAGAAGAAGTAACTTCTCGTAGAGCTCTTTGTAGCTCTATGCTCTGATAAGATAAGCCTCCCCACTGCTTTTGTACGAAGCGGTGGGGAGGCTTCTTTTTTATCGAGGGTAGGGAAAAGCATCTTTCTCAGGCGATGCTATGAAGTGAGCTATAGAGATAGCTGGCTGATTATCTGATGGATAAATAGGAGATGTAAGACCGTGCGATGACCCTCCCTCAGCTAGTTTCTTTTGCGACCAGTACTGGTCGCTGAAGTGAGCAGTACTGGTTGGGTATATCGACCAGTACTGGTCAGCGAGTGGAGCAGTACTGGTTACTTTCCCGACTTCATAAGAGTGCTTTCTGCTGAGGTATTTCTCTCAGCTACTGCACTTCTTAGGGAAGGCTTCTTCTTGGAGGAAAGGTGGAGATTTCTCTATGTAGCTACCTTCTGAAATATAGCTATCTTTGAGTGTTATAGCGGTGAGAGGCATTATCTTTTGCCTTCCCATATCTACCTGACTAACGACCCCTACGATGATGATAGAGCTACATATTGACTATATCAAGAATGTCAATTACGCACTCCTACACAACCATATCCCAGTCTGCAGCAGTATAGAGCTCGCGAATGTCGGTGAGGAAGACCTGCTGGATATCAGTGTCTCTATTGGTGGGCGCTTTGTCCAAGAGCAGCACTCTGCTATATATAGTCGTATTGATCGTGGGAGCACGGTACGTATCTCTGATGTCGCTGTTCTCCCCAAGGCTGATGCTTTGCTTGAGCTCTCAGAGCGCGTCATCTCCTCCTTCACTGTACAGATCTATAGCGGGGAAGAAGTCTTGCTTTCGCGGGAGTATGACCTGGAGTTGATGGCATTTGATCAATGGCTGGGGACGCAGATCCTTCCACAGTGTCTGGCCTCTTTTGTGGTGCCCAATCAGCCTGCTGTAGGGCGGATGGTCGTCAAGGCATCAGCTCTCCTCAAGCAGATGACAGGGGCAAGTGCCTTTGTCGAGTATCAAGATGGAGATCCCAATACGGTCGTTGAGCAAGTTAGCGCCATCTTTGCTGCGCTCCATCAAGAAGGGATTATCTACCGCGCAGTGCCTGCCAGCTATGAGGCTATCGGGCAGCGCATCACGCTAGCAGATCAGGTCCTTGAGAGTCATCAGGGGAACTGTATTGAGCTGACCCTCTTGATGGCCTCTGTACTGGAGGCGGTTGGGATCAATAGTGGGGTCGTGATCATGCGTGGGCATGCCTTCCTCGGTGTGTGGCTCAGCGAAGTGTGCTACCGTCAGAGCATCTGTGATGATGCATCTTTCTTGGAGAAGGCATGCTCTGACGGGATCTCCGAGATGCTTGTACTTGAGTGTACGGATCTTACTAAGGACTATGCTTCCTTTGAGCATGCACAGGAGATCGCTCGGCAGCATCTCAAGAGGGATAATGAGTTTCAGATGTTCATTGACATAGCTCGCTGCCGTTTGGAGGGTATTATCTCGCTACCAACTCGCCTCAGTGAGGGTGGTACGTGGAAGTTGGCTCCCGAGGAAGCTCCTAAGCATACGGCTTGTGCCATCGAGGCTACCCATCGCACTCGATATGATTTGGATCGTGCCTATGACGATAAGACGGAGGTCAATAAGCTTGATATCTGGGAGCGGAAGCTCTTGGACTTCTCCCTGCGCAACAATTTCCTCAATCTCTCTGTTCGTAGCCGTGCCATACAGTTCATCTCCTTCGATGTCGCTTCGATAGAGGACTACTTGCAGGAGAATACGGAGTACTGCATCCATCCTATTCCTGAGGGAGTCGTACGAGTAGATAGAGAAGAGCGCTTACTTCGCTCCAGTATGATTAGCTCTCTGGAGCCACTGATTCTAAATGATATCACGAGGCAGAAGCTCTTACATACCTACTACGCTGAGGATGAGACACAGCTGATCCTCAAGAATATCTATCGTCATGCTAGTACGACGAGGGAAGAGACGGGGGCTAATCCGCTCTATCTTGCTATTGGACTCCTTCGCTGGTATGAGAAGAAGAATAGCCCTCGAGCACGCTATGCTCCGCTTCTTCTCCTACCCGTAGATCTTGTCTATAAGCGTGGGCGCTACTATATCCGCAAGCGAGATGAGGAGATCTCACTCAATATCACCCTCATCGAATATATCCGCCAGACCTACGGCATACGCATCAAGGGGATTGATCCCCTTCCCCGTGATGAGCATGGTGTCGATGTACCCCTCATCTTTGCGCAAGTCCGAGACGCTCTCCGAGAGCAGAGTAAGTGGGATGTCGAGGAGGAGTGTGTCCTTGGGACGTTCTCCTTCAATAAGTACCTGATGTGGCACGATATTCATAATCACCGTGAGGAGCTTCTCTCGCATCCTGTCGTCGCCAGCCTCGTTAGTGGTTCGCTCCAGTGGCAACCTCAGTCTCTGCAGACGAACTTGGCAGAGGAGGATAAACATCTGACTCCTGGGAGCATTGCTCTACCTGTCCCCGTAGACTCGTCACAGCTATCTGCTGTCTTGGAGGCAGGGCGTGGCTCCTCTTTCATACTCTATGGTCCTCCGGGTACGGGGAAGTCACAGACGATCACGAACCTCATCGCCAATGCGCTGTACCAGGGGCGGCGAGTGCTCTTCGTCGCAGAGAAGATGGCTGCTCTCAGCGTGGTGCAGAGCCGACTTGAGAAGATCGGCCTTGATCCCTTCTGCCTCGAGCTTCACTCCAACAAGGTGACGAAGAAGCATGTCTTGGAGCAGCTGGATAAAGCTCTGCATGCGGCGAAGATCCGAGAGCCAGAGGAATATGACTCCATAGCTCAGAAGCTCTACGAGCGTCGTACGCTGCTGATCCAGTATATGGAGAGTCTTCATAAGGATCGCGAGGGAGCCAAGCTCTCCCTCTACGAATGTATATCGCGCTATGAGTCGTATGAGGTAGAGCCTCTTGAGGTCGCATTGAATGAGCAGCTGGCACATCTTGATGGGGAATTTATCACACACTGCGAAGAGCTGCTTGGTAGCAAGCTCCCCGCAGTACTCAATGTCGCAGGGCAGCCCTCGGAGCATCCTCTGGTCGGATTATGGCCCACACTAGCCTGCATCCAAGAGCCGCAGACCTTAGCACGTCTCCTTGACGAAGGTGTGACTCTCGCAGGACGCATACAGCGTGCGCGTATTCTCCTTACGGAGATCTTTGGCGCAGATCTGGAGGATAGTGAGCGAAGTCTACGTCTTGGTATAGACCTCCTCTCAGAGATCTCAGCCTCTCCACTGATGCACTCATCTGTCACCGCTATTGCTTTTGATGAGCATCAGAGAGCCCAGCTGCGCTCGATCTGGGAGCATCTGAAGCATCGTGATGAACTCCGTGCTATGCTCACGGCTGACTGCCGTGAGGAGTTCTTAGAGATAGATGCACTGAGCCTCCTACAAGAGTGGAAGGCTATTGAAGACTCTTGGTTCTTACCTCGCTTCTTTGCCTCCCGTAGCTACCTCAAGAAGATACGCTTCTACAGTGAGAAGCTGCAAGCTCAGACAGTAGCAGGGTATCTGGAGCGTGTGCTTGAGTATCAGAAGGAAGTTAAGCACTGTGCGGGAGAGAGTGGAGGGATACACCAGCTTTTGGGACGTAGCCTTTCTACTACGGAGCTGGGAAGCCTCTTGGATTACCTCCCTCGTTTGGTGAAGGCTGTAGAGGCTTTTGCTGAGGGGCTACAGCTCTCAGTCTCCACTATCCGAGAGTCCATTAAGCCTGCTTTCACTGAAGAGCTAAAGCATCAGCTCCGAGGGCTCGATGCTCTCTCCGGTGAGTGGTCGCAGTATATAAAAGTGGCAGAGCCCTGGGTATCGTATAAGTTCCCTTCCGATAGCTCCTTCTCTGTGGCGCTTTCTTCGTGCTTCTCTCGCTGGCAGACTCATCAGGGGCTGGTCGGGAAGTGGTATAGCTGGATACAGCTGCGTAGCGAACTTTCCTCGCAGGGCCTTGACATCGTGATTCGCGAGGTGGAGGCGAAGCGAGTAGATGCAGCGCAGCTTATGCAAGCCTTCTTCAAGGGGCTCTATCGTGCCTTAGCCGAGCAGAAGATAGCTCGGAGCGAGCTTCTCTGCACGTTTGAGGGTGAGCTTTTTGATCAGCAGGTGCAGCGCTACAAGGAGTTGACTGCAGAGTTCCAAGAGCTGTCGAAGAAGATGCTCTATGCTCGCTTGTCCAATCCGCTTCCCCATGTCTACGAGGACATAGATAATAGCTCGGAGATCGGGCGCCTCAATCGTAATATAGCCAATGGAGGGCGAGGTACTTCAATTCGCCAGCTGCTGGATGATATCCCTAACCTTCTACCGCGCCTCTGCCCTTGTATGCTGATGAGCCCTATGTCGGTGGCACAGTACATAGACTTAGGGGCGGAGAAGTTCGACTTAGTGGTCTTTGATGAAGCCTCTCAGATGCCGACCAGTGAAGCTGTAGGAGCTATAGCTCGAGGGAATGCCCTCATCGTGGTAGGAGACCCCAAGCAGATGCCTCCAACGAGCTTCTTCAGTACGAACTCCGTCGAGGAAGAAGAGGAGAGTATCGATGACTTGGAGAGCATCCTGCAGGACTGCCAGGCTCTCAGTCTACCTTCGCTACAGCTGAATTGGCACTACCGCTCTCGCCACGAGAGCCTTATCGCCTTCAGTAACCATGAGTACTATGATGGGGAGCTCATTACCTTCCCCTCAGTAGATGACCAAGCGACGAAGGTGCGATTCATTCACATCAAGGGGACCTATGACAAGGGGAAGACCCGACAGAATAAGGCCGAAGCTGAGGCGATCGTCCATGAGGTATGCCGTCGTCTGCGTGATGATAGCTTGAGAGGGGAGAGTATGGGTATAGTGGCTTTCAGTGCCGCACAGCAGAATCTTATTGAAGATACGCTGGCCGAGCGTATGGCTCGTGATACCTCGCTACAAGAGTTTGCCGACCAGCTCTATGAGCCTATCTTCATCAAGAACCTTGAGAATGTGCAGGGTGATGAGCGTGATGTCATCCTCTTCTCTATCGGCTATGGTGCAGATGCTACGGGGCAGGTCAGTATGAACTTTGGCCCGTTGAATAAGGCAGGGGGTGAGCGTCGCCTCAATGTAGCCGTCAGTCGCGCTCGCTGTGAAATGCTGGTCTTCTCGACGATGACCAGTGATCAGATTGATCTGCGCCGCACGAAGGCTAAGGGCGTAGAGGGCTTGAAGCACTTCCTCGAGTATGCTGAGCGACAGACGCTCGTACGTCGCCCTCAGCCTGATATGGACTCTGCCGACCGCATCATCGCCGAGCAGATAGCTAATCGCTTACAGAAGGCTGGCTATCCTGCGATGACTCAACTGGGACGCTCGAACTTCAAGGTCAACCTTGCTGTAGCCTTGCCCAGTGCACCAGATTGCTATCGCTTAGGGATCTTGATCGATGGAGAAGCCTACCGACGTACTCAGACGACTCGAGATCGTGAGGTCGTGCAGCCGAGCGTACTCGGGAGCCTCGACTGGGAGGTGATGCGTGTATGGAGTCCGGACTGGTTCCGCCAGCCTGACCTCGTCATAGAGCGCATCCTTGCCCGACTGAAGTCGCTCCCAGAGCGCCCTCTGAAGCGGCAGTCTACAGCAGTATCTTCTCCCTTCGCTATCACTGAGGCAGATCTGATCGCTGAGCCGATAAGCTCTTCTGAGGCGCTGGAGTACCCCGCTACCGATAGCTATACTAGCACTTCGCTGGAGGACTTCGTCCGTGAGGTCGTAGCCCGAGAGCAGCCTATTACCTATTTGCTCCTCTTGAAGCGTGTGGCGGCCTTCAAGTCTTTTGCGCGAGTTAGCTCGACGATTACGGGGATCGTGGATGCCCTCCTGCCCATGTTCTTCACTGTCTCTGACCGTGATGGTCGGACTCTTTGGCTTACACAGAAAGATGGTGAGCAGTGGAAGGGGTACCGCCCCAATACTGCGATCGCAAAGCGTTCGATAGAAGAGATCCCTTCGGTCGAACTGATGGAGGTCCTCCTTGAAGTGGTGAAGCAGAATGTGTCGATCGCCCCTGATGCAGCGACCCTTATTGCTGCAAAGCGCATGGGATTCTCTCGCCGTGGAGCTAATGTTGATGCTGCCTTCTCCTACGCTCTTGAGCAATTACAGCAGAGTGGTTTGCTCTTGGAGAATGAAGGAAAGCTGATACTGTCGAGATAGTTTTTCGCAAATCTGAGAGGGTAGAGTAGGGTACCTCCACTCTCCAGTCGTCTTTACAATCTGTGCCCAGTGATATATCTGATGATGAAGTATAATAATGCTGATGTACGGCGTCACGATCGCCTGCTTAATGAAGAGCGTGCTCTGGAGCTACTCCGTGAGAGCGAGTACTGTGTCCTCTCGATGATCGATGAAGAGGGTAAGCCCTACGGCTTCCCCATCAATCATATCTGGGATGGTGGAGACTGCATCTATGTCCACTGTGCCCCTGAGGGAAAGAAGCTCCGTGCTATACGTGCTGGTCATCCTGAGGTTTCCCTCTGTATTGTCGGGCGCGTGAATCTCCTTCCGAGTAAGTTTACTACCGAGTATGAGAGCGTCATCCTCCGAGGGACTGCACATATTGATCTCAGCGAGGAGGAGCGCCGGCATGCGCTTCATCTTCTCTTGGAGAAGCTTTCGCCTAATGATATGGAGCTGGGAAAGGTATATGTGGAGAAGTCCTTCCATCGGACGGAGATCATTCGTATTGACATTACGGAGTATAGTGGCAAGCGTAAGTACGTCCCACAGACAGGAGCTTCACATGCCGGAGACTGATACCCCCTCCCCGATGAAGCATATGTCCCGCAAGACCTCTACTGAGGTCTTGCGGGACACATGCTTTATAAAAGAGTGTGGGGATGCCTTGCGACATCCCCACCGTGAATCAGCTGGGGTTCGAACCCAGGACCCCATCCTTAAAAGGGATGTGCTCTACCGACTGAGCTACTGATTCTACCTAAGCTTTTAGCGTGTCCATATTGCAGGAGGCACTCTAAAGCATTGCAAAGGTAAGCAATATCGGTGATACATCCAATATCTATGCCGTGGGTGTGTAGCGCTCCCACACCAAGGCGCAAGCCTTACTTCCTCAAGACCGAGGAGCAAAGCAATAGAGATGTCAAGCATAGAGCAATAGTTGTTCGCACTCAAATCAGTAGTGCTCCGCGCTCGAACCAATAGTAGTTTGGATAGTGAACCAATAGTAGTTTGACCCCCAAACGAATAGTTGTTTCGCATACAGACCAGTAGTCGTTTGGATCTCGCTTCACTAAGAGAGGGCAGTCTTACCCTGTATGGCATATACGAGAGAGGGGAGGTGCTACCGACCTATATTGGTCACTGAGTCAACCTATATAGGTTCGCGTCGTGACCTATATTGGTCGGAAGAGCAACCTATATAGGTCAGCCCGATGACCAATATAGGTTCATACTACCCCCTTCTATATGGGGCGTCCGAGTGGGGCGGTGCAGTCGGAGGGGAGCGAGTTGCGCCCTACTCAGGATTTGTAACTGTGTTTTGCTTGAGCTGCTCGGGGGCACTTGGATGTCGTCCGTAGGGATCGGATAGAGCGTGCGATAAGCCTGCGAAGCAGTACCAGCCTTCCCTCCAGCCTTCCAAGGCTATACATAGCACAGTTACCCTGAGTGGGTAGACTTATGGGGAAGGCCGTGAAGCGCTCGCCTCCTGAGACTGCTGACATGAGGCTATATTAGAGGGTATTATATAGGTTCGTAGGCGGTTTCCTGCGGGCTTTTTGCTATCTTTGACCTGCAAAACAACGACGGACGTTACAACCACATGACTCTTTTAGAACAGACGACAGTAGACTACAACGACAGTGATATCAAGACCTTGGAGTGGGACGAGCATATTCGTCGCCGCCCGGGGATGTATATCGGGAAGCTTGGAGATGGCTCCCATTCCGATGATGGTATCTATGTCCTGCTGAAGGAAGTCCTTGACAACTCGATCGACGAGTATGTCATGGGGGCTGGTAAGAAGGTTGAGATCACTATCCGTGAGGGTCAGGTGACGGTGCGTGACTACGGGCGTGGTATCCCTCTCGGTAAGCTCATCGATGCCACGAGCAAGATGAACACTGGGGGGAAGATCGATTCTAAGGCCTTCAAGAAGTCTGTCGGGCTTAATGGTGTCGGTATCAAAGCTGTTAATGCTCTCTCCATTCACTGTGAGATCACCGTCTGGCGTGAAGGTCTGACGAAGACTGTTCGCTACTCCCACGCCAAGCTTTTAGAGGAGACCGAGGCCGTTCCCTCCGATGAGCCGTCGGGGACGCGAGTCGTCTTCCGTCCCGATGCTGACCTCTTCCGCGACTACGAGTACAAGGATGAGTTCGTCGAGACGATGGTGAAGAACTACTCCTTCCTCAATGCAGGTCTTGCTCTCATCTATAATGGCAAGCGCTATCTCTCGAAGCGTGGCTTAGCAGACCTCCTCGAGGAGAACATCACCGAGGAGCCTCTGTATCCTATCATCCATCTCAAGGAGGACGACGTCGAGATCGTCCTGACCCATACCTCGCAGGTAGGGGAGGACTTCTATAGCTTTGTCAACGGACAGAATACTACACAGGGAGGTACGCACCTCTCGGCCTTCAAGGAGGCCGTAGCTCGTGTCATCAAGGACTTCTTTGGGAAGAACTTCGACTACCGCGACATCCGCTATGGGATGGCAGCTGCCATCAGCATTAAGATCGAGGAGCCTGTCTTTGAGAGCCAGACTAAGACTAAGCTTGGCTCAAAGGATATGGAGCCTGATGGGCGAAGTATCCAGAAGTTCCTCAACGACTTCCTTGGCAAGGAGCTGGATAACTATCTCCATATCCACCCCGAGGATGCTGCTATCATGCTACAGAAGATCCAGGAGAGTGAGCGTGAGCGTAAGTCTCTCAGTGGTGTGGCAAAGCTTGCTCGCGAGCGAGCTAAGAAGGCCAGCCTTCACAATAAGAAGCTTCGCGACTGTACGATCCACTTCAATGACCCTAAGGCGAAGGAGCCTGAGCGTACCAGCCTCTTCATCACGGAGGGTAACTCGGCGAGTGGCTCCATCACCACGTGTCGTGACCCCAAGTATCAAGCCGTCTTCAGCCTCCGAGGTAAGCCCCTCAACTGCTATGGCCAGAGTAAGAAGGTGGTGTATGAGAATGAAGAGTTCAACCTCCTTCAGGCTGCTCTCAATATCGAGGATGGTCTCGACGGGCTACGCTACAATCGTATCATCATCGCGACCGATGCTGATGACGACGGGATGCATATCCGTCTACTGCTGATTACTTTCTTCCTGCAGTTCTTCCCCGAGCTGGTGCGTCGTGGGCATGTCTTCATCCTCGAGACTCCGCTCTTCCGCGTCTTCTTGCCCAAGGAGCACAAGAAGTCAGACAACTTTATGACAAGCACTCCTGCTAAGAAGAAGGGCCGTACCAAGAAGACTGCCGAGGAGGCACCTGCCGAAGAACTTGTGACAAACATCTACTGCTACAATGAGGCTCAGAAGCAGGCTGCACTGAAGAAGCTGGGCAAGCGAGCACTGGTCACGCGATTCAAGGGGCTTGGAGAGATCTCTCCAGAGCAGTTCAAGGATTGGATCAGCGAGGAGAATATCAAGCTGGATCCTATCCGTATCCGCAAGGAGGACAATCTAAGCAACCTCCTTATGTTCTATATGGGTAAGAATACCCCCGAGCGTCAGAACTTCATCATCGATAATCTCGTCGTCGATGAATGATCACGCACTATAGATGCCGTTAGTAATACGGCTGTATAAAAAGGAAAGGCCCCGCTACTCAATCATTGAGCAGCGGGGCCTTTGCTATAGGTTAGAGGAGGGATTACTTCTTCTGCTTCTTGCAGCAATCCTGCTGCTTATCCTTGGCGTCCTTCTTGCAGCAGTCCTTCTTTGCACTGTCCTTATCCTTGGCGTCCTTCTTGTAGCAGTCCTTCTTTGCACTGTCCTTAGACTTGGCGTCCTTCTTACAGCAGTCCTTCTTGCCTGCTTCCTGAGCGGACTTGTCTGCCTTCTGGTCGCAAGCCTTGCCATCTTTCTTATCGCAAGTCTTGGCGTCCTTCTTATCGCAGGACTTAGCATCGTTCTTGGAAGATTCCTTTTTTACGGGTTCCTTCTTTTCGGGGTTCTGAGCCGAGATATTTGCACCGAGCGCTAAGAGGCACGCTGCGGCGAGGATGAACTTCTTCATATTCGCTTTACAGTTTAGAGATAGTAAATAAAGACTATTGGAGTGGTCTCGGGACCGACTTCTTGTGAGCAAAGGAATAAAAGGTAATTGGAATCACACTACCAGCCAAGGCTTCCGCATCAAAATCGGCTTCAGTAGTGTTCTCTTCACACAAATACTCACATACAAGAGACCATTGCGCAAGCTGTGAAGAGATGGGCTTGCGCAATAGTCTCATGATGCTCGGATCTTCGTGGCGATCAACTCGGATATGTTCCCAAGGCGATAGACGCGAACAGTCTACCACGGTATAGTAGCATAATAGCAGAAGCGGTGCAGCTCCCGATGGGAGTTGTACCGCTTCTGTTTTGGGCGGATAGGAGAGGAGTTAGCGACGCTTGCGTCCCCAGCGCTTGTAGTACTCGATGTTCTTATCCTCGCGC
>ERZ773079.957-NODE-957-length-17974-cov-4.640270_pt1 | contig 17974 bp, 15 predicted proteins | sample MGYA00511355_ERZ773079 | MGnify/ENA primary metagenome ERZ773079 (study PRJEB29015, sample SAMEA2737979) | human oral metagenome | biome: human oral; feature: human-associated habitat; material: dental | place: China | collected 2117 ... | reverse complement strand
GGCAATGCGGAAGTCCTCCATCGGGTTTGCTAGAGCGATCGCAAAGATCAAATTTTCGTTCACGCCTGTTTTTGCGAGCAGTCCGATCAGTACGAGATCCAAAAACGCAAGGCAGAAAAGCCAGACGAAAAACGCGAGCCCAAGCCCCATCTCTTGGCTTTTTGAAACGGCGCAGATCAAAAATGCGATCCCCAAAAACGCCGCGCACAAGCTAAAAAGCAGCCCCGTATAAAGCAGGCAGATCGCCCACGGAATGCCCGTGCCTTTGATCGCGCCCCAAACGATCGCCAAAAGCAGCGACAAAAATATCGGCACGAACACTCCAAATAGCCTTCCCAGCGCCTTTCCGTAATAATACTGCGCCTGCGAGATCGGGAAGCTTAGCAGGTATTCTAAGATGTTTAGGTCGCGGTCGGCTAGGATCGCCTTGCTGGTGGTGACGAGCACGAAGACGGGCAGGATGATGATGCATATCTGAATAAACAGCAGCAGCAGTCGCGAAAGCCCGCTGAAACCGAGCACGCGCGAGTCGGTCACCCCCGTGATGAAAAACGCCGCCACGAGCCCGCTAAAGATCAGCAGATAGAGCAAAAACCAGCGCGAGCGGAAGGATTCTTTGATATCCAAAGCGGCGATGGTGAGTAAATTTTTCATTCTTTTCCTTTATTGCGCCTAGGCGCGCTTTAAATTTAGATTTCTCGCGCGGCTTAAATGCGCGTTTTTAAGCTCGGCTCCACCGTTTTGCAGCGCGGATTTTACAGCCTTAAATTTCGCTTGCCGAGCGTTTAAACGGGCGGCAAAAATTTTATCCGCCGCTTGCGACTGCGCCTCGCGCATAAATTTTAAATTTACGGCTCGCTTGCGGCGCCTGCAAACAGCGCGCCGTTCGCAGCCCGCTATCCGTCGTCCGCCGCAGTTTTAAATTTAGCCGTTTGACGGGGGCGCTTAAATTTCAGCTTCGTAAAATTTCAAAGCCGGGCGTATCCCGCGGCATAAATTTTAAAATTCTAAAAATCCCGAAGCGACAAATTTCGCACCGGATAAATTTTAAATTTACGGCGAAATTTTAAACTGGTACCGCTCGCATAAAATTTCATTCGGCAGAGCGAAATTTTGCGCCGTGCGTTAAATTTAGCCGTATCGCGAGATAAAATTTAGCGGTCGTTTTCTAGACCCATCTCTGCCTCGCGCCGAAGTCGCGAAGTAAAATTTTACCTCATCTATGACGGTGCGGGCGGCACGCTGAAATTTAGGCTTTAAATTTAGCACAAAACGGAGCCGCTTAAAATTCGTCTTAGCCAAAGCGTCCTTAATGCGAGTGCCCTGAAGGCATACCGTGCGTCGCACCGCCGCTTTCGTGCATATCGTGCGGCGAGCCTTGAGGATGTGCCGTGCTGCCTGCATCGCCGCCGCCCATATCATGCTTAGGCTCGCTCATGCCGTGCTCTGCGGAGTGAGGGTCTTTCATGCCGCCCATATCGCCATGCATACTTCCCATATTGCCGTGCGCATCGCGACCCATATCGCCCATTCCCATGCCGTGCGAGCCGCCGCCTGCTTTAAGCGCCGCGACTACCTGATCGAAGCTGAAGTCTTGCTTGCCCTCTTGCTTGTTTTTAAACGCGCCCCAGCCAAACGACATAGGGGTTTTAAAACCGCGATAAAAGTGCGCCGTGCGTGCGTTGATAAACTCGCCGTTGCCGCTAGCGTCATTGATGTAAATTTTGGCATCCTTTAGCCAGTTTAGTTTATCGTTTGTCACCATAAAATCCACTAAGCAGCCGATGTCGTCAAAGTAGTGATTTTTGCCGTCCACGCGTACATCGACGCTGAAGCGGTTGTCGCTAATCGCCATCTGGCAGTGCTCGCATACGTCTCTGTCGTAGTGGACGTTGCCGTAGTCTTTCTCGTCGCCGCAGCCTAAAAACGTAAGTGCCGCAAGCGCACAAAGCATAATTTTAAACATTTTTGTCATCTACGATCCTCCCTAGATCCATTGAAATCATTCTTTTTACCAGTCCTCCCACCTCCTCGAGCCTGTGCGAGATAAAGATCAAGCTCTTATCTTTTGCGCAGTTGTGCAAAAGCGTCTTAAAACGCTCGCGCGCGCTCGGATCGAGATTGGCGGTCGGTTCGTCGAAAATCATCGCCTTGCTAGCTCTGCCGAATGCTAGCGCAATTAAAAATTTCTGCTTCATACCGCCGGATAGCTTATGAAAGGGTTTGTTTAAATTTGAACTCAGATCAAGCTCCATTTCGTCGCAAAATTTTACTATATCCGCTCTGCTTGCGTCCGCCGTGCGCTCGGCGAAGTAGATGAGCTCATTTAGGCTCAGCTTAAGCGGCGGCGGGGTTTGCGGCACGAAGCTGATACCGCGTAGAGCGCGGCTGCGCTGCTTAAATGAATCAAATCCGTCGATAGCGACGCTGCCGCTTGTGGGTATGTATTCGCCTAAAATCGTCCGCATCAGCGAGCTTTTGCCCGCGCCGTTTTGCCCGACGAAAAGCACCTGCTCGCCGTCCGCGATATTTAGATCGATATCTTTTAAAACGAATTGATCTGCGAATTTCTTGCTTACGTTTTTAATCTCTATCATAGACTTCCTTAGATCATATCTTTTAGCTTATTACCGATACTCAGTGCGTCTTGATGACACACGTCGATACAGCGTCCGCACAGCGTGCAGTCGATCCCTTTTAGCATAAATTTGCTCTTATCGCCCAGGTTTTCGGATGCCTTTTTTTTGGTAATATCCAGTACGTGCGAGACGAAGCAGACGTCTTGGCAAACGCCGCAGTGATCGCACCTGCTTTTATCCCAAGTAATCTTGCTAAGGCTAGCTTTCGCCGCAAGCGAATAGGTGCTGCCTAGCGGGCATAGGTGCGTGCACCATACCCGTCTGCTAAAAAATACTTCGAGCAAAAACACAAAAACGATCCAAAGCCCAGCCAGCGAGAAGCCGTAGATGATGAGGCGCGATAAAATTCCAACTACGTTAAAAATTTCAAAAACGAGTAGATCCGTAATCGCGCTTAGCAGCAAAAACAGCGCCCAGATCGCATATCGCATACCGCGAGGCAGGGTGCGTTCCTTGATGACGTGCTTGGCAATTAGCGTATTATGCAGCTTCTCGCCGATCTCACTAAGCGCTCCGTAAGGGCAAATCCACGAGCAAAATGCCTTGCCGCCCGTGATGAAGTAAAACAGCAAGATCGTGCCCGAGCCGATGAGCAAATTTATTGGCAAATCCTTGTGCGCGGCGATCACCTCAAGAGTCGCGAAAGGATCTGCTAAGTGAAAGCCAAGTATTCGCGAGCCGCTGATGTCGCCTTCTAAAATTTGAATATCGGCGCGAAAGGAAAGCACGAAAAGCAGATGCACCAAAAATACCGTGGCGTAGCGCAGCGCCCGAATGCTGGGACGCCATTTGCCGCTTTTATTTTTAAGCGCGAATGTCGAGAAAAAGCTCGTATTTTTGATCGTGCATCGCGAATTATATTTATCCAAGACTTACTCTTTAAATTTTGAAATTTCATCCGCGAGCTTATCTAGGCTCTCGTCGCTTACGTTGGTTAAAAGCCCGCTCATCAGGCTGTTTTTGATCTTACCCGCTTTATAATCTTTGAGGCTTGCTAAAATTTGATCCTTGCTCTTGCTGCCGATCGGCGGAGCGATCTTGCCGCGTCCGTCATCGCCGTGGCAGGGCGCGCAGCTTACCAGATAGGAGCTACTAACCTTAAAATCGCGCTCTTTGACGCTTTGCTCTAAAATTTTAATATTTTTTACGTCCTTATCGTCGATGAGATCGACGCTCTTGCTCTGCGGCGCCGGTTTTGCTTGCACCTGCGGCTTGACTTCTTGCTGCGGCGCGCTAGAATCGTCCGAACTAGCCATAAAGATCATCAGCGCGATCAGTGCTACACCCAAAATCAAAGCTAAAATTTTGCCCGGTTTCATTTCTGCTCCTTAAATTGTCGGTTGAACTCGTAAATTTCTTTTGCCATCGTCTCTATCTGTTGCTCGCTCATGCCGTTTACGAGCTGCACCATAAGAGGATTAGGCTTTTCTTTGAATTTATACTTTTTAATCATATCCACGATCTGCGCGTCGGTTTTATCCAGAAGCGACGGACCGATGATGCCGTTGGCGTAGTCGTCGTGGCACGCCGAGCAGCGCAGGATAAAATCGTGCCCAAGGCGCTTTTTCATCAGGTCGAAATTTAGCTTTTCATATTGATTTTTGATGCTCGAATACGCCACGATATTTTTGGTCGTTTCGTTTACATCGCCGTTTAGGTTAAAATTTACCTTTCGCTCGCCGTAAAAATCGTAGCTTACGAACTTATCGTCCTTCTTGGGCGCTTCGCCGCTTTTGACGCTTATGCGAGGCTTGGCGGTAGAATTTTGATCCGCTTTCTGCGATGCGGAATTTACACTCGCGGAATTCTGATCCGCAGAATTTTGCCCTGCGGAGCCTTGTGAAACGGAATTCTGCCCTGCGGAGCTTGTCGCGGCAGAGCCTGAATCGCCATCATCTCCGCAGCCGCACAGCAAAAGCGCCGCAGCTAGCGAGTAGAGGTAGAATTTAATAGAGTTTTTCATTGTTTTCCTTCATAGATTGATTTATAATCCGCCCGCGGGATTATCTCGATGATACGCGCCGGACAGAGCTCTGCGCACGCGCCACAGCCGACGCAAGCGCTACGGATCTGCGGGGCGAAATGCGCGCCCGCTTTTATCATAGCTATGGCATCAAGTGGCTGCGGGTAAGGGCACAGCGATGCGCATAGATCGCAGGCCTTGCCCTCTTTTGCCGCCAGCGCGGAGTTTAACTCTCGCTCCTGCTCGGTCTTGGCGGGCTTTAGACGCAGATCGCTAGACTTTAAAGTTTGCCCGCGATACGCCAAACAGGCGTCTAAATTTTTAATCACGGCGATACCCATCGCAACCTTTTTAGGCTCGTTCGTCTCGTGGCTAAGCGCGCCGCTTGGACAGGCGAGCACGCAAGGAAGCGCGCCGCAAAGATAGCAGCCCCGCTCTTTCGCGTCAATGACCGGGGTGCCGATGTCAAAAAGATGGGTAATATCCAGCAGATAGATGCTGTGATAGGGGCAGACCTGCACGCATTGGCCGCACTTGATACAGCTACTGCGGAAGCCGCGCTCCGCTAGCGCTCCGGGCGGGCGCAGATATAAAGAGGCGGAATCTCCGCTAGAATTTTCCGCAAAATTTTGTTTTATAGAATTCGGTGCGGAATTTTGCCCCGCAGAATTTACGGAATTTGACGCGCCGGAATTCTGCGCTTCGCCGCCCGTAAAATTTACGGAATTTGTGGAATTCTCATCCGCAAATAAGCTCGCTGCCCCGAGTACTCCGAGCGCTCCGCCGAGTAGTTTTATCGCTTCGCGTCTATTCTTTATCATTGCTTCATCCTGGGTTTTGGATCTTTTAGCAGTAGCTCAGGCTCTGAAAACGGAGCGAGCTTGGAGATGAAATTTAAAAGCGCGATCCCGCTGGAGCCGTAAAAAAACCGCACATTCGGTTTATACGCCCAAAGCCTATCCGCGTAGGCGTATGAGCTGTAGCTAACGTCGCCGTAGCCGTCGCCGTCGCGGTCAAATCCGTCGTAATCGTCGAAGTAGTTGCCACTCCATTCGTTTTGCAAGAGCTTGGATTGGGGCGTATCGTTTAGCACAATCTCCATATTGCCTTTAAATTTATTGTTTTTAAATACGCTTTTTAGCTGCGTGGCGTGGAATTGCACGCCGATGCTGTTATATTCGATATCGTTGTTTTCAAAAACGTTAAGTGAGCCCGGCTGATAGGGGGATTGATCCAGATAAAATCCGCGGGCGTTGTAAACGACTTTATTATCCGTAACCCTGAAATTTGAGCTATCCTTCATACCTATGCCTACGCCGTAAGCGCCGTCTGCGTTGCGCACGACGTTACGTCTGGCGATATTATCGCTTGAAAACATAAAAAATAATCCCACGCTATTGCCGTCGTAGTAGTTATCCTCCACGACGTTATGTCCGGAGTTCATAAAGTGCAGAGAATAGCGACAGCTATGGCCTTTATTGCCTGCGACGAGATTGCCGTTTGAGAAGTAAAAAACGGTGTCGCGGACGTTGTGGACGTCGTTATTTAAAATTTTATTGGCATTGGAATACCAAAGCTTGATGCCGTCGCCTTTGAAACTCGTGCGGTAGGTATTGCTTGAAATTTCGTTGCCCTCGATCGTTACGTCGTTTGCCTTGCTTAGCACGACGCCGTAGAGCACGTCTTTGATGAGATTATTTTTTATGATTACGCTGTTTACGTCGCTTACGTTGATCCCTGCATCCTCGCTAAGATGCTCGAAGCCTCCGTTTTGAATTGTTAAATTCTTGATTGTAACATGCGGAGAGCGGACGCGGATGACCGTTCCGTTGCGATCGCCTATGATCACGGCGGAGCGGTCTAGTCCGTCGATAGTAAGGGGTTTATCGATTAAAATATTGCCGTGGTACTCGCCTGCGGCTAGTTCGATAATATCGCCCGCTTTTGCGCTATCGATCGCGTCTTGAAGCTCGCCCGCGCCTAAGCTTAGCGCGAGCGAGAATGCTAGAAGCAAAAGCCTCATCTATGCTCTCGTAGGAATTTTTTCTTAGATAGTAGAGCTAACGCCGATAGCAGCGACAGGGCCAGCATCAGCCAAAAGCCAAGAGCCGGATATGAATGGGTAGTAAAATGCGCTACGCTGCCGTCGCCAAATGCTGTAGGCATAAAAGGCTTTATTTTAAACGCGCCCCAGTCTTGCAGGTTGTGCCCGAACCAATACAGCCAACCCACGTAGCAGCCGATGAAGATAAGCGGCGCAATGATCGGCAGGATCATAAGCAGAGTCTGCCCCTTGCCATCATAGTACAAAAACGCAAGCATGCCGATCGTAGCGATTATGAGATAATACGGCGATAGCGAGTGCTCGAGCGTGCCGCCGCGCCAGACGGGATACATGCCGATATAGTGATTTAGGGTATTCATCTCGCCGACATCGCCGCTAAAGCCGTCAACGTGGACGTAAAGTGGAATTCCATCGGGGAAAGCCTCTTTTGGATAGTTCGGCGCTTCGAGTGAAATTTTCCACACTGGTATGCTAGGGACCCCCACTTCAAATTTATGCTCCAGCATCGCGCCTAGATCATTTTTAACATCACTAGGAATTAGGTGATTTTTATACGATGCTTTTGTATAAAAATTCCATATCGGTGCGGAGTATGCGGGCAGCTGCGAGACGCTGCTAACCTGCCCCGATACGATTTTGCCTTGGACTTTGAAAAATCCGAGCGTAGGGATGGTAAAAGCGACCGTCATAATAAGCAGCGCTAAAATCGCGTAAATTTTATATTTTGGCATTTCATCTCCTTTAAATTCTCCCCCTTGCGGGGGAGAGTGGGGCTAGTTAAGACCCGCGTTCTCATCGACCCATTTTAGGTATTCGATGATATCTTTGATCTCTTCGTCTTTCATATGCTGATTTGGCATGCGAAGGTTGAAGTAATTTATCATTGCCTTAACGTAGTCGTCTTCGTAGAATTTAGCAGGGTCTTTGATGAAATCGGCTACCCATTTCTCGCCGTTTTCATGGCGGAGTAGGACGCCTGTTAGATCAGGACCGGAGCTTACTTGACCGATGACGTGGCAGCCGTTGCAGCCTCCGCGTAGGTAAGCCTTCTCGCCGTTAGATGCAGCCTCGCTCATAGGAGTGGAGAGCTCGCGGATCAGGTTGTTTTTAGCGCGAAGTCCGACATCTGCGGTTTTTACTAAATACTGCCAAACTTGACCTTCCCAAAGTATCGCGCCGTTCATATCGCCGGCTTTTACCGCGGCGTCTGCCTTGGCTTTGGTTTCAGGAATTTTGCCGTATTGATCCAGCGCGTCATCGACTAAAGCCTTGACCTTAGGATATTTCTCGTAGTTTTTCTCTTTTAAGAATTTAACGACTGATTGAATAACGTCGTCGGTGGCTTTATTCGTAGCTACTACCTTGTCGTATTCGGCTTTTAGAGCTTCTGGGCTAAGAGCTTTTAGCATAGACGCTTTAGCTGAAGTGTATTTTTTATTCGGATCTTTTACGTATAGATATCCAAACATCTCAAGGTGCAGCGCAGAGCAGAATTCCGTGCAGTAGAAAGGAAATACGCCCTCTTTATCTGCGATGAAATTTACGCTCGCAGTCTTACCCGGCTCAAGCGACATATGCAGATCGTAATCATCAACCGTAAAGCCGTGAGTTTCGTCCTCGGCACGCTCTAAATTTGTCATATAGATCGTTACGTTATCGTCCTTATTAACCTCGATGTGCTCAGGATTAATATGGCTGCGGATCGCCGTAGCATAGACTTTTACGTTTTTGCCGTCGCGCTCGATGCGCTCTTGACCCGCTAACGTCATGGCAGGGTGTTGCTTGCCGGTGCGGGAGTTTGTTCCCATAGTATAGGTAGGTTTCGTATGAAGCTTGCTAGCTGCGATAGAAACTACGTCGTGCGGCTCACCTAGACCGATAGGAAGATCGTAAAGCATCTCCATTTTAGGTCCTGTAATGTCGATGAGCTGATGATTTTGCGGATGAAGCGGTCCGATAGGATTAAATCTATCGATCGAAAGCTTATCCAGCGCGATTACGTATTTGCCGACAGGCTTTGAGGATTTGCCCTCCATAGAATCAAGGTGTCCGATATTGTAGTGGACGTTGATCCTATCTAAAACCTTTAGCGTCTTGTAGTTCCATTTTACGATCTGGCTATCAACGTAAAGCGATGTATAGATTACGCCATCTTGCGAATCGAAGGTGTTATGCAAAGGTCCAAGACCAAGCTCTGCTTGTCCGTGAAGCGTCTTTTGCATATCTAGGATCGGAATTCCGTATGGATCCTTGCCTGCATATTCTTTTTTATCAATTAGCTCTTTGATCTTTTTAAAATCGTAAACGCTAGCGTGAGTATCTAGTTTACCGCCGATAATGATATAGCGGCCATCAGGGCTAACATCGACGCCGTGAGGGGATTTGGCTTCAGGGATCAAAAATAGCGCTCCCGCTTTTACGGCGGCGTCTATCGTAACGATTCTGTGTCCGTTTACGACCTTATAGTTTTTGCTGTCTTGAGCAAGCTTTTCTAGAATTTGCCAGTTATAAACGTGCAAGTAGTCGGTATCGTTGCGGCTCATGCCAGCTTCCATAGGAGGCAGACCCTTTTCGATGCCGCCTGTGTACATTTCGGAGTTAAAGCTGTTGGTAAACGCCCAGCCAAAGCTCTCGCCCTTACCTGCGTCACTTAGATCTTGCATATATGGAGGAAGCTCTAGAGAAAAGGATTTATTTACGTCGATTTTACCTTTATCGTAGTCAAATTTCCATAGCGTTACTGCACCGCGATAGACTGCTTGATACTCCTCGATTGGGTGCCAGTCGTTATCAAAAGGGGCTGCGTATTGGCTGGTTTCGATGACGTATTCGGTATTAGGCGTTACGAAAGAGCCGCCGTGATCGCTTTTGATTACCGGATTTACGACTATTTGAGTAGTTTCGAAATCGGATAAATTTATAACCGCGATTCTTGGGTTCGCCTTATCGTTGATAAAGAGATAATCGCCCACATACTCGCCGTTTTTTTCGCTGAAATTTGGATGGTGAGTATCGCCCCAGTTGATCTCTTTGCCGTTAATGGAGCCCGATCTTAAGACCGCCTTGCTCTCCTCGTCAAAGCCGTATCCTTGCCAAGGCTCCGGGGTAAATACGCCGATATATTTGTAGATCCTCATCGACGGCACGCCGTAAACGATCACCTGTCCGCTTTGACCGCCGGAAGAGAAGACCATATAATCGTCCTTCCTACCGGTCGGCTGATAGGTCTTAGCCGCCGCTAAAACGTCTTTTTCGCTTAAATTTCGTTCTTTCATCACGCGCTCTAGGTCGCTATCCGCGGCACACAGGGCGCTTGCGGCGAACAAAACCGAGCCCAAAAGCACGGGTTTGAAACTTTTTAACATACTAATCCTTTCTTAGAATTTTAAAATTTTACCTGATTTGCTGACTACGAGGATCGCTTCCCCGTCTGCGTACATCGCTAAAAATTCGCTTTTTAAATCCACAACCTCCTTTAATCCTGCTTTTTGATTTTCGTAAATTTTATCTTTAGTAGCGATAAACTGCGTGCCGCGGGCGCACACGATGGATTTGATCCAAGAGCCCACGCTTTTGCGCTCGCCGCTTTTTAAATTTATAAAATTCCCCTCTATATCGCCCACAAACAGCGTCCCGTCGCAGTCTGCAAGCGCAGTGGCTATAGAGCCGCTTAAATTTTTATTGCCAGCTTCGGCTGAAATTTCGCTTTGAGTTTTAAGCCCCTCGTCTTGAAATTTTGCGCCTTTAAATTCTGAGCTTTGAAATTCCGCGCTCTTTGCGCCGCTAACTTTAGTTTCGTTTGGCTCGGAGCCTTGCACGCTTTTTGTGCTATCAAATTCCGCATCTTTAGATTTCACGCCACTAAGCTCTCCCTGCGCGGCGCGATTAAGCGCGGCATTGATACCGCTAAATTTAGTCGCGACGAGATCTGCGCTAAAACAGGCTACGCCGCTCCAGCTTGCGACGCAAAGTCCGTTAGCGCCCAGGCTAACGGCATTGATTCTGCCGTAATGAAATGAAATTCCGCGCAGCCCATCGGGGATGGAATTTCTATTTAAAGATTGCCCGTTCGCGGTGGAATTCTCATCTGGGGCGTAGCCGCCGTCCGCGCTGTTATCAGGGTCCTCGTCTAATCTTATTAGTTGATTCTTATCCACTACCGCGTAAATCACGTCTTTTGCGGCATAGATCGCATCTATTTGGGCTGTGCCGCTACGCCCCGTCTTAAGCGTGCGTAAAAACTTTAATCTATCGTTTAGCACCGCGATTTCGGCTCCGCCCCAAGCTAGATAAATTTTGCCGTTTTTGAAATTTAGAGCCGTAATTTCATTATCGCTGTATTTTTGCGCGAACTCCACATCCCATTTAGCAGTATCAAACATCCTAAGCTCGCCGCCACTACCGCATAAAAGCAGTCGGTGCGAGCTTGCGTCGAATGCGCCCAAACGCAGCGTGGCATTTAGATCAAAGCTGCCAGCTGTTGCCATCTGCGATAAACAAATCAAAAAGGCAATACAAAATTTTATAAAATTCATCTTAATCCACTCTTTGCGAAATGATACTACTCCAAGGCTTAAAAATCGGTTTAAAGCTTGAGCTATAATGAAATTCTAAGATTTCTTAAAAGTTACGAAATTCTACGATATAAAAATAGCTCTAAGTAAAATTTTATTTTTCGCATTTTTGCTATATAAATTCCGCATTTAAAATTATAATTTCAGTAAATTTTTATTTTGACAGATTTTTAAAATTCGCAACGCTCCTTTAATTTTGTTTAAATAAAAAGTTAGTATAATCGCCAAAGTTTGTTTTAAATTTTACTGAAGGAGAAACTATGGAGTTTCTGACAAGTTTGTCTGAAAGCACTCAATTCTTTTTGCAGCTCATTATAGTCTTGGGCTGTTTGTTTTATGGTGCTAAAAAAGGTGGTATGGCGCTGGGAATTCTAGGCGGTATAGGCTTAGTGATCTTAGTGTTTGGATTTAGATTAGAGCCGGGTAAGCCGGCAGTGGACGTTATTTTAACTATCCTCGCAGTTGTCGTAGCAAGTGCAACGCTACAGGCTACGGGAGGGCTTGATGTAATGCTTCAAATAGCGGAGAAATTGCTTCGTAAGCATCCGAAGATGGTTTGTATCATCGCTCCAACTGTTGCGTGGACGCTTACAATCTTATGCGGAACGGGACACACCGTCTATACGCTGCTTCCGATCATCTATGACGTAGCTATTAAAAATGGGATTCGCCCTGAGCGCCCGATGGCTGCTTCTACAATCTCCTCGCAGCTTGCTATCATCGCTAGCCCCGTTTCGGTTGCCGGCGTTTCGATGGTCGCGATCTTACTAGGCCAAGGCGTGCATATCGAGGGCTTTAGTACGTATTTGGATCTACTTAAATTAACAATCCCTTCTACTTTCATCGGTATGCTTGCGATCGGAACGTGGTCGATTTTTAGAGGTAAAGATCTAGATAAAGATCCGGAATTTCAAGAAAAGATCAAAGATCCAGAGCAGAAAAAATATATCTACGGCGAAAGCACGACATTGTTAGGTCAAAAGCTTCCTAGGATTAAGTGGGTTTGCATGTGGATATTCTTAGCCACTATTGCGCTAGTAGCGGTTTTAGGTTACGAGAAAAGCTTGCGTCCTGCGTGGACTAAAAATGTCCCGGGCAAATCCGTAGAGATCATCGTCGATAAAAAAACGGTCAAAAATATCACGATTAAAGATGGTCAGGTTATCTCCATGGTAGACGGTGGCAAGGTCGTCTCAAACGTCAAAGAGTCCAAAGCCAAAGATGCGACGAAATTTAATAGCGTCGAAATTTACGACAAAGATAAAAAGCTTACTCAAAGCATCGTCTCTCAAGACGGAAATGTCGTCATCACGACAGGCGATAAGAGCGAAAGTATCGCAAATGCAAGCATTGTCGTAAAAGATACTATGAAAAAGACCACAAATTTAAATATGGTCTTAACCATTCAAATTTTCATGCTTCTTGCAGCATCCATTATGATGATTGTCTCGGGTATCAAAGCGGGCAATATCGCTAAAAATGAAATTTTTCATAGCGGTATGATCGCGCTCGTAGCCATTTATGGAATTTCATGGATGGCAGAGACTATGTTTACCGCTCATATCGAAATGCTTAAAGCGTCGCTAGGTAAGGTCGTTATGGCGTATCCGTGGACATATGTCATCGTTTCGCTGCTAATTAGTAAATTCCTTAACTCTCAAGCAGCAGCGGTTGCTACTTTCGTACCGCTAGCGGTTAGCATCGGTATCGATCCGGGTCTTATTATTGCGTTTGCACCTGCTTGCTACGGATACTATATCCTACCTACCTATCCGAGTGATCTTGCGGCGATCCAGTTCGACCGCTCCGGCACTACGCACATCGGCAGATTCGTCATCAACCACAGCTTCATTTTCCCTGGGCTAATAGGTGTTCTTACTTCATGCGCGATGGGTTTTATCTTCGCTCATATTTACGGCTATTTATAATAGTTATGCTCGCGGGCAGACGGCTCGCGAGCTTTAAATTTCAAATCCCAGCGGCTTTTTAAAATTTTATAAAATTTTGAAATTTTAAATGCTCTAAATTTTTAAATTCTAAAGCTTTCTAAATTCCGTTCATAACCCGCGCGAGGCTAATTCGTTTTAAATAAAATTTACGTTATAATCCCGCCAAATTCCACATAGGAGGCAGATATGCAAATCCCTATCGCATACGGCAAAGATGATCATCTAAGTTTAGAGATAAACGAGAAAAATTTGCTCGGCGTTTTCGATCCAAACCCCGTGGCTAAATTTGACGAAACGGCGCTCATCGCAAAGGCTCTGGCAAATCCGATAAATCAAAAAAGCTTTGACGAGTTTATCGCAGGCGATGAAAAGATCGTAATCATCGTAAACGACGGCACGAGGCCTACGCCTACCGCAAAAGTTTTAAAGCAAATTTACCCGAAAATCCGCGAGAAAAATAAAATTTTCATCATCGCCACGGGCTGCCATAGAGAGGGCACGCAGGAAGAATACGAGATGATATTTGGCAAAGAAATTTACGCCGAGCTTAACGCCAAAGGCGAAGTTCACGATCACGACTCCAAGCACGACGAGATGGTCTTTTTAGGCGAGTCCAAAAACGGCACGCAGATGTATCTAAACAAAATCGTAGCAGAAGCCAAAAAAGTGATCGTCATAGGCTCGGTCGAGCCGCACTATTTTGCAGGCTACACCGGCGGCAGAAAGGCATTTTTACCGGGCACGGCGTCGTATGAGAGCATCACGCAAAACCATAAACTAGCTCTTAGCTCCGACGCGCAGGCGCTGCGCCTAGAGGGCAACCCAGTGCACGAGGATATGATAGACGCGATGAAGGTGCTAGCGCACATCGACGTTTTTTCGATCCAGACGGTGCTTGATAGCGAGCACGGCGTGTATTACGCAAGCGCGGGCGATCTAAACGATAGCTTTTACGACTGCGTAAAAAAGGCAGACGAGGTATTTTGCGTAAATATCCCGCGCAAGGCCGACATCGTGATCTCGGTCGCGCCATATCCGATGGACGTCGATCTCTATCAAGCTCAAAAAGCCCTAGATAACGGCAAACTAGCACTCGCGCAGGACGGAATTTTAATAATGGTCGCAAAGTGCCGCACCGGCATCGGACCAAAGCCGTTTTTTGATCTGATGGCCTCCGCCGACACGCCTAAAAAGGTACTCGAAAAGATCAGCGCGGGCTTTAAGCTCGGCTATCACAAGGCAGCTAAGATGGCCGAAATATCGCTCTGGGCGCAGACCTGGGCGGTGTCGGATCTTAGCGACGATGAGATGCGCGCCGTGCATCTAAAGCCATACCACGACATCCAAAAAGCCGTGGACGACGCGCTCGCGCAAAAGGGCGCGGACGCTAAAATCATCATCCTGCCGTTTGGCTCGATGACGGTGCCTAAGGCGTAAGTTTGGCTAAAATTTTATATTACGACGCTAGCTGCGGCATCAGCGGCGATATGAATTTAGGCGCGCTGGTGGAGCTTGGCGTGGATTTTGGCTATCTTTGCGCCGAGTTAGAGAAATTAAATTTGCATGGCGAATTTAAGCTCGTGCGCAAAAACGTGCTAAAAAACGGCATCGCCGCGACAAAAATCGACGTAGTACCGCTAAAATCGCAGCCTCACGCCAGAAGCTACGCGAACATCAGGCAAATTTTAGAGAGTTCAAATTTAAGCCAGAGCTGCAAACAAAGAGCGGGCGCGATATTTCGCACCGTTGCCGAGGCGGAGGCCAAAGTCCACGGCACACAGATAGAGCGGGTGCATTTTCACGAGATCGGCGCGATCGATAGCATCGCCGACGTCACGGGCGCAGCGATCTGCTTTGAGTATCTTTTTGAAAATTTAGGCGTCTCGCGCGTGCTAAGCTCTAAAATCGAGCTTGGCGGCGGCGTAGCCAAATGCGATCATGGCGAGCTTAGCGTGCCTGCACCCGCCGTCTGCGAAATTTTAAAAGGCGTGCCCATAAGCCTCGGACGCGCAAATTTCGAGATGACTACGCCCACGGGAGCGGCGATTTTAAAGGCTTGCGCGGACGAGTTTGCAGATAATGCGAGCTTTAAAATCGAAAAGATCGGCTACGGCGCAGGCGATAAAGATGCCGCAGACTTTGCAAACGTGCTTCGAGTGATGCTTTGCGAAACCAATGAGGAGCGCGGCGAAGGGGACGAGCGAAATTTAAGCGCGCGCTCGGGCTGCGACGAGGTTTGTAAGCAAATTCTGATCTCCACCAGCATCGACGATATGGATGCCGAGAGCTTTGCCTTTGCATGCGAAATTTTACGCGAAAACGGCGCGCTAGACGTATTTAGCCGCTCTATTTTTATGAAAAAGGGGCGCATGGGCTTTGAGCTAAACGCGCTGTGCCGCAAGCAGGACGCGCAAAATTTAAAGGATCTGATATTTACGCACACGACGGCGATCGGCGTCCGCGAGGTAGAGGTTGCTAAAACCGAGCTAAAGCGCGAGCTTGTGCGGGTGCAGACGAAATTCGGCGAGATAGGGCTTAAAATTTCAGGCAACGGGCAAGCGCAAAAAATAAAGCCTGAATTTGACGAGTGCAAGGCCGCGGCGCTCGCGCACGGCACGACGATCGAGCGGGTGCGAAAAGAGGCGCTAGAAATCTATGACGAAACTAGAAAAACTAAAGGCTGATCTGCGCGGGCTGGGCGAGCTGGCGGTCGCATTTAGCGGTGGCGCGGACAGCTCGCTGCTACTGCGTGCGGCGCACGACGCTCTGGGAGAGCGTGCTATTGGCATAACGATACGATCGCCCTACATGTCCTCGCGCGAGATCGCCGAAGCCGTGGAATTTGCCCGCGCTTACGGCATCCGCCACGAAATTTTAGAACTCGGCGTCGCGGAGGAGATCAAAAACAATCCCGAAAACCGCTGCTATCTGTGCAAAAAGGCGGTGTTTTCGCGCCTAATCGAGCGCGCCCGTGAGCTTGGCTTTAGCCGCGTCGCAGACGGCACGAACCGCGATGATCTAGGCGAATACCGCCCGGGGCTCAAAGCCAAAGAGGAGCTGGGCGTGCTCTCGCCACTGATAAATTTAACCAAACCCGAAATCCGCGAGCTCTCACGTGAGTTAAATTTGCCTACCGCCGAAAAACCAGGCTACGCGTGCTTGCTAACGCGCCTGCCGCACGGACGCAAGATCGATCAGAGCGAGCTAAATTTGATCGAAGCCGCGGAAAATCTACTCATCGCAAGCGGCTACGCAAACGTCCGCGCGCGGTGCGACCGCAAAAATATAAAGCTGCAAATGCCCTTTGCTAGCATGCGGGACTTCCTAAACGACGCGAAATTTAAAAGCGTCGTTAGGCAGCTCGTGACGCTGGGCGCAGCGGATGTGACGCTCGATCTAAAGGGGCTTAGAGAGGATGTTTTGCATGAGAGAGGATGAAATTTTAGAGCTTTTCGCAGGGGTAAAAAGCGGCCGCGTAAGCGAGCAAGAGGCGCTAAAATACCTAAAAAACTACCCCTACGAGGACGTGGGCTGCGCCAAGATCGACACCCAGCGCGCATTGCGAAACGGCGCGGGCGAGGTGATCTACGGCGAGGGCAAGACGGATGATGAAATTTTACGCATTGCTGGTGCGATCGGCGCGAGAGGGCAAAATATCCTAATCACGCGCACGAACGAGCGGGTTTTTAAGCTAGTGCGCGAAATCTTGCCGCAGGCGGAGTTTAACGCTCGCGGCCGCGTCATCAGCGTCAAATTTAAAGAGCCCGCGCTCACGCAAAGCTACATCGCGATAGTATCTGCCGGCACCGCCGACGGCGCGGTCGTGGAGGAGGCGTACGAGACGGCGCGATTTTTAGGCAACGACGCGCGCAAATTTAGCGACGCGGGCGTGGCGGGGCTGCACAGGCTGATCGCAAATTTAGAGCAGATACGCGGCGCAAAGGTCGTGATCGCGGTGGCGGGCATGGAGGGCGCGCTAGCTAGCGTACTGGCGGGCCTCGTGAGCGTGCCCGTGATCGCGGTGCCTACCAGCGTGGGGTACGGCGCGAGTTTCGGCGGGCTGGCGGCGCTGCTAGCGATGCTAAACAGCTGCGCAAACGGCGTTAGCGTCGTAAATATCGACAACGGATTCGGCGCCGCGTATAACGCGAGCCTGATAAATCATCTCTAAAATTTTAGAAAAAATTTGTAAGGGGCAAAGTTGCGAGAGGATACGAAAAAAGCAATACTTCCGCCTGCGGACGCATCTAGAAGTGAGTATTGTCGGGATACTAGAATGAACTGGGCGATGGCGGGTATTGCTATTTTAGCATTTGAAATTTTTATCGCAATTTACGTCAAAGGCGGCTTCATACGCTACTATCTAGGCGATGTGCTAGCCGCGGCGATGCTTTATGCATTCGGGCGAGCCGCGTTTAGGCTGCCGCCTAAAGCTTTAGCGTTAGCAATCTTTACTCTCTCGCTAGTTATCGAAATCGCACAATATTTTAAAGTGCTTGAAATTTTAGGCGTCCAAAATTCTATATTGCGGATAATTTTTGGTGGAACGTTTGATTGGACGGACATTGCCTGCTACGCGATAGGCTGCGCTTTAGCTTACGCATCTGAAAGTATCATTTATGATAAGGCGCGACTATGGAGGCGTAAAAGGTTGCCTAAAAATTTTAATGAAATTTTGCAAAGCGGCGATGAAGAAAAGATCAAAGCGGTATTTCAAGCCCTCGATATAAATGCGACTGACAAAGACGGCAACACGATACTTCATATGCTACATGCGGACAAAG
>ERZ773079.954-NODE-954-length-18001-cov-9.711914_pt1 | contig 18001 bp, 20 predicted proteins | sample MGYA00511355_ERZ773079 | MGnify/ENA primary metagenome ERZ773079 (study PRJEB29015, sample SAMEA2737979) | human oral metagenome | biome: human oral; feature: human-associated habitat; material: dental | place: China | collected 2117 ... | reverse complement strand
CCGGTGACCCTCACCCGGGTCCCCGATCGTGCGTAGAGGCCAGGCACGATCACTTGCACGACCGGGGCGTCACCGTCGGGGATGATCGCGGTCAGGGTGAAGATCGGCCACCGGCCGACCTCCTCACGGGACGGAGAGCCTCCCGGAACTCCGGTCCAGGAGTAGACCAGGGCCTTCCCGGTGTTGCCGATCCTGACCGGACGGGTGTCGCCGTCGAAGAAGGACGTGTCCGACACGTCCCCCTGCGCGTCCCCGACCTGAAGGATCGCGTTATCGGTCCAGAGGGTCTGGGTGGTCTCGTCCACCACCTCGACGCGCGTGAACGTTACCCCTGCGGCGAGGAAGACAACCGGGTAGACGACCTCGACGCCGTCTTCAGCCAGAGCCTCGCCTGAAGGGATGGTGACAGAATCCTTGTAGGCAGTCTCCGTGTCCGTCAGCCCCTGAAAGCCCCTGGCGAGGTAGGACTTCTTCAGGACGCCGTCGGCAGTGACGCCATGGAAACCGCCCCGTTGGACGAGGGTGCCGGCCACGGTCGTTGAGGCGCTCCACGACAGGGCCAGGGTGTGGCCGGCGACGGCCGCCGCTGGGATGCCCATGCTGAGAGTGCCGGTGACCGTCGCCTTCCCCTCGGACACGTCGGCCCCTGCCGGCACGACCCAGGCCCCAGTAGCGGCCCCGTCAGCGGCCTGGACCGCTGCTCCCAACTCCCACGCGTCCCGAGACGAGAGCGGAGGATAGGCGGCCACCCCACCGGTTGAAGCAGCCAGGGCAGCCTGCACCGTGGTGGCCCCATCCGGTGCCTGCGCGGTCACGACGACGCGGCCCGTGCTCTCTGCTGGGGTGGATACCCTTGGTACCGGACCGTCTGTGCCGGCAAACCGTAGGCACAGGTCCACCGGGGAATCGCTGGCGGTGATGTCCGCAGCCAGGGACACCCACTGGCCCGGGGTCACCGGCGTCGAGTCCGAGGACACCGTCCACGAGCTCGACGACGGGATCACCCGCATCCGCCCGGAGTCTGCGGAGATCGTCGCCTGCTCGGCAGTCCAGCCGGTCACTCCGCTTCCGAATGCTCCGTTGAGCAGGAGGTTCGTCCGGGTCATCAGCGTCGTCCCCTTCCCAGAGTCCGTGCGCGGCGATCCAGGACCCCGGCGGCGATAACCTCAACATGGGCGTCCAGCGCTGTGGAGTCATCGACGACGAGGCGGACCTCAGTTCCGTCCAGACCTGCCAGCAGAGCTTCGTTCGAGGCCCCCTGGGCGGCGAGCTTGGAGACATCCGACCACTGCCGTGCGGTCAGGACCGCCTCCCGGCTGCGGGTCTGGTTGACCGCGGTGTGCGCACCCGGGGGCAGCCAGCCGCCGGCGTCGTACTTCCGGGCGCCGCCGTAGCGGCCGACCGTGGGGGAGCCCCAGATGGAGATCTCACGGCCGGACAGCCCCTCCCGAGGCTCCTCAACCATCTTGCCGCCGCCAGCGAAGATGGCGACGTGGTGCGCCGGTGAACCCCAGAACAGGAGATCGCCGGGCACGGCCGCGTTCCATGAGATCGGCGTCGACCCGGATTGGTATCCGGCCGCAGTCAGCCTCGGCCAGCCCAGTCCGAGCTGCTTCGCAGCCCAGTAAACCAAGCCGCTGCAATCCAGACCTGGTGGGATCGAGCTGCCACCCCAGACGTAAGGCACACCTATTGCCCTGCGCGCGGCCCCGACCAAGCCGGAGCCGCCGGACAGGCCTGCCTCCTCGGTCTTGGACTTGAAGAGGTTCTTCAGCGACTCGAACCACAAGGGCGGCATCGCGCCCACCGTCTGCGCCCAGAAACTCGAGCCGACAGACTTGAGGAGCTCCTTCGCCGGGGAGATCACCAGGTTAGTGACCGCACCGATCGGGTCGGAGACTATGTCCGCGACCGCCGAGGCCGTGTTCTTCACCCAGCTGATCGACGAGGACACCGATCCCTTGAAGCGGTCCCAAATGCCTCCCTTGGCGAAGGCGACCTGGCCGCGTCTCGTGCCGGTGTCACCGACATTGGCCAGGCCCTTGCCCCGGGAGGCGTTGACCCGATCCAGCCAAGGCTTGCCGCCCAGGGCCCGCAGCGAGTCCGGCCGGATGATCCCCTCTCCGCCCGACATGCGCAGGGAACCTCCACCGTCAGGCGAAAAAAAGTGGAACACATCCCTGCCCGGGGTATATCCGGGCGTCATGGTCCGCCACTGGCCACCCGAGGCGTACCCCGGGATCGTGCTCACGCTCGGCAGGCGCAAGGACAGGCCGACCTTCTCAGCGATCGTGTCGAAAGCCTTCTTGATGCCGTCGCGATAAACCGTGCCGATCACGAAGTTGATCGGTGTCGCTGCGGCTCCCTTGATGGCGTTCATCGCCGTCTGTACGCCCGACTTGAAGGTATCGAAACCGGACTTGGCGTTGTCGATCGCGGTCTTAATCTTCGGGAAGACGGTATTAGACAGGAAGTTCACGACCGTGGAGATGGTAGTGGAAATACCATGCCAGACCGGCTTGACAACGTTATTCCAGAGGAAGGTGAAGATCGGCGCCAGGACGTTCGAAATGAATGCCCACAGTCCCATGAGCGCAGGCTTTATGACCCACTCCCAGGCGGTCTGGATCGCCGCGCCGATGAGCCGGAAGACCGGCTGCACCACGTTGGCCCACAGGAACTGGATGATCGGTACGAGCACCCCGGTGATGAACGACCACATCGCCGACAGAGCTGGGGAGATGATATTGGTCCAGGCAGAGGCGATGAAGCTGGAGACAGCTGACCACACCGGCTGAACCACGCTGGTCCAGAACTCCTGGAGCGCGGGCGCCAGCGTGTTCTTGACCCACCCCCAGAACGCCGACAGAGCCGGGTAGATCACCGAGTTCCAGGCGTCTGAGATCACTGAGGAGATCGACTGCCACACGGGCTGGACTGTGTTCCACAGCCCCTGCAGTGCCGGTACCAGCGAGGTCGTTAGCCAACCCCACAGGGCGGACAGAGCCGGGTAGATCACTGAGCTCCAAGCCGTGGAGACCACGGTGGCGAACCCGTTCCAGACTGGCTGGACCACGTTCGTCCAAAGGGACTGGAGTACCGGGATCAGCACGTTCGAGATGAACGACCACAGGCCGCTCAGCACCGGCGAGATGACGCTCGTCCAGGCTGTAGAGACAACAGCGGCGAACCCGTTCCAGAGAGGCTGGACCACACCGGTCCAGAAGTCCGCTAGCGCCGGCGCCAGCGTCCCCGTGACCCATGACCACAGTGCAGACAGGGCCGGCTGGATGACGTTGGTCCAGGCATTCGAGATCGCCTCCCCGGTCGCGATCGCCCCCTCCCGCAGAGTGAGGAGGAAGTCGACGAATGCGGAGTCCTCCTCCAGGCCGAACAGGTTCCCGTCGAAATCCCCCTTCGTCAGAAGGTTCCAGATCGACTGGATACCGGGAAGCAGAGTCCCGGAGATCCACTCCCAGACAGCCGAGATGGCCGGCTGAATCTGCTGCTGCCAGATCTCGACGACAGTCCTGCCGAGCTCCTGTACTTTGATGCGGAACGCCTCGTTCTTCTTGTACAGGAGCACCAGGCCGGTGACCAACAGGGCGATCGCGGTGATGACGAAGCCGATGGGATTGGCCTTGAATGCCGCGTTCAGGCCGTGCTGGACCAGGGTGAGGCCTTTGATCCAGCCGATGACCGTGGGGACGATGGAGAAGCCCGCATACGCGGCGGCAGCGATGCTCACACCGATGGCGAGGGCCTGCATCTCATCCTTATGCTGCTTGATCCAGGTGACGGAGCCTCCGATGGCGTCGGCCAGCCACCCCATCAGCTCCGTGATGGCAGGCTTGACGTAGTCGATGAGGTCCTTGATCGCGCCGACGACGGTGGCCTGAAGGTTGCCTGCGGCACCCTCGATGGTCTTGGTGGATCTGGCGGCCGCGACCGCCGTCTCGTCAGAGCCGAGCTGGAGGATCGCGGCGTTGAACTCGGAGGCGGTGATCTCCCCCTTTTGCATCGCGTCCCTGAAATTGCCGGTATAGGCGCCCATATCGAGCAGGGCCTTCTGGATCTTTCCAGAAGCGCCAGGAATGGCGTCGGAAAGCTGATTGAAATTTTCCGTCGTCAGCTTTCCCTGTCCAGCGGTCTGGGTCATAACCATTCCGACCGACTTAAAGGTGTCCGCATTTCCGCCTGCGACAGCATTTAAATTACCTGCGGCCTCTGCGAGCTTATCGAATCCGTCGACGCCGTTTGACGCCAGCTGCGCGGTGATCTGCTGAATATCGGCCAAGTCGTATACGGTCTCGTCTGCGTACTTCTGGGCCGACTCCTTGAGTCGGTCAATAGTCGAGGTGTCCAGTCCAGAGAACTGGAGCGTGGAGACGAACTTGTCGGTGGCGTCAGATGCCTCAATGGCCTCTGAGGCGAAACCGCCGATGCCGACGGCCGCACCGAGGGCGAGCACGGGAGCGATCGCTGAGCGGGCCAAGGAACCGACGGAGGAGACCTTGGCGCCCGTTTGAGCGGTGGCCACGCTGGCTTTCTCCGCGGCGGTGTCGACCTGGCCGAGATTGGTCGCGTACGTCTTCAGCGCGGGGTTGGCCTCGGCGACCTCGCGCTTGGTCTTGCCCGTCTTGGAGGCCAGGGCGCCGACGGCCTGGTCCGTGTCGCGGGCGGCGGTCTCGACCTTGCCCATGGCCCGGGAGTGGTCGGCTGCGGCCTGGTCTGCGGCCTTGTTCGCCGCCTTGGAACGGTCCAGCGCCTGGGCGTAGCTTTCCTCTGCGCGTGCGATCTGGGCGGTGTTGCCTGAGGAACGGGCCTGGTGGAGGCTGTTCTCCGCAGTGACCAGGGACTTGGCGGCGGCCTCCTCGCGGCTGCGTGCCTGTGCCAGGTTGCCCGAGGACGCCGCGACCTCCTTCTGAGCGGAGGCGAGTGCCTGGCCGGCGGCAGTTGCCTCCTGCTTGAGGCGGGCGGTGGTCTTGCCGAGTGGGTCGGCGAAGGAGTTGGCGATGTCTGCGCCGGTGGAGGAGGTGGTCTTCTTGAAGGCGTCGGCGAAGGAACGAGCTGCCTCATTGCCGGCTGTGGGCATCTGGGCCTTGACGTCGGCGTTGATCTCCTTGAGGAAGCCCTTCATGGAGGGGACGACGTCGACGAAGACGGTGCCTGCCTGGAAGCCTGCCATGGGGGCACCACCACCTCTCGTGAACTGTGTGGTGCCCCCATGGGGCGGGTTACTCGAGTGCCCAGGGGGTCAGGATGGCGATGACGTCGTTCGCCGCCGCCAGTGTCTGCGAAGTACGCATTTCCTCGACGACGGCGGTCACGACGGGGACGGGCCGGGGGTAGGTCTCCTTGCCTCCGGCTGTGGAGATGAGGATGTCGGCGATGTCCTGGAGGATGCGGACCTCTGGGGTCTGACCGACCAGAGAGGTGCTCTCCTCCTCGACGTCGTCGTCCTCGTTCTCCTGGGTGAGGATCGCCTCGGCCATCAGCTCGGCCCGGTCGGTGTCGTTGAGGATGGCTGAGATGGTGCGCGAGTGGCTGGGCAGTCCGTCGATGAGGTCGAGCAGGAAGGTCCAGCGCCGCGCGCGGAACAGGGCCGGCATGTCCCAGCCCTGTTCCGCGAGGTCCTGGGTGATGGGCCTCCGGTACCGGGTCAGGCGGTCGCGGAGGCGCTGCCTTCCCCCTCGTCGCCCAGGAACGACGCGTAGTGCTTCCTGACCTGTGCGAGCAGGACTCGGGTCTTGCGGACGCTGAGGCTCTTGATGATGAGCTCGGCGTCCTCCTCGCTGAGCCACCGGTTCAGGGTCGCCTTGATCGACGTGGTCCCCTCAAGGTCGGCCATGAGGCTCTCGCTCTCCTCGATGCTCAGCGCGAAGGGGTCGGGGAAGGTGACGATCTTGGACTTGAGCCCGAGGGTGAAGGGTTCCGGGTCGGCGGCGCCGTCGATCTTCTCCAGGGCGGACAGGGTCAGGGTCGGCTTCGTGGTCATGGGTGATCTCCCTTGTGTGGTTGGTGGTCAGGACAGCTTGGTGAGGGCGTTGGTCGGAGCTGCCGGCACGGGCGGTGCGGGCGGAGTGGGTTTGGGGCCCGATCCGGCCCCGTCATCGGTGTCGTCGGAGACCTGCTCCCAGCCCGAGGCGCGCAGGGTGGTGATCTCGGCGGGGTCGTCGGTGACGCGCTCGAGGGTGAGGTCTTCACCGTCGTCGGTCGTGATGGTCTTGGTCAGTGCGGGCACGGGTTCCTCCTTGCGTGCGGGATCTCCCGTGTGGGGTGGTGGTCGAGCCGGCGGCCGGGGAGATCAGCGGCCGCCGGCTCGACGATGAGGCGAGAGGCCGGGCTCAGGCGGCCTTCTCGAAGCCGATGGCGTCCAGGTGCTTGATCGCACCGGTGCCGCCCAGGTAGTGGCGGCAGGGCGTGCCCAGGACCTCGTCGGAGAACACGGAAAGCTCCAGGTCGAACTGGACCGGGTCGGACGACTTCCACGCCTCTTCGGGGATCGTGGAGAGCTTGACGCGGGGGAATCCCCGGCCGACAAGCCACTCGTCGTCGGCAGGGCCGTCGGACATGATGGTGAGCAGCCGGAACTCTTCGAGAAGAGGCAACGGGGCCTCGTCGAAGACGATCTCGCCGGTGTCCTTGTTGGCCTTGACCTGGGAGAGGTCGACTCCGTAGACGAGTTGCTGCAGGTGCTTGCGGTAGGGCTCGAGCACACTGAGCTTGACGGTCTTGGGCGCCTTGACCAGGTCGGTGCGCACGGACTCGACGTAGCCGAGCGCCTCGACCTCCTCGACGCTGGCGTCGGCGGAGAACGTCAGGCCGTCCTTGGTCAGCAGGCCGACCGGCAGCCAGCCGGCAGGCAGCTCCTTGAGCTGGCCACCGGCGTCGGTCAGGGCATCGGGCAGGTCGACGGAGGTAGGAGCTAGGAACGAGACGGCGTTCAGACCCTTGCGGACGTTGCCGCGCCGGTTGTGCTTCTTCTTCAGCGCGGCGATGGTGGTGGTAGCCATGAGGCGAGTTCCTTTCGGAGCGGGTTCAGGTGAGCGGACGGTGAGTGACGGACAGGACCATCGAGACGACCTCAACCGCCTCGAAGTAAGGGCGCACCCCCAGACAGCTCGTCACCTCCACGGAGTCCACGAAGCCCTCACTGGTCACCACCGGCGACTCACCCAGGGCGGACAGCAGACGCTCCGCGAGCGCGGTGGCGCCGTCCTGGTGGGGGCCGGTGGGGGTGGTGGCGTAGATGTCGATGCCGATGGTGTCGGTGCGGTCGACGTCGTCGGTGGGGCCTGTGTTGAGGAGGTGGACGTGGGCCAGGGGCATGGGGCCGGTGGTGAAGGCGGCGTCCAGGATCCTGGTGGTGGGGGCTGCGGTGGCCTGGGTGGTGGCGGCTCGCAGGACGGCGACGGGGTCGGTGAAGGTGGTCATGTGCGTCTCCTGCGTCGGGCGGACTTGGCGGCTGCGAGGAGGCCGAGCGTGTGGGCGCCGGGTACGGGAGTGCCGGCCTGGGTGGCGTGGCCGAACTCGGTGGCGGCGGCGTGGGGGACGTTGGCGATGACGCGGCCGGAGGCGCGGCGGCTGGTGCCGCCTCTGGTCTTGATGGTGGCGGTGGTGGGCTCGGTGTGGAAGGAGGCGGCCAGGGCGCCTGAGGCTCTGGGGGCGCGGCGGGCGGCCTCGGCTGCGACGTCCTGGCCGGCGGCGAGCATGGCTGCCTGCATCGGTCCGGAGACCAGGAGGGCGGCGATACCGGCGGTGTTGGGTTTGAAGCTCGTGGACACGGCTCATCTCCTTGCGAGGGGGACGGCCAGACCCAGGGGGTATGGAGCCGGAGTCGCTTCGACCGTCCATCTGCCCGCGAGCGCGTGGGTGGTGGGGACGGTGACGGTGTCGCGTTGGCGGATCCGTGCGTCTGGTGGGGTGTAGAGGGTGGCTGTGTCGTCGGGGGCCTCTACGGTGGCCCGGGAGTTCACGCCGGTGGCATCGGAGCTGCCGGGGGCCAGGAGGCAGCCTTCGATGGTGACCGGGTCGCCCGTGGTGGTCAGGTAGCCGTCGGCGTTGCGGTGGGTGGGGCCGGTGACCTGGACGTCGACGACCCAGCTGCGGGGGAAGGCGTCGATGATGCTCATCGTGTGCCTGCCACCCAGACGTTGCCGTTTCGGCGGGGGCGGTACTGGCGGGCCAGGGCGATGTCGTCGGGTGAGAGCATCGCCTGGCCGCCGATGGTCCAGGACGCGAAGGTCGCGGACTGGGAGAAGGGGCCGGTGGTTGTGCTGGCCTGGGTGGCGCCGGCGGCGGCCTTGGGGTCGATCTTGAGGATCCGGGCGACGGAGTCGGCGATCTGGGCGGCGACGACGTCGGGGGCCTCGGTGTAGCCGGCCTGGTAGGTCATGGTGACGAACCGGTCAGAGGGGAGGTCGACGTCGACGTAGCCGTGGCGGAGGGTGAACGGTACGGGCTGGGCGTCGTCGTCGACGACGGAGGTGACGGCGATGAGGGGGAGTCGTTGGGGGCGGGCGTGACGTCCGTTGACCTTGACCCGGTGGGTGTAGGTGACCGGGGTGAAGGTGGTTCGGGCCTCCTGGCAGAACTTGGCCGACAGGATGGTCAGCAGGTGCTCGGCGCGCTTGCTCTCCTCGTCGGTCAGGTCCCGTCCGAGTGCCTGGGCCACGGCTTCCTTGGTCGCGAGCTTCACGGTTTCCCCGCCCCCTCTCCGTCGTCTCCTCGTTAGGTTGTCTTGCCGGCCTTGGGCGGCTTCTGCGGGGCTGGGTCGGTGCCGGCGTCCGGGTCGTTGTCCGGGGTCTCGTCCTCGCTGGCCGGGGCGGTGGGCAGTGCCTGCTCGTCGGGGACCTGATCGACGTAGCCGGCGCCGATGAGGCCGGTGGCGACGGTGTCGACGACGTCGAAGATCAGCCCGTTGTCTCCTTTGACTCGCATGTCACGCCGCCTTGAAGACCTGGACGGCGGTGGGGCGCGTGATTTTGCCGCCGTAGACGTGCAGGCCGCGGACGCGGTCGGCGAACTTGTTCTCCGCCCGCATGGACTCGGTCTTGTTGACCTGTGAGACGAAGGCCAGGGACGGCGTGTAGATGCCGGCCGCGGTGGGCTTGGAGTCGTCGACCCAGGGGGAGACGACCACGTCGAAGCCGAGGAGACGACCGATGATCGCCTCGCGCAGGCCCTCGGTGGTGTTGGACTTGTCGAAGGCGGTGAGCTTCGAGCCGTCGGAGAGGAGGAACTCCTCGAAGGCGGCGTTGACCAGCAGGGTCCGGTTGGCCTGGGGGACCTTGGCCGACGTCAGCCGGCGGCGCAGGCCACGGACGACGTCGTAGGCCGTCTCCCAGTTGGTCGGCGTGGTCAGGCCGGTGGCGGCGGTGCCGCTGGTCAGGGTCATGGTTGTCAGGAAGGTCTCGGCGTCCTCGACCAGGCCGGCGGCCGCGGACTCGGAGTACTTGTCCATGACCGGCTGGTTGGCCTGGGCGGCGTCGATGTCGTCGACGATGAAGTCGAAGGACTTCTCCTGGTCGACCTTGATCTCGATGCCGGTGTCGGAGACCTCGTCCGGCGCGGTCGTGCGCGGCAGGGTGCCGCCTCCACCGGGCTTGGTGACCACACCCGTCTTGTAGTCCTTGACCTGGATGTCGACGATGCCGGGGATGTGGATGGTGTTGCCGGCCTTGAGGTCGCCCTCGTAGTCGCGGTTGGCCAGGCCGGTCAGGACCGCCTTGTTGCGGAAGTTCTCGAGGATGGAGGCCGCCCATACCTCGGGGATGAAATGGCTGGTGGACACTGTGGCTCCTTTATCGGGAAGGGGGCGTCAGGAGACACCCATGATCTGGTTAAGCTGCCCGTCGCGACGGGCCTTGTTGATCTGCTCCGGCGTCATCGCCTTGAGGTCCTCGCGCGTCAGCTGACGGGGCCCGGCGACGTTGTCCCCGCGCTGGCCGGCGTCCGCCGAGGAGGTGGAGGCCGGCGGGGTGACGGGGCCGCGCCAGGCGAGCAGGCGATCAGCGGAGGCGGTGATCTCCTCCTGCGTGGTGCCGGTGAGCAGATCCACGTCAACGCCCTTGGTAGCCGCGATACGGGCCTTGAGGGAAGCGGTCTCAGCGGCGGCAGCGCGCTTCTCAGCGGCCTCCTTGGCCTCCAGGAGTTTCTGCATCTCGCTCTTGGACTGCTCCTCGATCGCGTCGAAGCGCTTGGCCTTGTCCGCGTTGGCCTTCGCCCGGTCCTCGTTCTGCCGGGACAGGGTCTTCCACTTCTCCGCCTCGGCCTTCCAATCGACCGTTGCGGTCTCCTGGGGCGCCTGAGGAGCGGTGGCGGTACCGGTGGGGCCGCCGGCGCTCTGTCCTGAGGGCTCCACAGTGGTGGCGCCATTAGCGGTCTGACCAGCAGATGGGGCGGGGGTGTTGACGTGCATGGTGGTTCCTTCCCGTTTCGGGCATGACAAAGGCCCCTGCCGTTTCGGTAGGGGCCGGTGGCGGTCGCCCGCGAGCGCGGGCAAGCTTGTGGGCCGAGATGGATCTCAGCGGCTGAAGGCAGCGTTGCCTCGGGACAGCGATGAAGGCGACTGGGAGACCCGCAGTGCTTTCGCACCCTGGTGGGACGCCTGTCGCCTTCAATAGCAGAATATCACCGGTGCTCGAAGGCCGCCACCGTGCCGTCGTGACTGATGACGATGACACGGGTGATTCGTGACTGCCCGCGAAAACGGCGCTCGATCTGCTCGATCGCGACCCCGTCGGAGAGGCCGCAGCGGCGCAGGTCGATGACGAGGCGGGACGCCTGCTTGCGTGCCTTCTTGAACTGGTCGGAAATCGTGTTCTTCTCGGAGGCGCCCCTGGGTGCCTTGAACTCCCAGATCTCGCCGTCTATCTCGACGTCGGGGTTCTTGACCCCGGGGGTGTGGTCGACCACCCGGAAGCGAACCGTGTGGCCGAGGTCGGCCAGGGCCTGGGCAGTGCGTACCTCGTGGTCCTGGAGGATCGTTCCTTCCGGGACGTCGACCTTCCCGCTGCCTCCGGGACGAAGCCATCTGGATTCCCCGGAACTGGTTTGCGTAACCGTCGTCGACGCCTTCGGTGCCGGGGCCCTGCGGCGGTCCTGTCTCGTCTCCTTGAAGGAGATGACCGGCCCGTACTCACCGTGCTCGGTGGTCAGGATGATGTCCTTGTACTCCGGCAGGCGGCCGCCCCGGTCGGAGGCTCCGGTGCGGGCCTCGACCGCCTTGTGGGCGGCCTCCAGGGTCGCCTCGTCGATGACCTGGTCCACAGCCATGCCCGCGGGCAGGGGACCAACGTTGCAGTCGCACCCCGGGTGGATGGGTAGCAGGTTCTCGACGTGGTATCGCTGGGTGGAGGCGATGACGCACAGGGCGCAGTTCTCGCGGCCGGTCAGGAGGCGCCGGTAGTACCGGCCGCCGGTGGCTCGCATCGTGTCGCGGGACTGGACGCGCTTGGCGTTCTGGAGATCCCCGCCGATGAGCTGCGTCAGCCGCAACCCACCGGCTGAGATGGCCTGGTCGAGTGACTTGCCCCTGGACAGTGCCGTCCACGTGGTCATGCCCGGGCGCTGGTAGACCTTCAGCGGGTCCACGCCGCGCATCCCGGTGACCGCCTCCCGGTCGATGGCGGGGACGGTGACCGTGAGCCCGAGCTCGCTGGCACAGCCAATGAGGTAGGCGCGGGTCAGCTCGGCGGTCTGGAGCTGGCCGGCGAGGACCCTGGGGGCCAAGGCCTGCGCCATGGCCTCGACGGCCTCGTCCCTGTAGTCGGGCATGGACGCCCACATCTGGGAGGCGAAGGCTGTCAGATCCTGACGGATCTTGTGGACCGCGGCGTCGTAGGCGCGTGCCAGAGCGTCGAGGCGGTCCAGGTCAGCCATGCCCGCCCCCTACGTCGTTGCTCAGACGGTTCGCCGGCCTGGGAGGCCAGGTGCGTCCGCGTTCCCGACCGGCTGCATCTCCTCCGACGTCGTCGGTGGCGGCTGGGTGGTCAGATTGAGTGCCAGCGCGAGCTGCTCCTCCGCGCGCCTCTGCTTGTCCTGGGCGATCTGCTCGGGGCTGTAGCCCAGGATGTTCTCCTGGATCGTCTCCAGGGCCTCGCCGGCCGCCTTGGCCTGCGCCGCGGCCGCGTACCGCTCGGTCATGGTCACGGTGGCCGGCGGCGCGAACTTGACCTCGACCGTGTCGCCCTCGAGAGACTCGCCCTCGACCTGCAGGGCCTTGACGAGCATCACCGCCAGGGCCGGTTTGAACCGCAGGATGCGGTCCTGGGCCTTGAAGACGAGCTGCTGCATCGGCTGCTCGGCACCAGAGGCGGACTGGTTGGCGGCGTCCGGAAGCATCGCCGAGACCGGGGTATGGGTCTCGGCAGCAAGCTCGCGCCAGTCGTCCTTGACCGCACTGAGCATCGGGGTCAGGTCAACGGTCTGCGACTCCCAGACCTCGACGCCGGGAGGCAGCTCCCACAGCGCCCCCGGGCCCGGCTCGAACATCTCCTGGTAGTCGATGTCGTCGCCGTCGGGCCCCTCCTCGGGCAAGCCCGTACCAGGATCCGTGGAGATGGTCTTAAGGGCCCGCTGACGGTAGGTCTGCATCGCCATCGTGACCAGGCGGTAGAGGATCCCGGTGTTGATGCGGTCGATAAGGCCGGTGTGAGCCTCGAACTCCCCCATGCCGTCCTTGTTGCCCAGCAGCACGATCGGCGGGTCACCGTTGTAGACGTCGAGGCCGTCCAGGTCCCACCTACCCTGCACGCGGCTGATGAGCTGGTTGCGCTCGTTGTAGACGGACCGGGAGTAGGTGGCCTTGACGCCGTCGACCCAGACGATCATGTGGTCGGCGCCCTCGGACACGGACCGCCAGACCTTGACCGCCGCGAGCGCCTTCCACGGGCGGACGGGGTCGGGCTCGGCGTAGAGCTGCTCGGGCATTTCCCGGGTGATGACGGCCTCGCCGTTGTCGTCTCGGGTGACCAGGAGGTAGCCGGTGCCGACGGTGAAGGCGTCGCGGGCGGCGTCCTTGAAGGCGACGTCGAGGCGGTTGTCCCGCCAGATGCGTCGGGCCCGGACGGCTCGGGGGCCGTCGGGGGACTCTCCGACCAGGATCCCGTTGGGGATGAGGCGCTCAACGAGGGTGTCGACGATGAGCGCGCCGGCGTTAGCCAGGGCGCGTCGCTGGAAGGCCTCCCAGGACTTGCGCAGGTTGGGGCCCATCTCCGGCAGGGGCGCGTTGCCGTTGGTGTAGCCGCGCAGGCGGTCCACGCGGGGCCGTGCGGCGTCCATCCGGGAGGTCAGGAAGGTGACCCACTGGTCGAGCGTCTTGCTCATGGTCCTCCCTATCCGTAGAGCCGGCGGGGCTTGCGTCGTCGCTGCGGGCGGGTGGCGCCCTTGCCGACGGCGTCCAGGCCCGCCCGGTAGGCGAACATGGCGCCCCAGGCGGCGTCGATCTTGGAGTAGTCCTGGTCATCGGCCGGCTTGGTGAGCACGTAGCCGGCCTGGCGTGGTGAGCGCCTGGCGTTGAGGAAGTGAGCGGTTATCTGCGGGTCACCGTCGTAGGTGACGCGGCCCTGCTGGATGGCGGAGAGCAGCTGGGCGAAGGAGTCGCAGGTGGCTGAGACGTTGCGCTGGGGGTAGCGGATGGGCTCGGCGGCGCTGATGCGGGCGCGCAGGCGCCGCGAGTAGGCGGCCTCCCAGGTCTTGACGTCCTGCGCCCACCCGGCTGAGGGGTCGGCGTAGAAGCCGACGACGTTGTAGCGCTCGAAGGTCTCCCGGACGGTCTGCTCGATCTCGAGGCGCGGTGGCTGCCAGCCCTCGCCCTTGGGGCCGTCGGGCTGGGACCAGATGCCGATCTTGAACAGGTGCTGCTGGGTGACCGAGTAGCCGATGAGGACCGTGGAGTCGGCGATGCCGATCTTGCGGCCCTCGGAGCCGTCGAAGCCGAGGGTGATGGGCTCGTTGGTGGTGACGGTCTTGCTGTGGTCCTCGATGGCGCGCAGTTCGGGCATGGTCAGCCAGGCGTCGGAGGCGGCGCCGATCTGGTTGAGGAAGTCGGCGCACATCTCGGCGGGGTCGTTGTCCGTCTCCCAGAAGTCGTCGGCGGTGCGCTCGATGTCGACCCAGCCCGGTGAGCAGGCAGGCTCGTGGATGGCGCACCCGCGGGGGTCGGCTGAGGCGTCGCCGTAGGCGATGCGCAGGCCCTCGATGAGGCTGTCGCGGTCGGAGATGTCGGTGTCCAGCGGCGCGGCCCTGTGGTCGTACAGGAGGCGCCTGGCAGCGGCCTCCTTGACCTTGCCCGCCTTGATCTGCTCGGCGTAGCGAGCCGTCGTCTCGGCCACCGAGTTCTCGCCGATCGTGTAGGCGTTGGGGGTCTCGATCGTGACCCCGCCGAGCTTGGTGGCGTTGTTGCGCAGCGTCTTGGCGAGCTTGGGGCCACCGTTGCTGGGCACCCAGGTCTCGGTCTGGTCCAGGACCGCCATGACGGCGCGGGCGCCCTTGACCGAGGTCGCCGAGGAGGTCCGCTTCTCGATTCTGCCGCGGCGCATTGTGACGAAGGAGTCCAGCGGATCGACGTCGTAGGCGTCCTGCGCCGGCGAGCCTCGCAGCATCTCCAGCAGCGGCGCCCACGTGTTCGCGGTCTGGTCGTCGGTGGTGGCCGTGACCTGCACTAGCGGAGTCCGCCTGGTCGCCCACGGGACGCCCACCGGCTGGCCGGCGGCATCCCACCCATCGCACAGCACGGGCCCCATGGCCTCAACACAGCAGATCGCGGCCAGGAACGGGCTCTTCCCCCATCCACGGGGACGAGAGATGACCGCGCGGGACTTCACACGCCTGCCCGTAAGCGGGTCGAGCTCGTAGAGCCGCACCAGGAAGTCCAGCTCCTCCTGCGTTGGGACGAAGGGCAGCAGGTCGTCGCAGTCGGGCTGCAGGAGGAAGTCAGTCATCCAGTCGGCGACGTCGTACCCCAGGGTCGGGAACTCATCATCCTCATCCAGCGGGGACCACGGCATCCGACCGCACCCCCTCCATCAGTCGACGACGCGCAGCACTTTCGAGCGAGCCCGCGAGCGCGATCCCGACGCGGCGGCGGGCTCTGCGACCTCAACAGCGCCTCCTGCCTCGGCGCTATCGGCGACAGCGAAGGTGATGCGCAGGCGGGCGCGGTCCTCGGGGGTGGCGCCGAACTTGGCGACGCGCAGGCGCAGCTCGGGGCCGAGCTTGACATCGCCCTTCCAGTAGCGGGCGTGGAGCAGCGCCGTATCCATCAGGAACGCCCAGTCGACGTCGGTGTAGTCCGTCGACAGCGGCGACTCGGCCCACATGCGCCACCAGCGCTCGGTGATGGCTGGCCAGTGGAAGCGCTTCTTGTGGACCGTCCCGTCGTCGTCGGTGACGTCGACGTAGATGGTCGGCAACCTCGGCTGGGTGACCGGCACAGCGGGTAGGACCTTGAGCGGCTCCGGATCTTTGTTACGGCGCGCCCGCTTGGACGGATCCTTGGGCTGCGGCCCCCTGCCTGCCACCTTTCCACACCCCCAAATCCCTGTTATTCCAACGAATTAGCCGTTACACTTGAGTCTATGAGGACATGCGGCAGGCCGGGGTGCGACCGCCAGATCAGCGGCTCGAAGCGGGCTGATACCCGCTTCTGCTCGACATGCTGCCGCGTGGCCGCGCACCGCGAGCGCCGCCGTCGCGCCGCCAAGGCCTGCCCCGTGCCCGCCGAGATGCTGACGATGCCGAGATGGGTCAACCACGACGAGTACAAGCGCCCCATCTGCCCGTCCACCGGCCGGTGGGCGTCAGTGACCGACCCATCGACCTGGGACACCTGGCAGGCCGCGAGCAAGCGCGACAGCCGAATCGGCTTCGTGCTCGGCGGAGGCATCGGGTGCATCGACCTGGACCACTGCTTGGACGCCCATGGGCGACCGAGCGAGGCAGTGGTCGAGCTGCTCGAGTTTTACGCCGGCTCCTACGTCGAGGTCTCGCCGTCGGGAGACGGGCTGCACGTGTGGGGCACGGCCCCGGAGCGCCGCGGTTTCCGACGCACCTGGAAGGGCCAGGCGGTGGAGTTCTACTCCCAGGACCGCTACGTGACGGTCACCGGGCGAGTTTTCCGCCCCGGGGCGCTGTTGCCCCTCTGAACGGCCTCACATGCAGCCTCAAAGGCGTCCTAGTCAGGCGGCAGGGGTGCCATATTTCGTTGCAATCGCGGCAGAAAGTCGCGTTCTCAGAATCCCCAGACCCGTACACAGAAAAAACGACAGCATCTCACGGTGCTGGGGCCGGGCGGGGTACGGGGTCCCCACCCCCGCCGGTGGTCGGGATGAGTCCTGGATGCGGTGGCCGGCGTGGCGCTCGGGCCGCGCGCAGCGCCGCGAGGTCGGCGCGCGACTCCTGCTGCGTCTTGCGCTTGTGATGCCATGAGCACAGCCACTGCAAGTTGGAGACGTCGTGATCGTCTCCGCGCTCGATGTGGTCGCACTCTCTGCCAGGCTCGACGCACCTCGTTCCATCGCCCATGACACCTTCGCACTGACCGCCTGCGCGCTGAGCGACGAAGGCGCGACGCAGCTGCCAGTCATCGGGAAGACGTGAAGAGCGGTCACTGCTCTGCCACGCCACCATGACAACCTCCCTTGGTTGAAGCGGCTGGGCGCAAATGTCCCGCTGACACCAAGGATGCAATACGATCGAACGCCTGTCCAGACGGTGGTGCGCACGGCGTGTCACACCAAGACCAAAGGAGCACTGTGCTGCCGCAAGGCGCAGCGTAAAATCATCCAGCCCGCTCAATGGTGAGAAAGGAACAACGATGTTCGGACGTAAGAAGGAACGACCTATCAGCTTCTTCTTCTCGGCGAAGGATGGGGCCCTGTATCTCTACCCCGACCGGCTGGAGAAGAAGGGGGGTGGGTCCGTTGAGACCCTCCCCCTCAGTCAGCTAGAGGGGGTGCGTCTTGAGGACGGGGAGGAGCTATCCTCCCGGGTCACGATGACCCGGCTGGTCACCCTCGGGGTGTTCGCCCTCGCTGCCAAGAAGAAGACCGGGGGCGAGAAGTTCCTGACCATCGAGAGCCCCGACATCTTCTGGACGATCGAGGTCCCCCGAAAGAACATCGGCGCGGCGCAGCGATTCATCGGCGACATCGAGCAGCAACGCCGCCGGCTCTGACCTCTCGCCCTCAAGCACGTGGATCCCCCTGGCAAACGCAACGCCAGGGGGATCCACGTGCCGGGCACAGGCTACCGGCTGCAGGTAGCGCGACGGCCGCGTCTCCAGTCTGTGCGGTGCGCGGCCGCCTCCCGCTCGAGGACGTCGGGCCAGGCCACCCACACCTGGCCGGCGGAGCGCAGACTCCTCACCCTCTTGCGGCGCCGCCAGGACTGAAGAGTGCGGTAGCTCAGGCCCGGCATCCGCTCCCGGACCTCAGCCGCAGTCACCCACTCCACCCCGTCAGGTCCGGTCACGCTCATGACGCGGCCGCCTCGGCTTGAGCGGACTGGGCGACAGTTAGCGCCCAGTTCCGAGTCCTGTCCCAGTCGTCCTGGGTAAGTACGCTCCCGCAACCGGGCAGGGTACAGCGCACCAGGCGATCGGCTCCCGGCACCGAGGGCGGGACGACCACCAACGACCAGGCGCCACACGACGGGCAGCGCACGTCGGTGACCCGGCGCTCCGGCTCCTGGATCGGCCAACGAGCCAATGCCTTGCCCGCGGCCGGTACCAGGTCGGCGATCATGTCTGCAGCCCAGGGTTGGGAGGCCACCCACTCCAGGTGCGGGTCCAGCCAGGCAACGAGACGGCGCGTGTCCTGCGGCTCCCTGGGGCCGAGGATCACCGGGTCGACGCCGCCGTCGGCGACGTCGGCCCAGTCCAACGGCCCGGCCACCGGACGCCCCTGCGACCATCGGCACAGGCCCACCGGCAGGCTGCCGGCAGTCGGGTGCTCCACCGCGACCTCCTGCGCGTAAGTGCCCAGGATCGCGTGCA
>ERZ773079.950-NODE-950-length-18055-cov-10.305222_pt1 | contig 18055 bp, 20 predicted proteins | sample MGYA00511355_ERZ773079 | MGnify/ENA primary metagenome ERZ773079 (study PRJEB29015, sample SAMEA2737979) | human oral metagenome | biome: human oral; feature: human-associated habitat; material: dental | place: China | collected 2117 ... | reverse complement strand
TTGCGTTGGAACAGTTCACCATCAATGGGAAGGCTATTCCGTTCACTCGCCAGGCTGATGATGTCTCACAGGTCTACATCGTCGACCTTGGCGAGCAGGTGGTGCGGGATGAGAAGCCGGTGGTGGTGTCGTTCGCATTCCGGACGCTAGTGCCTCGGGACGGGCACGTGGTTCACATCGACATTGATCGTCCAACCAAGGGATTAGAAGTCGAGTTGACCTACGACTCTGCGGCCATCCGGCGCGTGCGCCTGATGGACTTCGCTTCCCGTGGTGACGGTGGCCGCATTATTACAGACTCGGAGATACCGGTGGTTCGCTACCGCTATGACGGCTGGCTGTTCCCACGTGCTGGCCTGGTGTTCGCCTGGACGTTGGCGGACGAAGGCTCGATCGCTGCACCACAAGCCGCAGCCGAAGCCTCCCACTCTGAAGCGTCGAAACGTTCCGCGTCGACCGCTCGCGCCAACCCGGCACGCAAAGGTGACGTGCACACCACGTCGAAGATCAAGAGGGACGCCCGCCACCGCCAAGCGGCATAGCGGGCGACTTGTCTAGCACGATTCAACCAGCCTCTTCAGCATCTCAGCAGCCACCCATGATGGGCTCCTTCCGTCGGTCGTCCTAACAGGATACATCGTCACAGGACTTATCGTCTCTGGATACTCCGTCTTCGGGCGACTGGGATTGGCAGGTGTCCAATCCTGCGCGGAAGCCGCCCCTGTCACCCATGACCGGGGCCTTTGGCGACCGCGTTCGTGCCACCCGGGAGGCGAAGGGGCTCAGCCAGGAGAACTTGGCCGAACGAGCAGGACTGCATTGGACCTACATCGGGCAGGTCGAGCGTGGGCAGCGCAACCTCAGCCTCCACAACATCCTGAAGATCGCCAGCGGCCTCGACGTGGATGCTGGGGAGTTGGTGCGGGGGCTAGGCGGACAAACTTCGCCTCGAGGTGAGTGACCAACCCTCAAGGTGCGGGCCAGCGCTGGACTTCCTCCCCTCACCCGAGCTTTCCTGACTGCTTGAGCCGACCAGGAGGCAAGCATGGATCCCGCTCCCGCCGACCCCGCCGCCACGAGCAGCAACCGTCCCAACACTCACACCGAAGCACCGCCATGTCCATCGTGGTGCGTCCGTGACCACGCTGACCAAGACCCCGACGACCAGCTTCACGAAGGCCACACGCGGCTACTCGGGGCCATCACCCTCGAACGCTCGCCAGGGGAAGCGCCAAACAGCATCACCCGCCACGCCGTCGCGACAGAACTCACTATCACCCGCTACCAGTACCCGGACGACCCCGATGAATGGATCTACATCGGCGACGGCCTCCACGGCCTAGACCTGAGCATCGAAAGCGTGCGCCGGCTGGTGAGGATCGTGGATAGGGTAGTGGAGGCGACTGGTTGGTGAGCGGATGACAATTCACTCTTCCTCAGCATCACTCGCTAGATTTTCCCACGACTCAAGCAAGGCGCGACGTTCTTCCAAAACGTCATCTGACCAGTCGCCGCTATGTTCAGGATCTTGTTCAACCAACAGCAGCGCGATGCTTGTGAAACCGACTCCCGCCAAAGACCATTCTGCCGTCTTTCCCGTATTGAACGGATCAATCTGAAAACGCCTCGCAGCGATCTCAGGCATAGCAATATTGTTGAGTGCAATCCCTTCGACCGCCGCGGCACCAAGCTGCGCCAGCACCTCGGAAGTGACATCCTCAAGTTCAGGACGCAGCCGATACCCCAGCACTCGGAACATCATTTCATAGAAAGCAGCCATCTTCCCGAGGAAACCCTGCTCGGACTTGGCCAGCGCGGTCTGCAACGAACCTCGAAACTCCGTATCGGGCAGACCGGCCAAGGTCGCAGTCAAGGTCACATAAACCGGCCATTCACGAGAAGACACCAAGGCCGCGAAGTTCTGAAGAGCCCCCAACCGACACAGCTCCACAGTCAGCAACCGGCGACCATCCTCCGTCCTCAGCAACTCCAAGTGCTCCAGAGCCTGCCGGATCGCCAGCGTCACCGTACCCTCGTCGTACGCAGCGATCGCAGGGTGGTCGTGCCCCGCCAACTCAAGCAGAAGATCGGCGTAGAAGTGTCCCTTGGTCTCCCAGCGACGGTACACCGCGCTACGCGCCACGCCAGCCTCAGCGATGAGGTCCTCGAACCGCAGCAGGTCGAAACTCACCCGCAGCCCCTCCCGGTTCACCCTGTCAGAGGCGACCCGCAGCATACGACGAGCCGTCTCCTCATCACTGATCCTTCCCGCTCTGTAGGAGCGACCGAACGGATCCTGCTCGACACTCACGTCCTTCACCCTTCTTCCACACTTGAAACACAGTGTCCCAAGATGTTGCATCTCAGCCGTCGTGTTGCTAGGCTTGTCGCAAGCCACGAACGACTACAGCCCTACCAGAGCCCGTCCGCAACAAGCGCGTTGCCCGGCGATACAGCCTACCTAGCGACGCTTGGGGAGCACGACAGCCCGTGGACGTGTTCCAGAGGGGCGTGTGGTCAATGGCGCGATTCGTTTTCCTATCTTAAGGAGAAAAAGATGAAAAAGAGACTGATCGCAGCAATGATGCTGACGTTGGTTGTCAGTCTCGTCGGTTGTGGAGGTGCCAATAAAGGCGGTGACACCACGTGTGAGGAATACCTCAAGATGTCTGGAGACGAGCAGACGAAAGTTATCACCGATTTCATCAAAGAAGACAATGGCAATCCCTCGAAGCTCAGGGTCATGACCGCCAAGGCGAGCGCTAAATTGTTCTGCTCCACCGTGGGGTCTGCGAAATCAAAAATCCGCGAGATCAACGGATAGGATAGTAAGTATGGCGCGACCGCATAAATATCACCATTCTCGCATTGAGATTGAAACTACACTGCCACCAGACCAAGTTGCAGATATTGTTTGCAATGTCATCGATATACAGAAACCCCTGCAACTGAGCAAGCGAGATGACCATAGTATCTCAGTGATCGTTAAGAGCTTCGTTGGTGTGTCACTAATGAGTTTCAGAGTCGTACTCACCTCGAACGCAGCTGGCCGCACTCGCGCGGTAAGCGAAATGACAGAGTACACTACGAGCCAGAGAACCTATTTCTTCATTCCCATTGCGCCAAGGTTTATCGATGGGTATAGCGAATATAGACGATTCATGAGATCCTTCAAACAGGTCGTCGAAGGCAGCGATCCTACAGCTCAATGCACCATCATTGAACAGGAAATCTTACGATGAAAATTCTGTTCCGCATTCTGGAGGCCGCCGGCCTACTGGCAGTTGTTAGCGCCGCGTACTACTGGTTCAGCACAACCGAGGTAGTTCGGCCGATCTTGTTGGCAGGTAGCGGAATAGCACTAGCAGGAATTCCATGGCTGCTTCAACGCAGGAAAGAGAACGACGCCCTGGAGCGATTGACCTACCAGACACAACAAAGGAGCGAAAACAAGTAGCAGATTCATTCGCAACAATGCGCCAGAGCAATTGACCAAGTATATGGCTACACACCTTCAATGAAGGAGGAAGATGATGCGTAGCTTCAAGAGACTGATGAGCATCGTGGTGACATTGATGCTGGCGATCTTGGGCGGGGAGGTTTTTGTGCCCGCTGCTCGGGCTGAGCAGGCCTATCCGATTGCATTCACCAATGGGATCGGCATCTATCCCCGAACCGCGCCGAGCATGGACGCAGCACATAACGGTAGCGCCCTGCCCGAGGGGACGATGGTCACCATTGAATGTGAGCTGGAGGGGCCGCCCGTTTCCAATGACATGGCTACGATATCTATTTGGGCCAAAACGTCACACGGATATCTGCCGAATGCCTATATTCATACTGGAGTGGATAGCTGGACACCTGGAGTGCCAAGGTGCGAGCAGCTCGCCGAGCCTGCTGGTCCTAAGGTTGAGATGGCTGAGATGAAGGAACCGATTAACTTCTCGGGAACTCGCATCGCTGATAACCACATCATGTCTGGGATCTTGTATACTCATTTCTTTGCCGGAGGCGGTCAGCCTGCCATCATCGATTGGGCGTTTTTTGCTAGGCATCCTAGGTTCGTGGCGTGGATTAAGAACCTCCCAGTAAAAGGTGCCCCCCAAGTGTACAGCGCCTACTCGGTGGACCCCCGTGAGGTACAAATGATGTTGTCACTGGGTAGCTTCACGGTGAAGCGGTACTCTGATAACTGTTTCTTCGTGCACGATTACTACGACTTTGAGTGGATGTATGTCGCGCAGAATGCAGCGACTGACATCGGGTTCGCTAAGGAATTCCACGTGTTCTCCTCCGGCTGTATCTAATCGCAAGTCTCATAGCTTGTGGCAGGGTAATCATTACCCTGCCACAAGCTATGTGCTATAATAAAATCTGAGTATGAAAACCAAATTATCTAAGCGTCCCAGTAGCAGTAGAAGAAAAACAGCCAGGCTGGCCATCTACATAGTCATAGCAGCAGCGGTCGTTTTTACTGGTTTCAATCTAGTTAAACATGACTCGTTCATCATATTCCAATCTCGAATAAAACCTCCTTTTCGTGACGCATTGATTGTTTATAAAACGGATTACGCGTCCTCATGGGACCGCAGTATCCATGTCGTGGTTGCAGGAGAGTTGAAAGGTGATGTAGACGTGAAAAGTCTTCACAATACCACGCCGTACACAAAGCTTGCTTCAATCGGTGATCCGCAGTGGATAGATTTTGAAAAAGAGCAAAGATTTCTAGAGAGCACACTTGATCATTTCGGGAATATTGCCTCCCGGAATTTAAGCAAAATATACTCCGAACTTCGCAGCGAAGACTCGAAGTGTATTCGCAATGCAGCTGGAAGTATTAGGGAACTTCTCTGTTTATCCTCAACCCGAAAATTCATTTACCTAGCTCAGGGTACGAGCCACGACTTGTGAAATCGGCCCGCTTCGCGGATCATGTAAAGCATACCAAGGCTTCCTCCTCGGGACACGAGCCAGCGTTTGGTGGTGGGTCGTGCAGGCTTGGCGTTCAGGTCGAAGAGTGCCGGGTGACTGCCCGCTTAGTTGCGTGGTCCCGTGTCTATTTTGTAGCCAAACGACTTCTATTCTATGCTGCGTATTCGGGCTAGGTTATACACAGACCTCAACTTCTAGCGTCTTGGTCGGGCCGCGGTAACGCTGGGGTGCGTAGACGGAACCGATCGAACCGACACGGGTGGTACTACGACTGCACCCTCAACCTCAGGCCCTAACGTGCCCGCCTACCCGAGGGCATGAGTCAAGAAGCTGTTGCTCACGCCGCTGGCATCTCAACCTCCACCGCTTGGAAGCCTGGATCCTCGCAGGCAACACCGCCTCGCGACGGCTGTTCGAAACCCTCGGCTTTACCCACGAAGCCACCCTCAACCAGCGCTACCGCCTAAACGGCGACTGGCGGGATGTATGGGTAATGGGGCGGGTGGAGTGAGGAGAGGGAGTCCGCATCCTCACCCCCTCACCCCCTCAACCCTCTGGACTTTTCGTTCCATCTGAGCGTCAATAGAAGTAGGGCAGTCTCGGACGAGCCGCCGGTTTCCGCCCTGACAAGCCATAACACCCCGTAGCCAAGGCCCCGAGGACGCAGGCGGGTAGAGGGTGAGAAAGGAGCAGGCACTCATGACCAACACCAACCCCACAAGCCTCCGGCACGGAGTCCGCCCATGACCACCGATCCGTTTGCCGCCATGGCCGCCTCACTCACCCCGAAGCGGGCCGTCTCCTACCTGCGGGTCTCCACCCGTGAACAAGCCCAACGAGGCGGCGCTGCCGAGGGCTTCTCCATCCCCGCCCAACGCGAAGCCAACAAGAAAAAGGCCATGGCCCTGGGCGCTCTCATCGTCAAAGAGTTCGTCGACCGCGGCGAATCCGCCCGCAGCGCCAACCGCCCCGAACTACAAAAGATGCTCCACTACCTCCAAGACGCCGGCGACATCGACTACGTCATCGTCCACAAACTCGACCGGCTGGCCCGCAACCGCGCCGACGACGTCGACATCAACCGTATCCTCGACCAAACCGGCGCCCGCCTGATCTCCACCACCGAGAACATCGACCAAACCCCCGGCGGCATCCTCCTACACGGCATCATGAGCTCCATCGCCGAGTTCTACTCCCGCAACCTCGCCAGCGAAGTCGTCAAAGGCCTCAGCCAAAAAGCCCGCGCCGGCGGCACCATCGGCCGCGCCCCACTCGGCTACCTCAACAAACAAGGCCGCGACGAGCACGGCAGGGAAGCCCGCTGGGTCGACATCGACCCTGTCCGCGGCCCACTCATCACCCAAGCTTTCACCGAATACGCCACCGACCGCTGGACGCTATCCACCCTCACTGACCACCTCACCGCCCAAGGCCTGACCACCGTCCCCACACCCAACCGGCCGTCCCATCCCCTCGGCCACAACAAACTCCTCGCCATCCTCCGCAACCCCTACTACCGCGGCATCGTCACCTACCAAGGCGTTCAATACCCCGGCAAACACCAACCCCTCATCGACGACGCCACCTGGAACCGCGTCCAAACCGTCCTCAACCAACACCGCCACGGCGAACGCCAACGCATCCACAACCACCACCTCAAAACCACCATCCGCTGCGGCCAATGTGGCGGCCGGCTCATCATCCACAACGCCAAAGCCAGAAACGGCCAAATCTATCCATACTTCGTCTGCTCCTACCGCCAACGCCACCGCACCCAATGCTCCTTCAAAGCCGTCCTCATCGACGAAGTCGACGCTCGCATCGCCGACCTCTACCACCACATCCACATCACCCCCGAAGACCGGCGCACCATCGAGAAATACCTCCGCATCGAACTCGACCACATCTACACCCGCCAACACACCCACACCCAACAACTCACCACCCAAGCCCGCAAACTCAAAACCCAACAAGCCAAACTCCTCGAAGCCCACTACGCCGACGCCATCCCCCTCGACCTCCTCAAAACCGAACAAGCCCGCCTCACCCGCGAACTCGACCACATCACCCGCGAACTCGCCACCCTCACCGCCGACCGCGAACGCGTCGAACGACACCTCACTGAAGCCCTCGCCCTACTCGAGCACTGCCACCACCTCTACACCCACCCAGACACCCCGCCCAGCCTCAAGAAACTCCTCAACACCATCTTCTTCACCGAAATCCTCATCAACCCGGGCGACAACACCCCAAACACCCCGTCCAGCACCCCACAACGCCCCATCCACCCCACACCCCGACCGCCCTTCGACCAACTCACCAACCCAACCCTGCGCCGCGACGCCGGACTCACAAACTCAGGAGAGAACGGGGGCAATAGCGAAGATGCCCGTTGGAATGACAGCAGGGGCCACGGCAATGACGACAGCCGGGACAGGCACGGCGACCAAGACAATGGCAGCATCCACATCGGCAGTAACAGCTCTCAACTCAACCAAACAACCGCCCGCACCGGCATTGCCACCATCAGTCCTGTCGCCGCCATAGCCGCTACCCACGGCAGTACCGACATCACCAGCCACCCCAACCAAGCAAGCACCACCGCAACCTCTCGCGGCAGCACCGCCGGCACAGCCACCAGCCAGCTCCCCGGCGGCAACCAAAACGCCCTCCAGGAGGATCTCCCGGAGGGCGGCACCCACATTCACTTGGGCGATGTTTCGTGTAAGTCGCTTGTGGTGGCCCTCACCGACACCCTCTCGAAACAATGGCAGCCGCTCCTCGACCTGGTCGCGAGCTTGCCGCCCGATTTTATAACCTCTGATCAGGGTTCTGCTATGTCGCATCTGCCTCGTAGGATCAAGTTCACCTCGCTCTCCGTGGCCCAGCGCGCTGAGGTCGCTCGTCTCTACGCGATCGGTGTGTCGGTGCCGGACATCTGCGCGCGCTTTAACATCACGAAGAACACGGTCATCCGCCTTCGCAAGCAGGCTGGCGTTCCCCAGCGGGAGCGCGGTCTCGATGAGCCTCAAGGCGACGAGGCCGAAGTGATGTACGCCTCCGGCAAGTCTCTCTTGACCATAGCCAAGCATTTCAGCACCGGCGTTGGCGCCGTTCGGGGCTGCCTGCTGCGGCGCGGGGTGAGGATGCGAAGGAGGAGTGGAGCGTAGTGGGCCTTAGCACTATAAGGCCTTGTCGGAGCAGTGTCAGTCTGCTTCCAGCTGTTTGCCCAGCCTGCGCAACTGATATAGCTGGTCTTGTTCATGACATAGGCTCTTGTTACTAGGTTGGACATTGAGTTGGATGCCGTGTATCGTGGCACCCAAGTTTCACTTGGGCGACACACTTTAAGCTGGATCCATCAAGGTAGAGGACTAACTTGCTAGATGTCGACCCTTGTATCTAATGGAGGTTTATGAAGATCACACATAGATGAAAGTTGAAGTACTTCAGGGAAATCATGAAGGATCTATTATGGCGGAAAATCTCTCTAAAGCTCGAGCCCAGATCGCTGGCCATCGGAAGCAAATCAGAGGATCTATTGAAAAGTATGGGAGGTATCCAGAAGCATATCAGAAACAAAATCAGCTCAAAACTATAGAGAATTGCCAGAATCAGATTAAGAAACTGGTTGATCGCTATCCAACTTTGCGCAATGAAGGCTCATGGGAAGATGCATGGAAACCGGGCGATCGCACCTATTAATTCGGCTTGCAGTGTGATACTATAAAGACGTTCTGCTTTGTCGTCTAATGGTAGGACTCCTGTTTCTGGAGCAGGCAATTTTGGTTCGAATCCAAACGAAGCAGCCAATCGGGGGTAGGCAAATTGGTAAAGCCACTTGGCTTTGACCCAAGAGATTGAAGGTTCGACCCCTTCCCCCCGAGCCAGTTTTTGTTGTTCCATATCTCGACTCTTTTCTATCTTGAGGCTTATTCACAGCTATCCTCAAATGCGCTCTGACTAGGGATTTTACTGGTCGGCATGCCGTCTATGAATAAGTCTCCTTCAGCACACCTCGCGGGGAGTTTACTCGTGAAGTGCTTTTTCTACATTTCGAACACATGCACCCCATCCTCGTTTTCGATGATGTCGAAGCAGCGGGTGGCGTCTTCCCAGATGGCTGGGTAGTTCCAGCGGATGTAGTCGGTTGGGATGCCGATGGTGTTGGTGATGGTTTCGAGTTGTTGGCTGAAGATGTCTTCGACGAGGGTTTCGATGTAGGCGCTGCGGTTTGGCCAGCTGCCGTGGTAGCAGTTGGTGAAGTTGTGGTGCCAGTCTGGGGCGAGGGGTTGGTTTGGTGGTTGTCCGGTGAGTTGGCGCCAGGCGGTGATGGCGCCTGCTGGGTAGTTGTGTGGTGTGGTTTCGGGTGTGTTGTCTGGCTGGTGATTGCCGGTTTGGGTGTGTCGTGGTTGGTGGTTCATGGTGTCTTCTCCTTTCTGGTTAGTTGTTCAGCACCTCCGCTATCTCTTCCAGTGAGATGGCGCTGTGCATGCCGGTCGGTAGTGTGGTGTCGCTGGTCAGGATGCGGTGGAGTTGTTGTTTTCGGGTGGGGTGTGGGGTGATCCAGAGCACGCGGGGGAAGATGCCTCGGGTGGCTTGTTCGGTGCCAGCTTGGTAGTGGCGGTGGTAGGCGCGGGCTTTGGTGGTGATGCGGGCGGGGTTTTCGGTGGCGAGGTCGACTTCACACCACCAGTGGTCTTGGTAGCCGTCGGTTTCGGTGATGAGGCTGAGGTCGGGTTTGACCCATTCGGGTTGGCCGTAGGGGCCGAGGTGGCTGCGCCAGCAGGTGGGTTCTGGCTCGATGTGGCGGATAGTGATTGGGCTGTGGCGGGCGGTTTCTTCGATGGTGATGCGTGTTTCGGTGATGGCGAGGGTGTGGGTGAGGAAGCCGAAGGATGGTTCGTGCCAGCGTCGTCGGGTTGGGGTGCCGGTGTCGGCGTCGTGGCGGGTGATGAGGCGGTGGCCGGGTTCGGTCAGGTGCCAGATGGCGGCCCCCGAGCCGGCGCGCATGCCGCCGATGCGTCTGGTGAGGGCGCGGATGAGGTGAAGCGTGGCCAGGTGTTTTGTCAGGCGGCTGGTTTGGCGTAGGGCTGAGGCGGGGCTGGCGTGGTGGGGTCTGAGCAGTCGGGCGAGGTGGCTGGTGGTGGCGAAGCGTTGCTGGGCGAGGAATCGTAGGACGGTTATGGCGCGTTCGCTGAGACGTGCCATGAGGTGGTGAAGTTGGTGCTCGGAGATACGAATCATGGGAGTCCTCCTTTCACGATGTGGTTAGCGAGAGGCCCGGCCCTGGGGTTCGCTGGTCGCTGGCCGGTGCCGGTGTGGTGGCTGCCTCGGTGAAGAGGTAGACAGTCGTGTCCCGTAGTTGGTGGTTGAGGGCCGGTTGGCGGGGTGAAAGCTGGTTGGTTCAGTGACGCGACTGGTCGGGCGATTGGTCACTTCTGACGGCGTTTGGTTAGGGCCAGGCGACGGCCGAATTCACCCGGTGACGTTGGTGGTGAGGTCGTTTCGGTGGCCGGTGCTGTGGGGATGGGTTGGCTGGCGAGTTGGGTTAGCGCGGTTTCGGTTTCCTTGGCGGGGATGCCGTAGCGGTGGCAGCTGGCGGCGCGTGCGTCGATGGCGGGGCGTCGGCTCGGGTGTGGTGGCAGGGTGATACCGGAGATCCAGCCGGTTTCCTTGCCGTCGACCCACGCGGTCGAGTAAGTGGCGTAACGCGGCAGACGGATGAAGTCGAGCGGCTCAAGGCCGGATGTCATGGCGGCCATGTCACGGGCGTCAGGAGCGGCCAGACCGAAACAGATTTTGTTGCGGGCATTGGCGTCGATGGCCGCGCGCATTGCGGGGGTGAGTTGGCTGCGGTACTGGTGCGCTAGGTGCCAGGCCACGCCGAGTGAGCGGGATTGTGCTAGGGCGTCTGCCAGGTCGCCGGGGATGCCGTGAAGGAAGTCGTGGACTTCGTCGACGTAGATGCTGACCAAGTGGCGGCGTTCTGGCGGCAGCGCGGCGCGGGACAAGATGAGTGGCCAGAGTTGCCCGATGAGCAGCGAGCCGAGAAGCCGGGCGGCCTCGCTGCCGATCACCCCCTTGTTGAGGCTGACCAGCAGGATGGTGCGGTTGGTGAATACGTCTCGGAGTTGGAAGCGTGGCTGGGTTTGCCCGAGCACGGCGCGCATCTGCGGGCGGATGACGAATTGCTGGAGTTTGTTCAGGACTGGCGCTATCTCCGTGGCTTGCTGCTCTGGGCTTTTAGCGTCGAATTTCGCCCAGAACGCTGATGCGCCGAGTGGGTCGTGAAGCTGGCGGGTGACCATGCGCCGGAAGGCGGGGTTGGTCAGCAGGCTGGGGATCATCACTAGGGTGGCTGCCGGGCCGCCTACCTTGGCGAGGGTCAGCAGCGCGGCAGTCAGGATTTCCTCGGTGCGGATACCCCACGAGTCGGCGAACACGGCCTTGCAGGTTGCCAGGAGCGCATCAACGGTCAGCTCCGGCTGCCTTGTAGCGGCTGCCAGCGGATTCAATCCAACCGGGCTGGGGTCGGTGGGATCCAGCACCACGACATCATCCACACGCTCGGCTGGGATCCGCTCCAGCAGCTCGGTGACCAGGTCGCTTTTGGGGTCAATAACCACCACGCCACGCCCGGCTGTGATGTCGGCTAGTGCCAGATGCTCCAGCGCCGTCGATTTACCAGCCCCGGTCGGGCCGAGCAGGACCGTGTGGAGCAGTGCATCCCGCGGAGGAATCCCCAACGCGACCGGCCTGCCGGGTGCGCTGGAGTGCGCGAATACCCGCCCCGCCAGTCGTTGGCGCATGCCGGCCAGCCAGCTCGGTGGCGCGATCTGCCGAGGCGATACCGGCGGCAGGCCGGGCAGGTCTTCCTCGCCGACCGGCCAACCGGTGAGACTGGCGATCTCGGTGCTGCTCAGCTGCATTCCGTAGCCCCACGGCCGCCGTACCTGGTTGAGTTTGGCGGGATCCTCGGGCCACAACCGCAACCGCACGCCGGCCGCCTCAATGGTGCACAGCGCCCCGAACAGCCGCTGGATCAGCGCCCGAGCCTTTCGGGGTGTGGCTGCCTCGGCGCCGAGCCGTATATTCACCAGCGCGCCGTGCTGCCGGCGGCGTTCGCGTACCCGGGCGAGTTCATCACCACTGGCAGCTTGGGCTCCGTGGTTGAGCAGACTCCACCACGACTGCCGCGCCTCGAGGGGCGGACGCCGCGACAGCATCGGCGCAACCCGCCCACCAATGAACAGCTGCAACACAAGCTGCTCACCGGTTCGGAGCCCCGACAAACCAGCCAGCAGCGCCCGAGTCACCGCTTCAATCCGGCTGGTATCCAGCGCCAGCAACGGATGCGTCACCTTGAGGCGCGCCGCCCGGGTCACCGCCCGCCGCACACCGGTCGTCACCGTCTGCGTACCGGGAACCAGCTCACCCAGCAACGACTCCACCACGCGGATACACCTGATGTCGGCTGCGATCTGAAAGCGGATCGTCTCATTCGTTGCCCGGGTTTCAATGACCAACGGCCCCAGACCAGGATCAGCCACCAGCCGATGCATCAGCTGCTGCACCACCGCCCATTTCAGCGGCCGCGGCCAATACAACTCACGCCAGCACCATCGCCGCTTGCCACTCATCCCACGCCTCCATCATCCGGGGCAGGGGTACCGGCTTTGCCAGCCTCATCAGGCCCAACAGGGCCGTTGGCCTCGGTGGTTGCTTCTGGGGTTTGTTCGATCCGCCACAGCAGATACATCGCCAAGGCTTTGGCCAGTTCACGCCGCGATATCGGGGTCTGCCACAACGGCACCACCCGCACCTGCGATGACCGGGACGTACCGCGGCCGACCTCTCGTTTACGTCCACGCCGTACCATGCCTGCCTCCTCGTCGTTTCACCACCAGAACCGGTTCTGCCACCACCACATCAGCCCCCACGCCCCGGCGGCGACGAGCCCGATGCCGCCGGCAACCAGCATCACGGGCAGCCAAATCCTGCCCAGAACGCACAACGTCATCTCGACGCATACGGCGCTTACCAGCAGCGATAGCGCGCCGGCGAGTAGCCTCGTAGATCGGTTGTTCGTCCCACCACCAGACATCAGTTCCTCCTCGTATCCGTTTCATCGCTGCACCTCTCTCAGCTGTTTCATTCCGTCCTGGTTGCGGCCGGTATCGCTAGGCACCGGATACCCCGGAATGACAATGTCAGCATCAATCTGGTTACCCCACACCGACCAATCCGCCCGCGATTCCGGACGCCGGCGCGCAAACAATTCCAGATACGGTCCCCGCGACACCCTCTCGATAACCGCGAACTGCTCAGCCGGTTTACGGGAATGCTCCCGCACCGGTGCGGTGAACCACGTCGGCTGCGACCGGAAATTCACCGGCTCTCGACCACGTGTACAAAACAACAACTGCTCCGTAGCATTACGCAAGGAATACCGCCCACCTAGCCCCAGCCGGAACTTGACCCATGTCAGCGGCGAGCGCACCGTGAACCCCCACGCCTCCGCCACCCCATAGGCCTCTCGGAGCAGGCCATTCGTCGTCCACAACCACAAATGCGCGTCCGCTCCCACCAAACTTGCCACCGGCAACCGCCTGATCTGCTTCAGGCTCATCACCGGATAGTGGTTCCCACTCGACTGACCCGGCCACGGCGGATCCGCCAACACCGTCCGGAACTGCTTGCCACAACCTGCATACTGCATACAACCTCCTCCTTCTTCATTACAATTGGTTGGTATAAGCGCCCCGGATATACCTCGTCTCAACCCGGCACCTCCGGAAGACGGCATCCGCCCGGGGCGCTACCTGTATTACGACTCACTCAACCCGAGAAAACAACCATCCACTCGGACACAATTCCCACCGATCGGACACCCCAACCACCCAGCCCCACCACAGAAATAGCAGGGCATATTCAGCAATTAAGGGACACAAAAACCGCTATTGTAGAAAACGCAACACCCAGCCACCAACCACAACCATCCGCCCTAGATGGGCTGGGTGCCGCGTCCTCAACCATCACGACCGGCGCTGCAACTCCTCAACCGCCCGCCGCATCATCTCCCCCTGAACCCGGAACGCCTGCTGCCTGAGCCGCCCAGCCACCAGGCTGGCCTCGCGCTCAATACGCAACCGCTCCACCCGAGCCCGCTCCTTGGCCAGCCGCCGCTCATCTCGCAGCTCCTCCACCCACCCCCACACCACCACTCCCAAACCCACCAGCCCGAGGATCGCCATGCCGATCAGGGCGAGGACTGCCAGACCGGTCACTGGAACCTCGCAATAGCCTGCGCTGCACCAGTGGCATACGCACCCAACAACGCCTCCAGGTACGGCGCACTCTCCGGCGCAACCTGCACCAACGCCTGACCAGTCATCACCAGATTGCCAACATTGCCCATCGCCTGATTCGTCAACTCCGCCCGAGCCGAATCAACCGCCCTGACCACATCACCTCGACCAGCCGTCCACTCCAACTCACGCTGCACCGCCCGAGCCAACCCCCGCGGCCGCCCACCCGACCCAGTCACCGACGACACCAACCCAGACCCAGCCGCCCGAGCCGACCCAACACCAAACCCAGAAGCAGGGATCAGATTCGACATGAGAACTCCTTCCACACCACCCGCCACCACCAAGCAGCGGAGCCGGTGTCACTCACGTAAGAAGCCGGTTTGACTTCACACCCCAAGTCCAACCCACAACCCAGGGGCCTGTCGTGACATGAAAGTGACATCGCTCTGGAAGGGCCTGGGGCATCAAGCGCCCGCACACCTCAAGCCCCGAGAAACCAGCGCGTTCCTTCTCCCCGCGCAGAGAACAGCCCTCAGCATGCTCGGCTAGGCTGCCCAGATGAACAGCAGCGACAGTGCTGGTGGCAGTGGCCGGGCCGCCGAAGACGCCATCCACCAGGAACTCCGCGCTGCCCGTAAACGCCCCGGCGGCCTGTCACCGCAGACCATGGCCCAGTGCCCGGTCATGTGCGACCTACTCGGCAACGGCGACCCCGAAGTCGCCCTGGTGGAGCTGAACCACAAGATCATGGAACTCATCGACTCTGATGACGACATCACCGCCGTGGAGGCCGCCAGCTACTCCCTCGGCCTGTGTACCGACGCCGACACCCACCTCGCCCGGCTCGAGGAGTTCGGGGCCAAACACTTCCTCGACCAACGCCAAGCCCGCCGCTACAGCGACCGCGGCCTACACCAGCTGGCCCGGCTGATCTCCACCCACTGGACGACCCAGACCGTTCCCGAAGCCACCCTCATCCTCATCGGCTTGGACGAAACCCAAGTCGGCTTCACCGTCCAGCTGCGCTGCCAACGCCACATCCACATGCACCCACCCAAGCTCAGCCTGTGGCAAGACGACGAACCCCAACCCACACCCCTGAGCCCGGCCTGGACAACCAGCCCCCAACCAGAGGCCCTGTGGCACGAGCAGGAGCTGGCCGAGCCAGTTGTTGTTCAGCCCCAAGGCGAAACCACCATCCGCCTCGTCTGGCGAGGCGAAACCTGGCCCAAATTCACCGTCGTCCTCACCGGCAACATCCACTCTTGTATGATCAAGAGCCAAACGCTGGGGGCAGCTTGTGCGGTGACAGTGGTGGATATGGAGTAGCCACTACCGAACTCCCGATGCGCGCCGCGCATCCAAGCGCTGGACTACCCCTGACCAGTAGCACAGCCGCGCCAGACACAGAGGTTGTATAGCTGGTCGGGGACGGCAACTGGCCGTTGACAAGCCATAACGCCATCACTACGGACTTCGACGACACCTACGATAGACGGCACTACAGGGTGGCGCGGGAGCAGTGAAAGGGATTACGCACTGATGGCTGACGCAGCCGAAGAAGCCAGTTCCGAAGACTATCTGGCCGAAAGTTAGCTAGTTTTAGCAGAATATTAACTAACTTCCATTGCTACCGAACCTCCTCGTTGCTACCCTCGACTCATCTCTCACCGCCGGAAAGCCTGGCGCGAGCCCTGAAGCGACAGCGGGTAGGACTCGTCCCAGAGAGACGCACGAGGAGCCCTCACACCCTCATGGTCACGGTGACGTGGACAGTGACACGGATGGCGCAACGCCACACCGCTCGGCGGGTGAGCCCACATCTACCAATTTTCGAACGCCTGTGCTATATTAAAAAGCAGTATGAAGGAACAATGGCGTTCATCACCGCAACCATCAGAGCAAAAGCCACCAGCAGCTCAGCAGCCAGAGGCCATACCTGGCACAGATGCAGCTCCGGGGAAAATGCCTCGCAAGGAAACAGTGTGCGAAAAATGCGGGCGGCCATATGGGCATGCGAGAAAGCTTGGGGAGAGGGCCCTGGAAACAGGCAAACAGGAGGCGCCTAAAGTGTCAAAACGACGGTTCGAGACAGCCGAAGAACTCGTGCATGATTTCTCTACCAGATATCCAGAAGTAGCGGCACGAATTCGAAAAAAATTTTCACCTAAATGGGAAAGCCAAACATGGGAGCGTATCGACAAAAACTGGAATTTGCGCACTATCAACGATCTTCCGCAAGCTAATTGAGTCGATTATTGTCGGCAGCGCTGATATCTATCCACGGCCACCTTAGTGTGCGGTCTGATGGGAACCCCATTAACCCAAGGATGACCCGAGCGCAAACTTCACGCTTTTTCATATTAAAAATTTGCTCATGAATCCGCGCTTCAACAAACAATGGGTAAATCTGCAGCTAAACATCAAAACCTAGTCTATTTGACCCAAGATGGATCAATCTAGCGATAGAAAAGAAACAAAAATAGTGAGACTATGCGCCTTTCTCCGGCTACACACGTTTCTCCCAATAACTTGTCGTCAAATTAGTCGACATGAATGCAGGAGTGAAGAGATCGTCAAACTATGGGAGAATCCGCAATGGCAAGTCCGTAAGCAAGTTGTTCACGACTTTTCTCAGGCGGTCTCTGGCGACTACATGCAAAAGACCACTTTAGATGTCGATCTCCAAGAGATTTTATCCTCAGTTAATATTAAAATCGGAGACCGAATCGCCATCCCTATAGAGTGGCGCCCCAAAGGTCTTGTCATGTCTCTGAATGCTTCATTCGACGAAAACACAAGCCATGTCATATCTAGGGCAATTTGCCAAAGAGCAGCTCTTATAATTTTAGAATCTGGTGCACTTGCAACATTAAATTCTACAAATGAAGCGAATAGTCATAAAAGTATTCTCGGCGGACTGCCGCAGTGTATAGAGAATATCCTTGAAACGCTTATAAAGATGCCTCCTCATGAAATTTTAAAGCGCGAACTAGACGCAATATCGATATTGCCTCACCTGCGCTCGCTAACCCCTAGTCACGACAAAACAAGAGGCTGTGCACAGGAATGCGTCGGTAATCTACATTGGAAGACGCTTCAGAAAGATTCGTTATTCATGAGTATTCTAGCCGCTTTTACGCTAGGCTACGTACGCGCTGTGGAGGTTCCCGTAACTAGCAATGGGATTGCCATCCTTAAGACTAAAGAAGTAGTCGCGAGCAATCCTTTCGAGCAAGTTCGATCTTCCATACCTGATGCACTATGGCTACAGGCAGATCCAGCGAATCTTACCATTCGAAGAACCATAAATGTTGATATACCTGCCGACGCCAACATGATAAAATGCCTCCCTCCGAACTACGCACAATTTGCCCCTACCCCATCCGGCGAAACAATAACGTTTAAATCGCCATGTCCTCCCGCTCCGCCATCTGCTCCAATCCGTCTTGAGGTGCAAGAAAATGGTGCGTGGGCACATCACAAACAAGGAATTCAGGACGATGGAAAAGTTCGCGGTTCAAGAATCGAGATTCGCAAAGGGATGGTCGATGTCGTGGCTAGACGAGCAAATCTAATATTTCCTGGTTTGATACTGACCTCGCTGGGGTTGCTATCGCAAGTCTACATGCTTATACACATGCTGATCTCTCTACCTGTTAACAGGAATGACTGTGATAAGAACTCCTCGGCGCAGGGTGGGGCTGGCATTGAAGCCCCACTGATCGGCGGTATTGCGATTATAGTTCCACTTATTGAGGCTTATTCATGGAGATGTTTTGGTTTCCCCCAACTAACGCTTTACCCTG
>ERZ773079.940-NODE-940-length-18194-cov-10.598434_pt1 | contig 18194 bp, 18 predicted proteins | sample MGYA00511355_ERZ773079 | MGnify/ENA primary metagenome ERZ773079 (study PRJEB29015, sample SAMEA2737979) | human oral metagenome | biome: human oral; feature: human-associated habitat; material: dental | place: China | collected 2117 ... | reverse complement strand
GGCTCGACGTTTGCCCAGGTGAGGAAAAGCGCATTCTACGGAAAAGCGCATTCTGTGCAGACGCCCTCACGAAAAAGTGCACTCTGACCCACCACCCTCACGGAAAAGCACATTCTCCAACCGACGTCTCACGGATAAGCGCATCCTGCCCTCGCGCCGGTGGCCAAACTGCGCCTTTCCGTGAGGGCGTTACGGAAAGGCGCACCCTGCGATCCCTAAACCACCCAAAGTGCGCTTTTCCGTGAGGCTGACACCCCCAGACTGCGCTTTTCCGTGAGGTGCCAACTCCAGAATGCGCTTTTCCGTGAGGTGACTCGACGTTTGCCCAGGTGAGGAAAAGCGCACTCTACGGAAAAGCGCATTCTGCGCAGACGCCCTCACGAAAAAGCGCACTCTGACCCACCACCCTCACGGATAAGCGCATTCTGCGTGCGCGATGTGACGAAAAAGTACATTCTGGATGGGCGACGCGATCACGGCGGCGCGACGAAGAGGCGCACTCTGCGCAATCCGACTCCCTCGACCAGAGACGCACAATCGACAACGAAGACCAAAGCTGGGACGGCGGCCCAGGTGACGCCGCCGTCCCGCCCCGCCCCGCGCCGGCCGGTTCCCTACGCTTTAGCCCAGCACGCTCAGCAGCCAGTCGACGTCCGTGGTGGTCCTCATCTTCTCGATGACCGACTCGTCCTCGAGCGCCTTGGCGACGTTTGCGAGTACCTGTAGGTGTTCGTCGCCGGTACCGGCAATGCCAAAGACCAGGTACGCCTTCTCGTCACCCCACAGGACACCCCCTGGGTACTGATGCAGTGTGACGCAGGTCTTTTTGACGCTGCCCTTAGCCTCGTTGGTCCCATGTGGGATAGCGACGCCCATGCCCATATAGACGCTCTGCTCGCGGTCACGCTCGAGCATCGCATCGACGTAGGAGGGGTCAACGGCGCCATGCTCGACAAGCAACTGGCCGGAGGCCCGTATGGCCTTCTCGCGGGTGACGGAGGGGCAATCGAGCTTGATGCCGTCGCGGTCGATGGCGACTGCACGCTCGCGGCTCTCGATCTTCTCGGTGGCCTTCTCGACGTCGGTCTCTCCGACGCCCGATTCGACCTCGGTTGCGACGAGCGCATCATAGAGGCCGTCCAACGCCGGATCAGAGAGGAAGTTGTTGATGATGACGAACTGTGCATCTGGGGCGCTCTTCTGCGCGCGTCCGGCGAGGCTCTTCTGGACCACGACGATGTCTGTGTCAGCAGGTACCTCGTCCACACTGGCGTGGGTCACGACGATGTCCGGACGGTCGAGCTTGATGCGGTTGTGGAAGCGGGTGGCACCCATGGCCGAGGACCCCATGCCCGCGTCGCAGGCGAAGACGACGTGCTGGCCGAACTTCTTGTCAACGTCTGTAGCAACCGCCTGTCCGCCCTTGAGTGCGCCCATCTCGTCTTTAGCCTCATCGAGGCTCTTGATCTCGGCGCGGGCGACGATGGGAGACGCGATGGCAAAGGAGACGCCCGCCGCAAGCGCGATACCTACGAGAGTCGTGATGACAGAGCCCTGGGGCGTCATGCTGAGGATGGCGATGACGGAGCCAGGAGACGCAGGGGCAACCAAGCCACCGCCCGCGAGGGAGAACCAGAGTATCGCAGCGGCGTTGCCAACGATGGGGGCGATGATCACCGTGGGGTTCATGAGTACGTAGGGAAAATAGATCTCGTGGATCCCGCCCAAAAAGTGGATGATGACGGCCCCGGGCGCAGACTGGCGGGTCGTCTCGTCCTTGCAGAAGAAGCAGTAGGCTAAAAGCACGCCAAGGCCCGGACCTGGGTTCGCCTCAAGGAGGAACATGAGTGACCTGCCCGTATTGGCAACCTGCTCAAGACCTATGGGCGTGAAGATTCCGTGGTTTATGGCGTTATTGAGGAAGAGCACCTTGGCGGGCTCGATGAAGATGGCGAGCAGTGGCATCAGGCTGTACTGCATGAGAACCTGGACACCTGCCTGCAGCACGGCGAGGATGCCGAGCATGAGGGGGCCTATGACCAGATACGCCACAATCGCGAGCACGAGGCCACCGATGCCAAGCGAGAAGTTGTCGATGAGCATCTCGAAGCCCGCAGGCGTGTGTCCTTCGATCAGCTGGTCGAACTTCTTGATCAACCATCCGGCGGCGGGTCCGACGAGCATCGAGGCCATGAGCATCGTCGTGACCGTCGTCTCGCCCGTCACCGGGTCGGTCGTGATGCCCGAGACGATGGCGCCCATGACGGCGATGGTGGCGATGATGCGCCCGCGCTTACCCGCGATCAGGTAGCCGCCCTGTGAGGCGATGAGGATGGGGATGAGGTAGGTGAGCATGGGACTTGCGATGGCAGCCAAGGTCTTGTTGGGAAACCATCCGGTTGGTATGAACATTGCGGTCATGAAGCCCCACGCGATGAATGCTCCGATGTTGGGCATGACCATCGAGCTGAGAAACTTGCCGAACTTGGACACCGACTCCCGTGCGTTGGCCATCTCTCTCCCTTTCCGACATGTCCGGCGCAGGTGCGCCAAGACCCTTGCCTTCTCCGCGATGACGAAAAAGACAAATGACAGTAACTATTGAAACAACAATACATTCTGTTGTAATAAAAATCTATCCTGTTCTGTGAACGGTAGAATTTTCTCCATAAACGGATGTTCACCAACGATGATGCCGAAAAATATGTCTCAAAATAGAGCTTGACAATATTCCTACTCTTGTTATAGTAACAGCTAAGAGGTGTTGAACCAATAGTCTACGCTACTGACGGGCAGCACGCAGCCAGGTCGCGCGGGCGCACGAGAAGGGACATGGGATGAGGGCAAGGGCAGCACGACTCCACGCGGCACACGACATTCGCATCGACGAGTTCGAGCTTCCGGACATCAAGGACGACGAGATGCTCGTGCGGGTCATCTCGGACTCGATGTGCATGTCAACCTATAAGATGGCGATCTTGGGCACCGAGCACAAGCGCGTCCACGCCGATGTGGCCGAGCACCCGGCCATCACGGGTCACGAGCTTGCGGGCGACATCGTTACGGTCGGCGCGAAGTATGCCGATCTGTACGAGCCTGGTCAGAAGTTCACGATTCAGCCCGCCCTCAACTACAAGGGCTCGATGGACTCACCCGGCTACTCCTACGAGTTCTGCGGCGGAGACGCCACCTACTGCATCCTGCCACAGGAGGTCTTTGCTACGGGCTGCTTTTTGGTCTATCACGGGGAGGCCTACTATCAGGCGTCCCTTGCCGAACCCATGAGCTGCTCGATCGGGGCCTTCCATGCCGCCTACCACACCCAGATGGGTGTCTACACCCACGACATGGGCATCCGTGAGGGTGGCAAGCTCTGCATCAACGCAGGCGCGGGCCCGATGGGCCTTGGTGCCCTTACCTATGCCCTCCACTGTGATCGCAGGCCTGGCCTTGTCGTTGTGGCAGACATCAACCAGGAACGCCTCGCCCGTGCCGAGCATCTCTTTCCGCCAGAGGAAATCAGGCGTGACGAGGGTATCGAGCTGCACTTTGTCAACACGGGTACGGTTGATGACCCTGTGGCGGCACTGCGCGAGATCACAGGGGGCGCGGGCTTTGACGACGTGCTCTGCTACGCGCCCATCGCGGCCGTGGTCACTCAGTCGAGCCTGATCTTGGGCCGTGACGGCTGCCTTAACTTCTTCGCCGGTCCCACGGACAAGAACTTCCAGGCTCCCATCAACTTCTACGAGGTGCATTACGGCTCCCAGCATGTCATCGGGACTACGGGCGGCAACACGCAGGACGAGATGGAGTCGCTCGAGCTCACTGCTGCCGGTCGCCTTGATCCCGCCGTTATGGTGACCCATATCGGTGGCCTTGACGCGGTGCCCGAGACGACGCTCAAGCTTCCCAAGATCCCCGGTGGCAAGAAGCTCATCTATACTCACATAGAGATGCCGCTCATCGCCCTCTCGGAGCTGCGGACGAGGGCGGACGAGGACGGACGCTATGGTACACTTGCCGATATCGTTGATGCCCACAAGGGACTCTGGTCACCCGAGGCGGAGCGCTACCTGCTTGCCAACTGGGAGTCGGTGGAGTAGGCGAGAGTGACAAAGCCCGAGGGGCCTTTGGCCGTCCCATGCTCGGCCCGAGCCCAGGGGTGTGGGGAAGAGGAGGCAGCGCAGGGCATGGACATGGGCGAGAGGCGCTCGGGCATCGTCGAGCTCATCAATCAGGAGGGCTATGTGTCCTTCTCGAGGCTCAAGTCGGCCTTTCCCGACGTGAGCGAGATGACGCTGCGTACCGACCTCAAGAAGCTCGACGAGGAGCGTCTCATCGTGCGCGTTCATGGCGGTGCCAAGTCCGTGAGCTTCGCCGTGGGGACAGACGACCTCTTGGCACGCAGGAGCCTGCGCCATGCCGCCGAGAAGGCCGCCATCGCCCAGAAGGCAGCAAGGCTCCTCAGGCCTGACACGACCGTTTTCATCGACTCGGGCAGCACGACGACGGCCCTCGCGCAGAAGCTGCCCGACATGCGCCTTCTGGTGTTCACGAACTCTCTTACAGTGGCCATTGAGCTCTCCCGCCTCAAGAAGGTGACGACGCAGCTCGTGGGCGGTCGGCTCAACACCTACTCGCTGAGCACCGTCGGGGGAAGTGCCATGGAGTTCGTGCGTGAGATAAGCTTCGAGCAGCTGTTTCTTGGCGTTACAGGCTATGGCGAGCACGGTGGGTTCACCTGTGGGTCGGATGATGAGGCTGCCCTCAAGCGCGCTTTGGTGGCAAGCGCGGAAGAGACGGTGGCCCTCGTCGACTCGAGCAAGGTTGGGAGAAACTCGACCTTCCCCATCTGTGGTATTGGCGACGTCGCGATGGTTGTGTCTGACGACGGGGTCTCAAGGGAGTTCCGGCAGGCCTGCGAGAATGCGGGCACGGAGCTGCTATAGGGATAGCAGGGCGGATGACGGAGGCGCAGCTTGCCCATCGGGCCTGCGCATGATAGAGTGTCTTGTCTAAACACCCATCGCAAGGAGTAGTTATGAAGACGCACAACATGATCCGAAGGGCCTGTCAATTAGTGCTCGCCGCTCTGATCGTCATCGGGGTGAGTGTCGGCCTCTCCGCGTGCAAAAACGATGAGCAGATGGCCCGCGATAGCGCCGAGGCCATGTTCAAGGCCTTCAAGAATCCCACCGAAGAGAGCATGCGTCCCTACATGTCGAACGCCAAGGCTCCCATCATCTCGCAGATCGAGTCATACAACATTGACGTTTACGAGTTCTTGGGTCACGTCTTCAGGCACTTTGACTACAGGATCGACAAGGTTACGGTTACGGGTAACACGGCAAGTATCGAGGCCTCGTTCAACAATGCCAACCTCTCGAGTGCTTTTGCGAACGCGAACACCGACTACCAATCGACAGACACCGCGACGCTTGCCCAGATCTATCAGGATGGCAAGGAAGCGGGTCTTGAGAAGAAGCTCATGGAGCTCTTCTACAAGCGTCTGGATGAGGCGACCGACCTTACGCCGACGAAGGCGACCATCAAGTTGACCAAGGAAAACGGCAGCTGGAAGGTGGACGATGGTTCCATCCAGGACTTTGCGAGCTCCATGTATGGGAGCATCAGCCTGTCCGGCGAGGTTGAGCCCGCATCGCAGTCGCAAGAGCAGCCCGCTTCAGAGTCGCAGGAGTCCGCCTCAGAGTGACGGAAACGAGTTCGATCACAAAAAGATCGTAACACTGAACATTGTGGGATGCAGATACCTACGCGTGGGTCTATACTGCGGTCCAAGAGAGCCTGAAGTCGGATCCTCATGGGCCGCAGTGGCAAGGGTCCAATGCCATGGCGTGTGGCCAGCATCCGTCTTCAGCATATGGCAGTAAGGAGTGATGATTGAGATGCAAGCTGTTATGATGCGAACCATGTTACGGAAGATCTGTCGGCTTACCCTTGCCGTGACGCTCGCTGCGGGAATGACCGTAGGCCTTGGTGCGTGTAACAACCGGCAGGAAGCTCCCACGAACAACACCCAGGGCGAGCAGACGGCTGCGCCTGCCAACGGCGCGCAGCCGCAGCAAGAGGCCCCCGCGAATCCCAGTGCGTCGCAGGAGGCCCCCGCGAGCTCTAGTCCACAGCAATCTGCGGATACAAATCGCGACGAGCAGGATGTGCGCGCTGTCGTCACAAGGATGCTCGACGCCGTCAAGAATCCCAACAGGGAGAGCATGGAGTCCTACCTGTCAAACCTAGACAGCAACACCAAGGCGCAGCTCGATACCTATGGTATCGACATGTACGATTTTACTGAGCACATCTTCAAGCACTTCGACTATACGATCGATGATGTTCAGGTTGACGGCGATACCGCAACCGTCAAGCTCACGTTCACAAATGCCGATCTGATGAAGGCTCTCATGTCTGGCAGCAAGGAGCTCCAGTCGCTCGATCAGGACACGCTTCAGCAGCTCAGCGAAGGTGGCGAGAAGGCAATCATGCAGAAATACATGGAGCTCTTCTATGCCAGCATCGATGATGAGAATAACCTCACCTCGACGGAGGCAGAGCTAAAGCTCGTCAAGTCGGGCGGTGTGTGGAAGGTTGATGAGGATTCTGCCAAAAACTTCTCACATTTGATGTCTGGAAACTTCAATCTGTCTGGCGGGGGAAGATGATCCGATAGTCTCAGATATAGTCTCAGATAAGTCGTGCGGCAATACCAATAGGGCCCATCGGTATCTTTGCAAGCGATCGTAACAAGGGCTGGGGTGGGAGCGCGCGGAATGAGCGAGTGACGGCCTTGGGAGCGACGTGCCCCCAAGGCTGTTTTTGGTCGTCAAATGGCGTGGTGGCGTTCTGTGTGGGATGTCATGACCATTCCATGGTAAGATATGATAGATACGTATTTGTTACAAGGAGTAATGATGAACACACGCAAGACAATTCTCAAGGTCTGTCGGCTAGCGCTTGCCGTTGCGCTTGCAATAGGGGTGACCGTGGGCCTCTCTGCATGCAAGAGTGACGAGCAGGAGATCCGTGCCAGTGTCGAGACGATGCTCAACGCCTTCAAGAATCCCACTAAGGAGAACCTAAGTCCCTACATGTCGGAGGCAGACAAAGACTCTGCAGCGCAGGAGCAGCTCAAGGAGTCTGGCATCGACTTCTACGAGTTCCTTGCGCATGCCCTCAAGCACTTTGACTATAGGATCAACGAGGTAAAGGTGGAGGGCAACACGGCGACCGTCAAGCTTGACATCACCAATACCAACATCAGGAAAGCCATGGCGGCCGCTCGCTCGGATGTCAGCAATATGAATGATGAGGAATCCATGCAGCTCTATCAGAATGGCGACACGAATGCACTCATAAAGAAGCTCATGGAGTCCCTCTACAAGCATCTCGATGAGTCCACTGACCTCGTCACGACGAGTGTGGAGTTGAAGATGAACAAGGAGAACGGAACCTGGACGGCGGATGAGGGTTCTCTCAACGAGTTCGTGGGGGCAGTATACGGGGTAGGAGCGCTTTTCGGGTCCGATACCTCAGCCTACATGTAGGCTGCGCATCGCATTCGCGCGACTCCTCTAGCATGGCGACGCGCCTGTGACGTGATGGATGATCGGCTCACTGATGGCCCTGGAAGCGACATGGCTTCTAGGGCCGTTTCTTTCTTGGTCTCTTGCTTGGCTACCTGCACGTGGCGGTGAGTGCCTGTCTCAATCTGCTACTATATGCTCACTATAGCCTTGTACATGTAGTCAACCTGAGGCACGCAAGGTCATAAGGTCGAAAGGAGTCCCGCATGCAACCGGGTGAGGAAATCGAAAGTCTGTTGGATGAGCTCGAGCAGGTCGTGAGCGAGGCCAAGGCGCCCTTCACTGGTGGCATGCAGAAGAAGATAGTCGACTCTCGAGAGATCTACGAGATAATCGACGAGATTCGAAGCATGTTTCCCCAGGAGTTCGCCGATGCACGCCGCATCCTCAAGGAGGAAGACGAGATTCTCGGACGCGCTCAGCAGCAGGCCGACTCCATCATCGCTGATGCCCAGCAGCAGGCCATGATACTCTCGGGGGATCAGGAGGTGGTGCGGCTCGCCCAGCAGCAGGCCGAGGAGATTCGTGGTCAAGCCTCCCAATATGAGAGGGACACTCGCTACAACGCCGAGGAGTATGCAGATACGGTGCTCCAGCACCTGGAGGATAACCTCAAGTCACTCACAAACTCCGTGACGCGCGTACGCGAGACGCTCGACGAGAACTCAGGTCCGCGCAACCAGTCCAATAACGTCACGTGGTAGGGGGTGGTGCACGATGCGACGGGTGACGACCATCCTCGATGACAGGCTTGCCGATGTGGGAAGTACCCTCGTCGTTCAAGGTCATATTGACGAGAGCGGCTACCTCTTGGGTGGCCATGACTTCAGGCTGCCCAACGGCCTTGACTATGACCTCGTACTCACCAACGCGGGGAAGGGAATCCTCGTGACCGGCCTTGTGAGCGGCCGCGTGCTCGGCACCTGCGATCGCTGCCTGGAGGAGGCCGTCCTGGACCTGACAGGTGAGGTGGAGGAGTACTACCTCTTCAAAGCTCAGGAGGCGACCGCTGATGGCGGCGATACCCTTGGGGACGACGACGAGATGGACTTCTCTTGGGTGGGCGAAGACCACACAATCGACTTGACGGATGCCATCTCGTCTGCTCTTCTTATGGAGACTCCCTATGTGGTCCTCTGTCGCGAGGACTGCAAGGGCCTCTGTCCGGTATGTGGCGAAAATCTCAATCAGGTGGACTGCGGGCATGGTGCCCAGATCGAGCGTCGGCGTGAGGAGGAGCGGATGGCATCGGGTCCGTTTTCGGCCCTGAGGAAGCTCAGGCTCGAGGACGCCGACTGCGAGGCCGAGTAAGGGCGTACGGCATACGGTGAGTGAGGGAGCTCGCTTAAAAATATGTGAAACGTGAGAGGCCCTAAACTGCGCTTTTTGGTAACTCTGGAAGCGCGGAGTCACTGTAAAATGTGTCTTTCCATGAGGGATCGCCCGCAGACGGTTGGGCAAATGCCAGGCTGCTTCACGAAAAAGTACATTCTGCACCGACGCGCCTACGAAAAGACGCACTCTGCGATCCCCGGGTCGCGTAGACTGCGCTTTTCCGTCACGTTGCGGTGTCCGGGAAGTGTGGGCCAACCGCCCGCCAGGCTGCGGGGTACCTTGGAAAATAGCTCAACTGGGCAAATGCGTTCGAGCAACCGCCCGCCAGGCTGCGGGGCGGGTTGCGCAAGGGTCCGCAAACCTCTCTCTGGGGTTTGACCTCACGGAAAAGCGCACTCTGGCCCCGACCCCTCACGGAAAGGTGCTTTTTGGTGAGACACATAAGCAGAATGCGCTTTTCCCGTCACGATACGGTCATAGAATGCGTCTTTGCGTGAGCCTCGAACTCCAAAGTGCGCCTTTCCGTAAAATGTGCTTTTCTTCACCTGGGTAAATGCCAGACCATCTCACGGAAAGGCGCACTCCGTGTTGACATCCTCACGAAAAAGCGCACTTTGAACCCCGGTCGTCTCGATCCAGAGACACTTGCCGCCGCATGAGGGTTCATCTGGACTCATTTGTGCAGTGCTCCTAGAAGAGCAGCGGTGCCCCTGGGATGTAGCTGTATATAAGTCCTACCAAGAGGGCGATCATGAGAAATGAGCACATGGGAAACCACACAAAGAAGCCAAAGGATCTTCTTGCAATCATGTAGGCAAAGTACACAAGCATGGTGATGCAGAGTGCTATATAAAAGTACGCAATTCCGGGAAAGCCCACGATAAAGGATGCGATCATTGCGAGCTTGAAGTCGCCCGCACCCACGCCACGACCATTCCACCGCTTTCTTCCGATGAACATAGCCAAAGAAAACATGCCGAGAGTGAGGGCGAACGACGCGAATCCACCAAGCAAGCTCCATGGATCTGTTATGGCGCACACAATGCGGAAGACGATCCCTAGCGCGGCCACGATCAGAACGATCTCGTTTGGGATGATGCGGATGAGGATATCGACCCACGAGGAGATCAACGCTATGCTCGCGAATAGGCAGAACACGATAGCGAGTGTTATGCGCACGGCTAGGGGAATCGTCTCGTTAAGGGCGAGAATACCTCCTCCGATGCCGCACAGGAGCAAGTGCAGGATAGGCAACAGTATCCGGGCGAGCTTGCGCGAGCGATCGTCCGCGCAATGTAGGGTCAGTTCCTTGGCGCGTTTACCCTCCTTCTGCTTGGCGCCGTCCTTGCCCTCATCCTTCTGCTTGGCGCCGTCCTTGCCCTCATCCGCTTGGCGCCTTTGCTCGCGCTTGTAGTCAACGACCTTCCATGAAATCTTATCTAGAAAGATACCAAGGATAATGCCATATATGCAGGCGAGAGAGAAGATGCTAAGCATTACTGTGGACATCTTGAGAAAAACCTTCCGCTAGAAATTTTCGAGGCTCGTTCACAGATGAACTGTGTGCTGAGCGTATTACTTAGTACTAACGGTATCTTATTCCCTTTTCGGACCAGAGAATCTGATCAACCAATAAAAAATTAAGCCTAAATCAAGATGTCAGAATCTGAAGCATTCACAGTTTGCCTGAGAGTGGCTCCAATAAGGGGATACGGCCTCGATCGAGTACATATATAGATAGAGAAAAAGTTGGAACTCTAGCTCTATATCACCGTAAGGGAGCATGTCACTGGTAAACGTGGCTGAGGTCAGTAGGGTGGACATGCGATAGGCTGCGAGCGGACTCGACTCAACGCGTTTGACAGGAGTTTGACAGGATTGGGTGGTACCCACCCTTTTGAGGTGCCCCGGGTCGAGCTGGAGGCGTGAGTCTAACAGTGATGTCTGGTGGAGCATATCTCTGCGCTGACGGGGCCTGATCCCTTGCGATAATGGCGATCGTCTTCTTGCGCTTCGAGTTTCTGCTGGGGCATAGCGATTTCGGCACCGCGTACAGTTCTGCCACAAAGTGACGATGGGTGTCGACTTCTTTTGACCCCTCGCTGGTTGTAGTGGCTGGCATAGTGAGACAGTTTGGGGAGGTACAGAAATCCAAGTGGTATAGAGGAAGTGTGAAACATTGGTAGCTAGAATTAAGGCAAAGTATCGGATCCTTTTAGATAATGCGAGGTAGATAGATAGGTCTGACGATAATTTAAGTTGCTTAAATAAAAAAAGTAGATTCTGAATACGACTGTAGATAGGTTTGGATACAATACAAGTAACGCGAAAGTGGACTAAAAATTATTCGTGTAACTTCAAAGCGTAAGAGTATGGAGGGGAAAATGATTAAAGAGCTGTCCAGAGAGGAGAGCGGACAGGGCTTGGTCGAATACGCTCTTATCCTTGTCTTTGTCTCTGTCGTAGCAATCGCGAGTCTGACTACCTTAGCAGATAACCTATTCCAGAGCTATAACCGTTCAATTAACAAATTACCTTAAAGTGGTGCCTACACCAGTAAAAATATGGCTGGTGTCGCATAGTTCTACCTGATGTAGGGAATGTCTTGAGAGGAGGAAGCATGAAGGACATGGTATCTTGGCTCGCCGACGAGGAGAGCGGACAGGGCCTGGTTGAGTACGCGCTGATCCTCGCGCTCATCGCGATCATCGTCATCGTCGTCCTGTCGCTGCTCGGCAACAACGTCAACAACAAGCTCGGCTACGTCTCCAACGCCCTCAAGTAGGTTTGTAGTATAATAGACTGGCAATGATTAATTCGGCCGGACAGTCTATAACGGCTGTTCGGCCATGTTTCTGTAGGAGATAGGATTCTCGCATGAACTTACCATTTACATCGTCTGGGTCGTATGAAGACCGAACATCGAGGACGCGCCTGTTCGCTGTAGTGGTAGGTGTGCTTCTTGTGGCCGTATTGGGTTATGTTCTGGTATCGGGCAATCTGTTTGGTGGAGGTGGAGCGCCCGCAAAACAGAAGATCGTTGTCGCAAAGCAGGCGATTCCAGCCTATACCGCCATTACGACTGATATGGTTGAAACGACCGAGGTGACCTCAGCACCTCATCTGGCCGGCGCTGCAGACAATCCACAGGCGATCTTGGGTTCAATTTCTCAGACGCCTATCGGAGCGGGGCAGATAGTATACAAGAATCAGGTCTCACGAATAGATCTCATTGCCGGTGGCAACCCGCTATTTATGACCTTACAGAATGGTCAACGCGCAATGAGCCTTAGGGTCGATGACGTTACGGGCGTCGCTAACCTCCTGAGAGTAGGTAACAGGGTAGATATCATTGCGGTCTACAATGGCAATGAGGGCACTGCTGACACGCACGGGATTGCTACGACGGTCCTGCAGAATGTGCCGATTTTGGCAATAGGGAAGCAATATGAGAGTACCCCAGGCACTCCTGCTCCTACTGCGAGTACGTCTGATGGGTCAAGCAATTCGACTAACAAAGACAAGGGAAGTTCTGGCGATCAGAGCTCCTCTAGCAGCTCCTCCTCTAGTTCTGATCAAAAGACTGAGTATAATGTCGTTACGTTCCAGCTTACATCTTTGAAGGAAGCTGAGAAGTTCGCACTGGCTATGAACCTCAAGGACGTAAAGCTTTATCTGACGCTTCGCTCGCAAGATGATAACGAGATTGGTCAAGCGCAGACCATCAACTCGACCGAGATCCTTGGCTAAGGAGAAGGGTAGGTAAGACCAATGGCAATCAATGTCTTTCTCTTTGGACAGAGCTCAGAGCGTGAGGGAATCCTCATGTCCTCCTTTAGACCAGAGGACGGGTTCAAGATCGTTGGAGGTACAGAAAAGGAAGGCGATGTCATAGGCGCCATTGATACCTTGCGGGTGAGGATCCTTGCGCTCTACGTCGATGGATCGGACGCGGTGTTTCGTGTCGCGCAGCAAGTGTATGCGCTGCGCCCGAAGGTCATTGTTATTGCCATAGTGAAGCAAGGTCTTACTGAGGATCAGATACGAGGTTTACTATCCTGTGGAATCAGCGGGTCCTTCCTAGAGGACAGCCCGCATGCTGCGATAGTGGATGGCATACGTCGTTCCGTTTCCATTGAGACGGGACGCATCGATGCGATCACTGGGTCAAGCGCAATCGCAGATACGAAGTATATTTCGTTCGTGTCTGCAAAGGGCGGTATTGGATGCACTACCTTCATGTCGAGCTTGGCGGTTGATCTCGCGCGTCAAGGGAATAAGGTGCTCGTAATAGACCTCGATTTGCAGTATGGCGATGCGGGTATCTTCTTTGGAATTGACTCACGGATGAACTTGGGCGAGTTACTTCAGGAGCGTGTCAGCCCGACCATTGATGATATCCGCCAATATGTTGCCATTCACGATTCGGGCGTGAATATCCTCTGTAGCCCGTGTAGTCCAGAGATCGCGGAAAAGATCGGAAGCTCGCAGATCGATAGGCTTTTGTCAGCTGTACGCAGCTACTATGACTTTGTCCTCATCGATACGGGCACAATTTTTGATGACATCATGATTACGGTTTGCGAGCAGTCCACCTATGTCGTGGTTTGTGCAAGGCCCGATATCTCAGTCCTCAGGCATACGAAGAGACTTTTCTCCCTACTGCATTCGCTTAATCAGTCTGATAAGATCCGTCTTTTGGTTACCTTCTATGATCCGAGGGGTAGAATCAAGATTCCTGACGTTGAAAAGGTCTTTGGGACGCGGGTATGGGCTAGCATGCCATATGACTACCAACTTGCCTCGGCGGCAGTCAATAGGGGTATACCTGTTTCTCTTGCCGCACCAAGATCTGGAATCGCACAGGCGAGCGGCATGTTGGCGAGCCAGCTTTCTGGCTCACAGCAAAGGCCGATGGGGGGAGCAGGTGCTGGTGCAATGCCCATGAATGGCATGCCTGCGGGTATGCCCATGCCAGGGCAGCAGAAGCAACCAAAAGAGCGTAAGCCGTTGTTTAACATATCCTTTGGTAAGAAGAAGGGACAGTAAATGAGTCTTGAGGAGCGTCTAAATCGCGCACGTGGTGCACGAGGCACCTCTTCGGTGGTTGTGCAGGCCCCTACTTCGTCACAGCAGTCGCAGGGAGTGGGCGAGGGGGCATCTCGCACCGTTGCACGCCCTCAGGCTGCGGCACGGCGTGTGGCTGCCAGTTCGGCAGGCATGGTAGCCCCAGCTGCCTCAACAAGTCGCTATGCTGATCTGAGAAGAAACCTCCAGGCAAAAGTCATCGAGGAGATCAATGCCACCATTGGGGACGCGGCAGATCATGAGGCGGAGCTCGATGACCTTATTCGTCAGGTCGTTTTTGAGGAGGCTGCTGAGGTCCCACGCTCCGATAGAGAGGTCCTCATACAGGAGATCCATAATGAAGTTATTGGTCTTGGTCCACTAGAGGGACTTATGGCAGACCCTAAGATTACCGAAATTATGGTCAACGGGGCGAAGGACGTCTATATCGAGCGTGATGGACGCATCGCAAAGACTAATGTGACCTTTGAGAACGATGACCATGTGCTGAGGATTCTTGACCGCATCGTCTCTCGTATAGGCAGGCATGTGGATGAGGCGAGTCCTTTGGTTGACGCGCGTTTGGAGGATGGCTCGCGTGTCAACGCCGTCATCCGTCCTGTTGCCATCAAGGGTCCGTCCATCACGATTCGACGCTTTAGTTCCGCGCCTCTTCAAATCGCCGATCTTATGGAGCATGGATCTCTCTCATACTCAATGTCTTCGTTTCTTGAGGCGTGTATTTTGGGCAAGGCTAATGTCATCGTGTCCGGAGGTACTGGTTCCGGTAAGACCACGCTCCTTAACATCTTGTCTGCGTTTATCCCTGACGAGGAACGTATTGTGACCATTGAGGATGCTGCTGAGCTTCAACTTGAGCAAAACGATGTGGTCACGCTTGAGGCCCGTCCCGCAAACTCGGAGGGAAGGGGTCGTATCTCTATTCGTGACCTCGTGAGGAACTCTCTGCGTATGCGTCCTGACCGCATTATCGTAGGCGAGGTTCGTTCTGCCGAGACGCTCGACATGCTTCAGGCTATGAATACTGGTCATGAGGGTTCGCTTACTACCGTTCATGCTAACTCTCCGCGAGATGCCATGTCACGTCTTGAGACCATGGTTCTCATGGGTGGTATCGAACTTCCCGTTAAGGCAATTCGCGACCAGATCAGTTCCGCCCTTGACATTGTTGTGCAACAGGCAAGGTTTAGGGACGGTTCTCGTAAGATCGTAAGCATTAGTGAAGTTGTTGGTATGGAGGGTAGTACCATTACTTTGCAGGATATTTTTATCTATCAGCAAGAAGGTCTTGATGCCAAGGGACGGGTAAAGGGTGCTTTTAAGGCCACGGGGATTCGTCCACATATTCTCAAAAAATTTAACGAGATGGGTGTCTTCGTGCGTGATGAGTGGTTCTCGTAGGAAGAAGAGCGGGTATACGTCATGGGTATCATCTTAGTGCTTTTGATTTTAGGAGTTCTTCTTGCCGTTATTCTTGCCTCGCAGTCTAACAATGGGGGTGAGCTGAGTAAGCGCCTGCAGGAGATCGAGTATCTTGAGACTGCTGAGAGGCAATCTGGTCGCGACCAAGCTCGTAGAGGTCGGCGGGGCGCAGCTGGGTCAGATAACGATGCCATGCGTCAGTTCCTCGCAAAGATATATGTTCCTTCTCGACTTCGAACTGGGATACAGCGAGCAGGAGTTGATTTGCGGCCGGAGGAGTTCTCCCTTATGTGGGTTAGCGCCGTGATGGTACCTTCTTTTCTTGTGTACCTCTTTACGAGCAATATTATCTTTTCTCTTGCGCTTGCTATGCTCGGTGCGATTGCACCGCCCTTTTACCTTCACTTTATGACGAATAGAAGGTTGGAGACTTTCTCATCTCAGCTGGGTGATGCACTCCAGCTCATCTCTAATGGCTTGAAGGCAGGTTTTTCTTTTGAGCAGGCACTTGTTTCTGTCCGTACGGATATGGTTCCTCCGATTTCGATAGAGTTTGGTCGAGCTATAAACGAGATGAACTATGGTATGTCCTTGGAGGATGCACTTACTGGCGTGACGGTGCGTATGGATAGTAGCGATATGAAGCTTCTGACCTCTGCTGTCATGATCCAGCGAAAGACAGGTGGCAACCTCGCCACTATCTTGGATAATCTTGCGTTGACCATTCGTGAGCGTATTAAGCTTAAAAATAAAATTAAAACGCTTACAGCCCAAGGCAGGGCTTCTGGATTTGTTCTTGGTTCTATACCTATATTTCTTTTCTTTGCTGTATCTTGGATTAATCCTGGTTACATGTCAGTTTTTTATACAACAACTTTAGGTGTGATCATAATCGTCGTTGCGCTATTGCTTGAGGTCCTAGCTTTTGTGATCATTAACAACATGACAAAACTTGTCTAGGCCTGAGGGGCTCTTTCTATGAATGCCAGAATATTTATTCTACTTGCTGTTCCTGTAATCTATCTTTTCTTTTTTATTACCCTCATGCAGAAGCTTGGGTCGGGGGATAGAGTTGCAGTGCGACTGAAGTCCATTGAGGAGCTGGATATTCTGGGAATTGCCATTCCAGAGGAGGAGCTCAACCCGCCCTCGTTCCTCGATCGTGTCATCAAGCCCCACTTGGAGGGCGTTTCGAAGGCCATTAGTTCGAATATCCCGATTGATGAGGAAACTCAGGGTGCGCTTGCCATGAGTTTGAAGCTCGCTGGCATGAACATGAGTCCTCAGACCTATATTGGTATGGTTATACTATGCGCACTGGTTTTGATGGTCCCGCTTGGAATACTTTTCCAGCTTTTAGGAATCCTTATTGCCGCACTTGGTACCTATGCCGTTTCTCGCTATATGCTGCAGTACAAAATCAGTCAAAGACGAAAGAATATAGAGAATGCCCTGCCAGATACACTCGATCTTCTCAGCTCCTGCGTGTCCGCAGGCTTGGGTTTTGATCAGGGTCTGCTGCATGTTATCAAACGTACTGATGGACCTTTGACAGACGAGCTTTCCCAGGCGCAGCGAGAGATTTCCATGGGTGTCCCACGTGCCGAGGCGCTTGGTCGTTTTTCAAAGCGCTGTGATTCTCAGCCTATCACTTCCTTTGTTGGTGCGGTTCTTCAGGCCGAGAGACTTGGTGTGCCTATCGCCAACATTCTCGAGACTCAGGCAGAGTCAGTCCGTGACTACCATAGGCAGAAGATTGAAGAAGAGAGTGCCAAACTTCCCATTAAGATGCTCTTTCCCCTTGTCTTCCTTGTTTTCCCCATCATTCTCATGGTGCTGCTCGGTCCGGCCATCCTCAAGATTATGAATAGTGGCGCGCTTTAGGTGATGTGTATGAGACAAGCAACGCTCGGTACAAAAAGGTTTGCTGTGGAGACAGCTGATACGTTTCTAGCGCGCTTTAGGGGATTGATGGGCAGGCGTGAACTGGCGCCCGCCCATGCCCTTTTGCTTGAGGGCTGCTCCAGCGTTCATATGTTCTTCATGAAGTTTTCTTTGGACATCGTCTATTTGAACAGGGACTTTCGCGTACTGTACATAGAGACGCTCAGACCCTGGCAGGTTGGAAGTCTTGTGAAGGGCTGCGCTCATGTGCTTGAGCTAAACGCGGGAGAGCTGTCTCAAAGTTGGCGTCCTGGCGAGTTGTTGAGTTTGGGAGATTCAATGCGCGAGGAGTGCTAAGTCCAAATATAGAGGCCATAGACAGAGACCATAGACGCAAGTATTGCGAACATTCTGAGGATTGACTGAATATAAGCTGTTTTTAAGAAAACAAACAGGTATGATTCTCTTAATCGCTTGGTAGGGTAATTTGATTGGTGCCGCCTATTGCCCTATACTGTGAGATATGCAGTTAATACGAATGGAGCGTTGTTATGGCTAATTCTGCTTTCAGGCTTGTTGATGATGACTTCGACTTCGAAGATCTGGATGAGATCGACGATATTGATCTCAATGGCTTGGCTAACCCCGAGGACGAAAATGCTACCGCTGGTGCCCCGGAGGCTGGCACGGGTGAGGTTGGTTATGCTGGTGACGTCGACTATGCGAACAATACAGGCTACGTGAATGCAGGCTATGCTGGTGACGCTAGCATGGGGGGCGAGGGCGATGCGAACGTCCCCATGCCCACCATGAGTGACAACATGGAGGGCACCCATAGCTTCTTTTTGGAGCCTAATCCCG
>ERZ773079.936-NODE-936-length-18249-cov-4.455535_pt1 | contig 18249 bp, 17 predicted proteins | sample MGYA00511355_ERZ773079 | MGnify/ENA primary metagenome ERZ773079 (study PRJEB29015, sample SAMEA2737979) | human oral metagenome | biome: human oral; feature: human-associated habitat; material: dental | place: China | collected 2117 ... | reverse complement strand
AACAGCCTAAGAAGGAGGAAAAATAATGCATTGTGTTAGAAAAGTAACCGAAGATCTATTTTGGGTCGGTGGAAATGACAAAAGGCTTCACCTCTTTGAAAACATTCATCCTATCGAAGATGGAGTCTCATATAACTCATATCTATTGCTAGATGAAAAGACAGTTCTTTTTGATACTGCAGACTGGTCAGTAGGTCGTCAGTTTCTAGAAAACGTAGAGTATGTTCTCGACGGAAGAAAGCTCGATTACATGGTAATCAACCACATGGAGCCTGACCACTGTGCATCAATGGAAGAGATTATTCTCAGATATCCAGATGTAAAGATCGTATCAACAGAAAAGGCGCTAATGCTAATGCACCAGTTTGGCTACACAGTTGAGGAGAACTTCATCCAGGTTGCTGAGGGAGATACAATGAGCTTTGGTAAGCACAATGTTGTCTTTGTAGAAGCACCTATGGTTCATTGGCCAGAGGCAATGGTAACATTTGATACAACAGACGGAGTGCTTTTCAGTGCTGACGCATTCGGTTCATTTAAGTCACTAGACGGCGCACTATTTGCTGACGAGGTTGACTTTGATGGAGAGTGGATTAACGAAGCAAGACGCTACTACACAAACATCGTAGGTAAGTACGGACCAGAGGTTATGGACCTTCTAAAGAAGGCGCAGACAATCGATATTAAGATTATCTGCCCACTTCACGGACCAGTATGGCGTAAGGACATCGGATACATTCTAGACAAGTATATCCACTGGGCTACATACACACCAGAGGAGAAGGGCGTGCTACTATGCTACGCTTCAATGTATGGAAATACTGAGAATGCAGCTCATATCCTAGCTACAAAGCTACACGAAAAAGGAATGCATAACGTGCACATGTACGATGTATCAAAGACACACGTATCATACCTAATCGGAGAGGCTTTCAAGTACAGCCACCTAGCGCTTCTTTCAGTAACATATAACCTAAACGTATTTCCAGCAATGGAGAACTTCGTTCAGGACATGAAGAGACTTAACCTGCAGAAGAGAGTAGTTGCAGTAGTTGAGAACGGTTCATGGGCTCCACAGGCAAGCGTTTTGATTAACGAAACACTTGATGAAATGAAGCAGATGACAGTCCTAAACGAAGAAGTTTCTGTACTATCATCAGTATCAAAGATGACGGAGAGCGAACTGGATTCACTCGCAGACAGCATCATTGAATCGATGTCACAGAGCTACTAAGAGATAGAGGCGTTATACATCAAAGTATATAAGCGCTGAAATAAATGTAATTAGCTAAACTTAAAAAATGACGGCATAATTCTGGTTTTAGAGTTATGCCGTTTTGTATAAAGTAGATGATTCCAAGCTTAACATTAAAATGTGGAGCATAAAAAAGCTTCACATAATATTTAGAAACTCAAAGAAATCAAGCCATTTACAAAACAAGGGGAATAATTTATTATATACATATATGAAAAATAATAAGAAAAACAGCAAGATAATTGCAGGCGTAGTTCTGTTCATACTTATTGTATGCTTAAGTTTTTTTAAGACGGATCTTCCTCAGCCGCTGAGAGAGTATCTCGGCATGGAGCCTTCCGGCAGTGAGAGCATACATAGGCGTGGAAATGTAAAGGTGAATCCTGCTAATCCCGGGAAACTTCCGGATGGGCTAAAAGCAGCTGACAGCAAGCAGATAAATAACAAGGGCGAAAAGCTTGTAGCCGGCGATGTCATGGATACATTCCCTGATAATGCGGAGTATAGCTTTGCCGTGGTGAACGGCAATAAGCCCGGTTTTACGGAGGAAGAGCTTGCGAGTTCTGAGTTTCAGAGTTACGGTGACCTGGATTATCTGGGCAGATGCAGACCTGCAACGGCAATGCTCGGAAGTAATATGATGCCTACCGAAAAAAGAGGCAGCATAGGTATGATTAAGCCGAGCGGTTGGCACACCAAGAGATATGATAAACTGATTGCAGATAAGTATCTTTACAACCGTTGCCATTTGATCGGATATCAGCTTAGCGGACAGAATGCAAATAGAAAGAACTTGATAACGGGAACCAGATACCTGAATGTGGAGGGGATGCTCCCGTTTGAGGATATGGTAGCGAACTATATCAAAGCCACAGATCATCATGTGCTCTACAGAGTGAGGCCTATTTTCTACAAAAAAGACCTTGTGGCAAGGGGCGTGCAGATGGAGGCTCAATCTATAGAAGACGATGCGATTAGCTTCAATGTATTTATATATAACGTGCAGCCTGATATACAGATAAATTATAGGAATGGAAACAGTAAGAAGAAGTAGGAAGTAAATGGGAAGACCGGAGCTGAGCAAAAAAAAGAGAATAGTCATCAAAGTAGGATCTTCTTCGCTCACACATGCAGAGAGCGGCAGACTCGACCTTGTGAAGATGGAAATCCTGACGAGAGAGCTATCATACTTGAGAAACTGCAATGTCGACGTGGTGCTCGTTACATCGGCTGCAATTGCGGCAGGAAGCAGTGCGCTTAGGCTTGAGGAAAGACCCGAAAAAATACAGCTTAAGCAGGCTTGCGCATCGGTAGGACAGGCTAGACTTATGATGATATATCAGAAGCTGTTTTCTGAGTATAATCAGATTGCAGGTCAAATTTTGATGACAAAGAATACCGTTTTACATAGTGAAAGCCGTGATAATGTGTGCAACACATTTGAGGAGCTTCTTAAACTAGGGGTAATTCCAATAGTAAACGAAAATGACAGTGTAGCCACATCAGAGATTGATGAGGTTCCTGTGTTCGGAGATAATGACAGACTTTCGGCGGTCGTTGCTAATTTGATAGGTGCAGATCTTTTGATACTTCTTTCGGATGTCGAGGGTCTTTATACAGACGATCCGCACAGAAATCCGGAAGCTAAATTCATAAATACGGTTGAATCACTTAGCGACAAGTTTGTTTCCATGGGCAAGGCAACTACGGGAACCGGAGTTGGAACCGGTGGCATGGCGACAAAGATAGCAGCTGCCGAGATTGCAGTAAACTCGGGCATAGATATGATAATTGCCAGCGGAAATGATTTTCATGTGATTCACAGGATTCTCGAGGGTCAGGAGTTTGGAACCTTGTTTCTGGGCAAGCACGATGCTAATTTTGATCTTCAGGAATATCTGGGCAAATAGACAGGAGAAGATATGAATTTATCAGAACTTGGAATAAGAGCAAAGCAGGCTTCAGTACTGCTTGCTAAGATGAATGTAGAGACTAAGAATAGGGCTCTCATTGCCTGTGCAGATGCACTTATAAATGAGAGAAAGAGTATACTTGAGGCAAATGCCAAGGATGTTTTGGCTGGCCGCGAAAAGGGTATGAACGAAGGACTTATAGACAGGCTGATGCTCACAGAGGAGAGGATTAAAGGCATAGCGGATGGTCTTGAGCAGGTTGCAGCGCTTAACGATCCTGTGGGTGAGGTGCTCGAGATGAAGAAACGCCCTAACGGACTTTTGATAGGCAGGAAGCGCGTGCCACTAGGCGTAGTCGGAATGATATATGAGGCCAGACCTAATGTTACACCGGATGCTTTTGCGCTTTGCTTTAAGTCCGGTAACGCAGTTATTTTGAGAGGCGGAAGCGATGCGATAAACTCCAATATTGCTATCGTCAAAGTTTTACGGGATACACTTAAGGCCTGCGGAATCACAGAAGATGCAGTACAGCTGATTGAGGATACTTCGCATGAGGTTGGAACGCAGTTCATGAAGATGAACGGCTATCTCGATGTGCTGATTCCAAGAGGTGGCGCAGGACTAATTCAGAGCGTAGTGCAGAATGCAACTGTGCCAGTAATCGAGACCGGAACCGGAAACTGCCATGTCTTTGTCGATGAATCAGCTGACCTAAATATGGCGGTTGATATAATTGAGAATGCAAAGACGCAGAGAATAGGTGTTTGTAATGCCTGCGAGTCCGTGCTTGTGCACGATGCGGTAGCCGATAAGCTTCTACCTTTGCTGGGAAAGAAACTCGCAGAGCACCATGTTGAGATGCGCGCAGACGAGAAAGGCTGTTCGCTCATAGATAATGCAGTACCTGCGACAGATGATGACTGGGGAAGGGAGTATCTAGACCTCAAGGTATCCATCAAAGTCGTTTCAGGAGTTGATGAAGCTATAGCACATATCAATAAATACAACACAGGGCACTCTGAGACCATAGTTACAGATAGCTATGCAAATTCACAGAGATTCCTCGATGAGGTGGATGCTGCCGCTGTATATGTAAACGCATCGACGAGATTTACGGATGGTTTTGAGTTCGGCTTCGGAGCCGAAATCGGCATCAGCACACAAAAGCTGCATACTCGTGGTCCTATGGGTCTGGAGGCTCTAACGACCACTAAGTATATAATTTACGGTAATGGTCAGATTAGATAAGGAGGAAACCATGTTAGTAGTAAGCACAGAGTACATCGAGGGTTACGATCTTGAAATGCTGGGAGTTGTAAAGGGTGGCGTTGTTCACTCAAAGAACGCATTTCGTGACTTCGGTGCAGGTCTAAAGACAATCGTAGGTGGCGAAATCAAAGCTTATACAGATATGATGAACGAAGCTAGAGATCTTGCAACAAGAAGAATGGTTGAGGAAGCTGTTGCTCTTGGTGCAGATGCTGTAGTAGGACTGAGATATGCATCAGCAGCAATCATGCAGGGCGCATCAGAGGTTATGGCTTATGGAACAGCAGTTAAGGCCAGAAAGAAATAAGTAAGCAAATTAAGGTGGCAGGCGTGCATTTGCATGCCTGTTATTTTTTGTAGAAAGAAAACCTCACGTTTGTGATGATTTTTTAATTTGGCTTGATAATTCAAGTAAAAAGACCTCGTTTTGATACCGAAGTCGGTGCCGGGAGCTCGTGTGAATTTTGACTTTATGATTGAGAGAGGGAAGCAAATGTGATAAAATTTAGATAATAGCACGAGGAGGTTTGAGATGAAAAAATTGACATTTATATATTTAAAAGGATGCCCATACTGTAAGAAAGCAATGAAGGCTTTTGATGCACTTTTGAACGCTAATGACGAGTACAAGAAGGTGGAGATAGACGCAGTAGAAGAGGGCGAGAATCCGGACAGAATTGCTAGTCTCGACTACTATCACGTACCAACGTATTACATTGGAGATGATAAATTGTTTGAGGCATCACCCGGGGATTCCTATGAGGTAATTGAGGCGGCAACTAAGAAAGCTCTAGAAGCTGCTTTAGCAGAGTAGTACAAGATAATATAAGGAGTGCGAAAGATTTTATGAAGGAGTTTAAACCGGTTAAAGAGGGTAAGGTACGCGAGATTTACGATATTGGTGACAGTCTTATTTTGGTCGCAAGCGATAGAATATCAGCTTTTGATGTGATTTTAAAGAACCTCATCGTCGGCAAAGGAACGGTTTTGACGAAGATGTCAAAGTTCTGGTTTGACCTGACAAAAGATGTGGTTCCAAACCATATGCTTTCAGTTGATACTAAGGACATGCCGGAGTTCTTCCAAAACGAGAATTTTGAGGGAAGGTCGATGATGTGCAGGAAGCTTACGATGCTTCCTGTAGAATGCATCGTAAGAGGATATATCACAGGTAGTGGATGGAGCAGCTATCAGAAGACAGGTGAGGTTTGCGGAATCAAGCTTGAGGCAGGACTTAAGGAGTCACAGAAGCTGAGCGAACCTATATACACGCCCAGCACCAAGGCGGAAATCGGCGATCACGATGAGAATATCTCATTTGAGCAGAGCATAGATGTAATTGAACGCGATTTTCCGGGACATGGAAGAGAGTACGCAGAGAAGATCAAGGATTGCACTATTGCGCTTTACAAGAAGTGCGCAGACTACGCTCTTGAGCGTGGAATCATCATCGCGGACACCAAGTTTGAATTCGGTGTGGACGAGAACGGCAAGATCGTAATAGGTGATGAGATGCTAACTCCTGACAGCTCACGCTTCTGGCCGGCAGAGGGCTATGAGGCAGGTAAATCACAGCCTTCATTTGATAAACAGTTTGTTCGTGATTGGCTCAAGGCAAATCCGGATAGCGATTATCTTCTTCCTCAAGATGTAATAGACAAAACTATATCTAAATATCAAGAAGCCTTTGACAAACTAACAAAATAGGATGTTATATTCGTATAAATAATATTTTTGCGGAAGAGGAACATATGGAAAATATAATGGTTTGTGTAACAAAGCAGCGTAACTGCCAGCGACTTATCGACTATGGCAAGGCTTTGATGTGTGACGATGATTCTATACATATAATTCATGTAACGGGCTCGGATTATAATTTTTTAGGTGATTCCGAGGGAAACAAAGCCTTGGAATTTCTATACGAAAAGGCAAGAGAAGCAGGAGCTGACCTAACCGTACTTAAGTCAGATGATACAATTTCGACGCTTTGCTCCCTGGCAAAGGATAACGAGATTACGAAGATGGTCGTAGGTGCGTCGGGAGAGGCTGTTGATAATGGCGGGAACTTTCTCGGAGAGTTAAGAACGAAGCTCGACAAGGCTGTCGAGTTAATCATAGTACCTTCGGAGCGCTAACAGTAAAATAGGAGAAGAGATTGGATTTTAAATTTAATCCCGATATAGAAAAAGAACTTTATGATGTTTGTATAGTGGGCGCGGGTGCATCCGGTCTAATGGCAGCCAACGTAATTCTGAGAGAAAAGCCTGATTGTAAGCTTCTCTTAGTTGATGCCAAGGACAGACCCGGCAGAAAAATTGCGGCCTCCGGAAACGGCAAATGCAATCTGTCAAATATCAAAAGCGAGGGCTGGAGCATTGTTTCAGCCTTTTTTGGGTATTTAGGAGTATTGACAAAGAACGATGAAGAGGGAAGGATTTATCCCTATTCAGAATACGCGCCCGATGTTGTAGAGGCGCTGACAAATAAGCTTGAGTCTGCGGACTGGCTGCTTTCGAGCAGACTTATATCTGTTAAATACGCCAAGGGCGTTTTTCTGGCCGCAGTAAGACGGGATGCATCCGGCGTAAAGCTAAAGGGCAAGGGGGCGAAATCAAAACAAGTTTCAAAGAACCAAAAACCCAAGACCTTTAGCATAAAAGCAAAGCGTCTTGTCTTAGCCTGCGGCGGAACCGCAGCGCCGCAGCTCGGGACATGCGGCGATGGCTTTGCCTTGGCAAAGCAGCTCGCGCACGCAGTGCGCGAGCCGGTTCCGGCGCTCTGCGGCATAATGACCGAGCAAAACATGAAAAAGCTCGGTCTCTCCGGGGTGAGGCAGAAGGCACTAGTCAGCCTCACCCGCCGCAGCGATCTGCTCGCGCAGGAAGTAGGTGAAGTTCAATTTACTGACTACGGACTATCAGGAATATGTGTATTCAATATGACAAGGTTTATAGCTTATGAAGATGTACTAAAGGGCAGATTTTCAGATTACAGCATCAAACTCGACTTCCTGCCTGAGTTTGATGAAAAGCAAGTAGAGGGCTTTTTAGAGCGCTCACAGGGGAGTCTTTGTTCAATACTTAAGCCTCAGCTTGCAAACTATATAAACACAATATCTGAGGATTATAGAAGCCTTGCAAATGTCATCAAATGCGTAAGCTTTGATATAGCAGGGCTCTGCGATTGGGATAAGGCTCAGGTGACTAGAGGCGGAGTCATACAGAGCGAATTTAACCCGAATACCATGGAGTCTAAGAAACTTAAAGGACTGTACTTTACAGGTGAAATTGTGGACTTTGACGGAGCATGCGGAGGATTTAACCTGCAGCACGCATGGGACACAGGCATGAAGTGCGGGCAGGATATAGTAGCTAAGCTATAGCCTTATCGATTGGAGGCATGACATGAAAAAGATTGTTTGCATAATCGCAGTGCTATCGTTAGTTTTATTTGCAGGCTGTGGCAGTAAGAAATCTGTGTATGAGGCGAACGGAAAGAAGCTGATGACCAAGTTCTGCAGGGTTTTCTTTGAGACGAACTACGAAAATCGTTATACCGACTTTGTTGAGGATAAGGATCAGGAGAAGTATTACAAGGCTTTTGAGGAAATGGCAACCAAAGAATGCCTTAAGGATATGATGGCCGGCAGAAATCCTCTAAAGTACGACAAGAAGTGCGCAGAAGATGGGCTAACATATCAGCCTACTGACGTAGAGCTTAGTAAGTCTGGAGATGAGACAGATGTAAGCGGAAGCTACGAATTCAAGATGATTTTGAAGGAAAAGAATAGCGGAGAAAGGATAAATGTAGTTGGGCAGATAAGCATTGAGGAGAAGGACGGCAAATTGCTGGTCAGTAAAATTTACATAAGCAGCATGTCTAAGGAATAAAGCTATGGATATTAAGACTGATACATCACCAAAGGAAATCATTGCATTTGCAATGACAGAACTGGCCGAATTTATGAAACCGGATGGATTTCAATTCTACAAAAGCAAACTGGAAATTCGTAAGCGCACTGATTTTACATTTTCTATATCAACTCAGCTTAACCGTAATAATCAGGTCGGAGAAAGGGTACAAGCTATATTGACCTGTTCTATTTTCGACAAGGAAGGAAAAGAGTGCTTTTGGTCTAAGGGAATTCCCCATTCAAACCAGAATCAAGATTTTCTTTCATGGTGGGATTTTTGTGGTAATGAATCATACGAGCATTCGATTGAGAAAATAAAAGAGCTTATATCACATCATTTTTTACCTTTTATCCGAAGAATGGAGTCTGAACGGGAGCTTGTTATACAGGAAGTTGCAGATAAGGGATTTTGTGTATTTTCGGATGAAGCTGTATATGACGCAGGATTCATAGTACCGGTTAATTTTTTGCTTAGATATGGAACGCATGAACAACTTACTACGGCATTTCAAAACTATATAGATAATCATGAGCTACCATATGTCAAAACAAACATGAAAAAAGCCCTTGATTTGCTCAAGGAAAAGAAGGAAGTGACTAACAATGGTGAAAAATATTATGCTGAAGTGGTCTTTGAGCATAATATAAACCTCAAATTCTAAAAAAATACCCACCTTACTGGATTATCTTATTTGATTCCAAGAAGGTGGGTTCTTGTTTAAGGGGCTATAGAACAAAAAGTGTGTAAAAATGACATATACATTGAAAAATCAATATCTGCGGTGATTTAATCTTTTTTGAATGAAGATTAAGGGTGGAAAAATTATGTGTAAATTTTCCTTTAAATGTTAAGAATCCAATTCTAAAATGTGACATATCTTCCCTAGAATTAGTGTTATTGGAGTAACATGGCTATCGCGTAAACCGTTTGCTTCGTATTTTTACATTAATTACATGAATTAGTGCAAGAGTGCATATTGTATAGATTTAGTTTCAAATAATGTACTTACATTTGAATACCATATTAATTGATGCGAAGAATTCAATCTGAGTCAATCTGTTTATATACATGCAATTATTTTATTATACCATATAGTCAGACAAAACAAAAGACTTGACTATTAAGAATTATAAGTTATTATAAAGATGAAAGAGACAGTTACAATTATGAATCAAATACAAGGGGGTGTTAAAATCTACTTACTACATATTTAATTTAATATATTATATTCATAAGTCGTTCCAATCATAGTAGAAGATATATCATCTCTGTATGTTATGTTGTTACTCGGTAGCTTTATTTTAATAATGCCGAATGGTCGAATCTATAATTGACTTAGAGAAGGGAAGTAATTTATGAAAGTTTTTAAAAAAAGTAGCATACTAATTATAGCAATGGTATGTTTAATTAGTTCCATGTCTGTTTTGCCATATGCTTACGCGGGCGAAAAGGTTTCAGATGAAACGGTAAGTGTATCTGAAAATACTCTGAAATCTAATAGATATTACACTAAAGTTGTAAACGGACCAGAATCAGTACAATCATTTTACACTACAAAAGCACAAGCAAGTTCAATCGCTAATACGAATGCATTGACTTCATACATGCTTGGACAATTACCCCTACTTGGTTGCTATTTGTCAGTAGGTAACTTATATGATGTTGGATATGCTCTTTATGGTTTGGATGGACCTGGAACAACATATTTTAGACACCACATAATCTATTACTACCATGTGGACAGAATAACAGGTAGAAAAACTTTAATATCAAGATATCTGGATATTACTGTATCTCTGCACAATTCTTCAAACCACGAAGTTATAAGAAGGCATTTCAAGTTTAGTATGAAGTAGTTTATATCTAATACTATGATTGGAACAATTAATAAATAGAAAACGCATAGTTTCGCAATATAAGATAAGGGTGAACAAATATGTCAAATAAGAAAAGGATTGGAACGGTACTAATATTCTTTGGGATTGGTTACATTTTAAACTTTCTAATAAGAAATGGTCTCGCAGATATAATAAACCTTTTGTTTAAAGGTGCACATATTCCTAATGTCTCATTCTCCTTAATCTATTTAATTGATGTTTTAGGTGGTATTATAATGACGGGCATAGGAATATATATGTTAAGAAAAGATAAGAAAAGTAAATGATATATCATATTATACCATAATAGTAATTTTAACACTATGGTTTTGTTTTTAGGCATTGTTTTTAATATCTTAATTGCAGAAAGCGGTTTTGGTGAGTGCATATAGCACTACCCAAAATCGCTTTATTATAGCACTTTGTTTATAATGTTCATGTCAACAGATAAAATTAGCCTAAACTCTTTTTATTAGACTCTCTCCCGTCATCTCTTCAGGGATCTCAAGTTCCATCAAATCCAGCATGCTTGGTGCCAGGTCGCAGAGCTTTCCGCCGTCCTTAAGTTTAAGCGGTTTCCTTGCAATGTGCACAAGTGGAACCGGATTTAACGAATGGGCGGTCATCACATTTCCGCTCTCATCAAGCATCTCGTCTGCATTTCCGTGGTCTGCAGTCATAAGTATCTGTCCATCTGCCTTGAGTATAGCATCTGAAATTCTGCCAACACATGTGTCAAGAGCCTCAATAGCCTTGATCGCAGCATCCATAACTCCGGTATGCCCTACCATATCTGCATTTGCAAAGTTTAGAATTATGCAGTCGTACTTAGCACTTTCTATTGCTTCAACAACCTTGTCTGTCACCTCAAAAGCACTCATCTCAGGCTGTAAATCATAGGTAGCAACCTTAGGAGATGGAACCAGGATTCTGTCCTCGCCGGGATAAGGTTTTTCTATTCCTCCGTTAAAGAAGAAAGTCACATGTGCATACTTTTCTGTTTCAGCTATGCGAAGCTGCTTAAGTCCAAGTGAAGAGATATACTCTCCAAATGTATTAGAAAGCGACTGAGGAGGAAAGGCGATTCCTACATTAGGAATAGATGCGTCGTACTGCGTCATGCAGATATATGTTATGCCCTGTCTCACGGAGCCTCTATCAAATCCATCAAAGTCAGGATCTACTATCGCTCTTGTTATCTCCCTTGCTCTATCAGGTCTGAAATTGTACATTATTACGCTGTCACCGTCGCAGATATTGCCTTGGCTTTTGCCGACTTCAGCGCTTCTTGTTTTGATGCAGCATGGCACTACAAACTCATCGGTCTCATCTCTATCATATGCAGTATTGACAGCAATTTCAGCGGAATCAAAGAACTCTGCCTTACGATTTACAATTGCGTCGTAAGCCTTTTGAACTCTATCAAAGCGATTGTCCCTATCCATGGCATAGTATCTGCCGGATACTGTAGCGATTTCACCAAGACCAAGCTTTGTCATGTATTCCTCGAGCTCGCTTATATACTTTTGTGCGCTCTTTGGTGGAACGTCTCTTCCGTCGAGGAAACAGTGCACGAAAACGCTGTCAAGTCCCTTTGATTTTGCCATCGAAAGCAGAGCCTTAAGATGCTCTATGTGGCTGTGAACTCCGCCGTCAGAGAGAAGTCCCATGAGATGAAGGCTTTTGCCATTCTCAAGTGCATTATCCATTGCTTTCACCAGCTCCGGATTTTTCAAAATTTCTCCGCTCTTTGCCTGCTGACTTATGCGAGTCAGTTCCTGAAAAACAACTCTTCCGGCACCTATATTAGTGTGTCCGACTTCCGAGTTTCCCATCTGCCCCTCCGGAAGTCCAACGGCAAGTCCGCTTGCTGCAAGCTCGGTGTGTGGGTAAGCCTTAAATATTTCATCAAAATGCGGCGTCTTAGCCTTTGCGATAGCATTTACCTCTTTATTAGGATTTATACCAAAGCCGTCTAAAATCATCAGCATTGTCGGTCTGTGTTTTATCTCCATATATATCTCCTTATTACAGTCCTCTTATTCAATTATATCAAGAAATTTGGTATAATCAACATATCTGAGCTTGGAAGATATAGATGTAGGAGAATTTTGATGAACTGGACGAAAGAACAAAGCGAAGCCATAAATATAAGAAACAAAAACGTGCTAGTCGCGGCAGCTGCAGGTTCCGGAAAGACGGCGGTTTTAGTTGAGCGAATTCGAAAACTGGTCTGCGAGGAAAACGTTCCTGTGAGCAGTCTTCTTGTCGTTACCTTTACTAAGGCTGCTGCAGCAGAAATGAAGGAGAAGATAAGAAAGTCTTTAACCAGGGAACTCAGGGCACTTCAGGATAATCAAAGGGCTCTGTCAAAAGCAGGCCAAGGGGAATTCAATTTTGATGATGAAGCAAGGGAAAAGATAAGATACATTAAAGCTCAGCTTTCAGATCTTCCACAGGCGGACATCTGCACCTTCCACGCCTTTGCTCTAACGGTTATAAGAAGATTTTTCTATTTGATAGATATAGAGCCGGGGCTTGTCATTTGTGATGAAGTCAGTGCAACCCTGATTCAGCAGGATGTGATGGATGAGCTGATTGAGGATGAGTTCGAAAGATTTAGGGATGATTTTAAGGCTCTCATGGATGCACAAAGCAGCGACCGTAATCCTAACAAGATCAGAGATTTAGTCTTTAAGCTCTATACCCACCTTATGGCCATGCCGTATCCGAATGAGTGGATGGAAGAAGTTCTTGTAACTTTGAGTCTTTCCGGTGACGAGTTTGAAAAGAGTACGCTTGCGAGGGAATATCTGGATTACATCTCTGAGTCAATAGAAAGTGCATATGGAAACTTTGATGCCGCAGTAGAAAATCTAAGAGCCGAGGAGCTTGAGCGTATGGCGGCTTTGATAGAAGAAGCGGAACTTGCCAAGCTTAAGAATGCAAGGGAAAAGTTGGTACAGCTAAAGGCTGAAGCTAAGCCTCTTGGCGTGATTATAGAAGAGCTGGCTCCTTGCATAGTCCTGGATGAAGCTCAGCTAAGAGCCAGAAAAGACGAAAAAGAAGCCTATGACCAGATTAAGGGTATGGTCAAGGACTTGCGCGATTTAGCGAAGGCGGAGATAAAGGAGTTACAGTCTGAACTTTTGGACACAAGTCTTAAGGATAAGATTGCTGATATAAATGCGACCGAAAGCTATGTGAGGACACTATTTAGGCTGGTGCAAGACTTTGATAGAAGATATAGCGAGGCAAAGACTGCCAAGAGGTATATAGATTTCAACGACATAGAGCATAAGTGTCTTGCAGTTTTAGAACACGAGGAAGCGAGAAAATTCTTCAAGGATAAATTCGCTCATATCTTCATTGATGAATATCAGGATACGAACTTCATTCAAGAGGAAATCATCGGTAAGATAAAGAGGGAAAACAATATCTTCATGGTTGGCGATGTCAAGCAGAGTATATATAGCTTCAGACTGGCTGAACCGCAGATCTTCGAGGACAAGTATCAAAGCTATAGCGAGGGCTTATCCGAGCAATCAAAGGTAGTTGACCTAAATAAGAACTATCGAAGCAAGGAGGAAATCCTAAACTATGTCAACCGAATTTTCGAACCTATTATGAGGGGCTATGACGATAGAGCTGCGCTCCACAAGGGGCTGGACTACGATGGAAAGCTTAAGTATGAGCCTGAACTTCATGTTCTTGCAATGAATCTTGCAGAGCAGGAGGACGAATCCGATAAGGCGATTCAAAAGCTAAAGAAATCAGAAGCAGAGGCTAAGTACATAGCAGAGCTCATCAAGAAAAGCATAGGAACTCCTTTTTTTGACAGCAAGCAGGGCAAGGTTAGAGAGCTGAAGAAATCAGATATAGTAATTTTGATGAGGGGTGTTAAAAGCCGTGGTGGAAGCCTTAGAGATATTTTACAGTCGGAGGGAGTAGATAGCTTTATCAACGATAGTGAGGGCTACTTCGATACGATAGAAATCAATATATTTATGAGCCTTCTATCTGTCATCGATAATATGCAGCAGGATGTAGCTTTGATAAACATCCTTCACAGCGAAATCTTCGGACTATCTGCCGAGGAGCTTGCGAGGATAAGAGCTGACCACAGAAAGGGTTCGTTCTACGAGTCGCTTAAGAGCTTTGCCGAGTGCGAAGAAAGTGAACCTGTTTATCTAAAAGATAGGACGGCTGAGATTTTAGAAACGCTGCACAGCTGGAGACTTTGCGCGCGCATAATGAATTTGCCGGAGTTCATCTGGGAGCTCATGATAGATAGCGGATACTATTTGATAATGGGGACACAGCCTGCAGGGACGCAAAAACAGGCGAATTTGAGGGCTTTGGTGGAGTATGCCGATAAATTCTCAGATGACAAGCAATCGAATCTCTACGGCTTTGTTAGATATGTCGACTCTCTAAAAAAGCGCAACGTTAAGCTTTCCGAGGTCAAAATGCTCGGTGAGGGTGACGATGTAGTTAAGATTATGACCATACATAAGAGTAAGGGACTTGAATTTCCAATGGTCATAGTTGCAGGTATGAACGGAAGACTTCAATACTCAAATCAGGAAGACCTCATGATCCACAAGGATATCGGTGTGGGACTCACGCTAAAAAGCCTCGAAGGGCACTGGAAAAAGAGCACACTTGTGCAAAAGCTTATAGGTAGAAAGATCAGGCAGAAGGAAAAGGATGAGGAGGAAAGAATTCTCTATGTTGCGCTCACAAGAGCGCGTGACATCCTATATCTGGTTGGAACCGTCGATAAGGAGAACGCCTATGAGAGCAAGAGTGTCAGCAAGCTTAAGAAGATGGCAAGCTATCTTGACATGGTCGCACCTTATGTCGATGCCAAAATTGTAGTACCCAATTTAAAGCAAGAGAAGGCCGAAAGGAAGAAAAGTCTGCTTTGGAAGGAAGCATTCGACACAAGTGTAATCTCAGAAGCCGAGAGGGATAGCATCGAAGCCAGACTGGGCTACGAATATCCGCATAAACTTGCCACCGATCTAAAATCAAAGTACTCCGTTTCCGAGATAAACGTGGGTGGCGAATTAGAAATCAGTTCAAAAGCTACATATAATATAGTAAAACATCAAAACGAGCTCAAAGGTCTAAACGTAGGTATAAACGAATCCGAAAAGCAAAAGGGAAAGGTCTCCGCAGCAAAGCTTGGAACTATCTACCATAAGATAATGGAGGTGATAGATTTTTCCGTAGCGAAAAATGAGGGATATATATATGTAGAAAAAATCGCAAATGAATGTGTAGAAAAGTATTTCTTTACTGCAGAAGAACTTGAACAGGTAAATCTGAAAAAGATATGTGGCTTCTTTGATACAGAAATAGGAACAAGGGCGGCAGAGGCATCAAAGAGAGGAGAGCTCTTTAAGGAAAAGCCCTTTACATTCAAAATGTCATATAAGGGGAGCGATATTCTCGTACAGGGTATTATTGACTGCTACTTCAGAGAGGCAGGCAGGACTGTTTTGATAGATTATAAGAGCAGCTATGTATCGGAGATAGCTTTGTCTGAAAACGAGGAGCGTATAGCGAATCAATACAGAAAGCAGATAGATATATATGCAGCTGCACTCGGCAAAGCAGGTGAATCGGACTCATGTGAAGCATACATATACCTCCTATCTAGCGGTCATTTCATCAAAATGAGTGATTAAACAACTACATATATGAGAAAAGCTAATTCTTAAGCTAATTCTTAATCTATTTCTTAAGAAAAGCAAAGAATTTACCTAAAAATGCCCATAAAATTACACGAAATGTATAGAGGCTGCATATAAAATAGAGTATATTCAATATAAAAGTATAAATATACAATATGTAAAATTATTTTCTTAAGAAAAATTAAGAAAAATTAAGAAGTAACAATGTTGGAATATCAATATTAATCACAAAACATTAAGTGATGGTCTTGTGAAAATTTCAAAAAAGGGCTTGACGTAACGATGTATATAATCTAATATACGTATTGTGGTTCGGAAATAAATATGAACCTAACCACAAGAGTTCATGATTCATCTAAGATGGATTAACTCACGGGAAATACTTCGGTCCCTTGACCGAGTGCTGATAGATGAGTCAGTACGGAAAGGAACAGTACAACACATGAGTATCATCAAGGAAATTAAATCAAGAAAGGATTCAGTGCTGATATTAGCTTTGATAGTAACCTTAGTTCTATCAACTACGATTATATCGTCGGCAATGACCGCTAGCAGCAAGACTGTTGACTACTGGCAGCTGAAGCTCGGTAACAAGACTGTAGCTGTCTTTGATAATGAGTCACAGGCCAAGGAGGTAATCGAGCAGGTTAAGGCAAAGTATGTTGCTAAAGGTGCTAATGTTGAGGCAGTTGAAATTGATCCGGCTTTGACAGTTAATCAGATTACAGTAAAGGCATCTGATGAACAGCCAAAGGTGGAAAAAGGCACTAAGAAGCTTGTTGATAAGCTACTGGGTGATGAAAAAGCTAGCAAGACCTACACAGTTCAGGATGGCGACACGCTATGGGATATAGCAGCAGCTTTCGGAACAGATGTAGATACTATATTGGCAGCTAATCCTAATGTAAGTCTGGAAAGCCTAATGCCGGGAGACGTAATTAAGTTCTCAAGCAAGAGTTCACTTCTAACTGTAACAGTTAAGGAGAAGGTTACATCTGATAAGGCAGTAGAGTTCGATACAGTATATGAAGATACTGACGCACTTTATGAAGGTGAGGAAGAAGTAAAGACTGAAGGTGTTCAGGGAACAGAAAAGGTTACAGAAGTTGTAACAAAGTCTAACGGAAAAGTGGTTTCAACTAAGGTTCTATCATCTAAGACCGTTAAGGCTCCTGAGAGTGCAGTAGTTCTGAGAGGAACTAAGACTAAGGAAACACCGGCAGCACAGAGTTCAAGTTCAAACTCAAGATCAAATTCAAGCTCAAGCAGGGCTTCAAGTTCAAGAAGCTATGCAGGTTCAAGTCAAAGTGGATATTCTGCAAACGGAAACACAATTCTTGCAGCCGCTTATTCGCAGCTTGGAGTTGGACAGGACTGCACAAGCCTTGTAAGTAATTCACTTGCAGCCGCAGGAATCTACTTCCACGGATGGCCACAGCAGTACGCTTCACTTGGCTCATGGACTTCAAATCCGGTACCTGGAGACATAGTAATCTACGATACACACGTAGCTATTTATGCAGGTGGCGGAACAGCTGTTCACGGTGGATGGAATGGAGGAACAACAGCAGTTGGTCCTGTATCATGTAGTGCAAACTTAATTGGTTATATTCACATCGGCTAGGAATTGCAAGTTATTAAAGGATGCTTAATGGGCGTCCTTTTTTCGTGCATAAAAGATAAAATGTGCTTTAATTTCTCACGCAGTTAAGAGAAGAGTAATGTTATGGCTATAGGATAAAAATCGGGCTAATAAATTTTCCTTGTGTATGTCAACTGATTGATGACAAACCTGCATATGTATGATATAATACCTGTGCTTAGAAAATTCAATATCGGATCTGCGACCGATGGCTTGCGTGATTTGCGCAGGCATCAAAAGGTAGGGAAGTGAGTCAAACTCCGCTGTCACGCAACTGTAGGGCAATGCCCAGCCAGATAACTACCCACAGAAAAGCTGTTTGTTACGAGTGATGACGATTAAGCACGCTAATTTGTTTAACTAAACTCATCTCTTTTGATGAGTTTTTTTATTAGTATTTCTAAAGAATATGGGAGGAAAAATGAGTAAGTTATTGAGAAAAATCTCTGTAGGAGTTTTGAGTCTAATAGTAGCAGCCGGAGTGGTAATTCCTACTATGAATGTAGATGCAGGAGAGGCGAATACAGAAAGTGTATCTGAGAATGTTACTGTATATGGTCAAGCACCTGTTAAAGGTAAATATTTTGACTATACGGCAAGGCTCTCCGTAACAGTAGACAAGAATAATAAGATTGTTTCGGTTGCAGATGATAAGACAGATTATGATGGTGACC
>ERZ773079.935-NODE-935-length-18256-cov-12.370529_pt1 | contig 18256 bp, 15 predicted proteins | sample MGYA00511355_ERZ773079 | MGnify/ENA primary metagenome ERZ773079 (study PRJEB29015, sample SAMEA2737979) | human oral metagenome | biome: human oral; feature: human-associated habitat; material: dental | place: China | collected 2117 ... | reverse complement strand
GACAGCAGGGAACCATCGAAATGGACCTCACCACCCAAGCCCACACCAAAGTGGTCGAGGTATCCGCAGTCAACATCCCCAACGACAGGCACCACACCCCCACCACCCCGACACTACCGGTTTCGACCAGCACCCCCACCAAAGAAGCCCCCTGCCCCACCAACCACAACAAACACGGCTGCTGACAAAGCTTTATCTCCCGCCGCCCGAGCCACGCAGCAGAACTCCCGCCGACAAGTCCGCCGCGCTCGTCAGAGCAGAGGCAGGCGCATTCTGACCGTGGTTCCCCGGCCTTGGATGGAGCTCAGTTCGCAGGAGCCGCCGAGCCTGCGCAGCACCGCCGCCACCATCGGCAACCCCAGACCGTTGCCGGGAATGTGCCGGACCTCCTTGGAACGAGCCAGCTCACCCCAGACCTGGTCCACCTCGGAGGCCGGGATGCCACGCCCCGTGTCGGAGACGTCCACCACCACGTACCCGCGCTCCTCCATGCCGCGCACCTCCAGCGTCGCCCCCGGCGAGGAGTATTTCACGGCGTTGCTCACCACGTTGTAGATGGCCAGGAACACCAGGTCACGGTCGCCGCGCACCGGGGGCAGGGGGCGCGGGGCCCGGGGGAAGGCCACCACCATCTCGCGGTCACCGGGCACCACCGTCTCGATCACCTCAGAGACCACCTCCGACACGTCCACCGGCTCGTCGGCCACCGGGTAGGAGTCGATCTCGCTGATCTTGCGGAGCTCCGCCACCAGCGACGCCAACCGGTCCACCTGCACCCGCATCGACTCCGCGAGCACCGGATCCCGCACCTCACCGAGCCCCACGCGCAGCGCCATGAGGGGGTTCTTCAGTTCATGGTCGAGACGCCCCACGAAGGTGCGGTGGGCCTCCCGCGCCTCCGCCTTGACACCCTCCACCGCCTCCTTGACGGCCCGGGCGTTCCTGCCGCGACGCCACCCGGCAAGCATCACCACCGCCGGCACGAGCAGCCCAGCCAGCAGGGGCAGCGCCCACAGCTCGACGCCCACCTTGAACATCTGGGTTTCCCCGGCGATCCGCATCCCGGCGGCGGCGAGCACCCCGACCACGGCGACCGCCCAGACCCACACCGGTTTTCTCACGCGGCTCTTACCTCGGGATGGAAGCGGTACCCGACACCCTGGACGGTGTCTATGACCTCGAGTCCCCGCGCCCCCAGCACCTTGCGGAGCTCGGCGACGCGATGATCGACGGCACGGGTTGTGATCGCGAACTCCACCCCCAGACCTGTTCCAGAAGGTGGTCGCGGCTGAAGGTCTCACCGTGGTGGACCATGAGGTACTCCAGCAGAGCGAGGGCCTTCGGGGTCAACTGCACCGCTTGGCCCCGCGCGGTGACCGTCTTGGCCAGCCGGTCGAGTTCCAGGCCGCCTCCCCGGATGCGCGAGGCGTGGGTGAGGGTCCGGCCCAGCTGGCCCCGCCGCAGGACCGCCCGGATCCGGGCCACCAGCTCGGCGGGGTCGAAGGGCTTGTTGAGGTAGTCGTCGGTCCCTTTCTCAAGGGCGTCGGCGCGGGTTCCGGACTGCCCGACGCCGGTCAGCAGGATCACGGGGGTCCAGTCCCCTCCCCTGCGCAGCCTGGCCAACACCTCCCGCCCATCGGCACGCGGCATCAACACATCCAGGACGATCAGGTCGGGGTGCTGTTTGCCGACCACATCGAGGGCCGCCACGCCGTCAGCGGCGGTGAACGCGACGAACCCCGCCCGTTCCAGGGTGCGGGCGAGGTGGTCGCGGATCATGGGGTCGTCATCGACGACCAGGACCGAGCTCACGAGATGGTGTTGCCGCTGCCCGTGTCCTTCTTCTTCTCGACGCCCTGGGAGGAAACGGTGTTGCCGCTGCCACTGACCGTGACCTCGTCGAGGTCGTCGGCCACGGTGACGCTGTTGCAGCTGGAGGTGATCTCCACGTCGTCGAGTTCCTGGCCGGTCACGGAGTTGTTTCCGCCGGAGAGGATCACCTTGTCGGCAGACTCGAAGGTGACCTGGTTGCCGCTGCCGGTGATATTGATGGTGTCGCAGTGCCCGCTGAGGGTCACCACACCGTTGCTGGAGGAGACGTTCGGGTTCCCGACGCAGGGTTTGTCATCGCTGTCGCCCTTGTCCTTGGAGCCGCTCTTGTTGCCGGAGCCGTCTGAGCTCGCGGTGGCGTTCGCGTCGCCCCCGTTGCTGGCGGTGGCCACGTTCCCGGGGGACGGGGTGTTTTGTTGGCATCTTGGGTGGTCGAAACCGCCTGAGTGTTCCCGGCGGGTTTGTTCTCGGCGCCTGCGGAGCAAGCACTCAGCCCCAGGGCCGTCACGGCGGCCGCGGCGAGGGCGATACGGATCAGATTGGTCTTCATGGTCTCTCCAGAGGGGGTTTGGTTTAGGGAGCAAGCACATTGTGCCGGGTCGAGGATGATTCTTGAACATCCCCCCTTCCGAAACCCCGGAAGCGTTCGGTCGGGGGATGCTGTGGTGGTGCCGCCGGAACGGCTTGTGGATCAGGAATTGACGGCGTTGCCAATGCCGGTGTCCTTGACCTTCCCGACGGTTCCGGAGACCGTGACGGCATTGCCGGTGCCTGAAATGGTCACCTCGCCGACATCGCCGCTGGAGACGACGCCCGCTCCGTCTCCGGTGATCTTGAGGGACTTGATGTCACCGCCCTTGACGGCGATGCCGGTTCCTTCGATGACCATCTTGTCCACCTGGTCGTACTCGACGACCGCCCCCGTGCTCTTGATGACGATGGACTCGCAGTGCCCGGAGAAGCGGACCACGGCACCGGTCTCCTCCACCACCGAATCCTTTTCGCAGTCGGCGGAGCGAACGCTCCCGGCGCTGGCGGCGACCCCGCTGGAACCGGCAGTGACGCCAGGGGCCTTCACACCGCCCGGACCGACAGTGACACCGGGGGCCGTCACACCGCCGGAACCGTTCTTGGTCTCCGAGGAGGAGCTGTCCTCGCTCTTCGTCTGCTGGGGGGTCGGGGAGTTCGTCTGTGCCGGGGCCTGCTGGGAGCTGCCGGCGTTGCCAGGGGCATCCTGCGGTTTGGCCTCCACGCCCGCGGCGCAGGCGGCGAACCCGAAGCTGGCAATGGCCAGGGCAGCGATGGCGGTGCGGGTGAGGATGGTCTTCATGGTTGCTCCTTGGTGGGGGTTCGTTTCCCGTTCGATGATCAAAGCTTGTCGGTTCCGGAAGCCGCGTGGCGCATTCGTCGCAGGATTGCGACAAACACCACCGGGCTTCTCCCAGCGAGACGGCACCAGGCGTCCTTCGATCTCACGTAGGCTCCCCTACATGCATGGCGAGTACAAGGTGCCGGACGGAAAACTGGTGGCGGTCGATCTCGATGTGGTCGACGGGAAACTATCCCAGGTGGTGGTCTCCGGGGATTTCTTCCTGGAACCTGACGAATCCCTCGACGACATCGTCCGGGCGCTGACCGGCCTGCCCCACACCTCCTCGGTCGCCGACCTGGCCGCAGCCATCAACTCCTGCCTGCCGAAGGACGCGCGACTGCTCGGTTTCTCCCCAGAAGCCGTTGGCATCGCGGTGCGGCGCGCACTGGGGCACGCCACGAACTGGGACGACCACACCTTCGACGTCATCGGCCCGGTCACCCTCGATCCGCGCCTGCACGTCGCCCTCGACGAGGTGCTGGCGGCGCGCATGGCCCGCGGCGAGATCGGGCCGTCGCTTCGGATCTGGGACTGGGACCAGCCCCTGGTGGTGATCGGTTCCTTCCAGAGCTACCGCAACGAGATCGACGAGGAGGGCCGCGAACGCCACGGCATCAACGTGGTGCGGCGCATCACGGGCGGTGGCGCGATGTTCATGGAGCCGGGCAACTGCGTCACCTATTCGCTGCTGGTCCCGGGATCCCTGGTGGAGGGCCTGAGCTTCGAGCGCAGCTACGAGTTCCTCGACCAGTGGGTGATGGGAGCCCTTGCAGAACTGGGGGTGAGGGCCCGCTACGTGCCGTTGAACGACATCGCCTCCGACAAGGGCAAGATCGCGGGCGCGGCGCAACGCCGGCTGACCAGCGGCGTGGTGCTGCACCACGTGACGATGGCCTACGACATCGATGCCGACAAGATGCTCCAGGTGCTGCGGATCGGGCGGGAGAAGCTGTCGGACAAGGGAACGAAATCGGCGAACAAGCGCGTCGACCCGCTGCGTTCGCAAACCCAGCTGCCCCGCGACCAGATCATTGACTCCTTCCTGAAACACTTCGAGTCGCGCTACTCCACCCGTCGCCGCAACTACACCGACGACGAACTCGCGGCTGCCGCGGAACTGGTGGAGAAGAAGTTCGCCACCCCGGAGTGGACCCGGCGCATTCCCTGAACCGGAGGTCGCCCCGACGGACTAGGGGACACGCCGTCGCGCTCCGCGACACCCCTTGTTACCGGCGGGTCTGGTCTCAGCGCAACCAGAACGTAAAGTGTTGTGAACGATGTCCAATCGTGCCGTCAGTTCAGGAGACCGGAGCGGACATGGTCAAAACACGAAACGGGAAGACGAACAACCAGGAATCGGCCCCGGCCCCGTTGCCCAAACGGGAGGTACCCGGGGGCGCTGCGAAGTCTGCCACGTCACGGGAGGTGGTGCATGACAAGGACGCGCTGTACCCCGCCCCGAGGGAAGGGGTGCCGTTCAAGAGCGCCTGGCCGGAATCCAGGGAGAACGCCTTCCCGCCCGTGCCATCCCCCTTCGCCCCGCCACCGACGCTGTGGTCGGGGCTGGTGGGGAACGCGCCTCCCCAGAGATCCCTCTCCACCATCCCGAAACGCCCCGACACCGGCGCCAAGAGTTCATCCCCCGAGGAAGCCGATTCCCCCGACGGACCGATCACGACCGGGCACCGGGCGATTCTGTCCCCCACGGATGCACCGGCCGCGATCCCGGCACACCACCCGGCGCACCAGGCCGACGACGACGAGGACGAACCACGACGTGGAACGCTGACGGATGCCACCCCGGCCTACGTCTCGTCATCCACACCCCACTCCCCCTCGCAGCCGACGCCGCCCCCCGGGAAAAACGGGAAGAACGGGGGAACCGGCCCGGACGAGGCCGCCAAACCGGCCGGTACCCCGGATGCGGATGCCGGGGGAATGCAACCGGATCAGACCCCATCGCCCGGGGAACCGCCGGAGCGAGCCGCTGAACCGGCTGCCTCGGGTGAGTCACCGGAAACATCCGGGGACGACGACCTCGTGGTCAACGCCACCACCTATTCGCAGATCCGCAGCATTTCGCGGGGACACTGGGGACTCACCTTCCTGTCCAGCCTGGGGATTCTCCTGTCGACCGGGGCGCTGACCATCATCGCGTCCTCCATTCAGCAGTTCACCGATTTCGGCGGTCTGCCGAACTCCGCAGCCCTGCTGGGCCAGATCACCCGAACCTGGTCGCAGCTCGCCACCGACGGGTTCGCCCAGCTGCTCGCGATCATGCTCCCAGTGTTCCTCGCGCTGCTGACCACCCTGTACATCGCGTTCTCCATCCAGGGCAACCACAGCCCGGACCGGGACGACCGCGTGACCAACGAGCAGGTCGCCCTCCAGCAGGCGCGGGAGGGAATCATCCTGCTGCTCTCGGGCCTGACGGGGATGGCGATCACCCTGACGATCCCCTGGCTCACGGAACGCGCACCGCTGCTGCTCCTCCTGCCCGCCGGCGGGGTGATCACCTGCGGTTTCGTGATCGCGATCCGCACCCGTTCGCTGGAGAACGAACGGATGCGCCTGGCGCGTTCCAAACAGCAGGAGGAGGTCCTTTCCAGAACGAACGCCGAGGCCACCGAGACCCGGCTCAGGAAGCAGGGAAGGGATCGCGAACGCCAGGAGAACAACCGGGACCGCAGGGAGAAGAAACGCGACCGGAACCGGGCCTCCAGGCAGGCCCTGCTGCGTCACACACGAAAACGGCTGCTGGCAAGGCACTTCATCGTCACGACCCTACTCGCCATCTTGAGTCCGGCACCCCTGACCTGGCATCTCGCGCACAACGTGACAACGGTCTGGGAGGTTCTGCTGTTCCACATCGCAACCGTCGTGTGGCTCAGGTTCTTCTGGGGCTACACCTTCACCCTGATGCGGAAGGACGTGCTGGCCGAGGCCATGAAACCCGGGAACAACCGCTTGGCCCGTCTCGGGGCGTGGCTGGTGCGCACGGCGTTCGAGTTGCTGACCACCCTGATCGCCCTGGGGGTGATCGTCCTGATCCTCGTGCGGCTCCCAGGACTCGCCGAGTTGCCGCTCATCGTCGTGTGCACGATCTGCTGGCACCTGGTTCTCGTGGTGATCCGCTGGCTGTACCAGCAGTGCAGCAGGACGGGCCGCGGCATCCGGCAACTGGATCGTCGCCTGAAGCTGGTGCGGCTGCGCCGGGAGGTCGCGGAGCTCCGCGCGGGAATCTCGTAGGGCCCCGGACGAAACGGGCTATGGTGATTTCGGGGTTCGCGTCCCAGTCCTCCGCGGCCCGGCACCAGACCTGACAGGACGGAGTCATTCATGGACGCCAAGTCTCTGGACCGCAATTCCCCCGTCCCGCTCTACGTGCAGATAGAGGATTTCATCCGACACGAGATCGCCACCGGGTCCTGGAAACCCGGGGAGCGGATCCCCTCGGAGGCCGCCCTCAACGCCGCCCTCGGGGTTTCCCGGATGACCGTGCGGGGGGTGCTGAACGGACTGGTCAGTGACGGTCTCCTCCAGCGCGTCCCCGGGAAGGGCACCTTCGTCACCCACCAGAAGATCGCGACGCTCCCCCCGGCCTACAAAGGTGTCCGGGAACAGTTGGAGCAGATGGGCTTCGCCACCACCACGGAACTCGTCAGCATCCGCAGAACCATTCCGGGCAAGGCCATCCGCGACGGGTTGGGGATCGCCCCCTCCACCCCTGTCCACGAGGTCGTGCGCCGGCGTTCCGTCGACTCCCACCCGGTGAGCCTCCACCGCTCCTTCGTACCCGTCCACCTCGCGCCGGAACTGGAACACGACGACGTCCTGGGCGAGCAGCTGTGCGTGATATTGGAGAACAAATACGGGCTGCACTCCTCATACACCGGGGAGCAACTCGAGGCCGTGGCCGCCACGAAGGAGGAAGCGGATCTCCTGGGCCTGCGTCCGGGGGCTCCGCTGCTGCTGTTGCAGGACACGATCTCGGAGGCCTCCGGGAGGGTTTTCGAGTTTTCGAAGATCCTGTTCCGCGGCGACAGGATCAAACTCCACTTCGACTACAGGTCGTGACACACCGGGCCGGGGAGGCCCGGCCCGGTGTGTGTCCCCGAGGGCTCAGAAGACGCCCGTGTCCAGGCTCTCGTAGAGATCCACGAAACGTTTGAACGCCTGGTCATAGGCGGCCCCGGCCGCCGGGTCGGGATCGAACCTGCCGACGACCGCGACGGCCCGCGCCGCCGCCTCCTCGCAGGACGAGTACAGCCCCGCCCCCACCCCGGCGTACATCGCGGCCCCGAGGCAACCGGCCTCCGAGGTGCGCAGGATCTCGATCGGCCGTTGAAGGACGTCAGCGAGCATCTGGGACCACAGGGCAGACTTCGCCGCGCCACCCACGAGCCTGATCGTCCCGGCCTCGATCCCGGCGGCGGCCTGGGCGTCGAGGATGTCGCGCATCTCGAAGCAGATTCCCTCCAGGACGGCACGGGCGACGTCGCCCTTGGTGGTGGCGAGCGTCATGCCGTTGATGTTGGCCCGCGCCTGTGGGTTCTGACGCGCCCCGGAGGCACCCGCCAGGTACGGCAGGAACGTGACCCCGTTGGCCCCCACGGACGACCTCCGGGCCTGGGAGGTGATGATGTCGTAGGGATCGACCCCGGCCACCTCACCGGCCGCGCACTCCTCGTGGCAGAACGTGTCCCGGTACCAGCGCAAGGAAGACGCGGAGGTGTTCGAGAACGCCTCGATGGTCCAGTTCCCCATGCCGTGGTTGGGTTTGACCACCAGTTTCCGCGCCGGGTCACGCAGCGGCTCGTCCATGACCACGTAGCATGAACCGAAGGTCCCCATCACCATCACGCAGTCGCCTCCCCTGACGGCGCCTCCTCCGAAGGTGGAGCAGTTCTGGTCGTGGGCGCCCAAGCACAGCAGGGTGCCTTCCGCCAGGCCAGCGCGGCGCGCGATGTCCTTGCCGATCCTCCCCACGACCTTGCCCGGGGATGTGACGGGGTGGGCTCGTTTCTCGACGGGCATGCCGATCAGGTCGTGGATCCCCCGCGACCACTGCATCGAGTCGACGTCGAGCATGCCCTCCCGCGACGCCGACGACAGGTCGGTCCAGTATCCGTCGGCGCCCCACTCCTCCAGGAGGAACTCCTGCTCGGAGAGGAACCATTCGGTGCGCGCCCAGTTCTCGGGTTCGTTGTCGCGCAGCCACGCCCACTTCGGGGCGGCGCTGTTCGTCCCGAGCGGGTCCCCGGTCTCGAGGTAGAAACGTTCGGCACCGTAGGCCTCCCGCAGCTTCGGAATGTATGGCGCGCCCCGCAGATCCTGCCAGGACAGGAAGTCGCGGATGAGGTTGCCCTCGGCGTCGACCAGCGCCAGCAGCGGCGCCTGCGACGAGAACGCGACCGCCCGGATCTCCTCCGGGGAGACACCGGATGCGGCGACGGCCTCCCAGCAGGAGTCCGTCAGCGGGGGAATGATGTCCTCGTAGCGCTGTTCTACGAGCCCGGGCCCGGGGTAGACGCACGGATACTCCCGGTAGTCCTGGCCGAGGACGTTGCCGTCGAGGTCGAAGACGATGGATTTGCAGCCCGTGGTACCGGCATCGATGCCGACGAGGAAGTCAGACATGATCCCACCTCTCAGTTGGTGCCCAGGTGGGCGGCGTACTGCTGGACGAGGCTCGCGGCCGACCGGGTGCCGATCAGCGAGACACCGAGCTGCTCGATCATCCACAGGGTCGCGGGCATGGTGAAGGTCCTGGGAACCCCGGAGACCTTCAGTTTCGTGTTGTCGTTGGTGATGTTGTCTCGCATCACCTGCACCTGGGCCTCCGTGGGGAATCCCTGCGATCCCGTCGCGGTCTTGACGTAGTCGACGCCCGCGTCGCTGCAGATCCTGGTGAGCCTCGCGATCTCCTCGTCGGTGAGGAAGCAGACCTCGAAGATGACCTTCGACAGGGCGGTTCCCCTCGTCCGTTCCACGAGCCCCTCCACCTCGCGTCGCGTGAACTCGTCGTCGCCCTCACGCAACCGCCCGATGTTGACCACCATGTCTACCGCCGTGGCCCCGAGACGGAGGCCCTCCTCGATCTCGGCGAACTTCATATCGGTTGAGGTGCACCCGTAGGGGAAGGAGATCGCGGTGCCGACCCTGACGTCCGAGCCCCGGAGTTCCTCCGCCACCACGGGTGTCCAGAAGGAGTTCGTGTAGCAGGCGGCCACCCCGGCCGACCTGGCGGCCCGTGCATGGGCCCGGATGTCCTCCTCCTTGGAGCTCTGCAGATGCAGCGCCATGTCGAAGTGTTTGGCGTACTCCGCCACTGTCAGATTCATGTTCATCTCCTGGCTTCCTTGCCGCTTTGCTGATTGTGGCCGCCGCATCGCGGCCCTCTCGTGGGTTCCAGACGATTCATCGTCGGTTCTCGTGTGCCGGGTGTTCCGGTCGCGCATTTCAGGACTGCCCCCTGGCCGCCTTCATGAAACGCCGCTGGTAGCTGATCACCTGGTTCGAGGACGCGAACCGGGCGAGGTACCGCGGCTCGGCCGTTACGACGATCCGGCGGGTCATGTCGGCGAATTCGGGTTCCATCAGCAGCCGGTCGATATCCGGATAGTTGAACGCCCCCTCCATGGAGCAGATGATCAGCCTCGTGTCGTCGAGGTTGGCGTTGCGGAGGGCGCGCAGGGAGTGCCTGACGGCATCAAGCCCGTCCCCGGCTCCGGAGGACACGTCCACTCCCCGGGCGTGCAGGACCTCCCGGGCGATGGCCTCCACCTCCTCGAGCCCCAGGTTCTTCTCCCCGGAGGAGAGGTAGTCGGAGGCGATCAGGTAGCTGCGCAGTTTCTCCAGCTGGTCCTGTTGCCGGGTGAGTTCGTGTGCCCGCAGGAACCCGCAGATCCGTTCCGTCTGTATCTTCCGGTGCCGGATGAACGCGTTGATGAAATACGGCCTGGCCTGCAGGGCGAGCTGGGTCTGATAGGGCTCGAACATGAGGGTGAAGTTGACCCGGTATCCCTCCTCGGCCAGGCGGAGGGCCAGGTTGTGGCCGCGGAGGCAGTCCTTCGTGGCACCCCGGGAGAAGCGCACGTCGAGACCGCCGTCGCCCTGCAGGAGCTGCCCGACGTTGCCGGGGTTCACCGGCCCGGTGTGCGGCACCTTGATCACCACCCGCCACTGGGAGAGGATCTCCCGGAACCGGGCCGCCTCCTCCAGGATCTTGGAGAAGTCCTCCTCGAAGGGGTTGTTCAGTTCCACCGAGATGTCGCACCCGGGGCCGAGGATCCTTCCCAGCTCCATCATGACCTCGTCGCGGTCGCGGAAACGCCCGCCGATGTTCGCCTCCGGGTTGTTCAGGAACAGGTCGTAGATGATGCCCGGATTGCACGTGAGGTTCGAGACGAACGGGGCCAGCGGTTCCACCTCGTAGGGGTTGGCGGAATCCGCGGAGTAGAGGACGTTTGTCGGTCGCTGCCTGCCGTTCTCCCCGCACCCGATGTCGCGCACGAGATCGACCACCACCGCCCCCTCACGCAGGCCGAGTTCCCTGCGGAAACCGGCCGGCGTCCCGCTCGGAGGGGTCCGGAAATGGGTCACGACCTCCTCCAGCCCGGCCCCCACGTCGATCCCGCGGGCGCGTTCCGAGAGGAACTCGAAGGTTTCCCTCTCCACGGGGGTGTCGAGGACACGGGCCACCAGTTCCTCCCTACCCGGGGGAACGGGAAGGTGTAGATCACGCAGCGTCAACCGGATCCGCGCGCACCTGTGGGTCGTGGTCATTTGAAGCATCAGCAACCTCCAGCCGGCTCCGCCTCCTCGCGGAGCCGCTGCCACTGTACAGCGCTAGTCCGGTATAGACAATAAGGGGGCACCGCAAATGCAACAACAGGATTCCGCGGCCCCACCGCCCGGGATCAGCCCCGGCGGCGCGAGATCACGTCCTCGAGGACCGCCACGTCGACGGCAGGGCAGCCGACCATCAGGTCGCAGGGATCGGCCAGCACGACGGCGGGGGCATTGGGCTCCCCAAGGTCGGACAGGACCAAGCTCGCCCCGGTGAAGTCTTCACCGTGGGTGTAGGCGGACTCGGTCACCACCACGGGAAGGGAGGCACCCCTGGCCGCGGCCAGGCCCTGGGACGAGTCCTCCACCACCACGCAGTCACCGGGACTCGCACCCAGTTGCTGAACCGCGTGCTTGTAGATGGCCGGGTCGGGTTTCTTCCGCGCCACCACGTCGCCCGCGAACACCTCGATCCCGGAGGCGAGCCCGGCGCCGAGAACCGTTTCCATGACCGCCCTGACCGATTCGGACGCCGACGTCGAGGCGACCGCGACCGTCCATCCCGAGGCCGTCGCCTCGATGACAAGCCTGCAGATTCCCGGGCGGGCCGGTACCAGACCGTCGGCCACGATCCCGCGGAACAGCTCGCTCTTGAGCGCGTGGACCTCGGCCACCAGCCTCGCGCGCTCCCCCGGGGTGTCCTCGAGACCGCGGGCGGCCATCACATCGGGGGACAGCACCGAGGAGAGGCGTTCCTTGCCGCCCCCGATGCCGAGCAGTCTCGCGTAGGTGGGGTCGTCCCACTCCAAGGGCAGGCCCATCTCCCGGAAGGCCCGGTTGAACGCCACCCTGTGTCCGTCGCGCTCGGTGTCGGCGAGGACGCCATCGCAGTCGAGAAGCAGGAAGGGCATGGTCTCACCGCTCCCCGCCGGCCCGCCCGGCGCTGCCGAACAGCTCCAGGAAGGAGGCCACCGTGTCCGCGACCCGCCGTTCGACCTCTCCCAGGATCGGCAGGGGTTCTCGCCGCCCCGCCTCACGCGCCGAGCCGAGCGATTCCTCCATCGCGTCGAGGTAGGCGTGTTTCACCGCGGTGGAGACGTTGATCTTCGACACACCCGCCGAGATGAAGGAACGGAACTCCTCGGGTTTCAGCCCGGTGCCACCGTGGAGGACGATCGGCAGATCGGTCAGCCTCCGCAGGTGGCTCACGCGTTGCGGCAACAGCACCGGGGGCAGCTTGTACTGGCCGTGAGCGGTTCCCAGGTGCGGCGCCAGCAGATCGACCCCGGTTTCCCGGGCCACCCGGACGAGCTCTTCATCCGCGTAGGAATGAGCCAGCGCGTCGGAGCCCACCCCGTCCTCGACACCGACGATGTTCTCGATCTCCGATTCGACGTCGACCCCGTTCGGATGCGCCCACGAGACGACCCGGGCGGTCTGTTCCGCGGCCTCGGCCAACTCCAGGTGGGAGGCGTCGAACAGGACCGAGGACCAGCCCGCGTCGATTACGGCCCGGGTGAGTTCCAGGTCGGGGCAGTGATCCAGGTGCAGGGACAGCGGAACGTCCGACCCTGCGGCCAGTTCCTCGAACATCCGGGCCAGGAAACGCGGGCCGAGCGCCTTGGCGGTGCGCGCGGATACCTGCACGATGGCGGGCGAGCGTTTCTCCCCGGCTGCGTGGACGACCGCTCGCAGCGTCAGCCCGTCGAATATGTTGAACGCCCCGACGGCGTATCCCCCGTCCTGCGCCGCGTGGACGATGCTTTTCGTCGAAGTCCTCATGACGACCTTCCGTGGTATGCGATTTCTACCGAGATGAGGCAACTGTACCCGTCTAGACCGGAATGTTGCGGGTCATCGGGAAATCCGTGACCCGATGTCCTGTCAAGACCGGTTGAACCAACCCGCCCGCCGGGCCCATCGGGGCGAAACTGCTGTGCCAAGCCACCCGCTGAGCCGACCCTGTTGACGCGGCCTCCAGGCCCTGTTGCGAACGGTGCCGTCCGAGCTAGGACTCACCAGGCGGGACGCTGGATCGCCCGGTCCGGTGCGCCGCGACCGGGCATGACTTTCGCGACAGGGCCTAAGCTCGGGGTGTGTACGTGGCAAAACACTTCGAGATTCCCGACGACTACCTGACCGGGCTGCTCGGCCGGGTGCGAGCCGGGAATCTCGTGACGATCCACGAATCGGGACCGCAGGCGACCTTCGTCCCGTTCCACCTGGAGACGCGCGGAACCGGCCAGGTGCTCGTGACGCACCTGATGCGCATCAACCCGCAGGCCGTCGAGCCCGTCACGGGTCCGGCACTGGTGATCATCGACATCGACGACGCCTACGTCTCCCCGGCCTGGTACGCCACCAACAAGGACCTCCCGAACGTCCCCACCTGGGACTACATCACCATTCACGTCACCGGGGAGGTCCGTTTCACCGCCGACCCCGGAGCCGCCCTCGAAGCTGCCCGTGAACTCACCTCCCGGATGGAACCGCCCGAGGTCCTGGAGGCCGTCGGCGAGGAGAAGCTGCGCAAAATGGCGCGGGCGATCGTCAGGGCCGAGATTGCGGTGGAGAAGATCCAGGGCAAGGCGAAGGCCAGCCAGAACCGCCACCCCGATGACGTCAAAAGCCTGCTGGCCCACCTGGAACGCGAGGGTGAGACGGAGCTCGTGAGGTACCTGAGGGAGGTCGCGCTCCCCCGCGCCACCGAGCGCTTCGGAATGATCCACGACCTGCGGACGGGCCGGCGCCTGCCCACCAGTCCCGCCGGACAGAAGGCGCCACGAGCGGACGAAACCCCTTCCCCCGACATTGGCTGAGCCACCCAAAAACCCCCTACGCCAGCTGATTGAGCCAGCCCGCGAGCACCTCACTCCCTGAAGCTGATTGAGTCAGCGCGCGAGCGAAGCGAACGGCTGAGTCGAAACCACCCCCCACCCGGCAACCCAGAACCCGACCCCGGTCCCCAACCACACGCAAGAGGTTTCGACACGGGCCGCTCCTTCGTCGCAGCCCGGCTCAACCAACTTCAGGCAAGGCAAAGCTGGTTGAGCCAGCACGTGAGCGAAGCGAACGGCTGAGTCGAAACCACCCGGCAGCAGAAAAGCCGACTTGACCGCAAGTCTCCGAAAACACACGCCCTGATTTTCGCCTCGAGCTACTCCAGTTGTCGCACCTTTGGCTCACTGTGTTTCGAAAGCTCAACGGGATCGAGACATCCAAGCAGCCGCTCCCATTGCCTGGATCCCGTTCCGTCGGGCCCGGGTGAAGACGCCGGGGCGGCACGCAGTACCGCGTGATCCGTCGCTTCCCAGGCGTCTTGGAAGCAGCGATGTGTCTTCTTCGGTCTCCCCCAGGACGGGGTTTCTAGCTCTTGGAAAACCAGGGAAGCCTGACCAGGTCCCGGATGGCCTCGCTGAGTTCGACCGGATCCATCTTGGAGCGTTCACCGATGATCTCGGCCTTCAGCAGACGCACCGGATCGGCGGGCGGGCTGCCGCCAAGGGACCAGTAGGCAGTGCTGATCCGTAGATCCAGGTAGCCTCCCTTCAGGCCCCGGCGGAGCCCATCCACACCTGCCCTGTCGTCGCCGTGGAGTTTCCAGCCGCGTGCCCCGAGCCCGAGCAGGGCCTCGCCCAAGACATGACTGCCGGGGAACTCCGGAACCTCCGCGTAGCTGCTCCGGCCAACCTGCTCCACCAGCGGCGTCATGTGGTAATCGATGCAATGGGAAGTCCACTCGTTCGACATCTCCAAGGGATGCGCCAGCCCAATGACGGCCCCCACCGGTAGGGCAACCGGTTCCTCATGGACGTCGAGCAGACCCAGATCATCGCCGACCCGGAACAACACCGTTCGTTCGTCGGCATCGTGGGCAGTCCAGATCAGGTTCTGCGCCGCCAGCCGCATCACGGGGTGTTCCAGGAAGACGGTACGGAACTCGTCCTGGGTCCAACGCCGGCAGGTGCTCATCGCGATTTCCAATCTGTCCGTCTGGGAGCGGATCACGGCGGTGAGTTGTTTCTTGAACTCCCGGAACTCCGCAACGGCCTTCCCAGCCGCCACGGGGTCGTCCTTCCTGCCCGGTCTGGGCAGGGTCCTCATGGTTTTCCCGTCTACCGTCGACACCAGTGGCGTCAGTTCGAGGTTCAGCCTCACCTCGAACTGACGCGGACCGAAGTCGAGCCTCAGACGGCCGTTTTCGTCGAGACCCAAGTCCGGTATGGCCTGTTCGGCCAGCTGCTCCATGCTGATTCCCCGTTCCTCGGCCAGCCGCTCCAGAACGATCCTTGCCTGCTCTCCAAGCCCACGGTTCCGGGGATGCCCGGCGATTTCCATCAGTTCCAGGAGCGCAACCTTGCTGCGTATCCGGGCCAAGACCTCCATTCCCGCGAGTACACGATCCCAACGGGAACGTTGCCAGAAATTCTTGACAGGACGGTCACCAGACGGGCGTTAACCTCTCCGCCCATGCTCTGCCGGGCCAGGACCCACTCGTCTCCCTTGACCTCGCAGGACCGCCACTGCTGCAGCAGATCCGCCAGAAAAGCGGCGAGACTGGCCCGGGTGAAACACCTGGCCGTGTTCTCGTGCTCGTCAACCATCAGGTTTCTCACCACGTCCCCGACCTGGTGGACGGGAACGACCCGTCCGGTACCTGCCAGCACCAGGCGTGGCGCCCGGATCGGGTTGAACCATTTCGGAACATCCGGCAGATCACCATGCGCGCGGAAGGGCAGTTCGGTTCCGGCCTCGTCAACGCCCGGTTCCGGGGCCAGCAGCCAATCGATGAGGTGGGAGTCGGCACCGGCGTCGCGGAGCGCCTTCACCCAGTCGGGGTGGCGCCAGGCGAGGATCTGGAACAGGTCCGCGGCGCGCTGCCCGCGTCTGGGGTTCAACCTCAGGAGGGATTCGAGGGAGTCCAAAGGCCAGCGCCGAGCGCTGGTGAGGAACATCATGTACGCCTGAGGGTTGTCGAGATGCCTCAACAGCGCGTCCCGGGATGCGCGGCTGCCGAGGCTCGTGATCAGTCAGGCGGCCGCCGACGACCTCGCTCGATGGGTGAACTCCGATTCGAGCTGAGGCAGTGCTTCGTCGCCGTGCCAAGCCACGAGACACGCCAGGGCGGCGCCACGGCTTGGAGCCACTTCCAGCAGCGACTGGCCGAGTTCTCGGGGTGCGTTGGTGGGGCGAAACGAGGCCCCGAGCCGTTTTTCCACCTTCGGAACCCCGGAGAGCATCCGGGTCACCCCGGGCACGGGGATCGGGGTGCCGTCGGGTCGGGTATCGAGTCTGGCCATGTCAGAAAGAGTAGGAGTTCCCACCGACAGAACCGGTTCGAGAGATTTCCGACGCCTTCACCGCGATCCTGCTCAGCTGGCCTCGAAAGACACCCGTCCACGAGCTCACGAGCTCGAAACGACCAGCCCGTTGCCCGGATCCACACCCTTCGGAGCCAAGAACCGGTTTGTCCGCGATGCCCGGAGACGGGATGGCTGGGGCACCGAGGAGCGGAACGGAGTATCGGAATACCCATCACGTCCTGGACCTCCTGGGAACCCCGACGGGATCAGAGCATCCAAGCAACTGCCTCCGTTGCTTTGACCCGCGTTTCGTGAATCCAACTGAGCTTGGACCTACGAACCAATGCTCCAACCAAACTAAAGCTTTGGTTACAGGGGTCAAGACCCGGGTCGTCGCGTTCCAAGAAACACTCATGATCAATGCCATGCCTCCGCAGCAACTCGTAAATGAACTCCGGATCTGCATCGATCCCCAACTGGGGAGATTTCAATCGTTCGCTGCGAACCGAAACGCCCATATCTTGCCTTGCCAAGATGAGGCATCCAACGGCGGAACCGGCACCCCAGCACCCCGGGGCACTTAGATATTCTCCACGGATGGAAGGCTGCGGATAGCGTGAATCAGCACGCAGTTCAGCGCAACGTTCAGCAACACCGAAGAGAGCCTGCATTGCGGTGGGGCGACATGTTCTATCCGCGCCATTCCAGTTAACGTAGGCCGGGTTTAGAATAAACCTGCCGCCACCGCCCAGTTTCATGATCTCCGTCATTTCGCGCAAGAAACACGTTTGCCTGCAGGACGCCAATCCCAATCATAACTGATCAACCCTCCTGTATATTCTAGAGCCGGCACCCCTTTGAAGGACGCCTTCATCCACCATCATTCTCCGAATCTCCACAACATCAACCCTTGACGTTGTGGCTCTATCGAGATATGCGTTCAGCGCTTCCTCATGAAACGTTGGCCTGTCAGGCAGGACTTTCAAGACGAATTGGCAGAACTCTTTGAATCGGCGCGGAGAGGTCGGCAAGCCAGAAATGAGACTACCTGAAATAAACGCCTTGCAAGCTGGGTGGTGCTTTAGAGCGGAAAGGACTGGCGAATTCTGCTCGAACATGTCGTAAGCACTCGCGAAGGTGTCGTGACAGATACAGGTGCTCTCGTGGCGTTCAACTATGAGTCCCATGGCCAAGAGTTGCGCCCTGCTCTTCAGTCCCACTGATGAGTTTTCGCGAAGCCCAGCAGATTCGCAGGTGTCGCGGTCCGAGATCACGCGTGAGGCTTGGGCAAACACTTCGAGCAGTTCTCTGCTCGACAGGGCTTTGAGCAAGGATTCAGGGGTCAGTTTCTTCATCATCGCTGGAAGCGGGATGCACCCTGGACAGCGGGACACATCCCACGATTTTCAACTAGTTAACTTCGGAGACCAATTCGAATGTGGAAGCATCATCCCAGGTTTCAAGTTCCCTCAGCTCTCCATCGCTGAGTTTGAGTGCCGGGTTGTCGACGACGAACTCTTCTTGATCTGCCTTCATGATCGAGAGGTAAACTGATCGCTGGCCCATAATGGTTCTCTTTCCCGTCGTTGGACTAATTGACTACACGTTACCAGTCCTTGAGGGAAGGCACAAGATTTCGACGAGACTCATACATGGCCCCGCGTGGGTAGGGTTCGTGCCTCACACATTTTTCTGGAAACTGAGGTCATGGTCGCAATGGGGTGTGGAGGTTGCAGGGAAGCTGTCGATGGCAGCAAGGTTGAATCGGCCTGGGTTTCGTTCTGTTCTTGAAGCAAGGATGGTCCACGATGAACCAGAAGTACTCTCCCGAGATGCGCGAGCGCACACTGCGGATGCTCGACGAGACAAAGGCCTCCGGCGAACATCGGAACCTGATGACCGCGATCCGACATGTCGCAGGCCTGCTTGATATGAGTCCGGAGACGCTGCGCGTGTGGCA
>ERZ773079.928-NODE-928-length-18365-cov-23.509339_pt1 | contig 18365 bp, 27 predicted proteins | sample MGYA00511355_ERZ773079 | MGnify/ENA primary metagenome ERZ773079 (study PRJEB29015, sample SAMEA2737979) | human oral metagenome | biome: human oral; feature: human-associated habitat; material: dental | place: China | collected 2117 ... | reverse complement strand
GGCGGTCTGGCGGTTGTAGCGGCTTTTACCTTGGCGACTTTGGTCTTCATGCCGCAGATTGTTGCCCCCCTTTCGAGTGACGAAGATCACCCCCATTTTGGTCATATTTGTGAGTGACATCACATGATTTCGCTTGACAAATGAAGGCATGTATGCATGCAGGGTAGGGCGCATATAAATAAGCACACCTATTGTTCTGACAATGGGTGTGCTTATGGATAGTGTGGTGTGGTTCACGTGGAGATAACTTGACTGTCGGGGAATGTTGGTGCATTATTAATACATGAACGGAACAGAAAGGAACCGAACAATGGAAATCAACGGCAAGTTCTACATGACAGACATGATCCGTAGCATGCTGAGGGGTATGCACTATCAGTTCAATGGCGAGCGGCTGAAGGTGATCACGAACAAGTACAAGTTTCACGTGCGGATGACCAAGGATGGCTTCAGGGTGATGGGGGCAAACAAGATGGTGTTTGTCAAGTCATTCAGTGACGTTTTGATTCATATCAAGAGTCACGGCTGAGAGTTAGGGGTCGACTTAGGTCGGCCCTTAATTGTTACCCTATTATTAACTAGATAATCATTTAATTATCGCTATGACCTAGTTAACAGATAATCGTGTTGACAACTAGAGAACGTTGGTGCATTATTAATACATGAACGGAACAACACCTACAGGTTGGACGAAGAGACACGACGGTGCATGGGAGGCAATGATTGACGGTACAACATATCTGATTGATCGTGATGGCGATACGTTTTACGTGTATCGCTCACTTGGATGGGAACAGGTTGACACTGCACCGTCTCTTATTGAGGCAATGGTTAAGGCAGAGAGGTATTGATTATGTCTGAATTTAGTACACTTTCGGATATTTTTGGTCGTAGCGCATGGCCTATGATTAAGGAGATGAGTGAAGTCGTAGTGTTCAATGTTGACGCAGATGACAGGTCGTGTTGCATGCTTCTCAATGGTCGAGAGTATAAGGTCAAGAGGGCTCATCATCGTAGGTGGCACGTGGTGACCACAGGCTATTGGAGGGCTTTTGGTTCTCAGTGGGAGTTGTTGGCTTGGATTGGCGATCAATTATGAAGCGGTCACATCATGGGAAGCATTTCGGCTTTAAGATTTTGACGCACTGGAAGATCAATAATTTCATTGTTGAATGCCTGGTAAAAGGATACCATATTGCTTATTACGATGATACTAGGAGGATTCATTATTGGAAGGACGCTACGAACGAATATCACATTATGGCGACGGATTTGATTATTTCTTCAGAGACAGGACTTGGAATTGGCATCTTTAATTCTTGAGCGAACTGGCGACAGCAATTGGTATATTAAGAATACTGAATACAACGACACTACGGAGAGGACTGCGGCTTGGATCAAGTCGCTGATGTGCAATGGAGAATCTGATGAGTAATCTGTCGTTTGATATTAAGCGGAAGATCTCGTATCTCGGAGGAATTGTGGATGAAAATCCACATGAGAAAGATTTCGTTAGAATATGGTTTGATGACAGTCTTATGACTGCCTCTAGGAATGGTGATTTATGGACCCTGACCTACAAGGGCGAAACAACAGTGTCTCCAGAGGATGAATTGCCGTTAGGGGTACGCTTTCTTCTTAATTATACAGTGAAATACAATGTTGTCGATCAATAGTGTTAAACGCAAGTTGCGCTCATATGGTATGCGCGAGGCTTACACTGGGAGTGGCGTTAATATTCTCTATTGTGGTTATATTGCAATTCGCATCATTAATGATTACACAGTGGAGACATGGACTGTTGGTGAGACCCTGAGTGGTACAATAAATACGTATGATACGATTAATCAATGCAACGAGGCTGTGCTTGACATGGGATTGATTGGCTTACAGGCGATCTGATGTTTTTCTTTAAAGACTACGTGAAGCGTTATAACATCGACAATCAACTACCTAATTGCACTGTTTTTGCAACAAGTAGTTATTTAACGATTGATGACATTGATTTTCGCATAAGCGTCTACGGCTGGCCAGACAACAGGGTGGCAGTATCTGATAAGATAAGTGGTGTGAACACCATTAAGAGGTTTGGGCCTAAGGGACGTTACAAGTGTGAGACATACCTTAAATCTTGTCTAGAAATTTTGGGCGTCGAGTTCCCTGAGGAGGAATAATGGTAGTTCGTTACAAAAAGATATGCGTTGAACTTCTGGAGGCGATTTCAACATACAGTGAGGAAGATGCCGCGAAGATCAACGCAGCATTCACATCCGGCACAGCAGCAGTGTACAGCGAAGGCAAGGTGGAGTTCTCGAGCACGGATGGCGAGCATACGATTGAGAAGACTAAGCAAGGCTGGGAACACACCGTTGTGAAGGTTAGGTCGGGTAGTGAGATCACGGATGTGATTTGAGTACAGATATCCCCCGGAGTGGCTGGAGGCTCCGGGGGATATCTGTGTCTTGGGTTAGGGGCGCTTGGCGTTTCGCCTGAATCGCTCCCATGCGGCTTGGGACACGGGGCCCCAGATGCCGTCGTCCTCGACTCCGAGTGCTCGCTGGATTGCGGCGATTACTCGGTCGTGTGCGGCGTCGCTAGCGTCTCCCCACACACCGTCGGGGTTGGTTCCGACGACGGATTGTGTGTACTGGATTCCGTAGGGGAAGTGCCTCCCTGCCCATCCGCTGGCAGCGACGACGGCGTAGAGCCGCTTCTCGGTGTCAGGCCCCAGGATGTTGTCTGGGGTGGCGCCGATTGCGGTCTGGATTCCGGTGATGTTGCTGGATCCGTCGCTGGCTCGCGAGACGGCGTAGTCGTCTACGAGACGGATACCGTAGCGAACATCATTGATGCTGCGCTCGCGGCGTGCGACAACACCACCATTGTCCTGGGGCCCTCCAGTGCCCCAGGTGGTGTTTCCGTCGACGGTGTAGAGGACTCCGGCCGAGTTGGGTGGGACGTCTACGATTCCGATGTGCTGGGCGATCCCGGAGCCGTCGAAGTCGAATGTGACGGCGTCGCCAGGACGGACGTCCCACTTGTCGACGAGGACACCGCGCTGCCGGGCTTCCGCCTCGCGTCCTGGGACGTAGGCGGAGCGCCATGCGATGCCGACGGTGGAGAGGACCCAGGAGACGAACATGTCGCAGTAGGGGACGCCGCTGGCGGCGAACATGTCGTTGCCGACGGCGCGGGCGTACCAGCGTCCGTACTTGGTGCCGTTCTCTTCGTCGCTCCATCGGCTGTATCCGATTTCGCCTTTTGCGACGCGGAGGATGTCTGCTCGTGTCGCCATTACTTGTCACCTACTCGGGGAACATTGTAGGCGGCGACGCCGAAGAATCCTGCGGTGATGAAGTTGATTGCGTCAATGTAGGATCCGTCGATTACGCGCATGGCGCTGAGCGCTACGAGGATTCCGAAGCATGCGCAGTAGGCGTAGAAGCGGACCTTGGGGTCGATGCCCTTGGAGGGGGCTTCATGCTCTCCCATTATTTTTCTCCTTGAGGTAGGAAAGGATTTCTTTCAACTGACGGTTTTGCGCGTCTATGGTAGACCCACCATGATTTGGCTTGACGTGGTACTGAACATCCTTGAGTTTATCCTCAATATCGTCTAGTCGAGCCACAACGCCGGGCTTATCAGGCGTGCCCTCCCATGTCGCAAGCATTATGGAGAGGTGATCTAGGAACCGTGTAAATCGGTAGACGAATTTTCCGATAACAGTCATTAAGGTTATAACCCCGACCACCAAGGCCACATCTAGTGTTTGAGGTAGATTAATCATCGGACAAAAATTTCTGCGAACATATTGCGGGTTTCTGGCGAGTCGGAGAAAAGACGCCCTTTTCGATATGTGCTCCTCATAATGGAAAGCACTTTGTCACCATACATGAGCAGTCTCTCTCCTTCTCGCAAGTCAGTGACCTTATAGGCCCATCTTACACGATCGCCTCGCGGCTGGCGACGCTGGGCGAACCACGTGGCGCCGTCGATCCAGATGGAGACCTCTCCGTCTGGGCAGCGGAGCGAGAAGGCATACTTTGCTCTACCTGATTTCTTCATGACGAAGTCGTCATAGTTGTCTGCGAACTTGTTGCTGATAGCATACTCAGCATAGTCCTCAGCATAGTTTGTAATGAATGATCCGAATCGGGTGTGTGCCACTTCTGACTGGAATTGCTCACTGTCAACAAAGTCGGTGACAATGAAACCGTCTGCATGACGGGACACACCTTCAACGGGCTCGATGTGAAAGCGGATGAAGTAGGGGTTCATGATGGACACGGAGTTTGAGAGCATGAGGCAACGAACTCTGTCCTGATAGCGGTCTACTGTTGAGTAGAAGTCCATGAACACTTTCGCCTCATCGGGCAAGTACCTCAGAGACCCTTTGTCGATGATGAACTCATCAAAGATGATCGTGTAGACATTTGGGTACGCGATTGACTTGTTCGCCTGCGCCGTGGACAGTGGAATGAAGTAGCCAATCGTCTCCCACTTCTTACCCACCTTGCGCTGGGCGAACTGTCCCTCAACACGAAACTCTTCGTCAGGAAACTCACTCTGAATGTCAGCGAAAAAGGAGTTGCGCCCTTTTAGTTCGGTCTTATAACGTCGCAGGTAGATGAATTGCTGGCCCTTGTTGATCGCATTCTTGATAACGATTTTCTTAGCGCCATAGGTCTTACCCAGGCCGCGAGCACCCATAATCATGTTGAAGACGCCTGCATATGAGAGCACCTTCGAGAACGAATAGTAACTGAATTTCTTTTTCAATCATGTCTCCTTACCGTCCACCACCGAGTGCCGGCAAGGCGATCGATGCTAGTGATTACAGGTCCATAATAAGGGTTTCCTCCGTGCCCAATCAAACGATTGGAGTCCACAACCATTTCTACGTGATCGGTCTCGGGATAGTAGGACCCTGTAGATCGCCACGCCATGACGATCATGTCGCCAGGTCTCAGCATGGCGCGCTGTGCGGCCGTCATGGCGCCGCTACCGCGAGGCATGACCTCTCTTCCGCGGTTGTACTGGTCGCCCGTCCACGTGCCCACGAACGTCCCTGACGTGTCCTTGTAGGCTCTGTAGATCGTGGATGAGCAGTCACCGAAACCCGAGTTGTCGGGATCCAGACGACCTGGCGCCTGACGGTACCCGAACTTGCCGATACGGCTCATCATCCATTTCAGGGCCTTCGCCCCCTTGGTCCCGTCACCTCCTCCACCAGGATTGCCCCCACCTGGATTTGGCGTGCTAGCACTGCCCTCGTTGAACCCGAGCGCGTGGGCGTTGTTCCACGCGCCTGAGACAATCTCCTGGACCTTGGCTTCAGAATTACCCATATCCATTTTCCAGAGATTGATGCCTACCGGGGTCCCTACTGAGGTTCCGAAGCGCGTGCGCAGCCATACCAGGTTTGAGTTGTCGAGCAGCAGATATCCAACGCCAGGCCCGACAACAAGGCTGGCGAAGTTGGACTGTGACGCTCTACCACCATTGCCGTCAGGTGTAGTAGTGCTGCTGGTTCCACTGCTGCCGACGCCACTTGTGTCTTTTGACTTGATGATGTTGTACGCAGTGTTGTAACGGGTGCTGTACACGCCTAGTACAGCGTCCGAGAGGATAGCGGCCTTCATTCCGTCGAGATTTGTTCCGCCAACGCGATTGGCGATTCGCATCGCCCGTTGCGGAGACTGGTGGTAGGCGACGGCCCACAGAATGAATGTCTCAGTGTTGGTGTCAGGGTTGATTCCGTACTTGAGCGCCATGTTTCTATATGTGCTGTTGGCGTCAAAGACTAGTTGGTCATCCTGAATGTTGCGATTATTAAGCAGAAACGGCTTGAGTGCGTCACCGAAGTTTCTGGGCAGATAGTAGGTGTTCCAGAACGCGTCACTCTCACTGTGTGCGTTCATGACGTTTCGGAAGTCTTGCGGTAGAGCCCCGTAACCTGCAGAGTCCACCTGTTTCATCTTGTTGATTAGTGCTGCGGCGCGAGTACCGTACCACTGACCGATTCCCACAGTGATTGGGTCGTTGTAGTTGATAGCGGCATAGTTCATAGACGATTCCACAGTGCCGATCGCCTTGACCCACACTTTTCGCATGGTCTCATCCCAAGCCATTTATCCTCCTAGATAGACGTCTGCCCCCATTTTACCATGGGGGCAGACGTGCTCGTTAGAAGATGGAATACGATGCATCAATTGCCAGGCGGGTTCCGGCGGGAATGTCCTTCAGGGCAATGACGTTGCCGTTGTGGTTGACATTTCCCCGGAACGCCGTGGAGTCCTGCCACATCGTCACGTAAAAGTTCGTGTACGGGCGAGCCCAAGCGGGAAGCCTGAACAGGACCTCACCATTCGTGACACTACCGACCTCGAATGTTGCGTGGATGGTGACATCATCGCGCTCCCGACGACAGACGGCGTAGAGGAAATTGTTCTGTCGCACATTATTGAGATTCGCTAGTCCTGTAATGTCCTCCCAGCCGTAATTGACCCAGCCCGAACCGCCACGAAGCCATGCATCAAACTGCTGCTGGGCGTACTTGTAACCCGCGGGCGTGAAGTGCACATTCATCTCGGGGGTAAAGAATTTAGCCTCCTGCCCGTTATGGAACCATGAGCGAGACCCTTCGCAGACAACCGCTCCGTGCGGGGTGGCAAGCCGTTTGATCGCATTCGTTGTCGAGGCGCAACGGCGAGCGATATTGAAGTCGTTGTTTGCATCACACTCGTTATACAGTGCAGGAAGGACGATGATGTCCTTGCAGTTCGGGAACGCCTCTTTGAGTTTTTGCATGAAGCGCTCAAATGGTTGGCTGATATCGCGGCCGGTTCGGATATCGAAGATGAGGTCGATGATGTAGCAGCGCCCTGTTAGGTTTCGCTGGAACTCACTGATCTGGGTCGCAGCATTATTGAGCATGGTAAGGAAGTTGTTGTCATCGTTTGAGGTGAACCCTCCGCCGTTTGATGCATAGTTGTGGGGGATTTCTCCCTTGCTCCTGCACCATTCATCCCATGTCCCGTTGGCATATCCAGTAAGGATCGCGTTAGATGAACCGAGGATAAGTGTGTGGGGATACTTGCTCACCCTGTTTACGATGCTGTTGGACTCAAGGTCGTTCAGTCGCCGATCTGCGTTCGCCTTGTTGCTGTTAACTGACGAACGAACCGTCGTCAACTCATCCAGGACCTCCTGCATTCCCTGACTGCTGGCGACGGCGATCTGCGACCCGTCCTTGGCGGTCGTGGTGAAGAATTTGCCCGAAGGGTGCTTCTCAAACTTCTCGACCAGGAGGGACTTAAGAAATGCGTCGGTCTGCTTGTCGAGTTCCTTCAGGGCATTCTTGAACGCGGTCTGCTGCGTCTCGAATACGTCGCGATTAGACGCTACGAACTCCTTCACCTTTTGGTTGAAGTCGGCGACGATTCGCTGTTCCTCTTCTCCGAACTCGTTGACGTACTCAACAATATCGGAGATGACCTCGCGCAACTTGGAGAGAACTTCATAGTATGTGAGTCCGTCCCCGTAGGTGAACGGTGTCACGTTATTAATGTTGACGGTATTGATGAGGTAGTTGGCCTCCTCCATACGCCGATAGATCTGTAGCCAGCGGCGAGACTTGTCAGCAATAGGCATTTTTACTCCTAGTACATTCCATAGTTGAGATAGTGGCGAGTGCGGGGCTGGGCATTGTCCCAGATGCCCATAAACAGGTCGGATAGTTCTGCGATAACAAAGTCGTCCACATTCACGAGAGTGTTTCGATAGCGGGCAATCTGCTCTCCCTTGCCCATATTGTAGCCCGTGGAAAGGGAGTGCTGGTTGTTCCGGTAGTCGTTGGTTCCGGTACTGCTCGACGTCGAGGTCGAGGTGTTCGTGCTCTTGCCCTTGGTGGACGCGTCACTGATAGATGTCGCATAGTCCCCGTCTCCCGCCAGGCGGCTCTGAGGGGTATCAGACCCCACCGTACGGCCCGTGGAGTTGGTAGTGCCGGACCCGTTGCTGTCCTGTCGGTTCGTCCCACTGTTCTGCGACCTGCCGTCCTGAGAGGTCTCATTGACGCGACGCCCACCGTCCAGCGGATCATTGTTGAGGAGTTCGGCCTCATACATTCGATTGTATCGAGGCATGATGCGTTCCATCTTCAGTTTGAGTCGCCAGATGAAGATATCGGGTGTCTCGTGCGCAATCTCTTGGAGCCAGTACTCACGCTTAATGCGATCGTTCAGTACCTTGCGGTAGTCCTCATTAAAAATGGGGTAGTCATCAAGGCCGATGTGGTCCCCAGTCACTTTAACAACATCTTTAAGACGCATCGTGAACTGTGCGGGCATTACTCCTCTCCTTCCGCGTCATATGTGGTCAGGTTTTGTACGGCTAGGTAGTCCTCCATGTTCGGGGCAGCGTTGTCGTCAACCGCCCACTCGCATGAGATCTGCAACCCGAACTTCTCGTTGATCTGCTCACACGCCAGTTGGCGCGGCTTCATGAACGACTCGCGTGATGCTAAGACCTGGCCCGAGTTTCCTGCAGCCTCCTCGACAACCATGCGCTCGCGCTTCTCACTGTTCACGTTCATGATTCCGAGCATTGTCAGGGCCTCGCCCCAGATCTTGGCCTTGGACTCCATGTGCTTGATGCTGGAGACAGCGCCTGCGCCAGCATTCTGGTTCAGTGGGAAAACACCGATCATGCTGGCCAGGCTGTCGACCGCCAAATTTTCAGTTCCCCAAACCACAGGTTCACCATCGTAAATCTTGCTAATCAAATTCTGAACTGTGAGCCGTTGATCCTGAGAGCAGGCAACGATCATGGGGTTGCGCTCATTTAACAGATCAATCTCAATAGTGCGGTCGATCTGGGCGAGGCGCGCGGCGTAGGAAAGCACCACGTCGATCTCAGGCACCCTGATTTGGTTTCCCCAGATGCAGACGGACTCGCTGGCGGGCACGTCGCGCGAGTAGACACCGTTTCGTGTTACTCGATAGCCAGTGGGGTTGTCCTGGATGTCCAGAGGCCCTGAGATTGTTGCAGGCATTGCCATGAACATCTCAAAGAATGAGTCGTAGTAGAATACGCTGTACCCATTGTTGAAGATGGTTGTCTCAATGAAGCGTGGATCAATTCCGTTGGGCAGGCCCTCCCAAGTGAATCTAGAAATACATTTCCCCATTAACTGGCGCCTGTACATGTATTCCAGTGCCGCCTGACGGTTCTCGGACGTGGATGGCTTTGCCGCCATCACTTCTCGATAGACGGTATTCTTAACATAGTCCCTTTTAGGCAATCAAACTCACCTGATTCGTCTTGTCGATCCGATTGTTTCTGATATTGATTGTACCAATTCGCTGCGGCGATCGCCACAGAGTCACACCCTTTTCGAAGATGCCCCTCACGGTCCCCTTGAAGGTCTCAGGAATGTCCGCTCGCTCGAGATAGCACTCGGCCAGTTTCCAATACGTGAACTCGGTCATCAGGGAAAGGCGGCTCGGCATCTTGATCCACGTGTTCATCGCGTACCCGTAGCGCAGCCAGTAGTCGCCAACACGACGAATGGCTGCGTCGGAGAGCAGTCGCACGCGACAGTCGATCACCAGCCCGTTGGACACCATCGCAGCCACGGTACCCGCCGTCTGCCCAATGACGGCGGGCGGAATGACCTGCATATCCTGCTGCTGCCCATTGATGCTGGCAATTGCCGCCTCATAGTCGCCGTTAGCGGCGAACTGCGCAAGGTCATAGTTCGTGTCCCGAACCGAGCGCTGCTGTGTCTGAGAGATCTGCGAGGCGCCACTGGCCAACTGATTCTGAATGTTTGCCGTCGACTGTGCCTGTGAGTTCTGGATCATCGCGCTGATCCCCGCCGTAGCCGCCTGACCAATGCCTGCACCAACGGCCTGCCCATTGAGCCCAATGGCGCCCCCGAGGGCCGTCATTCCACCCTGCACCGCCTGAACGGTAGCCCTCATGTTGTTGTAACGAGACTGTGAGTCAGCCATCGCACTGTTACCCCACATCGTGTTCTCAGCACCCGCCTGAGTTGCAGCAATCCCTGCGTTAGCAATGTCTCGAGACGCCACGGCACTGCGTTGAGCGCGACGCTGCTGCCACTTGGCAGAGTTGATCTGTGCGGCAATCGTGTGAGCATTCGAGGCCAGGTTGTTGAGCCCCGAGTTGTTGAGCACTGAAAATGTAGGAAGCGAGGTGTACCCAGTAACCAGGTCCCACTCCTCACCATACTCATCCTCCTCATGAGTGCTTGGGCCGACAAGGCGCTTAGAGGCCCATTTGTTGTTGTAGTCCTTGACTGTGAACATTAACTGGGGATTAGGAGGCACGACATGCCCGTACTGCAGAAGCCCAATGCCTGTAGTCATAAGCGACTCCGGGCGAAGTTCCACAGGATTTCCCGTGTAGGTCGTGAGCTCAAGAATGCAGTAGGGCGCGGTCATGAACTTACGAAGTTCCTGATACGCCTTCGGCAGCATACTCATGACCTCTTTTCGGAAGTCATGGTTAGTCAACGGAAAGGCGCGGTTGACATAGACATCACCAGTGCCGACCTTGTACCAACTCACGCTCCCGATTCGCGTCGCATTTGCAGGATTCTTGGACACCACGCCCTTTGGCACGATGGTTACGGAGCCAATGCCCTGGGCGACCCACGGGTACGCAGAGAGTGCGGAGAGCCCCTCGAGATAGTCGTTGCGCGACGTGACCCACACACTGGCTGAGTTGGGAAGGCCCTCAGCCTTTGACCCGTTAGCCATCTTGAAGCGCGGGCTTGCAAGGTTCCCCCACTCTGCTGCAAGGTCAATAGTGCTGGTGATAACGACGTCATAGTCGCCGTTGAAGACATCAGCAATCATGCGCCGGTATGAGCGAATGACCTGATGCTCGCCACCGACGTCGAGGCCTTCAGGCTGAGCGAGCCACTCGCGACCGTTGTCGTTGAAACTGTCGACGGCAGCGATCCCCATGTGCCCGCGCTCAAGATAGCAGCGTCCGAACTTGACGCGCTGATAGTACGTTGACCAGACGTCGAGTTGAAGCGTTAGTTGCGTTGTGTTAGGCGCTATGTAGTCCACGCTAGTGATGAAGTAGAAGAAGGCGTGAGGCGTATAGCCCTCAAAATTCTTCGAGTCGACGGGACGGCCAGGATTCTCGACCATTACATAGTTGTACTGGTTCGCCCTAGTAAATGGTGTGGGAACGCGAATCGGCTTGCCTTGAGCAAGGTATGTTAGTTGATTTATCTCAACCTTGTTAACTTTGTTGAATGACTTAACGTACTGATAAGGAGTCCAGCCGTAGGCGTCCCAATCAATAATGTCACGATAAGTATTGTCAAACGGCACGTTACACATAGTAATAACACTGCCCGCGGACCACACTGAGTAATCAAACGCCAGTCCTGCGACAGTCTCTGGCGGGTCACCGTAAATCTGTGTCATATCTCCTCCGTTAACAGTAAAGCCCCACCATCCCGGAGGATAGTGGGGCGGTTACTGATTCAGTATATCACGCCTGAATCTGGATTGAAATCTCCTTCTTGACGGGCTTAGTGCCGCCAGGAGCAGACTTCGTGTCAACAGTGACCCCGAGCGTCGGGTACCCGTTCTTCTCATCGGGCCCGATGGTCAGGACGCCGTCGTTAGAGATCTTCGTGGCCTTGCTGGTCGCATTCTTGATGTACCAGTCAGTAGCATATCCCTTGTTAGCGGGCGGAGTCTTCCAGACAATCTTCGCCTGCCGGACAGCGCCCGGCTTCATCACGGAAGAGTGCGTTCCATCCTGGTTGAGTGTCTGAATCGTATCGATCTCAGCGTTCGTCTCATCGGCCGGAACGACGATCTTCGTGCTCTCCTTCGTCCCGAACGCGATTGCCGGGGTGAATGGAGAGGCCGAAATCAGTGACCAGTGGTGCAGCCAGTAGTTGTCATAAAGACCTTCGGGGTTCTGGATGGAGCGGTTCTCCAGGAGAACGTCCTTGATCAGCAGGAACTCCCGGGTAGTCAGGATCGCACTAACATCCTTGAGCCCAAGAGCCTCATTCGGAACAGTGATGATGTGCGACGGAGCCTCCGCATCCTGCCGGTTGAACGCGGCAGACAGAGAGGTGACGTCGACGTTGGCCTTGAACTCGGGCGTTGTAATGAGAACAAGGTTCTCGGGTCGGGCGAACGAGTGAACCGCGGCCGCATTGTATGCAGGGGTCGGGTAGCGCATCTTGTCCGCAGCCACACGAAGTGCCTTGAGGGCAGCATCCGTGTGTGTCTTGTCTGCATCAAAGATATTCAGGTCGGGGATCTGAATGCGATGGAACCCGTGCTTCTCATCGTAGGTGCGGAACAGGGAGCAAATGGTCAGGAACTCGGACCACTCATCCGAGGAAGCGGCCACGGCCATCGTCTGAGAAAGCATCTCAGACAGTCCTGTGTCACTCAGGAAGGCGCGACGGAGAACATCGCGGTTGAAGGTGACCTTGAACTTTTCCTTGCGGTTGATCGTGTGGAAGGCGCTGTAGGCCGGCGGGCGCGCCTGACCGAATACGTCCTTTTCCAGGTAATCGCGGTTCTCATCATAAATAGTGGGTTTGATGAAGTCCATGTGCACCTCTTCGATGGTGTCACCGAAATTCATCATGCCGTCCTTAAAGACAGCAAGGGGGTTGCGCCAGGAAATATCACGCACAACCGTAGACCCGATCCGGTTAATCAGTGCTGACATGAACTCATTTCGAGAAATATTGTCAGACATGATTCCCTGAATGGTTTCCTGGATGTTGGCCTTGGTGGCCTCCGGGACCATCTCCTGATAGTCCCTACGAGCGTCCGAACGAATCGCGTTAAGCATATCGACGTTTGAAACGTCGTCTCGCAAACGGGGCATAATTACTTCCTCGTGAATAGATCTGAGATTGACTTAGGCTTCCAGTTCCCGTCAGGAACCTTCGAGTCGGGGTTGTCCCCGGATGAGAAAAGACCCGAGAGACCTGCAAGAGTTTTTCCGGTGCTCTTTACAGCGTCTGTGTCAATCCCCATTTCCTTAATTGTAGCACTACCCGCATCCTTCAGGGCAGTGCCCGCAAGATTGGCTGCAGCGCCGCCAACCTCACCAATGCCATTGGCCACAGCCTTGGCGTCATCCGCCGTCGACGCCACAGCCGCCTTGACGTCATCTGCAGTCATCTCCTTGCTGGCAGGAACGTCGTCACCCGCAAATGGATTGCCCGTCTCGCGATCGGTAGGAGTCAGCATCCCCGAAAGGCGGCCCTCGAGCTCGCCCTGAAGAGCAGTGATCTTGTCCCCGAAAACGCTCGCCAGATGATCCCAGGCCGCCTTTGTGTCCTTAAAAGGATCCTCATCCTTAACCGGATTAGGGTCCCCGCCAGTCATATTTCTATCGGATGGAGACACCGCCTTGTTGTCGCCGTCAGAATCGCCCGGATCATAAACATGCGACTCAGGCAGGCCCGCCTCCTTCTTCTGCTCAGGTGAAAGATGTGCCGTGTCCCGGTTCATCTGCTGAGCGCGCTCCTGCTGATACTTCGGATCAGCAAGTTTGTCGCCAGTAACTCCTGTTACTGGCACTCGCGACTTGTCGGGCTTGCTCTCAAGATTCTTCTTGGTCTGCTCCTGAGTTCGCTTGGCGTCCTCAGCGACATTTCCTGTCCCTTTATACTTGTCGGCCTTTCCCATTTCTTCTCCTAATAGTAAGGTAGGCTAGGAACTTACGTTCCTAGCCTACCATTTTCACCCAATGTCAGCCAGTGCCACAAAGGCTTGCGGGCCGTTCCGTGCGGGTCCTTATCACCGGATTGCATCCCGCACGGGTTCGTAGTCACTTTGCTGACTTGGGAGCCTTTCGAGCGAGGTAGTCAATGAGGGCATCGCGAACAATATCGTCCGCAGGTCGCCGCTCAACCCAGTGCTGCTCATCGATGTCAGAAATGAGACTCTTGGGGAGACGGAACTTGACGGTTGCCTTGTCGCTAACAGGTCGAGCCATGATTGATCCAGCCTTTCAAACTTTGAGTGTAAATGTAGTGTCTTTGAGGACTACGCCTCCAGGAACTCTTGTGGGAATAAGTTTACCACCCCATTGGCCTCCGGTCAACATGTCGTCCAACGTTAATGTGGCGGCCACTGAGCGGGGCATTCCCGCAATGTGTACGTCTAGTTTACCATCAATCTCTTCTGCATACTGCTTTGCTCGAATATAAACAGATTTTGTGAAGTTTCCCTCGTGCTTCCATGCTCCTAATTCAACAGGATCGACCCAAAGAGTATCTGGGGGTGTAGTTGGTCCTACTAGATGTAGTGAGTCGGTGTCTGCGTAAGCGAAAGTCCCATAATTATCTTGTGCTGCATTTATCGTTTTGCTCCGAGCGTGTGCTGTAATAAACACCCCCATCGGAGTATATACGGGATCTCGTGTTTCCATTTCATTCATCTCTAAGGAGACTCGATTGTCCTTCAAGACGGGGTGCTTGCCTGTGATATCAGGGTTCGTGGCGAATTTTCCATAAAGGCTGTTGAGATGTAGTTTTGCAATTTGACGTAAACCGCCATCACTATTCTTTTTAATTTCCATAAAATGGTCTACGTATTCATCAAAGAATCCGTGCGAACCCCTGAACTCGAAAGTTCCGTTCCATGAAAGTATCTTTAGATCGTAATGTTTCTTCCAGAGTTCTATGTCGATGTTTGTTGCAACAACTTCGGTTGGCTCATTGATCTCAGTAAGGTATTCGGTGGGATTAAATGTCAAATTCTTTTTAATTTGAATGCATGGAATGTGATTTGGCTTTAACTTAGCCTTAATTGTAATAGATGAAATGTAAAGGGGTCTTTGAGTTATGGGGCCACCTTCGGAATACAACGGGTCACCATAGGGAAGCAATGAGTTGCGCATAACCGACGGATAAAGCGAATTGACGTCATAGACACTTCCTTCGCCGTTAAGTCTCCTAGAGAAACGAGGAGAAGCATATGTAAACCCTCCGCGATATGCCTTCCGAATTTCAGAGTCGATCTCAGGGGACAGGATGGGGAATCTGCGAATAAACAGTTTACCCGTCATCTTCTTGTAAGTTGCTAAAGAGTCTGCCCCTGCGGTCAGTTTTGTCATCTTCTCGGCAAATTGAACCTCTAGTGCTTGAGCGACGATAGCAACGTCATTCCTCTGATAGCGCCTCTCCTGTTCTGTAGGGATGTAACCTATTGGCCTAGGCTTCTCATAGTCAATCTCGAGTTTTTGATCATGAAGATTGAATGCCTTAGCAATTGCTGACACGGACATGGGGAGTTTCTTGAATGAGTCGCGAAACTCGATCCTGTATCCGGTCTCAAACACGACTGTGATTGAATAAAATTGTCCCATCCGAGAAATGAGTGATGAAAACTGTTTTACACCGGGATTCTCTTTGGTCCAACTGTATCCATGCTTAAGAAGCCAGTCTAGAATAAAAATTCCATCAAACTTAAGGTTGTGAAAGTATATGTATGCGGCTCGCTCTGCAATATGATGCATGAAACCGTCAAGGGAAGTGCCGTCCACATAATCGGACAGTTTCCCTACCTTAATAATGCCCCATGACCACACTCGACAATCCTCTTCTTGAGTAGTTGTCTCGAAGTCGGCGCAATATGAGGGAATCTTCTTGTGACTGCGCTTAACGCCTGGACCGGCGACGGTTGCGGCGCTTGTTAATTGGCGAGCCACTAAAATCGTCCTCCGGTCTAATCTTCACTGACTTAATATCTTCAAGTAGAGCAAGCGTCTCAGAATGTGCGTTCTCCACGTCGTCATACCACACATCCTCATTCGCTCTTCGCTTCTCGAAATAGCCTTCTTTTGCTGCCTCATACATAAGTGATAACTGGTTAGCAAAATCGCCGTTAACAGTCCACATGAGCCACAAGACGTCATCGGGAATATCAGTCAAAATATCGTAAAGCGCGGGGTCGCCAATCACGTCAAGCATAGCAGCAATCTGTTGCTTGGCTGCCGTAAGTTTCTCGGCCTTGGCCGCCTTCGAGAGATTGTCGAGAATGGATGTGGTCTTTTCTCGCATGGCTTCAGCCGAATCGAAGTGAATCGTTCGCTTGTCAGGATTCATGCGCTCAAGAGCATAATGTGAGCCACCACCCAAATAAGTCTTACTGGGTCTAAAGTCACGAATCCAGTCACCAACAGTAATATCGCCCATATAAGGTAGTTTTGTTCCGCTCACGGCACGCTCGTAGGCTGCTATGTCGTCATTATAACGCTGAACAGCATGCTTGTAACGACGAACATCTTTAGCAGAAATGGGATTACCTTTACTGTCAGCAAAATACCAAACACTATCAGAATTATTAAACTCACTAAGACGCTCGAGTTCTCTCGCCGCATTCTTCAACGTTACCTTTCCAATCGCAGACTTACCCAGTGGATCATACTTAGTGCCCCGAATATTCGCGCCATCACGACTGGTAGCCATCTTATACATTTTCCGGATCGCGCGATTACGCTCGCCTTGAAGCAACTCTCGCGCCTTATCCAACTCAGAGCGATGCTGTCTCCTGGCGTCAGCCTTAACGGAACCCATCTTCACAGGACCCGAAGACATCTCCCCCAACGTGTCAGGCAACCCCAGATTGCCCGACAAATTCAAACCGCCAACAAACTCCCTAACGTCAGCAGCCGTATTACCAACACGCTTAGCACCGCGCTTAAACGACCTATAATGCTTAGCCCAATGAGACTTAACCATAGTAAAACCCCCTGCCCCCTAAGGGGCAGGGGGCGTCACCATTCTATCCGACTCAAGCCAGCGTCACAGTCGTGTACTCACGACCCCGACCCGACTTCGCCGAACCAATCTCCACAGCCACCGGCTCCGGCCAGGTCTTCACGTCACCCAGAATGTCCACAAGGCGCTGAATCTGAGCAACAACCGTCTGAGACGAAGTCCCAAACGCCGCACCATCCTTGTCAATCACAGTGATCGCCCGACGCGTCTCGACCTCACCAGTGTCCGTGTCAACCACGTCATCCTCAGTGATCACAATGTCCTTGATCTCAATCTTCTTGCCACGCAGTTCCTTGAAAGAGACCGCAGAGTTCTGAGCAGTAAAGAAAGCCTTCTTGCCAGCAAAGTCGTCAGAGAGAGAAGAATAAACAACAGCCATGATCATTTCCTTTCATGTATGGCTCGATTTCAATTCAGTGATCTGGTATTACCCGTCCAGCCGGGAATCTATTAAAAGAGTGTGGGTTCGTCCTGTTTATCCAATACCACAGGAGTTCCAAGCATGTTTGTTGCCGCCGCACACACCATTGCGATCTTATCGTAGTCGTGTGGATACCTAATACATCCCTGTTGCTTCCCATTGTAAGTAACTACGTAGTCTTCACGAGTGCGATTTAAAATAATGGTTCCGCGATGGCCTGCGATGTAATACTTAGTCACATGCCGATTATCCGTCTTGTAGCGCATCACACGCTTGACCTTATACTCCAACTTCAGAGAATAAACTCTCACGAAAAAACCATCATCAGTACCGCAAACAGCGCCATCCACAACAACCAACCCCCAATCCTAGGCGCGGCCTTCGCCGCAATCATACCCCCAGCGACACCGAGAGCAACCCCGCCCGCACTAAGGCGCTTGCCATGAGCCCGCACGTCAGCAGGAGAGTAGCCCGCATAAGAGCCAATAGCATTCTGTCGCTCATATTCATCTGCCCCCATCTCCTTGTCCATCCAAATCCATTCACCATTAATGCATTCCCACATTATTCTCAGTCCTCAAGCCAATTGTCGATAATTCGTAGGGCCTTGATGATGTTTCCAACAGTGACTGTCAAAGTGTTGAAGTCCCATTGAAAGGTGACCTTGTCGCCATTAGGATCATTGTCTAAGACATTAACGCGTGATCCGTGGACATTAAATGCAACCCAGTCATCTGAATGATTTACATAATAGTCCGTCCATCCACCAATTACCATGCGCAACTTCATATTCTTGCATGGGTTAGTGTTCTGTGTGTAAATCATTGAAGTTCCCCTTAGTGTAATGGGTTTCTTGCTATGTAAATAGCGATTTGTGCACGTGAGTAAAACTTAAGATTCTTTTCTAAGTCATACCAATGGTCGTCTCTCTTTTCTAACTTCAGACGTCTTGACGTGTATTGAATGGTTGCTGTCTCTCCATTGTCACTAACAGTGCACCCCAATTCTTTGAGCAATGTTTCTAGTGCGAAGTCTAGCACATTATCTTTCATGTATCGTCCATTCCCTTCGTGTCTGTTCCGTTCATGTATTAATAATGCACCAACATTCCCCGACAGTCAAGTTATC
>ERZ773079.926-NODE-926-length-18390-cov-13.713881_pt1 | contig 18390 bp, 15 predicted proteins | sample MGYA00511355_ERZ773079 | MGnify/ENA primary metagenome ERZ773079 (study PRJEB29015, sample SAMEA2737979) | human oral metagenome | biome: human oral; feature: human-associated habitat; material: dental | place: China | collected 2117 ... | reverse complement strand
CGTCCGCATCACCTCCTACCTCACCGACGACGCCGAAGAAGCCCAAGGCCACTAACCCTCATCCCCAGCGCACGCGGTCGGAAGTGGGTTCTCCTAGGGTTGGGCGGGATTTGGGTACTCATCCCCAGCGCACGCGGTCGGAAGGTAGGCCGCCCGCTCGCTCCGCGAGTGCGGTGTCACTGTGGGCGACTTTTAGGAGCACCCCTGGCCGATGACCGTCGCGCTCTGGAACGTATGCCCAGGTCAGAGCAGTACAGGATCGGGCACGTCAGCCGATCAACGCCCCAAAAGTCGCCAATCGTGACACCGAGGCCTCACAGCACACCGCCGAGACCTTCAGTGAGCCCGCCCAGTTGCCAGCGCACGCGGTCGTACCTTAAGCCGCCAGGTCGTACCCTTACCCCACTGTGTTGTCTCATGACTTCAGAGAGTTTCGGATGTCGTGACATCCGAGACACTGTTTGAGGGGCTTGCCGGGGGTCGTACAGTACGCACAACCCCTGACCGGTTCAGCTCCGCCCCTGTGGAGTAGGTCGACTCGGGGCGGGAGGGGGCTGGGGCCGGAGCTGGCGTTGAACCATGACCTCCGGGCCCCTGCACGCGAGCCGGAAGGCACCCGTGCAGGGGAAAGTACAGCCGACCCCGAGGTGCGAGTCTGGCTCCGCCACCACGACCCCGCAGAGTCGATCAGTCCCACGGCTCGGTGTCCACAGCGCTGACATCAACGACCCCGCCGTCAACACACGCAGCGAGGATCGTTGGAATGCCGCGGTTTCTCCCCGGTGCGCATCGCCGATGCAGGGTTGATGTCAGCACCATGGACACCGACACCCAGTCACGCCTCGTCCCTTCGGCACCACCCTCGCCTCCAGAACCACCAGCCCGCCCGGGTTCCCGCCCAAGCGAGTGCCTCAGAAGCCATGACACTCAAACGTCTCAGAAGTGGGGAGACAACACAGGGTCCCAGGCACAGCCGCCGCAATATAACGCACCGTGTCCTCAGTACCCCGCAACAGCCCCGCAGGCAGCTCATCCGCTGCCATCGGCTGCCATCCCGGCGCCAGCTGAACACGCACCGACTCACTCATCCGTCCCGCCTCCCTGGCCGTCACTCGGTGCGGCTCACCCACCCCGGCAATTCACCACTATGCCTAGCACACACGTCCAAGTAGTTTCTGTAAAAAGTCCTTGGGACTGAGGCCTTCAGCTCTTGAAGTGCGCTTCAGACCCGGCTGACAAGGAGACCTCACTCCCGGAGCCCACTCGCTCAACCACTCCAGCAGCCCGTGCAGCCTCCTCCGCCCGACGACGACGCCTCGCCAACTGCCACTCCGGATACATCCACCCCGGCAACCGAAACGGAAACAGACCCAGCACGACGAAAACCATACTCGATATAAATATCACACCCGAGCAGGTTAGCAACCAAGCGCTTTCAACTCCTCCTTCGGCCAAGAACAAAAAGCAACTACCGGACAGCATCATTATTCCGCTAGCAGGAGTTATTAGCGACCCTGTGTTACGTCCGAGGTTGAACCAAACTTTCGAGAGATCCCGTTGGAAGTCGCCGTGCCAGCTATCAGGGAATGTGACAAACCACCAGTTCACCAACGTCACACCACCGACAACCGCAGCCGTAACGCCTGCCACCAACTCAGAAGTAGTTAATTCTAAAGCCTGAGCGATCGTCATTTAAGAACTGTATTGTTGAATGCGTTGGCAATTGTCTTTCCGGCCCAGGAACCCGCTATCCCTCCGACGATACCTCCGACGACTCCTCCAACAGCGACTCCAATGGGGCCGCCGGCCACACCAATCGTCGCTCCGATGGCTGCGCCGGCCTTCGCCCCAGCCGCTCCACCCACTGCCGCAGCGGCTCCAGTCGTTGCTGCACGCGCAACCTTCTTGCCCTCGCTCAGGGAGGGAGGGGTTGTGGGAGTCCTTCTCCCACTGCTCGTAACCGCTGACAGCAACGTCGACCGCCACGAACCCCTTGCTGACCTTGTCCAGGTACGGCGCTGCCTTCCACAGCAGCGACAGTCTCGCCTCCCCCAACCGCCACTCTTACCCTTGGGGACCTCCCAGTTACTGAGGTGGCGATCATTTCGCACCATGTAGGGCTTCACACCCTTGGGCGTACCCCTCCTGGGGTCATGGGACGTCACCCACTTGTTGGGCTTGCCCCGCATGGGGTGCTTAACCACGGCATCAGTCGCCTTGAGGCCCGCACCCTCAGCCAGAGTCGCAGTGCTCTGTGCCACGGAATTCGCCCAGATCGCCGCCTTACCCGCCGCGACATCACCGCCCGCCGACAAATCCGGGAAGAGAGCACCCCTGAGCTCCTTCCACACCGGATTGCCAATGACCGCGGAGCACGCGTCCGCAAAGGCCTGACGCGTCTCGGTCTCTCTGGTACGAACATCACTGGCCTCACTGGCCAGTGAGTCGTACAGCGCCCTCTTGGTGTTGTAGTTGTCAACCAGGGCCTGATGGGCCCGCCGATCCTTGTCCCACTCGACGGGGTTGTTCTTCGGAAGCGGCGGCGGCGCCTGAGGCTCCAGAACCTTCTCCCCCTCGACACTCAACCCAAGGGTTGTTTTCGCCCCCGAACCCTGCTGGCTACGAGCCCCAGGGCCAGGACCACCATCCCCACGGCACCCGTGGCCCCCGCTATCCGTGCCCGGCGCCCGGGCGCCGGATCAGGAACGATCGGTCTCAGCGAGCTCGGCGACGGCGTCGGCACCGGGTGGGCGCCGCGCGGGTTCTCCGGTCCCACCGCCGTGCCGTCATTAACGAAGTTCAAAGCCGCATAAGGCGCTATCAGTCCCCAACCGGTGGCCGGGTTGAACTTCGCCGGCTCCGGTCGGATCGCCGTCACCGTCAACCGGTACTTCCAGTCCGCAGGCGTCTCCCCCGAGTGCGCCGCCACTACGAGGGCGGCCACACCTGCCGCGTACCCAGCCGCCAACGAGGGCGAGGGACGGCTCTGGGAGACCAGACAGTCCCCCTCATCGAAGAACGTGGTGGGAACGGCCTGAGCCGGAACCGCCACATCAACGTGAGAGCCCTGCAGCACCTCCTTCGAGACGCCGCCGCTGGCATCCAGGCTCGTCACTCCGAGGACATTCGAGTAGGCGGCCGGGTAACGCAGCTCGGCCCCGTTCGCGTCAGTCGCGGGAGGCGCGGTGGACGCCGTCGCACCGCTGCTCGGGCGACTCGTGTTCTCCTTGGCCCCAGCCCCGGCCACCACCATGGCCCCGGCCGCGGTCGCATGGTTCACTGCGGCCTGGACCTCGGGCTCATCCTGCGTGAGCATGTGGCCGACGACGATCACCTTAGCGCCGTTGTCTGCCGCCCACTGAATGCCCTGGGCGGTACGCGCGGGCGTCGGGCCGACGCCCCTCTTCACCTGGTCCTCGGAGACCCCCTGATAGACACGAACCGGCATGATGGTGGCACTCTTGGCGATCCCCACGACTCCGGAGCCCTCCACCTGGCGGGCAGCGATCATCCCGGCCACGGCCGTTCCGTGGCCGTCCTCGTCACTCTGCCCGTCTCCCTGGCCAAGGAGATCGATTCCCGGAGCCATCGCTCCCTGAAGGTGGGGGTTGGTCGCATCCACGCCGGAGTCGACAACTGCCACCACAACGCCCTGCCCCTCTGTCACGCTCCAGGCGTGCTCCACACCGATCTGCTTGAACGCCGGTGGGGCGCTCTTCAGCAGTGACCCCTGACCATGCTGGCAGTCAGCGACATCAGCATTGATCGGTGGAGGACCGGTCTGGACGGGCTGGGTGGCAGCCGTCGGCTCCGGCTCCGGCTCCGGTGTTGGCGACGGCGTCGGCGATGGAGTCTCCGGCGCCGCGGTTTCGGAAGGAGCGGGAGCTGGAGCGGGCTCCGGCGTCGGTGACGGTGACGATGAGTAACCTGGCATCGGAAAACGAGGCAGGATGGTTCCGCCGGCTGCGGCACCGACTCCTCTGGCCGCACCAGAACTCGCGAACGATGCCATCCCCATGATGGGGAACGTGACCAGCGCGACCATTGCGAGAGCACAGACTGCGAGGAGACGAGGGGAGCGCTTCACTTGTCCGACACGTCCTTCCAGACGGCAGCTTTCGACAGCTCCGGCCCCGACGGGAACAAGGAGATCCACGGGGAGGGAATGTCGGAGACATTGCTCATGGAGTAGCCAAGCTGCTTGACCGTGTCTGCGCTGGTGCCTCCCAGAGCCCAGACGCGGCCTGCATCCGTGAGAAGGAAGATCTGGCCGGCGGAACCTCCCGAGGTTGCCCGCACCAGGGCTCCCCTTCCTCCCTTGACCGTCACTCCTCCCTTCTCAATCTGATTGCTCGCGCTGATCGTTGAGGTCGCCTTACCCGAGGCATTGACCTGGAGGACAGCACAGGCGCTCTGATTCTCCGAGACGCCCTTGCCCAGCGTGTCGGGCCAGTCCGAGGGTGCCGACGACGACGTCGTGCTGGTCTGGCTCAGGTCCGAGGCGTTGACCTGCTGCTCACTGACGCCGGGGGAACCGAGCTGGTACATCGCGAGCTCGACCTCGTTGAGACGAGCCACTCGGCCGTCAGCCCGTACCAGGTAGTGGCGCTGAGCCCCCGATCCGTCAGAGACCACCAGCAGTGAGCCGGCGGTGGGATTGGTGATCGAGGAGGACAAGGTGCTCACTCGGGCACCAGCGTCCGACAATGAGAAAGGCTTGATCGTACTGCCCTGGGAGAAGAGGTTGATCCAAGTGGCATCCACCTTCAGGACAGGGGCGGAGTCCAGTCCCAGGGCGAGAAGAATGGCGTCACGATTCTCAGAGGGAATCGGATGGCGACTGCCATTGGCGATGAGGTAGTAACTCCCATCCACCGAGACCAGCGCATGTCCTACTGCGCCCATGCCTGAGGGCGAGGAACCGACGAAGGTCGACGTCGCCCCTGAGGTGGAGGAGCACGCGGCCCATCCCCGAGAGACCAGTGACTTGGCGGCGGGAAGCGACTCAGGAGCGTCGGCGAGCCCCACCTGCGAGCCCCTCTCGATCCCGTCAAGAGCGTCCGCACCGGTCGTGGTCTGCTTGAAGGATCCGGGGTCTGACAGGAGCCGGGCACTGGCGATATTCGTGATCGGACGCAGACGTCCGCGGATGGTGACATAGCGCGTCCCCTCGCCCTTGACCACCACAAGCGTGTTGTTCTGCCAGCCATTGGGCAGAGGAGAGGTGAACCGGCCCATGGCCAATGAAACCAGCAGGATGACGAGTGCCACCGCGATCCCGCCCAGCACCGGCCGGAGCATATTGCGCGGCTCCAGCTCTCTCCCCTCAGGCGTTCCCGCACTGAAGGCCATGACGAGGCGCTGCCGGTTGAATCGCTGCGCATTGAGGATGTCCTTATTGGAAGCCATCACAGTACCCCAATAACAAGGGCTGCCAGGGGCGCGATGAAGAGAAGGACCAGGATCTCGATGACGTCAGTGACGCGCGCCAGTCTCGGGCGGTAGCTCGGCCCAAGGACGTTCAGAATGAGGACCACAACGCCTACGACCCCGACCAGCACCGCCATCGGCATGATGAAGTTCTCTCGACTGAGAACGATCACGAGCACAAGCGTCGCCAGAATGAGCATGCCGCCTACGACTCCGGCTGTCACATCCGCGCGCGACCGGACCGCTCGCGTGCTCAGCATCGCAGCGACCGCGATTGCGGCGACCAGAGCGACACCGTCGTAACCGACCGAGGCCAGAGAGGGGACCGAGGCCAGCACGATCACTGAGCAGGCGATGCGCACGGACAGCACTAGTCCGTGCATGTTCAGGATGCGAGATGTCAGCGCCGCCTTGATCGGCCCCTCGTCCTCGGCACGGTGATACCCCTCGGGCTGGTCGGGCAGGCTGATGGTCACAGGAACTGAGGCGAGCGCGAGCCACGGGGTCATCAGCGAGGCGCCTGCAGCGGTCGCGCTCACCAGTGCCAGGACCGGCGCCAGCTGATAGCCGAGCGCCTGAGTTCCCAGTCCAGTCACCATCATGGCGACGCCCACGAGCACCGGGCCAGCAACCAGTGGACGATCGCGGTCCAGCATCGGGATGCAAGCGCTCAGCACTGTGACGCCAGCAGCACCCGCCGCAGCCATCCTCATTCCAGTAGGCGGCCCCGGCATCCCAGTATGAAGCGCCACGCCGGCCAATGCCGCCGCCGTCATGACCAGCGCCCAGGCACCTTTTCCCTTCATCTGCTTGATGGCCAGTGATGCCAGGATCAGCAGCACTGCGGCCACCGCCGCACAGGCCGGTGTTACCCACCCTCCTGACCCCTGGCGCAGGAGAAGTGCGCCTCCAGCAGCAAAGAGCAGGCATGTCGCCCCGACCGACAAGGACATCGTGTCCTTGGGTTCCCACGCGACCTGCTGTCGTTCGACGGCGGCCGCAACCGCTTCAGTGAGATCGTCATAGCGGTGCTCCGCCTCCGTGCTGCGCAGGTCGAGCGTCAGAACATCACCCGCGTCAACTCGCTGATCCGCCAGCGACAGGGAGTCATCCAGAACAGCGCCCGACTGCGTGGTCAGACACAGGCCGTAGGTCGAGGCATCCTCCCCCAACCCCTCAAGCCTCTCTGCCAGCGCCGGAACCACCTCAACCAGCGGCAGGTCGACCGGCAACGAGACATCTGTCGGGATGCGCTCGTAGACGACGGTAACGGGCATGAGGGAGGAGCCGCGCCGGACACGCGAGGCGGGAGGAGGCAAGGCGATTCTCCTGGAGAGCGGGACGAGGACGGGTCAACACCAACTGCGGACGCAGCCGAGAGACACTCCATCGTAGATCACGAATCGGGTGTCAAGCCTAGGGGAACAGGGCAGACTCCTGCGGCGAGACTGCCCACACCGATCTCGATCACATTACGTGAATTAATGCCGCGATCGGTTGCCATACGCTAGTCTGGGCGAGCCAGAGAGCAGCATCTGAACAATTCGAGGCCCTTGTCACAGGGCCGTTCCCCGTCAACGCTGCTCACCCGCAGCGGCTGTCACAAGCAGTCCTGAGAAAGAGGAGCCTCATGGCCGAGAATCTAAAGTCAGAGAGTGGCGTACTTGCCAAGGCGAGCCAGACCGTGGACACGCACCGCGCCGAGCAGAACGCGATCAGTCAGCGGGTTCAGGCCGCAGCCGCCGATTCCCAGTCCGGCTGGCAGGGCCAAGGTGCGGCCGCCGTCGCTCAGGTCGTTCAGCAGTACGCAGAGGACGGCCGCCGGATCGACCAGGCGCTGGCCAAGCTCTCCGACGCTCTGAAGTCAACCGACCAGGCGTACCAGAGCACTGAAGCGGAGTCCGCAGCCGGTGCCCAGCGCGTTGGCGCCAACGCCGGCGGCTACCACAACCTCCCTGCCTGACCCCCTCGCACCCACACCTAATTCTTACTGTCAGGAGATAATTATGTCGGACATGCTTGTTAACTACGGATCACTGGACACGCTTGCCGCTGCAATGGCCCAGGGCTCAGCCCAGTCCCAGGCCGACCTGGATGCTATGGATGCCGAGTTGCGTCCCACCCAGAGCGGCTGGTCCGGTGAGGCACAGTTGCAGTACACCGCAACCATGAGCGAATGCAACGCAGCGATGTGTGACCGGCAGCAGCTGATCCAGCAGCTCGGCACCCACGTGAACACCTCGTCCGAGAACTACAACACGACCGATCACCAGGCAGCAGGCACCTTCGCCTGATCTCTCCACACCCCGACAGACTTCGGTGCCCTGAGCCTTCTTCGAGGCTCAGGGCACCTTCTCGTGCTGTATGAAAAGAACTCGGCTTCAGGGCGCCTTCACACGCCCCTCGACGTCAAGACTTTGCCATCAGGACACCTTGGGACGACGTCGTTGAGCATCGGATCTCCCCGGTCGGCGAGCAACGGGCTGCACCGAGATCGGTCCAGAGGGGATAGAGGAATCCAGTCTTCCAGGGCCCGGAGGTGTCACCGGTGAAGCAGCAGCCAGGGGCGGCACTACCGGAGACTGGTCCTGCGCTGAACCGGCCACCCCTCCGGAGACGGGCGAGGCGCCGCTCGGAGCCCCTCCTCGGCTGGTGGAATGAGCTCCACTGACTGAAGGTGATGCCGGCGCATCCGAGGGGGAGACGGGGGGCACGGGGGGCACCACCTGCCGTCGCCCCGGATGAATCCGTGGTGGGAGTGACGGCGGCAGAGGGGCGCTCGCCTCAACCGGAGCCGACGGAGGGATCGGAGCGTTGGACGAGACCGACCGAGTGGCGGAAACATGCCGGGTAGGCATCGACGACGTCGGAGGAGGCCCAGGAGGCGCTGTGAACACTGACGGAGTAGCCGGAGATGGACCGGACTCCGCGGGGACAGAGGATGGGGGCGGCGAGTCCGGTGGCGGGATCGGCACCGCCGGAGAGGGGGCTGCGGGCGGCGGCGCAGGAGAGGAGACAGGCGGCGCAAACCGCGACCGGCCAGCACCTGAGTCGGAGACGGCAGCCGGGCCGGCACCCACGGAGACACTGGGGCCAGCTGGCACATCCGTATAGACCGGGCCGGCCAGATCGGGACGTTCCCGCACCGCTGGAGCCTGAGGCTGAAGCATGGGAGGGCCTGCGGCCACTGATCCAGCGGAGGGTCGCCGCCCTCCGTCTCTCATGCGCCGTCTGGTCGCGGCCTCAGGAACCACGGGCGACGGCGCACCGTCCTTCGAGCCTCGCCTGACGCGACGCGGCTCTGAGCGAGTCTGCACCGCTGAGCGTCGGCGCTCCTGCTTCGGCGTGGGCCGACGCGTCACAGTCATGGTCCCGGTCAGACGATCCAGGAGGCGTTCCCGATCCTCGTCCTGCTGACCCGCCGACGTTCGGCGACCAATCTGAAACGGGAGAAGGATCGGGAGAAGAACTCGCGCCAGTGCTCGTCCGATCCCCGGAGCGGCCCCCTGCTGCGGGACCACCACCGTGGCCGACACCGTTGCCAGTCCCGCCGTTCTCCCGAAACGCGCCAGAACCAGGCTCTGCACCGCGATCACCTGAGTGAGCAGGATCCAGGGCAGCGCCCTGACGTTGAGCGCCAGCAGCGGCACGAGAACGACGACGACAAGCAGGAGGAAATCGACGACAACGGCGACCACCGCCTCCCCGGTGGTGAGAGGGCGCCAGTCGCGGCGAGCCAGCACGCGCTTGGGCGCGGACGCGACGGGTGTTGGCGTGATTCTCATAGTTGCCTCATAACGTCGATCAGTCCTGCTGCGATCACGGCCGCTGGGAGAGTCCCCAGGGCGGCGAGGGCCTGGAAGATGTCACCAAGCCGACCCCACCATGCCGACCGAACGGTACTGAGGAACATCCCTATAGCGAAAGTGCCCGCTGTTGTGAGGAAAACTATGAAAGCGACTACCTCGCTCCACGTTCGCGTCATGACTCCTTTGCCGCCGTCGACCCAGAACAGGACCAGCACCAGGACCACTGCCATGGCAACAACCAGCCGCGGCATCAGGCGCAGCACCCGGGAGTGCGCAGTGCGAGGACGTAGAAGGAGAAGCACCATGACGCACACGAGCTCAACCCGAGCCCCCCATCCCGTCACGCCGCCGGCCATCGCCGCCTGGATCGTCGTCAGCAGGCCGAGCAGCACCAGGCTCCCGAAGGCGATCTCCAGAGCAACTGAGGACACCGCCGTCTGATCCACGGACTGCGATACCAAGCGAGGAGACACATCCTGAGAGACAGGCGCCTCAGGCTGACGTACAGAACGTCCCATGACTCGCAACTGCGTCATATCCAGCAGCTGCTGGTTGGGGACCCGTACAGCAAAGCCTGGGATCAACAGCCCGCCGATGGCCCCCACGGCCACGAGCACTACCAGCACGGGAACACGCGAGATCCCCGCAGCCGGAACCATCGTTCCGACAGAGGCCAAGAAGAGCCAGGCACCCGCAGAAACCGCTTCACCGACGCCTTTGCGAACGATCCACAGCACCAGAGCAGCAACTCCCGTTCCCCACATCGTGAGCAACGCGACCAGCAACCGGGAGTCGGGACTGGAGACGGGCGCAAGCAGGGCACCCGCGGCTCCCCCTGCCAGAGGGACAGTCAGCGCCCCCAACGCCTCGCGCACTGCAGGTCTTCGCCCGGAGGGTCTGAAAGCCGCAGCGACCAGAAGAACCACCAGAAGGCAGGCTCCCGCAATCTGCAACGCGGTCGGGAGCAGCCGGCCGTGCCCGATCAATGGCGGCAGCCCTCCCAGGAAAAAACAGAGAACCGCTACCAGGATGACCGCTGTCTCCCCGACCGATGAGCGCAGAACGTTCTCGAGGTCGGAGTCCGTCGTGCCATGGCTCCGCAGACCGGCTCGAGCCGGCGTCGTGACAAGCACAGCGCCCTCGAGAACGTCGGTTCCCACGGCCGCCTCGGCGTCCACCGCAGCTCCATCGGCCGTTGTGATGAGGAACCCACTGGGTTGGTGAGCCTTCGGCGGAGGTATGAGCTCACCAACCGACACACCTGCGCGTGCCGCCACATCGAGCCGTTCGCCCTCATGGATGAGGGTGACACGGATGCTGGTCGCATTCATCCGAGGATCAGAACTCCGGGGGTTGGGGAGAGGGTCCGCCGAGGTGCAGACAATCGTGACTCTATCGATACTATGACGTCAGCACCCAGTTGGGTGGGCTTCACTTCGGTCGGCTACTTCTCACGACGCCTGCCCTTCCAGCCCAGGGACAGCACACCCTCCCCGCCCCATGAACACCGAGGAGCAGAACGTGACAATCGACACTTCCGAGGCGTCGACCGAGACGATCGAGCTCAAGGCCCCACCGAACGCCATCACACCGCAGGATGCCAGCAGCTCGCTGACGATGGTGCTGCCGCTGACGGGCTCGATGGGCGTCATGGTATTCATGGCCATCTCTAATAACAACAACACGCGCATGCTGTTCATGAGCGGCGGGATGGTTGTGGCCATGCTCTCGATGGTCGTGCTCAACGTGTACCGCCAGATCCATCAGCACCGTAACAACGTCACGAACCAGCGCCGCGAGTACCTCGGTTACATCTCCGAGGTGCGTTCCGAGGTCCGGGAGGCGGCCAAGGTCCAGCGTCGCACCGCTGTCAGTCATCTGCCCGAGCCCGAGGCGCTGCCGTACCTGGTTCAGCACGGGGCCAGGGTGTGGGAACGGCGCCAGGGGCAGGACCATCTGCTCATCCGCGTGGGCCGCTCCTCGCAGCCGCTGGCGGCAACCATTGAGGCCGAGGAGGTCGGCCCTCTCAACACTCCTGACCCGGTGTGCCTGTCAGCAATGCACCGTTTCGTGTCCACCCACACCGAGGTTGATGCCCTTCCCTTCGGCATCGACTTGAGCGCCTTCTCTCACATTGAGGTGGTTGGCCCGTTGAGCGAGGCTCGCGCCCAGGTCCGGGCGATGCTCGCGCACATCCTGGCGCTGACCTCCCCCAGTCTGGTGCAGTTGGTCGTTCTCACCTCTCAGGAGGCGGAGCCCGAGTGGGACTGGGTGAAGTGGGCGCCCCACGCCTGGTCCGACTCCGTGACAGACGCCGTCGGGCCATCACGGCTCATGGCGCACTCGCTGGACGAGCTCACGGACAAGCTCCCCGAGGACCTCAGTGCGCGGGGCACCTTCTCCTCCGCTGCAGGAGAGTCACCTCTGCCTCATGTCATCGTCCTGGTCGACGGCGGCACGCTCCCTCCCAGCTCCCCGATGACGGCCGACCGTGGGCTTCAGGGCGTGACCGTCATTAGCATCTCCGAGCGCGCCGAACAGCCCCTGGTGCTGCCGAACCGCCTGCGCCTGGTCCTGCGTCCCTCCGGCGGTCAACCGGGTTCCGCGTTGAGTGGCTCTCTCGACGAGACAGCGGTCCCCATGAACATCGAGCTCGCAGGACAGGATCCCAGTCCGGCACTGGCAGATGCCCTCAGTATCAATGGCGCCGAGGCCGTTGCCCGTCGCCTGGTGGCGCGTTACCAGGCGGCAGGGGAGGACGTCGCCTCCTCGGCGCCAGTGGGAACGTCCGATCCCGAGCGCGCCGAGGACCTGCTACGGCTCCTGCGCCTGGGAGACGTGAGGGACTTCAACCCAGACACCCAGTGGGTCAAGCGCACCGGCGCCGAGCGTCTCAGCGTGCCCTTCGCCGTGACTCCCGAGGGCGAGCCAGTGGTCCTCGACATCAAGGAGTCGGCAGAGAACGGCATGGGACCTCACGGTCTGCTCGTGGGGGCCACCGGTTCGGGTAAGTCGGAGGTGCTGCGCACGCTCGTGCTGGCTCTGGCGCTCACTCACGGACCCGATCAGCTCAACTTCGTCCTGGTCGACTTCAAGGGCGGTGCGACCTTCGCCGGAATGTCCGACCTCCCGCACGTCTCGGCGATGATCTCCAACCTTGAGAGCGAGCTGGGGCTCGTCGACCGTATGGCCGAGGCGCTGCGCGGTGAGATGAACCGTCGTCAGCAGATGCTCCATGACGCCGGGAACTACGCCAACGTCATGGACTACGAGCAGGATCGGGTCAAGGGCAAGCACAACGGTGACCCGCTTCCGGCGCTGTTCATCATCCTGGATGAGTTCTCCGAGCTCCTGTCCGCCAAGCCGGACTTCATCGACACCTTCGTGGCCATCGGACGGCTGGGACGATCGCTGCAGATGCATCTGCTCCTGTCCTCTCAGCGACTGGAGGAGGGCCGCCTGCGCGGCCTCGACTCGCACCTGTCCTACCGGATCGGTCTGCGTACCTTCTCCGCCAGCGAGTCCCGCACGGTTCTGGGCTCCCCCGACGCCTACCACCTGCCTCCCCTGCCGGGAAGCGGCTACCTCAAGAGCGACACCGAGACGATGACCCGTTTCCGCGCCTCCTACGTCGCCGGCAAGCCCCCGGCTCGACGCGCCTCGCGGGCGTTGCAGCTACCGGGAGCCGCCAAGGCGGCCGGCGTGGCCCGAGGCGCCGTCGAGGTTCTTCCATTCACCGCCCAGGACGTCGAGGTGGAGATCGCTCCTGAGGAGATGGTCATTGAGGCCGAGGAGCCCGCTGCGCCAGAGCCCGAGGCCTTCCCGCAGGACGCGGCCTACAGCGACAGCACCACCATGGACATCGCAGTGGACCGGATGACCGGCCACGGAGTCCCGGCTCACCAGATCTGGTTGCCGCCGCTGGAGATCAGCGAGACCTTCGACTCGCTTGTGCCCGATCTGGTGGTCGACCGCAACCTGGGCCTGACCTCGCCGTCGTGGCGGGCGCGAGGCGATCTCGTGGTGCCGTTGGGCGTCACTGACGTGCCTCTGGAGCAGCGCCGAGAGACGCTCACCGTGGACCTGTCGGGCGCCGGCGGTCACGTCGCCGTCGTCGGCGGCCCCCTGTCCGGAAAGTCGACGGCGTTGCGCTCACTGGTCATGGCGCTGGCCCTGACTCGTACGCCCGCCGAGGTGCAGTTCTACGTCATCGACCTGGGCGGCGGGACCTTCTCGACAATGCTGGACCTGCCCCACCTCTCCGGAATGGCCACGCGCGACGAGCCTGACATCGTGGCGCGGACCATGGCGGAGATCGCTTCGCTGCTCGACGATCGCGAACGGTACTTCCGGGCGAACCGGATCGACTCGATTCAGACCTATCGGCGCGAGCGGGCTGCGGGGCGCGTCGACGACGGGTACGGGGACGTCTTCCTCATCATCGACGGCTGGGCCACCCTCAAGACCGATTTCGAGGACATCTCCATGGAGGTGCAGAACCTGGCACCGCGCGCGCTGGCGCTTGGTGTGCACTTCGTTCTGTCCACCAACCGATGGATGGACCTGCGGGCGGCGATCCGCGATGCCATCGGAACCCGGATCGAGCTGCGCCTGGGTGACCCGGCCGATTCGGAGATCAACCGGAAGATCGCCCGTCAGGTGCCCGAGGGCAGGCCGGGGCGCGGACTGGATCGGCAGGCTCGCCACATGCTTTTGGCGCAGCCACGCATCGACGGAGACCACGACGACTCGACCCTGGCGCAGGGGATCCACCATGCCTGCCAGCAGCTCGCCAACGCCTGGCAGGGCGCGCCTGGTCCTAAGCTGCGGCTGCTGCCGACCCAGATCGACCTGACCGAGCTTCAGGCCATGGTTCCCGCCGACGCCGGACCTGTCATCGGTATCGACGAGGCGCGTCTGGAACCGGTCACACTCGCCATGCAGCAGGACCCCAGCCTCATCGTGCTGGGCGACGCCAAGAAGGGGAAGACCACCTTCCTGCGGGCGCTGGCCCGCGAACTGGTTCGCGGCAAGACGCCGGACCAGGTGCGTATTCTCGCCATCGACCTGCGCCGCAACCTGCTGGGAGAGATTCCCGAGGAGTTTCTGCTCGCGTACCTGTCGGTCCGCGATACGGCCGTCTCCGAGATCAACGACCTCACGGGTTACCTTCAAGGGCGTCTGCCCGGCCCCGATGTCACGGCCGAGCAGCTGCGCAACCGCTCCTGGTGGAGGGGGCCGGAGATCTATCTCCTCGTGGACGACTACGACCTGGTGGCGACGAATACGTCCAACCCGCTCGCACCTCTGCAGCCCCTGCTGGCGCAGGCTCAGGACATCGGTCTCCACCTGGTGCTCACGCGCCGCATCGGCGGAACGATGCGCGCCATGTACGAGCCGATCATGCAGACACTCGGCGATCTGTCCACGCCGGGCATTATGCTTCCCGGCAACCCTGATGAGGGGCCGCTGCTGGGGCGGCAGAAGCCGCAGCCCGGTCCGGCCGGGCGGGCACGGCTCATCAGCCGCGACGGTGTACGTACTCTCCAGCTCGCCTGGACGCCACCGACCATGTGAGTGGAAGCCATGCCTGCCGGCCCCTACCAGATGCGGATCCAAGATGTCGAGACGGGTGGGGAGTTATCCCCCTGTTAATAACCTGACAGGTTGGGAGGAAGTCCCTGCATCGGGGTTCTGGTTAGGGTGGGTTTCATGTCTGATCGGTTGGTTGAGGAGCGTCTGTCCCAGATTGCTGAGCAGGTGGCTCAGGCGCAGCGAAATAACGGGGGCACTGAGCGCGTACGCGAGCAGGCCGACTCACTGGAGGTTGAGGGCACGTCCAAGGGCGGCGAGGTCACAGTGGTGGTCGACGCCGCTGGGCGCGTGCGGGATGTGCGCTTCACGGCGGCGAGCCAGGTGTTGAACCCTGGCCAGCTCTCCGAGGCGGTCATGGAGGCCATTGACACTGGCCGGCGTGAGGCCGCCAGCAGGATCCGGGCGATCGTGGACCGGCACATTGGAGTGGACACCGGACTCGGCCGGACGATGCTGGAGGCCTATGAGCAGATGGCCGGCCCGAAGGTGGGAGTGACCCGACGAGCCGAGCGGGCCGAGCAGAACAAGAGGCGTGAGACGCCTCCTGGTCTGGTATTCCCAGGTAGGTAGCTCCAGGTGACCGATACCGCCTGCTCAGGAGGATCTGGGCGGGCTGGTGCGGTGCTGACTGTTGTCAATGAAATGCCGTCAAAAAAGGTAGGAAGAGATCTGTCATGACTGATATTCGGGTTGATGGTGGGACGTTGCGTTCGGGTGCTGGGGATACGGATGCGGTGGCCGCTGGTGTGGCTCAGGCCCGGGACGCCTCGGGTGCGGCGCTGGGGGACAACGCCTTTGGTCTCATGTGCTCGCCGTTGTTCCTGCCGGCCTACACGCTGGTGAAGACCGCGGCCGACGCAATGATGGTCTCGGCTGAGAAGGGGCTGCGTAACAGCGCCACTGGTCTGCGGAGCACGGCCACCGCCCTGGAGGGCGCCGACGCTGACGCTGCTTCCGGTGCGTACCGGGTGGGGGCGTGATCGGTGATGGGTAACGATCTTGTCACCGAGGTAAAGGACTCGGAGAACATCTGGACCGGCTCGCGTCTGCTGGAGGATGGCTTCGATCTTAAGGAGGCGTTTGAGTCCAAGAGCTGGGTCGCCGGTGGCCTGGCGGTGGCGGCCACCACCGCTGACGCCGTGTCGGCTGCGATGGATCCTCTGGGTGAGGCGATGTCCGCCGGGGTAGCATGGGTCATTGAGCACCTGGGGAGCCTGAACAAGTGGCTCAACGAGCTCACCGGTGACAGTGACGCGGTGGCTGCGGCCGCCTCGACGTGGACGAACATCGCCACCAAGCTGAACTCCTGCGCCGATGACCTGGAGGCGGTGTGCACGGGGCGTCTGGCCGGGCAGGAGTCCGTGGCGGTGGCGACGTTCAAGTCCCTGCAGGCTGGCTCCGCATCGCACCTGCGGATGACTGGTGGTGTGGCTGGTGCGATCTCGGGTGGGCTGACGGTGGCCTCGGTGATCGTGCGCATGGTGCACGACCTGGTCCGCGACGCGATCTCCGACGTGATCGGCAAGCTGCTGTCGAAGGCGACCATCACGGTGATCACCGCGGGTCTGGCGGCCCCCTGGGTGGTCCAGTCGGTCATCTCCGACGTGGCCTCATGGGTCACCCGCCTGTCCAAGGACATCGCCAGCACCGTCCTGTCAGCCAAGAACCTCAAGAACCTGCTGGACAAGGCCACCACCCTGCTCGACGACGTCGGCAAGAAGCTCTCCGGCATGGCAGCCATGGCTCTAGGGTATGGCTCCAAGAACGCCGACAACGCCGCCAAGGGCGCCAAGCACGCCGACGCCGCAGCCGACGCCGCCAAAGGTGCCGACGGCGCCGTCCCACCCAACAAAGGCGGCGGCGACGGAGGAGGAACCCCACCAGGTAAGGGCAACAAAGATGGTGGCGGAGGAGGTGACGATCCCGCCAAGAAGTCCCAGGAAGCTCATGAACGCGCTCGAACAGCAAAAAATGAGTTACCTGCTGGTAATGAGCAGAAAACCACCTCTTCCGACCACGTCAAGGCCCTCAGTGGTTGGAGCAAGGATCGCCCCGACGGCTTTCAGGAACCTAACGTGGATGATGTTTTGGCCAAGCAGGAAGAGATTGGGCACCCCGTTAAAAGCTCAGGCTGCAGAGATCATGGGGTCGACGGCCAGCAACTGGCTTCGCACGCAGAAAGACAGTTATCGTTGACCGCAAAAGAGCCATACATTGGGGTCTCTAAGAAAGTCTGCTCCGACTGTCCAGTACGAGAAGCGGGATTGGTATGTGACCGACCCTGACGGGACGTGGATCTTCCGCGCAGACGGAAGTGTGGACTCCCCCAACTAAAGCTCGCAACCAATGACCCTAGCCACATAAGAAGGAGCACCACCATGATTGACATTGATTCCATAGATCGCGAGATTCGGTCGGCTCGACTAGAGTTAAATGATTCGACCAACGTTAAAGGGATTCTACCCTTGAGGGTTAGGAAACGAATTTGGAAAGCAATGCTAGACCCGGAGGACATTGAAGGCACATACCGCCGAAGGACGTCACTGAGGATACTGTGCGTCGAGCACGTAAAACCCTACTGGTACCGCGCTTTTCCGCACGACGGGCGTGTTGACGAAATGATATCCCTTGCCCAAGATGTCATCGAGCAAAGAGAGGAGGCAGACGTTGCTCAACAGCGCGCCGAAAACTTCCTGGTGAACGTACTCGATGAGATTGATGACTTCAATTCTGTGACGGAGCCGGCATCATTTGTCGCAGACGCTGCGTCAAGTACAGTGATTTCAGCCTGTCATCGTTATCTTGACTATGATATTGCTAATTCAGCTGAAGAGGACGATGAGAGACTTCCGGACGCACTTGATACGAGTTACTGCTGCGCCAGCGCCGCAGCCAAGGTGTTGAACTGGATGCCGGCGGAGGAGACTAACGTGGCTGCGCGTCGGGCGTTCTGGTTGTGGTACCTGGATGAGGCGATCCCGGCAGTCCTTGCCAGCTGATCGCACCCGGAAAGTTTGCACCACCCAGCCTGCGGACGAGCACCTCACCGACCGACCACCACCCAGGGGCTGGGCCCTTCTGACTCGGCCCCTGCGGCTTCGCGCTCACTGGAATAACACCTCCCCCTGCCCCGATCCTGTGCACATGCGCCTGGATCAGGCAGCGCAGACACTGCGTGCACGGGGCGTCTGGCCGGGCAGGAGTCCGTGGCGGTGGCGACGTTCAAGTCCCTGCAGGCTGGCTCCGCATCGCACCTGCGGATGACTGGTGGTGTGGCTGGTGCGATCTCGGGTGGGCTGACGGTGGCCTCGGTGATCGTGCGCATGGTGCACGACCTGGTCCGCGACGCGATCTCCGACGTGATCGGCAAGCTGCTGTCGAAGGCGACCATCACGGTGATCACCGCGGGTCTGGCGGCCCCCTGGGTGGTCCAGTCGGTCATCTCCGACGTGGCCTCATGGGTCACCCGCCTGTCCAAGGACATCGCCAGCACCGTCCTGTCAGCCAAGAACCTCAAGAACCTGCTGGACAAGGCCACCACCCTGCTCGACGACGT
>ERZ773079.924-NODE-924-length-18415-cov-17.359913_pt1 | contig 18415 bp, 12 predicted proteins | sample MGYA00511355_ERZ773079 | MGnify/ENA primary metagenome ERZ773079 (study PRJEB29015, sample SAMEA2737979) | human oral metagenome | biome: human oral; feature: human-associated habitat; material: dental | place: China | collected 2117 ... | reverse complement strand
TCTTGACGACGTCGTCCACGCCCTTGGACCTGATGATCGAGGTCACGATCCGGTTCGCCTCGGCGGCGTCGCGCGCCCAGTGGACGATGCCGCCGCGCGCGGCGACGTTGGCCTCGAAGCGCTTGAGCAGCTCGGGCAGATGGCTCATGACCTCGTTCTTGACGGCGCTGGCGGCCCGGCGGAGCTCCTCCCAGTCCGGCATCTCCTCCACTCGCACGGCCCGCTTGTTCCGGATGGTGCGCGTGGCGTGGCCCAGGTTGCGGCGCAGCTGGGTGTTCCGGAGGGTCTTGTGGGCCGCGGCCGGGAAGGTCTCGCCCCACCGCAGCGTGTCGTCGGGGATCTCGACGGTGGTGCGCCACCCGCCGGTGCGGGGCGCACGGGACTCGGCGTCCGGCACCGCCGGCATGCCCAGGAAGGTCTGACTCATCGGGCCGTCGCCTCCTCGGCGGTGGGGGCGAAGGACACGTTGCCGTCGAAGGGCTGGTCCTTGGTCGAGGCCAGGATCTCGGCCAGGTGCATGATCCGCACCCCCGAGTTCAGGCGGGACAGACCGCCGCCGACGTGCATGAGGCAGGAGTAGTCGCCCATGCACAGCACCTCGGCCCGGGTGGACATGACGTTGGAGACCTTGTCGGCGAGCATGGCCGTGGAGGTCTCGTAGTTCTTCATCGAGAAGGTGCCTCCGAAGCCGCAGCACACCTCGGCGTCGGGCAGGGGCACCAGGTCGATGCCGTCGACGGCCTCCAGGAGCCGCAGGGGGCGGTCGCCGACCTTGGCGATGCGCATCGAGTGGCAGGTCGGGTGATAGGTGACCCGGTGGGGGAAGGAGGCGCCGACGTCGGTCACCCCCAGGACGTCGATGAGCAGCTCGGAGAGCTCGTAGGTCCTCGCCGCGACCTCCTTGGAGCGGCGCGCCAGGGCGCTGTCGCCCACGTGCTCGGCCACGAGAGCCTGCTCGTGGCGGGTCGCCCCGGCGCATGAGCCGGAGGGGACGACGACGGCGTCCCACTCGCCGTCGAGCACCGGCTCGAAGGTCCTGACGTGGTTGCGGATGAGGGAGGATGCCTGCGTGAAGTACCCGGTGTTCGCGTGCATCTGTCCGCAGCAGACCTGGCTCTCCGGGAAGACGACCTCGTGTCCGAGTCTCTCCAGGATGGCGACGGTCGCCTGCGGCGCCTGCGGGAACATCGAGTCTGCTATGCAGGTCGCGAAGAGTGCGATGCGCACGGATGGACCTTTCGTCGACGTCATTGGCCGTTGCTGGCCGCCGTTGGCTCAGGCCTCACCGTAGGTGCACGGGGGCGCTTCGGGGGCTCTTCGTCGGGCGAGCTTGGGGCGACACATGCGAAGGGGCGTCGTCGCGGGGAAAAATGCGGGTCGCCTCGTGGCTGGCGCGGAGGCGTCCCCCTGCGCCGGGGCGATCGGGCGATCGGGTTTGCGCAAGCGTCGCCTGAGGTTTATGACGGAGTGTCGCCAGAGCTCATGAGTGATGGACGCGGTCCGCGTCGGCCCGCGGAGCGCGGCGGATGCATGCGTCCGCCGCGCCGGATGCGAGGCGTGCCATGCGATGCCGGTTCGGCTCCCGGTTCCCTCTCCCCGTGGGGAGAGCGCGGCGCCGGGACGACCGTTCCCGTCCAGCCCGCCCGGAGCCCCCTCCCCGTGGGGGAGAGAGGTGTGCCCAGCATGAGGATGCTCGATGCTCGTGCGCCACCGCACCTCCTCCCCGTGGGGGAGAGCGGCCGGGGCGTGCACGGTGCAGTCGGAGACGCCGCGGAGCCCCCTCCCCGTGGGGGAGAGAGGCCATGACCCTGCGGGGGAGGTTCCGGCGTCGGCCCTTTTCTAGCGTGAGGCCATGCGGCTCACAGCGTCATTCACTGGTTCTCGGGGCGTGCGCTATCCGGCGCCCGACGTGGCCCGGGGCTTCATGCTCCTGCTCATCGCGGGGGCCAACGTGTCCGTGTGGCCCACGATCGCGAATCCGGACTCGACCGGCGGGGAGGCGGCCGCCGGCGCCGGGGGCATGGCGGACGTGGCGGACACGGTCTGGGTCTGGGTGCGGACCCTGCTGATCTCCGGTCGTGTCTACCCGCTCTTCGCCATGCTGTTCGGTTTCGGACTGGTCACCATGATCAACCGGCGGATCGAGAGCGGTACGAACTCCTACCTCAGGGGACTGGATGGGGCGAGGGCGGGGCGCGAGCCGACGCCCGCGGAGATCTCCTGGGCCCATGAGCGGGCCACCGTGGACGCGCGACGCCTCGTGAGGCGCCGCGGGCTGTGGATGATCCTCTTCGGCCTCGTCCACGGCGTCTTCTTCTACGGCGACATCATTGGCACGTACGGACTGGCGGCGGTCGTCTTCGCGGGATGGCTGGCGCGGAAGCATCGCAGGCGGGCCATCGCGGTCAGCGTTCTCCTCATCCTGTGGCTGATCTGGACGCAACTGAATACGGGCGGGACCGTGGCGATCATGGGCACGACGTACGCGCAGGCCGTCGCTCAGGAGCAGATGCCGGCGACGGGGCTGCTCGTCTTCGCATCCAACGTGCGGCACTGGGCCATGAACACGGTCGTGACGCTGACGATGAGCAGCACCATTGTGCCCGCCATGTTCATCGGCGCCCGTCTGGCGGATACCGATGTCATGGCCGATCCCCGCGGGCATCGCCGCCCGCTGACCGTCGTCGCTCTCGGCGGGCTGATCATCGGTGCGGTGAGCGCCGTCGGCATGGCGCGCTGGATCACCGGCGGGAGGCTCATGTTCTGGGACCTCGCGGTCGCAGAGGTCTTCGGTCTGGCCGGGGGATGCGGCTGGTTGGCCCTTCTGGCTCTGTACGCGGGCGGGCCGAGGCCGGACGGACGACTGACCGGTCTGCGGTGGCTGGCCTCGAGCGTGGGTCGGAGGTCGATGACGGCCTACCTGAGTCAGACGGTCCTGTTCGGGGCTGTGTTCGTGATCGTGCCGGGGCTGCTGGGGACCCGACTGGTGGTGGGGGAGGCTGCGTCGGCGGGCATCGCCGTGGCGGTCTGGCTGGCCGCCGTGCTCCTGTGCGCGATCCTCGAACGAGGCGGGCACGCGGGGCCCTTCGAGACTCTGCTGCGCACGGCGGTGGTCCGCACTGAGCGCTCGCGCTCCCCCTCTCCGCGCTGTCCGCGAGATCGGTCGTAATCCGCGTCGAGATCGGTTCGGTTCCGGCTCGAGATCGGTCCCGTTCCGGCTCGAGATCGGTCCGATGGCGGTGCACCCGGCTACCGGAACCACGAGTCGGGCATTCCTGTGCGAGCCCGACGACGCCGCCGTCGGACTCGCGCCGAAATGCCAGCCTCGCGCGAAAAAGCCCGACTCGACGCGGGGCCCGGGCCGGCGCCCTCCGGCCGGCGCCCTCCGGCGGGCGCTCTCAGGCGGGCATGTAGGCGCCGAGCCATCCCTGGGCGGCGATGAAGACCATCGCCCCCAGCAGGACGAGGAGGCCGAGCGAGAACGGCGCGGCCTTCTTGAGGATCTCCGCGTCCGTCCCGGGCGCCTGGACGGCCGTGGTGACGACGGCGAGGTTCTGAGGCGAGACGATCTTGCCCAGGCCACCGCCGATGGTGTTGGCCGCCAGGAGGATGCGCGGGTCCAGCCCCGCGGTGTGCGCGGCGGTGGCCTGCAGGTTCGCGAACAGGGCGCCGGCGCTCGTCGCCGAGCCCGCCACTGCCGTGCCGACCCACCCCAGGACTGGGGAGAGGAATGCGAAGGCCGCACCCGTGGTCGCCAGAGCCGCACCCACGGCACTGGTCTGACCCGAGAAGTTCATGATGTAGGCCAGCGCCATGACGGTGGCGATCGTGAGGATCGACATGCGCAGTGTGTAGACCGTCTCCGGCAGCGCTCGGAGCATGCGTCGCGCGCTCACCTGGAAGCGACCGCCCGAGGAGCGCCGGGAGTAGACGATCGTCACGATCACGGCCGTCAGGAAGATCCAGGTGCCCGGATTGGAGAGGGTCTGCAGGTTGTACTCGGCGCTGTCGGAGACCTCGCCGGCGCTGGTGAGCAGCCGGCCGTGGACTCCGGGCCACGGGATCTTGATGTCGGTGCCGGACAGCGCCTTGGACAGATCGACACCGATCTTCCACAGCTTGGTGATGCCGATCATGACGACGACCAGGACGTAGGGCAGGAGGGCGAGAACCACGCGCTCGGTGTCGGGCTTGTCCTCGGCGCTGGTCTCCGAGCGGAACTCCTCGGGAGTGGTCGGCGTCCACACGAGGAGGAAGATGTAGGAGGCGGCGAAGCCCAGAAGGGCGGCCAGGACGCTGGTGAGTTCGTAGGAGACGTTCGGCGCGACGAAGTGGCCGGCTCCGGTGGCCAGCCCGGCGATGAGGGCCAGGGGCCACAGCTGCCGCACGGCGCGGACGCCGTCGAGAATCCCCAGGAGGAGGAAGGGCATGAGCACGCAGATGACCCACGTGAAGTGGGTCATGAACGATCCGATGACCGCGGGGCTCTCCCCGCCGCCGAGATTGGCGGCCGTGGTCACGGGAATGGCCATGGCGCCGAAGCCCACGTAAATGGCGTTGCCGACGATCGTCACGAGTGCGGCCTTGATCTTGTCCACGCCGAGGGTCACGAGCATGGCGGCGGTGATCGCCACCGGTGCCCCGAAGCCGGCCAGGCCCTCGAGCAGCCCGCAGAAGCAGAAGGAGACGATGAGAGCCTGGGCGCGCATGTCCCCCTTGCCGATGGCGTTGAACACGGCCCGCAGGTCCTTCGAGCGCCCGGAGACCTCGGTGAGGTTGTAGAGCCACACGGCGGCGATGATGATGTAGATGATCGGGACGAAGCCCATGGCCAGGCCCTGCGTCCCGGACAGGACTGTCATCCCCACCGGCATGCGGAAGCACGCGATGGCCAGTACCGCGGACAGCGCGAGCGCGATGATCGAGCACCAATGAGTGGCGACCTTGAATGCTCCCATGAGAACGAAGAAGGCGATCAGGGGCACGAGGCCCACGATCGCCGTGAGGAACACATTGCCGCCCACTGCCGTCGTCGACGGGGTGAAGGACGCCTGAGCGGTGCCGAGGAGCGGGAGGACGTCGAGGGGCATGCGGGACTCCGAGATCGGGGACGGACGACGATCGATCGTGAAGGGCCGGGGCACCGGTGCCGGGGCGCGCCGCTCACAATGGACGGAGTCGATCATGCCATGCCGGTCATTGTCGTGTCACCGCTATTGAGGACGGCCGATCGCTCCGCGGTGCGCAGCCGATGACGCGGCTCCCTCGTGGACTCGCCCCGATCCCTCGTGGGCTCGCCCCGGCCTCATTCTGAGCACCCTGGTGGCCCGCCAGACGCAAGCTCCTCTCCCTGCACGTGCCCCGGGCCCCGATCGCCAGAAGCGGACCAGCAGCAGCGAGGGCATGAGGGCTCCTCCATACGCGCGTACGCGTGCCCCGACCGCCGGGCCGGGCGGTCGGGGCGCGAGAGGAATGGTGCGGGAAAAGCGGAGAGATCAGGCGGGATAGGGCCGACGGTGTCCTATGGCTCGGCGGCTCGGCTACGCCTCCTCTCCCGGTGCCGCCGTCACGGACGACGACGCCGACCGGACCCGACGTCGCGAGGCGACGTACCTCAGGATCCCGTACTCCAGCCCTACGACGCCGACGGCGGCGGCGATGAGCAGAGCGATGGCGACCCGACTGTAGACGATGCAGTCATGGTGAAGATTCTCCGTGATCTCGAGACGGGTATCGAGCATGAAGAGGTAACTGCCTCCGCACATCCGTTTACCGGCGGTTGTGGTGTGCTCGACATCCCTCAGCGTGTTCAGCAGCAGAAACCCGATGGCGATCGTCGCCGTCAGGCTCAGGGCGAGCTTGAGGCCGGTCGGGGCCCGGCGGATACGGCTCCGACGCCACCAGGGAAGGACCAGTGCCACCAGTGCCAGTACGGCGAAGACGGCGAGGACGACTTGTCCGGCGAAGATTCCTGGGCGCATGGGCCATCCTTTGCTGAGGGCGCATGGAGGGGGAGTGAATTTCGGGCGAGCGTCTTGACTACCGCTTCAGGCCGTACCACACGATATCCGACTTGCCCTGTTTCATCGCATTCCTGATCGATTCGCTGAGCGGGATGTCAGACCTGTTGGGGGTCTTCTGCGAGATGCCCGGCTCGCCGCCCTCGTTCGACGTCACGACCATGACGTGGTCGATGTCGCCGTCAGCCTTCCCATCGGGGTCCCAGTCGACGTACAGGAGGTCTCCCGCTGTGGCGTTCCAGATGTTGTCCAGATAGTCGTACGAGCTCTTATCGACGTACGTGTACTGATATGCCGAATTCACCCATGTGCGCGAGGGGCCGGCGGGGCCCAGAAGATCCGGTCCCCAGAAAACGGTGGAATACGGATTGATCCCGAAGTCGTCATACTCCCAGCCGCCCGCGCGGAGAACCTGCGAAGCAAAATTCGCGCAGTTGTTGTCCTCGACAGGGAAATCATGATTGAAGTCGTCGTCCTCGTCCTCGTTGTTGGGCGGACTTGTCCACTTCGATGCGTAGTCCACCATTTTCTGCACGTCCGGATCGCTGTCGTTGTAAGCCGGCAACGCCATTGATACGGACGTGCCTCCTGCTCCGACGCCCGCCGATACCCCGAGAAGCGAATCGGTGATCCTCGTGTCGGACGAGCGCTGCGGGTCGTATCCCTCCGGGACGTCGTTCGGATCTCCGACGGCCTCGCGGCTGGTGACGGTGTCCTCGGTGACGGAGTATCCATCGCCATCGTTCCCCACCAACGTGATATCATGCCGGTCCGTCCATACTCCCGGCCTGCCGGAGGTCCGGGATCCTCCGTAGGTCTTGGTCGTCGATATGTCCGCGGTGACGAGAAGACCGCTGTTCCCCTGCGTGGTTATCTCGACGATGCGCACCTCGCTGCTCGCCGAAGTGACGGGGACTCCATCCTCGATGAGGCCGTCGCGAATGTAGTGAACCGTCTGCTCGGCGGACGTCAGGGTTGAGGCTCCTGTTGAGGCGCTGCTGTCCGTCCACTCCCGATCGAGGGTCGCCTGGTAGTCGGTGATGACCTTGGTGACGGTGTCCGTATCGGGCACATCGATCGTGTCGGTGTCGTGCGAGGATTGTGCGGCGTTTGCTGCGGAGAAGGAAAGGGTGGAGAGTGCCGTTGTCATAGCCAACGCGAATGCGCCTGTGCGCTGCAATGAGACTTTCTTCTTGGCCATCAGTGCTCCTTCTGGTGTGCGGGCGTGATTCGTGTGCGGATCGGCGATGGCGCCTTCGGGCGACGCTACGTGGTGGTGCGGGGAGTGGCCAGGGCGAACGAGTACTTTATGCAAATTTTAACATATTTCTTAGAGTTCTTGAAGGTGACGTGGAGGTTGTGGGCGGGTTGTCACTGGCATGAGTATTGCTAAGCAAAGACGTGCGTGACATGAGCATTGCATGATAGGGATATTGCAAGGGATCGGAGCGGCCTCTCGGTTCTCCCTCGCCGAGATCGGTCGAGTTCCGCGTCGACATCGGTTCGCACTGGCGGTTCTCCGTGTGGTCGTGTCCGGGGTCGCGCCTCAGGGGCTGTCCGAGGATGGGGGCCGCGCGCAGAGGGTGCGCCTGCTCGACGCTCGGCCTTCTGGCGCGTGATCGTGCCTTTGCGGGGCGAACGGGGTCTTTCCTGTGCGGCTTGGTGGTTCCCCTGGTCGGATGGGAGGGGGCGCGTGCCGCGGATCGTCGACGACGCCGGTCGGCGGGGCGTGCGGGAGAGGCGGCGCGTCCTCGCCCATGGGAGTCGAGGGCGGGTGCGACCGGGCTCGGGTCGGACGGGGGCGAGGCGGATGGGCGAGGTGGTGGTGCGCGGGGTGCGACCCGGCTCGGGCGGGACGGGGCCTCGAACTGCGCCTCATGCTTCCAGGCACCGACCGAGTACCGGGGTTGGGCGGGACGGGGACCGGGGCATGCCGTGGGGCTGCGTCCCCCTCCACGGCCTCTGCCCGCGCTGCCGGACCGATCTCGGCGCGGAACCGGACCGATCTCGAGCCGGAACCCGACCGATCTCGGCACGGAACCCGACCGATCTCGGCGCGGAACCGAACCGATCTCGATGCGGCCGGCTCTCAGCCTCTCAGGGAGACGACGCGGTCTGCACAGGGCCCGGCCTGATGGGGTCGCGCTGAAGGTCGGCGGGAGCGACGCTGTCGACGAGGGCGATGACCTCGTTGATCATGGGCCTGACCTGGGCCGGAGTGGTACCCCAGACGCGCATGAGCACGTCCACGGGCACCGTGGGCAGACCGGCCTTGCGCAGGACGACCACGGCGCTCGGGCGCACGGTCGAGCCCATCGAGGTCCCGTCGGCGAGCGCCCAGTAACCCGCCGTGCTGGGGTTGGGGCGCAGCCGGTGCGGCGCTCCGCCCGGCAGGTTCTCCTTCAACAGCGCCAGCTGAGTGGCGTGTCGGCCCTGTTTAGAGCTGTCGTCATAGGCGATGACCAGGCTCAGGTCCACGACGAGAACGCCCTGCAGGTCGGTGCCCACGTACAGAAGACGAGCCAGCGGGGCGCGGCGCTCCATTCGCCTCAGGGTGACCAGGAGCTCCTCGAGCTTGGCGCGTCGACGAGGATCCGCGCCGGCCATCCCCGATGTGCGGCGACGCGCCTCCGCGCGCTCCCAGCCCGGCGGGGGGAACTCGGGCACCACGATCCATACCGAGGCGTTCGGGGTGACGGCGATCTGCATCCTGAAGACTCCTTGTGCGTCACGTGTGCCGTGACGATCGGCGCTCGTAGGACGTTGTCCATCCTATGCTGTAGTCGTGCCAGCAACAGTTCCCGTGCCCGCCTCGCCCGTACAGCGCCTCCTGGCCGGCGGGATCGACATTCTGCTCGTGGGCGGGATCTGCGGATTCCTGCCGATCTCCTTAGTGGGAAAGCTGACGTGCGCGGGGCTCGTTCTCGCGGCGCTCGTCGTGCTGCAGGCCGTGATGGGCGTCGGACCCGGCGGGGCCGTCATGGGCATGCGGCTGCACCGGGTCTCGCGCGGCGGCAACAGTCCGGGCCTGGCCGCCCTGGGGCGCGCCGGTCTCATGGCGGTGGCCGCCGTGGCGACTCTGGGGATCGTCCCCGTGATCATGGTGGTGCGCGCGGACGTGACCGGCCTGCGGCGCACCTGGTTTGATCGGATCTCGGGGACCATGCTCGTCTCCAGGCGCTCGCACACGATGTACACCCTCGTCCTCGACGGTCGTTCCGTCCTGGTGGACGCCCCGGTGCTCCTGGGTCGCGCCCCCGAGCGGAGCCCCGGGCGCGAGGGTGTGCGATTGGTCTCCGTACCCTCCGACGACGCGACGGTCTCCAAGACGCACGCGCTGCTCGAACCCACTCCGGAGGGCATCTCGGTGACCGATCTCGGCTCGACGAACGGCACGTACCTGGTCGATTCCCATGGCAGCCACGAACTGGCTCCTGGAATGGCCGAGACAGTGCCCAGGGGAGGGGCTATATACTTCGGCGAGGCCGAGTGTCGTGTTCGGTAGCGTATCCGGCGAGCCGGAGACGGGCTCCGGACACGCTCGGTAAACGCTACCGCGTCGCCGCATAGTCACCACGCCACCCGCCGGGTGGGTCGAAGGAGGGACCGTGTCCGAACACGGCATCGCACGCTGGAGTCGTTGGGCCGAGGGGAGTTGGACGGCCGCCGTCGCACCGCATGGCGTTCTTGTACTGCCCCCGACGCTGTCCGAGGAGTCCGTCATCGACTTATGGGAGGAGCTGCGATCCTCTCAGGGCAGTTTGACGGCGATCCTGGATCGCCTGGTCATAGCCGCCGGGGGGCATCTGTCGAAGATCCCGGACTTCGCCCTGGTCGTGACCGCGTCCGACGGCGTGCGCATCGCGGCTCGAGGCCAGGTCGGCCTGGAGATCGACGGCGAGTCCGTCGAGGCTCGCAGCGTATCGACATGGCGGGAGATCTACCTTCCCGGCTCGCCGAGGATCATCCTGCGAGCGCCGGAGCCGACGGGTCCCGTGCTGCGCCCGGTCGTGGACGCCGTCCTGTCCGTTTCCGCCGTGTTCCCGGCAGAGGCGCCGGGTTCCCCCGCTGGAGAGGAGGAGTCCTCCGACGCCGAGGACGAACCCGACCCCGACGCCTCGGCAGTCCTCGCTCCTCCCGGTGCGGAGTCGTCCCCGGCTGTCCCGCCGGCGGAGTCGTCCCCGGTCACCGATGGCTCGTCGGCCCCGGTCGTCTCGCCCCTGACCCCCGCCTCGCCCGCCACGGCGTCGGCCTCGCCCGCCGCAGCGTCGTCCCCGGCCGCCGGTGGCTCACCGGCGTCGGCCTTCTCCCCCGCTACCCCCGCCTCGCCCGCCACGGCATCATCCCCGGCCGCCCCGCCGATGTCCCCGTCGGCGTCCTCATCCGTGTCGCCCGCCTCACCATCGACTTTCTCATCGCCCGACACCGCGGTGGACGGCTCGGAGGTCGTCGAGCTCACCGAGGCCGAGGAGCTGCCCATCGCCGGGTCCTACGGCATTGACGTCGACGACGTGCCGGTGGACGGTTCCCAGGTCGTCGAGCTCGCCGACGCCGACCGCCCCGCCGACGTCGACGACGTTCCCCGGATGGTGTCCGCCGATTCCCCTATGCCCCCCATCGGCTCGGCACTCCAGTGGGATGAGCCGTACGACGGCGCCGACGACCGCGATGACGATGACCTTGACGACCTCGATGCCGCCGGTGACGAGCGTGCCGTCGTCTCCGGCATCTCCGGCGGGGGCGAGGACGACCCCGATCAGCCGGATGGTGAGCCCGGCCAGTCCGAGCAGGAGGAGGATCTCCTCCCCGAGGGCGGGGACCATGACGGCTGGACGCTGGCATCCCTGCCCGGTGACCTGGTCGATGATCTCGGTCCCCTCGCGTCCGGACGGCCGGGCGCCTTGTCCCGCGCCCAGTCCCAGGCCAAGGAGGCGGCCTCGGCCTTCTACGCTCACGAGCCCTCGACCGATACCCCCGTGTCCATCGCCGTGGGCATCCGCCGGCCCGACTACCCGGCGGCGGGCCGCCAGGCCCTGTCGGTGCTGTGCCCGGAGGGCCATGCCAATCCGACCAACTACGTGCGCTGCCGCGCCTGCGGTGCGGAGCTGTCCCAGCCCGCGCGCATGATCACCTGCCCGCCGCTCGGGCGCCTGCGCCTGTCCTCCGGGCAGGCCGTCACCCTCGACCGTCCGATCCTGGTCGGCCGCCAGCCCTCGTCGATCGATGTGCCCCAGCTGGAGGGCCAGTCGCCGACGCTGGTGACGGTACCCAGCCCGGAGCAGCTCATCTCCCGCAATCACGTCCTGATCGAGCTCGACGAGTGGTCCGTCCTGGCGCGCAACCTCTCCGCGGGCAACGGCACCGTCCTCAAGCGCGACGGCGTGTCCCCGCAGAAGCTGCCTTACACCGAGCCCTTGTTGCTGCGCAACGGTGACGTCCTCGATCTCGGCGACGGCCAGTCGCTCGTGCTCGAGGACCTTCCGTGACGGGTTCCCCCCACGCCGCTCACCCTGACATCCCCGGGTACACCTACATGCGCGAACTCGGGGCCGGCGGATACTCGCGCGTCTATCTCTACGAGCAGCACATGCCGCGGCGCGAGGTGGCGGTCAAGGTCATGAATACCGATGTCGCCGGCAGCTCGGCCTCCCGCTTCGAGTCGGAGGCCAATCTCATGGCGAAGGTCTCCTCGCACCCGGCGATCCTGTCCGTCTTCGGCGCGGGCGTCTCCTCCGATGGGCGCCCCTTCATCGTCATGGAGTACTGCCCGCCGCCGCAGCTGGGGATGCGTCTGCGGCAGAAGATCATGACCATCCCCGAGACGCTGGACACGGCGATCCGCATCGCCGGGGCCGTCGAGACGGCGCACCGCGCGGGCATCATCCATCGCGATATCAAGCCCGCGAACATCCTGTTCACCGTCTACCGCCGCCCCGTCCTGGCCGACTTCGGGATCTCGGCCATGAGCGGGCCGCGCGACGCGGGCGACGCCCCCAACGAGCTGCGTGGCATGAGCGTGCCCTGGGCCCCGCCGGAGCAGCTCGTCGGTTCGCGCAACGCCGAGCCTGCCACCGACGTCTACTCCTTGGCGGCGACCATCTATGCGATGCTCACCGGCCACAGTCCCTTCGAGACGCCGGGGTCGTCCGAGGGCGTCTACGAGCTGGCGCGTCGCATCGTCAAGGACGCGGTGCCCCCGCTGGGGCGCCCCGACGTCCCCGCCTCGCTCGTGCGGGTGCTCACGGTCGCCCTGGAGAAGGATCCGGCCAGCCGCTATCCCACGATGCTCTCCTTCGCAAGGGCCCTCCAGCAGATTCAGGGCGAGCTCGAGCTGCCCACCACCGCGGTCGACCTCTACGACGACGGGGAGGACCAGAACCCCGACCGGGCGCTGCTCGACGTCGATGATCCCGAGGCCACCCGCTTGGGGGTGTTCTCCCGCGTCGAGGAGCCCGTGGTCGTTCCGACCGAGCCCCCACCGGCGTCTGCCGCCGAGCCGGAGGGGGGCGACCGCCCCAGCACGTTGACCCGCGTGCTCGGAGGTGCGGCTGTGGTGGTCCTCGTCTCCGTGGTCGCGGGCGCCGTCTACGCCTCCCACATCGCGCAGGAGAACCGGCCCTCACCGACCTTCGCCACCCTGGCGCCGGGGCGCTCGGATCCTCTGGGCGCCGCCGTGCCGGCTCCGCGCAACCTTCAGGGGGTCGCTCGCGCGAACGGGCAGGTCGACTTCACCTGGGAGGCCCCCGAGGACGACTGGGCCGGCGACTACCTCTACCGCAGCGACGTCGCCGGCAAGGAGAACAAGTCGTTCGAGCCGACCGGGGGCACGAGCGCATCGCTGCCCGCGCAGGAGGGAACGACCTGCATCGAGGTCTTCAGCAGGCGGCAGGACGGCAGGACCTCCGATGCGACCCGCGCCTGCGTGCCCACGCCCTGAGAGCCAGCCCTGAAAGCTCCCCGCGCGGACGTGTCAGTCCTCCACGCGGTATGCGGCGCTGCCCAGCACGATCGTGGCTCCGGTGGGCACGGGGATCGACTCGCCGGGCCTCGCCACAGTCACATGGCCCTCCTCCTCGATGCGGGTGCCGTTGGTCGAGTGCAGGTCGGTGATCCACAGGCCGCCCGGAGCCAGGGCGAGCGCCGCATGCGTCTTGGAGATGGAGCGGGTCACGTCGTTCAAGGAGACGCAGGCGGCGCCGGGGTAGTCGGAGATGTTGTCCGGGTCACGGCCCACGACAGTGGTGCTCTCCAGCTTGATGGGGGCGCCGCCGGTCAGCGGGACCAGACGGTTGGCGCGCGGATCCTCGGTGTGACGGTGCCTGCCCCGGGCGGCGGACGGCGAAGAGGCCGAGACCACGGGGTGCGCCGCAGGGCCCGGATCCGTTCCCGGGCCGGAGGCCATCGCCGGGCTCGACGGCGGGGTGGGGTCTGCGGAGGGGACCGAGGCCAGCGGGCCGGAGGCCATCGCCGCGCTGGACAGCGGGGTGGGGTCTGCGGAGGGGACCGAGGCCAGCGGGCCGGAGGCCATCGCCGGGCTCGACGGCGGCGTCGGGTCCGGGGTCGAGATCGGGATTGACTCTGTGCTGATGATGGGCTCGGCCGCGGACCGGGTCGCCATGCGGGACCGGGTGGGCGGGGTCGGCCGGGAGGAGAACGGGGACTCGGCCGACGGCACGATGACGGGCTCCTGCGGCGATGGCGAGCGAGGAGCCGATGCGGGAGCGGCCACGGGGGAGACGGCCACGGGCTCGTACTGGGCCGGTGGCGACACGACGTCGGACGCGGGCGTCGGCATGGCTGTGGTCGCAGCGGCCGCGGGAGGCGAGCTCACCGTGCCGGAGGGCGTGAGGGGCGAGTCCTCTCCGGTGGGGGAGTCGACCTGAGTCGGTACCGCGGCCCAGGGCACGGAGTCGATGATGGCGCGGTCGGCGCTCGGCGGAAGGACCACGGCGCTCGTCGTATCGACCGTGCTGCCGATGTCCGTCGTGGAGCCGTCGGGGCTGAGGAAGAACGCATTGTCGGGGAACACGTGGGCGCGCGCCGAGGTTCTCGGGGCCGCGTGCTGGGGAGGGACGGCCGCTTGCTGCTGGTGCCGGATGGACTGCCGCCTGGGCGTCTGCCGCTTCGGAAGTCGCTGCTCGGGCGCCTGTCGCCCGGAGTCCTGTCGCCCGGGGACCTGTCGCCCGGACTCTCCGGCGGAGCGCGAGCGCGTGTCCACGGCCATCGTCCCGGCCATGCGATCGTGCTGACCCTGCCCTCGTGGGTCGGCGGCGGCCGAGCGCATGAACACGATCGCCCCCGCACCCAGGGTCACGCACAGCAGATCGGCGTGGATGAACAGACGCGTCGTTGGTGCGCCGCCCGTGGTCGCGTCCACCAGTTGCACGCCCATGATCCGTCCGCCGGGGCTCCAGCCGGTGATGGCGAGGACCAGCTCGCGGGGCACCACGATGATCACGGCCGCTGCGGCCCACGCGATGAAGTTCTTGGGGATCACCAGGGTGAGGAGCAGGCTCAGTCCCACCCACAGCGCGCCGCAGCCGACGAGGTCGATCGTTCCGGCGATAACCCGGTATCTCACCGCGGCGGGCGGAGCGGTGACCCGGCTGTACGACGGCGTCGAGGTCACTGGCGTTTCCTCCTCCTGGATGCGAGACGATCCGCGGATCGTCGGGGCGTGCGGGGGCGGGACCTGCGTGAGCGCCCCAAGGAGCGCGGTGACAGGCGAGCGGCGAGACGCCGTAACCGGGAGCGGTCCGATCCCATGGCCGGAACCATGGCGTCGGCCGACTCCCAGATTGTGCCCACAGCGTACGACGACGGTATACCCTTCCCGAAGACTTGCGCATCCACAGCCGCCGCGAAGCGGTTCAGCTCGGCGGTCGGGAAGGCCGGCGCGAGCGCCGACGCGGCCTCGCGGCGTGTGGCCCGTGGAGGCGTTCCGCGCCCGAAGTCGCGCGCCCGGTCCACGACCTCGTCCCATGCGCCGAGGACGCCTTCGACACCGTCGCGGTGCCGGCGTCGTCGTCGTCTCAGGGCCTTGGCCGCCAGGATCGTCGCGATCGGCAGCAGCACGATCCCCAGCCCGCCGGTGACCAGGGCCACGATCCTGCCCACCCCGCGACCGTCCTCGTCATTGGAGTCGTCGCGCTCCTCGTCCTCGTAGGACGGCGGCAGGTGGGCCGGGTCCTGCAGGGGCAGAGGGGGCTGAAGCACCTGGGGCTCGGGATTGGAGACCTTCTCGGTCGTCTGCTGCTGCGGCACCTGGTCGCGGTCGGGGACCACGTCGACGGTGACCCACCCCATGGTGTGGAAGGGGATCTCCACCCAGGTGCTGATGTCCTGCCCGGTGACGTTCGCGGCATTGCCGTCCATCGCGGGCTTGAAGCCCATGACGACCCGTGCCGGGATCCCCAGGGAGCGGCACATGAGCATCATGAGAACCGAGTACTGCTCGTCGTCGCCCACCAGCGTCCCGGCGTCCACCATGGAGGCGATGCGCGCGGCGCCGTGTCCGGGCGGGGAGGGGCTCTTCGTGCCGTCCGAGTAGTAGCCGGTGCGCAGGGCCTGCTGCAGCAGACGGATCTGGGCCAGCGGCTCGGACGTCGAGCCGACCAGCGTCGTGGCCAGGGTCTGCACGGAGGGGGGCACATCCTTGACGGGCCCCAGGGGGACGTCCTCGACACCGAGCTCGGTCAGCTGGGCGTCCGTGGCCGTCGAGGGGTCCTCGACCTGCTCGGTCAGCACGTCGCCGCTGGTCAGACTCGCAGTGGCGATGCCGGTGGTCGAGAAGACGTCGTAGTACATGCTCTGGGAGACCAGATCCGCGCGGGGGCCCGAGACCGTCAGCCCGAGGGTGTTCGCGACGGTGGGCACCCACGGGAAGTTGTAGTCGTCGATGCGCACGGTCACCTCGCGGGAGTCCTGCGAGGCGACCGCGCCGCCGGCGGTCAGCGGGGTGTCCTGGCCGATGCGCTGGAAGCGTGCCGCGCCGTTCGCGGATGCGCCGATGCGAGCCGACAGCCCGTCGTACGAGTCCAGTGCCGCCACCCTGATACGAGTGGACTCGTTCGCATCGGATGCGGTCATGAGAGTGGTCGAGGCCATGTCCGTCTCCAGGGTTCGCACCAGGGACAGCGGCGTGGCGTACTCGTTGAGGTCCAGCGGCGGCTCGAAGAGGTCGCGCAGCACCATCCGGTGGTGGGGAACCGCGGGGAGGGCCAGCGCCACCACCGTGCCGGTGACCACCAGCAGGCCGAGGGTCCGGGCGAGTCCCCGTCGCGACCCCCGGCCCACGCCCGAGTCCGTGGACTCGAGCACTTCGACGACGCGCTCGCGTCTGCCGCGCTGCGCCGTGATGGCCCACAGCAGGAGGACGCCCGTGACCAGGACGACGCCCAGCTCGGTGGGGGCCAGGACCGTGCGGTCCCCCCAGGCGATGGCCAGGCCCGCCTGGGCCACGACGGCCATGCCGGCGATGAGCACGCGACCCGACAGGACCGCCCGCGTGGCGACCACGCCGGTCATCAGGCCCGCCAGCCACGGCAGCACCGTCATAGCCGGGAAGGCGGTCAGCGGTACCGGCAGGGTCAGGGAGTCGCGCCACACCGTGACCGTGGCGGCCAGGACCGCGCGCGCCGCCTTCCACCCGCTGCCGGCGTCGGGAAGGACCCACGGGGCCACGCCCACATGGACGAGTGCGGCCAGCGCCAGTGTGGGGGCGGGCCCCAGGCGGGCGCCGGTGCACACCAGGGCGACGACCGCTCCGGCTCCGACTCCACCGACCGCCGCCGCGGTGCCGACGAACGAGCCGAAGGGCGGCACGAACAGGACGGAGGCGATCAGCGCCAGGACGACGACGAGCCCCAGGTCGGTCCACCGCGCCGGCGGCAGGCCCCGCAGGCCGTTCCCGGTGGCGCGGCCGCCGCGACCGCGACGACCGCCCAGGGGCGCCGGGGCGCTCACGAGGCCTTCCTCATGATGCGGGGGAGGGACTCGATCCTGTCCAGGTCGTAGGCGGTCAGCCCGCTCGCGGAGTGGCGTCCCACGGCGTTCGAGCCGCAGCGCAGTGCCAGCACGACCGCGTCCAGCGGGGTCAGGGTGCGCACGTGCGCCAGCGTCCGCTCCGCGCAGTGCTGCCCGGTGACCAGGATGATGACGGAGGCCTCGGGGTGCCGGGAGGAGGCCTGGCGGGCCAGGTCGTCGCAACCCTGCCGGGCGGTCGGGGTCACCGAGCAGGAGGCGTCGAGCAGGCGCAGTCCGGTGGCCGTGGGCAGCTCCTCCTCCTGGGTCGCCAGCGTCGCCTCGCGGCCGTCGGAGATCGCGTCCAGGGCCAGGGAGCAGGCGACTGACACGGCCGTCTCGAAGTCCTCCTCCACCTCGTAGTCCTCGATGAGGCAGTCCAGGAGGATCAGCAGGCTGGAGCGGTGCGTCTCCTCGAACTGGCGGACCATGAGACGCCCGGTGTGGGCGGTGGTGCGCCAGTGCACGTTGCGGCGGTCATCGCCGGGCACGTACTCGCGCAGGGCGTGGAAGGAGACATCGGAGCTGGACAGCTCTTGGGTGATGGCCCCCTCGACGTCGCGCATGAGGCCGTGCAGGGAGGAGCCCACGCGGACGGTGCGCGGGTGGATGTGGACGAGCTGCGCCCGGGTGCGGGTGCGCTCGTGGCGCAGCAGGCCGATGGGGTCGGCGGACACCGAGACCACGGGACCGACGGTGACGATGCCGCGCCGCGCGGTGGGCAGCACGAAGCCGCGCTCGTGGATGGCGGCGGGGCGCAGAGTGGGAACGGCGAAGACGGCGGTGCCCGGGCCCACGGGCATCTCCATGCGCGCGGGCAGCAGCGGACGGCCGGTGGGATTGAGGACCGTGAGGTGGATGATCGCCTCGTCGCCGACCGTGACTCGTGGTTCGAGGAGCTCGTGGGAGACGTGGTGCGCGCCGCGCGGCAGGAGCCACAACCAGGAGGTGCCCACGACGACGGCCAGGACCGCGGCCGCGCTCCACGCCTCCTGCCAGCCCAGGCGGAGGGCGGCCAGACCGGTGACGAGCAGGAGCGCCAGGCACGCCCAGCCGGTGGGAGTGACCAGGCCCAGCGTCCAGTTCCGAGTGGAGACGCCGTCGATGATGCGGCGCAGCGGGATCGACTCGTGCCACGTGTGCGCTGGGGGTGTTGAGGACGCCGAGAGCGCCGGGGACGCCGAGGTTACGGCGTCGCGCGGGCGGGCGCCGTCGCGTCCCGTCCTCGGGCGCGCGGGTGGGGGCTGGGGCGTGGGCATGCTGCTGCCGCCGTCAGGCCTGGAGTCGGGTGGTGGGCGCCGGCGTCTCCTCCAGGGCCCGGGTGATGACGCCGCGGGCGGTGGCGCCGGAGAACTCGGCGTCGGGGTCCATGA
>ERZ773079.922-NODE-922-length-18443-cov-4.135958_pt1 | contig 18443 bp, 17 predicted proteins | sample MGYA00511355_ERZ773079 | MGnify/ENA primary metagenome ERZ773079 (study PRJEB29015, sample SAMEA2737979) | human oral metagenome | biome: human oral; feature: human-associated habitat; material: dental | place: China | collected 2117 ... | reverse complement strand
GTCTTAAAATTTCGTCTCGAAATTAGCTTTAAAATTTCGCTTAAAATTTTGTTAGTCCCGCCGCCGCGCCTAAGCCAGCGTGCACACAGCAGTCGCAATCTTTAGTATTTGCGACCATTTGCGTCGCGCAAAATTAGATCGAGCTAAGCTTTAAAATTTTACTTCGAGCCCTTGGAATTTTTTAAATCCCCCATGCGCTCCTGCTGAGCCTGCACGAACGCGTCGTATCTCGTAAAAAGATAATCCTTAATCTCAAAAATCATCAACGTAAAAATCGAAGGCAGCGTGAAAAATCTAATCGTCATAAATACCAGATCAAGCGCGCTTAGCTCATCCTCGCTCGCTCGATACCCTCCCGCACTTGCGGTTAAAATCCCATGTAGCGCCTCGTAGTTGTAAAGGATGAAAATCGTCACGAAAAGTGTGGAGAGCTTCGATACGATCTTATTCATGATCTGCGCCACGTCCTCATCGGCGATCACCGACATCGCAAACCACACGAGGGTGAAAAACAGCGGAAAGACGATGTTAAAATTTAGCGAGTTATCAAGCTTTTGTGCGCCCGTCACCGCGATGATCGCGAACACCGCCGCAAAGGGGATCACAAATAGCGCGAAGGTCATCGCCGATTTTATCGCCTTAAAAAAGCTATACGCAAGCAGGGGCGAGCCCAAAGCGAGCAAAAAGATCGTCAGCGCGTAGTTTGCTTTGGCAAAATCGTATAGGTTAAACAGCGCAAATACCGATGCTGCTGCAAGTAGCGGCACGCTTAGCTTAAACACCGCCCCATATTTGGCGTAAGCGCGCGACACGACGGCATCGAGCTTGCTAAATTTGACGTTTAAGCTTTGCGCTCTGATGAAAAACAAAATGACGAATTTAACGATTACGTTTGGGCTCATACGCACCTTTCCGTTTAAATTTATGAAATTTTATCCGCGCTAAATTTGCGAAATTTTATCCGCGGAGCCTGTCCGTAGAATTAGGCTTTGCCTACGGCTTATGCGGTTTGCATTAAAATTTCATCGCGCTCTCGCTGCGTTGCTATCTTGCCGCCTCTCGGGCTCTGTCTTTTGGCTACGTGAGGCGGAACTGCGCGCTTTGGCTTACCGTCTCGCTAGCAAGCCTTTTCGGGTTGCGACGTGCTACGGCGGCGCCCATTCGGCTCGGCGCGCGACACTTTGCTTGCGGTATCCGCGTCGCGCCCGCGCATGAGAGCTTAGCGCCGCTAAAATTTTACCGGTTCTTAGCCCTATGCGATACGTCCTGTGCGCCGCAAGGGCCTGTCGCGCTCGGCTTTGCACCGCAAAGCGCTCGCCTTGTATTGGCCTAGGATGCGGCGCGAATGATTAAATTTTAACCGCACCGCCGCCGAGCCGTTTTAAAGCTCAAACGAATTTTTGAGCCGCTACGATACGTGAAAATCCAAAAAGCGTGTCTTGGCGATCAAGCTTATTTGCGCTTGCTTACGAGCCATGCAAAAAGTAGCGCACTTGCGCCCCCTCGCCGCGCCCATGCAAAAGCAACGCGTCCCTTGTCGCTCAAAACTCATTTTCGCTCGCTTGCGCCGACCGCCAAGCCGAAGTCAAGAAGCGCGCCGTCTCACATCCAATCTAAAATTTGCGTGATCTCGGTGGCGTGAAAAATTTTAAGTCCCTGCGCGTTTTGCGGCTTCATCGGGACGATCGCGTTTTTAAATTTCTGCATCGCGGCTTCTTTCAGGCGCGCATCGAGGTTGAAGATCTCTCTGATCTCGCCGTTTAGGCTCACCTCGCCGATGAAGACGCTCTCTTTGCTGATCGGGCGGTTTTTGAAGCTGCTTACGATCGCCGCGACGACGGCTAGATCGCACGCCGTTTCGGTGATTTTTACGCCGCCGCTTACGTTTACGAAGACGTCGTATCCGCCAAGCCCGATCTCAAGCTTGCGATCAAGTAGCGCCAGAAGCATATCGAGGCGGTTTTTATCAAAGCCCGTGGCGCTGCGCTTCGGATAGCCGCTCTCGCACACGAGCGCTTGGATCTCCACGACGAGCGCGCGCGTACCCTCCATCGTGATCGTGATCGCCGAGCCGCTTACCGCCTTGCCGCGCGTGAAAAATTTACTCGCGACGTCCTTTGCGCTTACGAGCCCGTGCGGCCCCATCTCGAAAATCCCCACCTCGCTTGTAGCTCCAAAGCGGTTTTTAAAACCGCGCAAAATTCTAAGCTGTTTGCTCGCATCGCCCTCGAAATACAGCACCACGTCCACCATATGCTCTAGTATGCGCGGGCCCGCGATCGAGCCCTCTTTGGTGATGTGGCCGATGATGAAGATCGAAATCCCGCGCGCTTTGGCAAGTCGCATCAGCTCAAACGTGATCTCGCGCACCTGCGTGATCGAGCCCGGCGCGGAGGGGACTTTGTCGCTAAAAAGCGTCTGGATGCTGTCGATAACGATAAATTTATAATCCCTGCGCTCGATCTCTTCAAGCACGGCGCCCAGATTTATCTCGGTGAGCAAAAACAGCTGCTCGCTTATCGCGCCAAGCCGCTGCGCACGCATTTTGATCTGGCTGGCGCTCTCCTCGCCGCTTACGTAAAGCACGGCGCGGCCGCCGCTTGCTAAATTTGCCGCGATTTTAAGCAGCAGCGTGGATTTTCCGATGCCGGGGCTGCCGCCGATTAGCACGAGCGAGCCCTCCACGACGCCGCCTCCGAGGACTAAATTTAGCTCGCTATCCTTGGTGTCGATGCGCGAAATTTGCTCGATCTGTATCTCGCTGATCGCTTTGGCGCTTGCGGACGAGGTGCGGGCAAGCTCGCCCTCGATCTCTTTTAGCGCTTTGATCTGAGCGGGCTTGAGCTCGACGAAGCTATCGAATGCGCCGCAGTCTGGGCATCTGCCGAGCCATCTGCTTTGCTGATTGCCGCAGTGCTGGCACTCAAAAATCGTAGTTTTAATCTTCGCCATCTTTATTCCTCGTTCATTTTGTCTAAATTTAGCCTTGAATTTCGCGAAATTATACTTAAAATTTTTAAAATTTTAGCCGTCCCGCGCGCTGTTTGCGAGATCAAAAATCACGAGAGGGAGGATTTGCAGCTAAATTTGAGCTAAATTTAAATATGTTTTAAACATTTATAACTATAATACAAATTTCACTTTATTTAAAGAAGGTTTAAGATGAAGGGCAAGCTTAGTAGAAGCCAGTTTTTGACGATATCGCTTACGCTGTTTGCGATGTTTTTCGGTGCGGGAAATTTTATTTTTCCGCCGGGCTTAGGCAAGGATTCCGGACAGAATTTTTATGTCGCGATAATGTTTTTTTGTGCTACGGCGGTGCTTCTGCCGGTGCTCGGCGTCGCAGGCATTGCGCGCGCTAAGGGGCTTCAGAGCCTGGTGCGCCGTATAGATCCCGTGTTTGCGATCGTTTTTACCGCGCTTTTATATCTTACGATCGGGCCGCTTTTTGCGATACCGCGCGCGGCAAACATGCCTTTTGACATCGCTATTAAGCCTTTTATCGGGCAAGATAGCCTTCAAATTTGGCTATTCGTTTATTCTGCGGCATATTTTGCGCTGAACTATTACATCTGTATGAACCCTTCAAAGCTCGTCGATCTGCTCGGAAAATACCTCACGCCGATACTTTTGGCGCTTATTTTGCTACTTTTCGGCGCGGGATTTTTGTTTCCGATCGGAAGCTTCGTCGCTCCTAGCGGAGAGTATGTCGATCATGCCGCAGCAAAGGGCTTCGTAGAGGGCTATCAGACGATGGATGCGCTTGCGTCGCTGGCATTTGGAATCATCGTAATTAATGCCATTAAAGCAACCGGCGTGAGCGACGAGAAGCACCTTGTAACCTCCACGATAAAAGCAGGAATGATGTCGGGCGTCATACTGATGACGATATATTTTATGCTGGGCTATCTGGGCGCGACCTCCGCAGAGCTTTTCAAAGATACGCCGAATATCAACGGAGCGGAGCTTCTGTCGCGAGTAAGCGATCATTATTTTGGAAGAGTTGGCGTCGTGATCCTAGGCAGTGCGTTTTTTCTAGCCTGCATCACCACGACGCTGGGTCTTATAAGCTCGGCTAGCGAATACTTCGAGGAGCTTACGAAAGGCAAGATCAAATACAAAACCTGGGCGATCGCTTGGTGCGTGATCGGCTTTGGAGTCGCAAATTTCGGCCTTACGACCATCATCAAAGGCTCCATCCCGGTCCTCGTCGCCATCTATCCGATCTCGATCATGCTGATAATCCTCTCGCTGATTAATCCGTGGATCGATTCGAGCAAGTTGATTTACCGCGCCTGCGTCTATGTTTGCGTCGTCGAGGGCGTCATAAACGGACTTGATATTTTGGGGATTTCGGTGCCGCTTGTTACGTTTATCGTAAAGAAAATGCCGTTTTACGACTCGATGCTCGGCTGGATAGTGCCTAGCACAGTGACCTTCGCCGTGACATACGTGCTGCATCTGATCTTTGAAAAACGAGACGATAGCTTTTAAATTTAAGAGCTATTTTAAAATTTAGCCGGGCTCTACGGGGCTCGGCACACTTCTAAATTTTAATTCGTCGCCGAATTTAATCTCACATATTTTTTACTGGAATTTTGACATATAAAATAAGTCGCCTGCAAAATTTTAACCTAAATTTACGCTAAAATTATCAAAATAAAATTTCAAAAGTAAGGATGGCAAGATGGATAAACGGGATGAGGCGCTAAATTTAGCGCGAGATTTCGAACGCGACGGCTTTAGTATGCCTAATTTATACGAGCGGTTTTGGCGGCTGCAAGGCGACGAGACGGCGTATTTTACGCTAGCGGACAGCCTGCTGCGCGGGCGGAGGGACGGCCGCACGCTGCTAAAGGACGCTCTGGGCTATGTAGGCAAGGAGGATTTTAAAGCTCTGATCGCCACGGCGGTTGAAATTTTGCGCGAGGAGGCAGCAGAGGAGCGCGAAACCCAGCAGGACGAAAGCGCGGCACAGATGGGAGAGAATGCGCGCTCGGCGCGGGCTGACGAAAGCGCAAGCAAAAATGCACGGCAACGCGGCAGAGATGAAAAGAGCTCGCGCTGGAAAAACGCCGAAGAGGTCATCATCATGGCAAGTCTCGAGTTCGCGCCGTTTTTACACCCGTATCTGGGCGAGCTTTTTAAACTGCAGCCGAGCGAGAGCACGTATTACGCGGAGTATCCGTGGCGCGGGCTTAGTTACGAGAGCTCGCAAATCTGGCGTGAGAAGCTTGCGGATCCGCAGACGAGCGAAGATGAGCGGCAAAAAATTTTTAGCTGCCTGCTGCAAACCCGCGAGCCGCGAAACGTAAAATTTGCCTGCGAGTTCGCGCTTGCAGAGGATTTTTTCGATCGCCCGTGCGATTTGCTCGAATATATAATAGGCTACTGGCTGGAGGCCGTGGGATTTACTTTTGAGCGATCTAAATTTGACGCAGACGAGCCTTGCGCCGATAAATCACAAAAAGCACCGAACGATGAAATAAACTTTGGCGGCGAGAAATTTATGCTCAAAAGATACTGCGGTCAGTGCGTGTATCACATAATCTTTCCGCGCGGCTACTTCGGCGCACCCTACGCGCCGCATCTGGCAAAACACCATCCGACCTGGCGGTTTGAGGGCGGCGAGGCAGGATATAAGCTCGGCGGGGTCTTGGGCGAGCCGGACGGCGATGCGCAAAATCCGCTATTTCATCTCATCACGCTTGATCCGCTGCCCCGCGACTTACCCGTGCGATCGCTGCCGCGCCTAAGCCTCGCCGCGCATGTTAGAGAGATAAACGAAGGAGAGATAGTCTTTTACGAGCACGACGCGCAGGGTATGCCGCGACGTATCGGCGAGCGGACGCAGGTCGAATACGCCTTTGACGAACCGATAAAGGAGTGTGAGGTCGCGCTTGCGCCCACGCCCGCGCGCTGGGCGGCTCAGGACTGGGGGATGTCAAACAGCAGGCAAAACCTCGCGCGCATCGGCGGCGAGCCTTCGTGGATACAGGGCGCCTCGGTGCCGACGTGTCCGATATGCGGCGAAAAGATGGAGTTTTTGATGCAGCTTGACAGCGAGCTTCCAAGCTGCGAGCAAGGCGGCGAGGTATATTTCGGCAGCGGCGGGATCTTGTACGTGTTTTGGTGCGAGCGGACGCGGGTGAGCGGGTTTTTCATGCAGTGCACGTGAGTAAAATTTAAGAAAAATGCGCAAATGGACAGACGGATGATCACGGCGAAAATAAAAAGAAGGGGCAATATCTGGTATTTTGACGATTATTTTAAGTCGCTTCGTAAGAATGAAAACGAAATAGCGGAGCCTATCAGGCAGTTTGTCTCGGATCCGAAAAGGTATTTGTTTAATACGAAAGAGACCCTTTACGACGCCGTTTTGACTGAATTTAAATTTGGCATTTTAAAAAACGAAGATAGACTAACGATGAAATTTTTATCGCCCTACCGAGATAGAAATTTTAAATTTGTTTTCAAAAGCGTCCTAGCCGTCCGCTTCAAAACGGACGACAAGAGCTTTAAAAATAACGATCTGATAGTTCATCAATTTTCGCTAAAGCCTAAAGGCGTTTGCGAGTATGATTTTATCTTTGCGAGCGGGCAGAGGATAGCCGTGAAATTTAAGCGGCTTAAGATCATTGAAGAATTCTTGTAAGCACACCGCGTTGCGGGCGGCGGCATTCTATGTGTTTTGGTGCGAATGGACGCGGACGAGCGCGTTTTTATGCGGTGCGTGAGTGAAAATTTTGTAAAATTCTAAATTAAAATCGTAAAATTCTAAGTAAAATTTATTCTAAGATAATCGAGCGGCAAAATTTGCCGAGCATTTCGGCGCGTAAAATTTAAACTTGTTCGGCGAGAATATGTAAATTTACGCAGACACGCAGAGTTTAAGCGTAAATCCCATCCACCAGCGTTTCTACGAACTCATCCGAGTTAAATTCCGCTAAATCCTCCATCCGCTCGCCCACGCCGACGAAAAGTATCGGCAGCTGCAGCTCGCGCGCTATGGCGAAAAGCGCGCCGCCTTTGGGCGTGCCGTCGAGCTTCGTGATGATGATGCCGTCGAGCCTTACGATCTCATTGAACGCCCTAGCTTGCGCGACGCTGTGATTGCCCTGAGTGGCGTCGAGCACGATGATCTTGCGGTGCGGTGCGCCGCTTTTCGCGCGGTCGCAGATGCGCACGATCTTCTCTAACTCCGCGGCTAAATTTCTTTGATTTTGCAGGCGCCCGGCGGTGTCGATCAGGACGCGATCGATATTTTTGGCGCTAGCCGAGCTTACGGTGTCAAACGCCACAGCCGCGGGATCGTGCCCCTGCGCGGTCGCTACGATCGGCAAATTTAGAATCTGCGCCCATTTTTTTAATTGCTCGACAGCTCCTGCGCGAAAGGTATCGCATGCGCCTAAAATTACACTCTGGCCACTATTTTTATATAAATTTGCAAGCTTCGCGGTTGTCGTAGTTTTGCCCGCGCCGTTTACGCCGATGATGAGCTCTACGAAGGGCTTCTCATCTGCGGCTTTAGCGATCTCGTAATCGAAATAGTTCTTCAAAACGCCCTTGAGATCATCTTTGGCAACTAGCTTTTTTGCGGGAAGTTTTTCTAAAATCTCTTCTACAAGCTCGTAGCCTACGTCGGCTTCAAGCAGCATCTCTTCTAGAATTTCTTTTGAAATTTTATCTTCGCTTTTCGCGCCTCGCATCGCGTCTATGGTCTTGCTAAGCCCTTTTTTAAAAAATTCGAACATCAGAAAATTTTCTCCAATTCGGTCATTAAAATTTCTTCCGGCATCAGCCCGAAATACTGCGCGCTAAACTCGCCCTTTTCGTCGTATATCGCCATATACGGCACTTCGTTTATGCCGCCTAACGCCTTTGTAAAAAAGTCCGTCCCTTCGCCGTAAGCGATCGCGTAATTTACCTCGTGCGCGCTTGCATAATTTTTTGCATCGTCTAAATTTGCATCACCGATCATCACGCCGATTATGTCAAGCTTGCCGGAGTAGGCTTGTTTGGCGGCATTTAGCGCGCTTACCTGCACGGCGCAGGCGTCGCACCACGGCGTAAAAAATGTAAATAGCGTCACGGTGGAGTTGTTATCGATATGAAAGCCTTGCTTTGTCTTTTGCATATTTAAAATTTTTCCGTTACTTAGCTGAAGTGTAAAAGGAGCGGTATAATCGACCTGGATTACGGCTTCGGTTTCGGACTGCGGCTGCGTGGCGTTGGCCTCGGTCGGGGTATCGCTTGATTTTTTATCCTCATCATCGCCGCAACCCACAAGAAATAAAACAGCCGTAAAAAGCGCTAGAAAAAAACGAAATTTCATAATAAACCTTAAAATTTAATCGCAAGATTATACAAAAACTAGCTAAAATAAGCGTTAAAATTTTATAAAAGGCTTAAGCTATGCAAAAGAATGAATTTAGAGCAATTTGCAAATCGCGTCTAAAATCTCACACCGCGCGAGTGGCTAGATGCGAGCATTACGCACTTTTATGGCGGCTGGAACGGCTGATAAAATTTTTAAAAGCGCGTAAAATTTTAATATTTTTGCCGATGAGTTACGAGCCGAACGTTTTGATTTTAAGAAAAAAGCTATCAAAAAGCTGCGAATTTTACGTTCCGTTTATGGTGGATATTAGTTTAAAAATGGTAAGATTGCGCCAGCCTTTTAAAATTTCGCGCTTTGGGTTGCGACAGACGCTTCCGCAAAACGGGTATTTTAAAAAGGTCGATCTAGCCGTGGTTCCAGCTATCGGAGTGGATGGCGCAATGGCTAGAATAGGACATGGGAAAGGATTTTACGATATGTTTTTTTCAGGTCTGAAGCTTAAGCCCGCAATCGCGTTCGTGAGTATAAAAGACTGCTTTTGCAGCGAAATTTTATCGCTTGATCACGACGTAAAGGGCGATTTTTACATAACTCCGAGCCAAAATTACCTAAAAAGAGGAAAGTATGATAGAGATTTTAATCGCCTTGTGCGCTCTTGCGGTGGGCGCTGGCATAGGATACTTAGTAGCTAGAAAGATCAATAACGCCAATTACGATTTCTTCGTAGAACAAGCCAAAGCCAAAGCTAAAGCGATAGAATTTGAAGCCGAGGGCATCTTGCGAAATTCTAAAATTTCGGTGCAGGAAGCCGAGTTTGAAGCGAAGAAAAAATACGAAGATAAAGCAAGCAAACTACAGAAAGAATTTAACGTTAAATTTGACGAGCTCGGCAAAAAGGAGCACGCGCTTCTAACCGAGCAAGAAATTTTAAAAGACAGCAAAAAAGAGCTCGAAAGTGCCAAAAAAGAGGCGAAATTCCTTTACGAAGAGGGTTCAAATTTAAAGAAAAGCTATGAAGAGAAGCTAGCCGAAGCGCTTAAGGTTTTGGAGCGCGTGGCGGGCTTTACGCAGGACGAGGCGCGCGCTCAGGTGCTTAAGAAGGTCGAGGAGCAAAGCCGCACCGACATCGCTCACATCGTGCGAAAGTATGAAGAGGAGGCCAAAAAAGAGGCGCGAAAAAAGGCGAATTATATTTTGGCGCAGGCTACGTCGCGCTTTGCAGGCGAGTTTGCGGCAGAGCGACTTATCAACGTCGTAAATATCAAAAACGATGAGCTAAAAGGTCGCATCATCGGCAAAGAGGGGCGCAATATAAAGGCGCTTGAGATGACTCTGGGCGTGGACGTTATCATCGACGATACCCCAAATGCGATCATCGTAAGCTCTCACAACCTCTACCGTCGCGCCATCGCCGTTCGCGTCATCGAAACTCTTATCGAGGACGGCAGAATTCAACCTGCGCGCATCGAGGATATCTACAAAAAAGTAAGCGACGAATTTGAAGCTAGCATCGCCGAAGAGGGCGAAAATATTGTAATGGATCTGGGTCTTAGCAAAATTCATCCTGAAATTTTAAAACTTATCGGTAAGCTTAAATTTCGCGCCAGCTACGGACAGAACGCCCTTGCGCACAGCCTTGAGGTCGCGCATCTTGCGGGCATCATCGCCGCAGAAACGGGCGGAGATCAAAAGCTAGCCAAGCGAGCGGGCCTACTTCACGACATCGGGAAGGCGCTAACTCACGAATACGAGGGCTCGCACGTAGATCTTGGCGCCGAGGTTTGCCGCCGCTACAAAGAGCATCCGGTAGTGATAAACGCGATTTACGCCCACCACGGCCACGAGGAGGCCACCAGCGTAGAAAGCGCGGCAGTCTGTGCCGCAGACGCGCTAAGTGCCGCGCGCCCGGGCGCTAGACGAGAGGTGCTAGAGAGCTATCTAAAGCGCGTTAGCGATATCGAAGCGATCGCTATGAGTAAAACGGGCGTCAAGCAAGCCTACGCGATCAACGCAGGTCGCGAAATCCGCGTTATCGCAAACGCTAAGCTTATGAACGACGACGAGGCGGTTTTGGTCGCTAAAGAGATCGCTTCAGAGATCCAAGATAAGGTTCAATTCCCAGGCGAGATCAAAGTTAACGTCATACGCGAGCTTCGCGCGGTCGAGATAGCCAAATAAGGAGTATGAAATGAAAAAATTTATAATCGCTTTATTTTTGCTTTTTAACGCGGCATTTGCCGATGATGAGCTCATCATCAACAGCGCAAGCGCCTATTCGTCGGTAATGCGCACAAACTCGCAGTACAAATATCTAGCACAACAAGCCCGCGCGATAGTGATATTTCCGAGCGTCAAAAAGCTGGGCTTCATCATAGGCGGAATGTACGGCGAGGGGATCATCATCTACAATAACGACGGCGCGCACAGCGTAAGCGGTGCTGAGATCAGTAGCGCCAGCGTAGGACTTCAGATCGGCTATGAGGATAATTATCTAGTCATTTTCGTAATGCATGACGATGTAATCCAAAAAATGCGAAATTCCCAAATCACGCTTTCGGGCGACGCTACGGCGGTTGCGGGTAACTACAGCGCCGATTCTGGCTCTTTAGACGTGCTAAATCAAGATATGTACGTCTTTACGAATAAAGGCGGGCTGTTTGCGGGCGTGAGCCTGGGCGGTTCGGTGCTGGAGACCAAAAATGACCGCGCTTTTGATCCAAATACTGAGGGCTATGCACTTTTGATGCGAGTAATTGGCGCAGATGAGTAAAATTTAGCTAAAGATGCTAAGGCACATAGCTTAGCGAAAAATTTTGCTTTATGGGCGTTTTATTAGCGGCTTGGAATTTTGCTCGCGTGATTTCTGCAGAATAATAGACTTAGGTGCGTAATTTCATTGCAATTCGCGGGGTGGGAGGCATTTGAAGATATCGCGTAAATCCTGCGTAATTCGCAAGTTGCTTTGAATTCTAAAGAAGTCGAAATTTTGTCATTAAATTTATAGTCGCAAAATTTTACCGCTAAATTTTGCGGTGATTTTACTTGATGCTAGAAATTTTATTTTAGAATTTCGCTTAATATTTTGCGGCGGAATTTTGTATTTTGCGACAGCCGTGCGGAATTTTAAATTTAATGTCGCAGCAAAATCAAGTGGCGTCGTGGGACGTTGGAGTGAAGTTTTCGCACTGAATTTTAAAGCTGCTTTAGTCAAATTTTTTAGAATTTTATACGATCTAATGAAAGGATTTGATGGAGTCGATGTTTGAAAACCTCCATACGTGGGGGTATCTGATACTGTTTTTGTATTCGCTGGGCGGAGGATTTTTGGCGCTTGCGGCAGCGGGCGTGCTAAGCTCGGCCGGCGAGCTCAATATCGTCTTATGCATCGTAATTGCCTGCATATCGAACTTTATAGGCGATTCGGGGCTGTTTTTAGTAAGCCGCTACAATAAAAAAGAGATCATGCCCTATCTGCGCAAACAGCGCCGCAACCTCGCTCTGGCGCAAATTTTGTTTCGTAAATACGGCGACCGCATAATTTTAATCAAAAAATTTATCTACGGCCTCAAAACCCTCGTACCGATCGCGATCGGCATCACAAAATATTCGTTTTTAAAATTTAGCGTCATCAATGCCGTAAGCTCGCTCATTTGGGCGCTTGTGGTGGGGTTACTGAGCTATTACGCGGGCGATTTCGTGCGCGAGCTCTATGTGCACATCAAGGACGCGCCGTGGATTGCTCCGCTGGCTCTAGGCGCGATAGTAGCGGCGATCGTGCTCTATTTTCACTTCGCCACGCGCAAAAGAGGCTAGCGGTGGCAAAAAAGCTGATCCCGCTCGCAATTTTCGCAGCACTTTTTTTGACGCTAAATTTTATCTCCAATTCGCGCAGTCCTACGACTAAAGATGAGCGGATTTTTACCTCCAAAACCCTGGATGCCGCTTCTCGTAAAAGCGGCGCGCAAAATTCAAAAAGCAGCACCGATCGTAAAATTTCAAGCTCCGAAAATCCTGCAAGCAGCGCCGACGCAAAAAATGAGAGCGGTGCAAGAAGCGCAGACGGCGGGGCAGAGCGCGGAGCAGATCTAGGAGATTTAAAATCTCATCCGCAAGTAAACGAGCCCGCCGCGGCAAATCCTAAAGATGAGGCGGACGTCCACAGGCGGCTTAGCGCAGATTATGAAGCTTCGCAATCTCAAAATCCCGCCGCAAATTCTAAAAATCAGCTCGCGGACGAGCCCTGCATAAGCAGGGAGTGCGTGAGCGCTCATATCCGCCGTACGGGCTCTTTGCCGCAAAATTTTATCACGAAAAAGCAGGCTGGCGAGCTTGGCTGGCAGGGCGGCGATCTGTGGCGATATGCGCGCGGCAAGAGCATAGGCGGCGATCGTTTCGGCAATTTCGAGCGCAGACTACCTGATAAAAAGGGGCGGATCTGGCGCGAGTGCGACATCGAGTATCGCGGCGGCGCGCGCGGCGCGAAGCGGCTGATATTTTCAAATGACGGGCTGATCTTCTACACCGCCGATCATTACGAAAGCTTCGAGCGCGTGCAATGAGTTTAAATTTTAAAACGTGCCGCGGCGCAAAGATCATCATCGACGGCGCAAAGATTAGGCGCAAAGATCAAATTTTCGCGCTGTTTGCCGCAGCGCTGGATTTCGAGCCCGAATACGTCGCAAATTTAGACGCGCTCTACGACGCGCTAGGCGAGCGGGGCGGGCGGGTCTTCGTGATTATCAAAAGGGGCGGAATTTTAAAGCTAAGGCTGGGCAAATTTTATGATATTTTGCTCGAGGTTTTGCGAAGCGGCAAGGCGAAAATTTTAATACTATAAGCTCTCGCGACAGCTTATTATGGCTTCAAAGCCAAATTTTACCGAGCCTAAGACGAGTTTATTTCGCCGCAGTTTCGAGCACGCCGTTAAAATTTCCTAAATTTAGATCTAAATTTTAGAGCTTATCAAAAGAGGCGATTTTGGAAATTTCGCTCACAAAGCTCACGCGGTCAATTCTAAACTCAAGCCCATACTGCCAATCTTTGCGACGCGGGTTTTTAAACTCGTAAAGCTTAACCGTCTCCGTTTCAAATTTAATCTTAAGCGCGAGATACCAGCAGTCCCAGATCCCGCACGGACAGCCCAGTAGGACGACGCTTCGCTCGTCGCTAGCCGCAAGCTGTCTGTTAGGCAAGAGCGCATCCAAAAAGAGCTTTTTAAAATCAATTAGGCTCAAATAGGCGTAGTCTCCCGCGACGCTAGCTTGCCCGTCCTTTGCCGCAAAGCTTCGCTCGCGCTGCCTAATCAGCTCAAGCAGGGGCTTATCGTTTATCGTAACGACGACTTCGGTAAGGCCTTCGCCTTTCATATCGTAATCGTTTAGGTAAAATTTAATGCTATCCATGCGGCAATCTCGCTAAATGATCTATTTTACGCCGTATTTGCACCGGTCTGCTAAAATTTCAGCGCAGTTTAGCGAATTTGAAGTGAAATTCGGTTGAAGATCAAGAAATTCGCTGGTAAAGCGCAGATCAAGTGGATATTTCGTAAAATTTAATGATTTTGAACTCGCGGAGCTTGCTTTCGGTGAGCGCAAGCTTAAATTCACAAAAAAGTTCAATTTGCGTAGATGAAAGAAGCGAAAATAAAAGATTGAATTTTATCGCAGATCAAAGAGATCGAAACAAGGGTTAAATTTTGCTATGGATAAAGAAGTCGAAATTAGAAATGAGGGGTTAAATTTAATTCGCTTTTGCGGGCGCTTAAATTTGACCCCGCCGCGGCTACATCATTTCGCCGCTTTTGTGCTCGTGCTCGGTGTAGGTTACCGGAATATCCTTCTTGCCTTTGCCCGGCGTATACACTCCCTCTCCGCGTTTGAAAAGAAGCTCGATACCTTCGTCGTTCGTAAGCATTATGCCGCTTGCGGAAGCCGCGCGTTTAAGATTATGCTTTTTGCCTTTTTCGTCGGTTAACACGCCCGTTGCGAACATATCGTTCGAGCTAAGGCTGATGCGCTTATCTCCGGTCTCTCCGAGTAGAAATACGATCGTGTGCGCTACAGACTCTTGCTTTTGCTGCGGAGCCGTATCGGCCTTAGGTTGGTTGCATCCGCTTAAAATCGCGATTGCCGCTAATGACGAGAATACAATTCGTCTCATTTTTTCTCCTTTAAAAAAAGTTCGCGAATTATATAGCCAAAAAGTAAATCCTAGATTTCGCGACTTTTTATTTAATCAAAGATTAACCCAAATTTAGTAAAATTCCAGCTGAAAACATCCCAAATAAGGAGAACCTTATGGCAGTAAAAATCGCAATTAACGGCTTTGGAAGGATCGGTAGGTGCGCGGCTAGAATTGCTCTAAGCAGGGACGATGTGGAGCTTGTGGCGATCAACGATACCGCTAAGCGCGAGCTTACGAGATACCTGCTTCAATACGACACCGTTCACGGCGAGTTTCGTAAAAAAGTAGAAATTCTAAGCGACGAATGCATAGCCGTAGACGGCAAAAAGATCCGTGTATATTCCACCAGAGAGCCTGCGGAGCTTGATTTTGCGGGCGATGGTGCAGAAGCTGTGCTTGAATGTACTGGTGCGTTTTTAACGAGCGAAAAATGCAAGCCGTTCATAGATAACGGTATCGGCGTAGTCGTAATGAGCGCGCCTGCCAAGGATGATACGCCTACTTTCGTAATCGGCGTTAATGAGGGCGCTTATGCAGGACAGCGCGTCATCTCAAACGCTAGCTGCACCACTAACGGCCTGGCTCCGATTGCAAAAATTTTAGACGATGAGCTTGGTATCGAAAAGGGTCTTATGACGACGATTCATGCCTATACGCACGGACAGAGCCTAGTCGATGTAAAAGCCAAGGACTTTCGCCGTTCACGCGCCGCAGCTCTTAATATCGCTCCGACTACGACGGGTGCGGCAAAAGCGATTAGTAAGGTACTTCCGCAGCTAAGCGGTAAGATGCACGGACAATCGGTGCGCGTGCCGGTGGCTAACGTTTCGATGGTTGATCTAACGGTGCTAACGCGTAAACAGACGAGTGCTGAGGAGCTAAATGAAATTTTCCGCCGCTATGCCGCTAAAGATATGAAAGGAATTTTGCTCGTAGACGACGATAGCCGTGTCAGCAGCGATTTTTGTACTTCAGAATACTCCAGCATCGTAGCTAGCGACTGCACGCAGGTAATTGACGGCAATCTGATAAAAGTGATGAGCTGGTATGACAACGAGTGGGGATATAGCGAGCGCCTCATCGATTTAGCCCTATATGCGGCAAAAAGAAGGAAATAAGATGGGCGAAATTCTTTCGATTAAAGATTTGAAATTTAAAGACGGCGCGCGCGTTTTTATCAGGTGTGATTTTAATGTGCCGATGGATGAGTTTTGCAATATTACGGACGATCGCCGCATCCGTTCGTCTATCCCTACTATTAAATATTGCTTAGACGAGGGCTGCGCGGTAATTTTAGCCAGCCACTTAGGACGCCCGAAAAACGGATACGAAGAAAGACTTAGCCTAAAGCCTGTGGTAAAGAGGCTATCTAGGCTTTTGGAGCGCGAGATAAAATTTGTCTCCGACGTCGCGGGCGAGGAAGCTGGAGCTGCAGTAAATTCGCTTAAAAAGGGCGAAGTGCTTCTGCTGGATAATCTGCGCTTTGAAAAGGGCGAGAGCAAAAATGACGAAGCATTAGCTAAGAGGCTCGCAAGCTACGCGGAATTTTATATCAACGACGCTTTTGGCGTATGCCACCGCGCGCATGCTTCGGTAGAGGCGATTACGAAATTCTACGATGAGGCACACAAAGCGGCGGGATTTTTGCTGCTAAAAGAGATAAAATTCGCCAAAGACCTTATTAAAGATCCTGCGCGTCCTTTTGTAGCCGTAACGGGCGGCAGCAAAGTAAGCGGCAAGCTTCAGGCGCTTAAAAATTTACTTCCTAAAGTCGATAAGCTCATCATCGGAGGTGGCATGGCGTTTACGTTTTTAAAAGCCGTCGGATATGACATCGGCAAATCTTTGCTCGAAGAGGATCTAATCGAGGAAGCAAAAAATATTCTCCGCAATGCTCGCGAGCTTGGGGTTAAAATTTATATCCCCGTCGATGCCGTCGCAGCTCCGCAATGCTCGCAAGATGCCGTTACAAAAAAGGTTACCGTCCAAGAAATTCCAAGCGATTGGATGGGGCTAGATATCGGGCCTGCGACCGTAGCGCTTTTTAAAGAAGCCCTAGACGATGCGCAAACGATCTGGTGGAACGGACCGATGGGAGTTTTTGAGATCGATAAATTCGCTCGCGGCAGCCTGCATATATCGCACGCGATCGCAGATAGCGACGCCACAACCGTAGTGGGCGGCGGCGATACTGCAGATGTCGTCGAACGCGCTGGTAACGCCGACGATATGACTTTTATTTCTACCGGAGGCGGCGCGAGCTTAGAACTCATCGAAGGCAAGGAGCTGCCGGGCGTGCGAGTGCTTACTGCTAAAACGGAGCTGCGATGATATTAGCAGCGAATCTTAAATGCAACCATACCCGTGCTAGTTTTGAGCGGTACGCTAAAGCTTTAGAGGAAGGCTTAGCGGGCGGAATTTCGCGCGAGGATGAAATTTTAGTTTTTCCGCCCGCTAGCGCATTTTGCGCGAAAGTGAAAAATTTTACTCAAGGCGCGCAAAATTTCTATCCTGCCGCGCACGGTAGCTTTACGGGTGAGATCGGCGGCGATATGCTGGCGGAATTTGATATCAAAACCGTTCTTATCGGTCACAGCGAGCGGCGCGCCATTTTGGGCGAGAGCGCGGAGCTGATAAGAGAGAAATTCGGTTTTGCCGCAGCGCAGGGCTGGCGCATCGTTTTTTGTGTCGGCGAGGACGAGGCGGCATTCGCGCAAGATCGCAGCGAGGAGTTTGTAGCGACACAGCTTGAGGGTATCGATCTGAAATATCCGAGCTTAGTACTAGCCTACGAGCCCGTCTGGGCGATCGGCACGGGCAGAAGCGCGCAGCGTGAGCAGATCGAAAGAATGCTGAAGCTCTTGCGCACCAAAAGCTCCGCGCCGCTGCTTTACGGCGGCAGCGTGAATGCTGAAAATATCGCAAAAATTTGCGCGATAAGAGGTTGCGACGGGGTGTTAGTGGGCACAGCAAGCTGGGACGCCTCTGGCTTTTTGGAACTTATACGCGTCGTCTCGTGAGCGTCTTTTAATGAGTTTGAAATTTTAAGTCCGCGACAGGCTATGCGCCTAGTCTTGACTTAAAATTTCTACACAACATTAAAATCTATCTCACGATACTGCCGCTATCGAATTTGGTTTCAAATTTGGGTTGCAAAATTTTTAAGTCAAATTGCGCAGGATTTTTCGCTTAGTCAAGGCAAAATTTAAAAAATAAGCGGAGCGAACATATGGTTCGTGAGCATTATTTTTTAAATTTTAACGCAGAATAAGTAGAAAAAGCCAAGCAAAAATAGAAAGGAGAAATAATGATTTTAAAAGGCAAAAAGGGCCTCATCGTCGGCGTCGCTAACGCCAAATCCATCGCTTACGGCATCGCCGAAGCTTGTCACGCGCAGGGTGCGCAGATGGCGTTTACCTACCTAAACGACGCGCTGAAAAAACGCGTAGAGCCGATCGCGGAGGAGTTTGGAAGTAAATTCGTCTATGAGCTTGACGTAAACAACCAAGCCCATTTAGACGGCCTTGCGGATCGTATCAAAGCAGACCTCGGCGAGATTGATTTCGTCGTGCACGCAGTGGCCTACGCGCCAAAAGAAGCGCTAGAGGGCGAGTTTGTAAACACGAGCAAAGAAGCCTTTGATATCGCGATGGGCACGAGCGTGTATTCGCTACTAAGCCTCACGCGCGCGGTGCTGCCGGTGCTAAAAGAGGGCGGCTCGGTGCTCACGCTAACCTACCTCGGAGGGCCGAAATTCGTGCCTCACTACAACGTCATGGGCGTCGCAAAAGCAGCGCTTGAAAGCTCCGTGCGCTATCTCGCTCACGATCTTGGCGCGCGCGGTATCCGCGTAAACGCTATCAGCGCGGGCCCGATCAAAACGCTTGCCGCAAGCGGAATAGGCGACTTTAGGATGATT
>ERZ773079.921-NODE-921-length-18468-cov-8.649704_pt1 | contig 18468 bp, 12 predicted proteins | sample MGYA00511355_ERZ773079 | MGnify/ENA primary metagenome ERZ773079 (study PRJEB29015, sample SAMEA2737979) | human oral metagenome | biome: human oral; feature: human-associated habitat; material: dental | place: China | collected 2117 ... | reverse complement strand
CACGACCAGACCATCGCCCTCAACATGGCAGGCACCAAGCGCTTTGATGCCATCGAACTGGATACCTTCAACGCCTTCTTCCAGCGCTTGGAGCTACCAGGACAGGTTCGGGAAGAACTGCTGGCGGAAGTGCGTACCACGACGCGCCGGGTGCTGGATGTTTGGGGTGAGCACTACGAAGGTAACGGCGTGCCGGCGGGGCTGATGCAGCGCATCGAGGCGCACATTCAAGGCTGCCCTTTGCGGCTTGCCGCTGCCTGAGCGCGCAATCTGCACGCGACAAAGTCCCTGCCACCCCCGCCCTGCGGCAGCCATCGTCGCTGCCACACGACAGACTGCCCTCTTCGCCCCGCTGCAACTGATGCTTTTTGGCCGAAACATCTGGCACCGCCCAAGGCCAAGAATATGATGTCTCCATGGCCAATCTTGTGCAATACGTTGCACCCTGGAGACGCAACATGGCAGCCAAGCATCCCCATATCCTTCGCACCACCTGCACCGCAACCGCACTGAGCGTGGTGCTCGCCGCCTGCGGCGGCGGCGGCAGCGAACGGGACAAAGCCGTGTCAGCCAGCCCCGTGGTCCCCTCGCCGACGCAGAACATCGTTGCCACCGCCACACCCTCGGTCACCACGCCACAGAACGGCCCGGACCCCACAGGCCCCGTGAACACGCCAGCCAACGGGCCGACCAACTCCGTACAGCCGACACCCGGCGCACCGCAGAACCAGACAACCCATCTGCCGCCGACCACACTGGCCCCGACACAGCCGGTGGCACAGGCAGACACCAAGCCTGCCCCGACGCCGACGCCTGCGCCAACTCCGGAACCCAAGACGGTGCCCAACATTTCCGGCAAGGGCGTGCGCGGGGATGTTCTGTTGGCGATGATTGAGCAAAATCGTTGCTGGACATGGACATCTCCCAGCAAGTCCTTTGATGGCCCCAGCGTGGATGAATACCAATCCGTAGACATCGCCCCTGTCCGGATGTCTGCTGCACTGGAAGCGAACAACTACACCTCAGACCCGAACTACTGGACCCCGGCACTTTTCATTTCAGAAGAAGGCCAGCGCTGCTCAAAACGCTACTATCGCCCTATCACCGAAGGCACATACAAATTCAAAATTTTCAGCTGGAACGACTACACTCGAGGAAACATGCAACCGCTCTACGGCGAGCCATGGATAAAGCGCGGGTTTAACAGTCTAAGCGTGGTTTACACAATCAACATTACAACTGACAGCATCGAGGTAGGACCCTACTTAAGAGTGGATATTGAGGAAGACCGCGGCCACCATGCGGAGACAAGCCCAATTTTTGTTCCTCAAGGCCAAATCGCACAACCTAGGCTCGACTCGATCGGCCTCCCATCCAAATTCAAGCGCGACCAAGTGGTTCCCTTTGGCTCGATTCAGGAATGGAAAAACGACAGTGACATCGTTCGCCTGATGCTGATCAAGGGCAGCAAGAAAGACGAAGTCAAGCTCTGCACCAACGCTGACCTATCATTCGTGAAGCGCCTGCAATGCACAGTGTGGCGCATTCCGGCTGACTGGAAATGGGGGCAGGAACTCAAGACGCCGGAAGGCTACATCGTCGACGACCGCTCGGCTTACCCGAACGAAAGAGGTCTACTTTACTGGCGCACAATTAAATATGAAAAAGAACAATAATGCAAATTAAAAGGAATGGATTGGGGAAACAACGTGAACAAGAAGCCAAAAGAGGAACATGCCTTGAGCCAGGAACTTACATTAGACGAAATTAAACGTCACCTGCAGAACCATTTGTGCGACGGACTTGTGACGGTCATAGGTTCGGGCCTTTCATGTGCGGAAGGACTTCCAGGAATGAAAGATCTCGAGGAGCATCTCATAAAAAACATAAACCTTACTCCAGAAAACGAAGACACAAAATTATGGGAGCAGATCAAGCTAGAACTAAAAAACGGCCTGGAATCCGCCCTACTAGCCCACCCGCCAAGCCCATCGCTTGAAACATTGATTTCAAAACTAACTGGATCTCTAATTGCGCAAAAAGAAAACACTGTGATTCAAGAGGTCTTTAATAAAAGACGGACACTAAAACTGACAAAGCTCCTCAAGCACCTGACAAAACCAAAAACCGGGCTTCCTATCATAACAACAAACTACGACAGGCTAATTGAAATCGCCGTAGAAGAATTCGGCATGGCCGTAGACACCCTGTTCACCGGGAGAGTGTTCTCAAACTTCAACGAAAAGGAAAGTAAGTACACTTTTTGCAATGGGATAAGAACAACAAAAACAAAGACGCTTCTTCAGTACAAAGAAAGAGCTTTGATCTACAAACCACACGGCAGCCTAGACTGGTATCTGAGAGGCAACACCCCATTTTCATATCACGGAGACCTCGGGGACACACCCCGTCTAATAATAACCCCTGGACAAAACAAATACCTGAACGGATACCAAACGCCATTCGACATTCATCGGAGCAAAGCAAATCAGGCAATTGACCAAGCAAGCTCGTTTCTTATTATAGGATACGGATTCAACGACTCTCACCTCGAAACCCATCTTATACCATCGATAGAAAAAGGAAAGCCAACCCTAATACTTACACACTCGTTATCCGACAAAGCAATGCATCTTTCGAAACGATACAAGAACGTCACCTCTCTCGAGCACTACAAGAGCGAACTCACCTCAGGGACAAAATTCACCAATCAAAAAACCGAACAAATAATCCAACAAGCAGCCATATGGGATATTGAAAATTTCGTGAAAGAGGTCTTGGAACCATGAGCAAATCAACCATTCATTTTTCCGATACAGACAAAATCGGGACCGTTCTGTCCGTTGACAGCAGCAGAGTCACAATAGATGTCACTAACACGGACCTCCTTACGAGGCTAAGCATTGGAAATCTAGTGGCAATACAAGGCAGAACAACCAGAGAGTATTTGATCGCTATAATAGAAAAGGCAACCCGAGGATTTACAGAGGGAATTGCGAACACAATCCACGAGGATGAAGACGAGCTTCAGCAAACCATAATTCCGAGTGACCTAGTTAGAGGAGCGCTGATTGGAACTTTCAGGACAGTAGATGGAGATAGATCCAACACATTCAAACGAGGAGCCGACTCATTCCCCCAGATTGACAAATGCTGCTATGTAATAGAAAACAACAACCTTCAGATATTTATGAATATTCTGGGGACTGAACACCCTAAGGAAGAGAGACTAAAACTCGGCTCTTTCTCGTTAAACGAGAATACAGAGGCTATTATAAATGGAGACAAATTCTTCCAAAGGCATGCAGCAATATTAGGAAGCACCGGATCAGGAAAAAGCTATGCGACAGCCTTATTACTAGAGCGTGCGGCAAAATTGAGTCACCCAAACATTATAGTTTTTGACATGCACGGCGAGTACACCCCGCTAGCAGAAGCATCAAGCGGAGGATTTGCAACTCGCTTTCGAATCGCGGGACCAAGCGACATTGACTCTCCTTCAGAAGAGGTGCTTTTCTTGCCATACTGGCTTTTAAACCGAGACGAAATGCTGTCTCTTATATTAGACAGAAGTGACCAGAACGCGCCAAACCAAGCGTCAAGATTCACTCTTCATGTCAGAGAACTCAAAGAGGAAACCCTCAAAAACAGGAACTCCAAAACCCTTAAAACATTCACCATCGACTCCCCAATCCCATACGACATCAAGAAACTTGTCAGCCTCATTGAAATAGACAACTCACAAAAAGGCGAAGGCTCAACAGGGCGGCCTGTAAAAGGAGAATGGGAAGGGAAACTTAGCAGACTTCTTTCCAGAATTAGCTCAAAAATGGAAGACCGAAGGTATGGATTTATGTTCTCACCCCCAAAAGAAACATACGAATACGAATGGCTCGCCCGCCAGGCCGTCAAACTTCTTTCATCCGAAGGCTCTCATGGAATTAAAATAATTGATTTCTCAGAGGTTCCGCCAGACGTTCTCCCTATAGTCACAGGAACGCTTGCTAGACTACTTTATAGCATTCAATTTTGGATTACGCCAGAAGAACGAACTCCCATAACTCTTCTTTGTGACGAAGCTCACCTCTACCTTCCGGTACGTGAAGACGCGGACAGCATTCACTCACAAGCATTGAAATCTTTTGAAAGAATTTCAAAAGAAGGTAGGAAATATGGGTTTTCCATTGTAGTTGTCAGCCAACGTCCTTCAGACGTCAGCAGGACAATACTAAGCCAATGCAACAACATCGTTGCGCTTAGACTTACCAACGAAACGGATCAGTCCGTTATCAAGCATCTTATGCCTGATAACATAGCGGGCTTAGCGAATACTCTTCCCCTATTGGACACCGGGGAGGCTCTTGTACTTGGAGACTCCATTCTCATTCCATCTCGAATAAGGTTTGACATCCCGAAGGTTCGACCTAATAGCGCAACAAGAGATTTTTGGAAAGAATGGAGAAATAGGCCATCAAAAACAAAAGAGATTGAATTGGCTGTTGAGGCATTACGTAGCCAGGCAAGAGTTCCTTCTTCTTAAAATCATGGCGATACTTGGTCCTTTACAGATCAAGTGACAACGGTACGGCTAATAGGTTCCGTAATTCGTCTGCCACCTCCCGCCGTTCCCTCCCCCCCGAGGAAACGGCATCCAACACCACCACCTTCACCACCAGCCCCTTCGCCCCCACCACGGCCCACAGCGACTGCATGAACGTCGTTTCGTCCAGGTAGTACGCCTCCACGCCCGGGGTGCCGTCGGTGTGCAGGTATTTCAGGCCTACGGGCACGATCTCGGCTTCTTCGTCGATGGCGGCCTGCAGCAGGTTGCCGTGGAAGGGTTTCAGTTCGGGTCCGGCGTTGGTGGTGCCTTCGGGGAAAAGCGCCACGGGAAAACCGGTGCGCAGGCGTTCGCGCATCTGGCGCAGCACGTCGGGCACGGCGCGGCGGTTGCCGCGCGCGATGTAGACGGTGCCCGCCAGGCTCACCAGCCAGCCAATGACAGGCCAGCGTTTTATTTCGGCCTTGGCCACGAAGGCAGAGGTGGCCAGGGAGTTGATGGCAAAGATGTCCAGCCACGAGACGTGGTTGGCCACCAGCAGGCGGCCGGGAGCCAGTTCGGCCAATGTGCGGGGCCGGATGGGATCGCCGGCCCAGGTTTCCTGCACTTTCACGCCGCAGATGAGCATCAGCAGGCGCGACCACCAGCGGATGAGGGGGCGCCTGCCCTGCTGAGGCAGCCAGGGCTGTACCAGCACCAGTCCCATCAGACCCGCCACCAGCAGCAGCGTCAGCAGAGGCAGGCGCGCTGCGCGGCGCAGGGCAGGAGTCACCGCGTGAAGACCAGGCGGCCGCCCACGGCGGTCAGGCGCACGCGGCCCTGCACTTCACGGCCCAGCCACGGGGTGTCGGTGCATTGGCCCCACAGGGTGTTCTCGTTCACCACCCACGATTCTTCGGGGTCGAAGACGCACAGGTCGGCCCGGGCGCCCACGGAAAGGCCGGCGGGCTCACCCTTGCGAACGGGGTCGATGCCGGCAATGCCAGCCGGGATGCGGGTGAGCCGATCCAGCACGGACACGAGGTTCAAGCCCTGTTCCTTGCCCCATTTCAGGGACAGGGGCAGCAGCAGCGACAGGCCCACGGCACCCGGTTCGGCTTCACCGAAGGGCAGGCGCTTGGCGTCTTCCACCACCGGCGTGTGGTCCGAGCAGATGGCGTCCAGCGTGCCGTCAGCCAGACCGGCACGCAGGGCGTCACGGTCGCGCTGGGCGCGCAGCGGCGGCTCCACCCGGTAGGCGGTGTCGAAGAAGCCCACGTCGATATCGGTCAGGTGCAGGTGATTGATGGCCACGTCGGCGGTGATGGGCAGGCCGGCCTTGCGGGCCTGGCGCACCAGCTCCACACCGGCAGCCGACGACAGGCGGCACAGGTGCACGGGGCAGCCCACCGAGGCCACCAGTTCGCAGATGGTGTGCAGCGCCACGGTCTCGCTGGTGACGGGGTTGCCGGGCAGCCCCAGCCGCGAGGCAAACGGTCCGGCGTGCATCACGCCGCCGCGCGACAGGAAGGGGTCGACGGGGTTCAGCCACACGGTGTAGCCGAAGGAATGGGCGTACTGCATGGCGCGCAGCAGCACCTGGGTGTCCTGAATGGGCTGGCTGGCCTGGGCAAAGCCCACGCAGCCGGCGGCGGTCAGCTCGGCCATTTCGGTCAGCGCCTGGCCCTTCAGGCCCACGGTCAGGGCGCCCAGCGGGTACAGGTGCGCCAGTCCCAGGTTGTGGGCGCGGTATTTCAGCATCTCCACCAGGCCCGGCTCGTCCAGCGGCGGGTCGGTGTCGGGCGGGCATGCCAGCGCAGTCACGCCACCAGCCACGGCCGCCTGCATCTCGGATTCCAGCGAGGCCTTGTATTCGAAGCCCGGCTCACGCAGGCGGGCGGACAGGTCCACCAGCCCCGGTGACACCACCAGGCCCGTGCCGTCGATGGTCCGTGCCGGCCGGAAACCATGGGGCGCAGCCCCCACGGCGATGATGCGCCCATCGGCCACATGCAGGTCGGCCTGCATGTCCAGTTTCACCCAGGGGTCCACCAGGCGCGCGCCGGTGATGGAAAACGAGGCTTCGTGCCCGCTGCGGCCTGCCTTGATCACACCTTCTTGCATCATGTTCTCCTTCATCCCGCTGCCAGCATGCTCATCACGGCCATGCGCACTGCAATGCCGAAGGTCACCTGCTGCAGGATGACCGATTGCGGCCCGTCGGCCACGGCCGATTCGATTTCCACGCCCCGGTTCATCGGCCCCGGGTGCATGACGATGGCATCGGGCTTGGCCAGTGCCAGTTTCTCGCGCGTGAGCCCGTAGCGGCTGAAGTATTCCTGCGGGCTGGGCAGCAGTGCGCCGCGCATCCGCTCGTTCTGCAGCCGCAGCATGATCACCACGTCCACGTCCTTCAGGGCGGTGCGCATGTCGGTGTGCAGCGACACGCCCATCTGTTCCAGCCCGCCCGGCAGCAGCGTCAGCGGGCCCACCACGCGCACATCGGGCACGCCCAGCGTGGTGAGCGCATGGATGTCCGAGCGCGCCACCCGCGAATGGGTGATGTCGCCCACGATGGCCACGGACAGCTTCGTGAAGTCCTTCTTGAAGTGGCGGATGGTGTACATGTCCAGCAGCCCCTGCGTGGGGTGCGCATGCCGTCCGTCACCGGCGTTGACCACGTGCACATGGTCGCCCACGTGCTGCGCAATGAGGTGCGCCGCCCCGCTCTGGCTGTGCCGCACCACGAACACATCGGCCGCCATGGCCTGCAGGTTGTCGATGGTGTCCAGCAGCGATTCGCCCTTGGAGGTGGACGAGGTGCTGATGTTGAGGTTCACCACGTCGGCCGACAGCCGGGTGGCGGCAATCTCGAAGGTCGTGCGCGTGCGGGTCGAATCCTCGAAGAACAGATTGAACACCGAACGGCCGCGCAGCAGCGGCACCTTCTTGATTTCCCGGTTGGACACGTTCAGGAACGACGCCGCGTTGTCCAGGATCTGATGGATCATGTCACGCGACAGCCCTTCCAGTGTGAGCAGGTGGCGCAGTCGCCCGTCCTTGCCCACTTGCACCTGTTGCATCTGCATGTCTTGCCTCTCTACCTCTGCTGAACTCTTCCGGCCTTCCCGGCCCGGTCACGCCTGATCAGCGCCAATCACGCCTGTACCGTTTCCACCCGCAGCTCGAACATCCCGTTGGTCCGCTGGCTGAGCGCCAGTTTCTCGCCAGGCTGCAGCACCAGCCGCGTCCCGACATGATCGGGCTGCACCGGCAGCTCCCGTTCGCCGCGGTCGATGAGCACGGCCAGACGCACCCGCGCCGGCCGGCCATAGTCAAAGATCTCGTTGAGCGCCGCCCGGATGGTGCGCCCGGTGTGCAGGATGTCGTCCACCAGCACGATGTCGCGCCCGTTCACGTCGAAATCGATGCGCGTGGGCTGCATCCGCATCGACAGGCCGCGCGCCTGCACGTCGTCGCGGTAGAAGGCACTGGACAGGAAGCCCAGCGGCGACGACAGCCCCAGCTCGGCATACAGCCGGGCCGCCAGCCACGCCCCGCCCGTGTGGATGCCGATGAAGGCGGGGACCTCCGCACTGCCTGCCTGTGCCGCTTCAGAGCCGCTGCCAGCAGCGCTTTCGCCCACTGGCATCGTCGGGTCCACGCCCGCCAGCGCATCCGGCCCTTCCTGCGCCTGGCCGTTGCAGGAGGCGCCCAGCGCATCCTTCAGGGAATCGCGCAGACGCGCAAAGAGGGTCTCGGCATCAGCCGGCAGAGGGGTCGTCATGATCGTGTCTCGCTCAGGTACTGTTCAAGGATGATGGCCGCAGCCGTCGCATCGTCGCCCTGCGACGTCCCGCCCTTGCGGCGTCGGCCACCGCGCGTGACGTGCTCGTCGTCCTCGTCGCGCATCCGCTCCTGCGCCGCCACCGAGCTGTAGCGTTCATCCACCAGAAAGACGGGCAGCCCGAAGCGGCCTTCCAGCCGGCGCGCAAAGCGCTCGGCCAGCGCCGTGACTTCATGCGGGGTGCCATCAGGGTGCAGCGGCCGCCCCACCACCAGCCCGGTGGGCTGCCACTCCTTCAAAAGCGCCTGGATGCGTGCAAAGCGACCATCCGTGGTCTGCTCGGTCAGCGTGGCCAGCGGTCGCGCCGCGCCGGTGAGGCTGTTGCCCACCGCCACGCCAATGCGCTTCTGGCCAAAGTCGAAGGCCAGCAGGGTCTGGACGGTGGGGATGGATGTGGCGGCAGAAAGGCTCATGATGCGCTCCCGTGCCCGTTGCCCGGACGCAACGAACGCGCCATCACGGCCTGCTCCGCAGCCCGCAACGTGAAGTGACCTGCTCCTGCCCAGAACACCACAAGGCTCCCCGGAAATGCGATTCGGTTCGACGACAGCGCATTGTATCCCTGTCAGGCCGAGTATCATCGAAAGCAACGCCTGATCCAGGGAGGTCGGCCCTCTTCCTTCATACCCTCAACACGGCGAGCCCATGCAGATCGAATCCATCAAGATCCAGAACTATCGTACCTTCCGCCATGCACATCTGGATGGACTACCCAGGCTCGTGACGCTGGTCGGTGCCAATGGCACCGGCAAGAGCACCCTATTCGACGTCTTCTCCTTTCTGAAGGATGCGCTTGCCCATAATGTAGGCAAGGCGGTGGCCCGACGCGGGTCCATGCGGGAACTGCGCAGCCGCGACCAGCGGGGGCCCATCCGGATCGAGATCAAGTTCCGCGAGTCGGGCGGGCGCCTGGCCACCTATGAGCTGGCCTTCGACGAGCTGGATGGGCGGGTCGTCATTGAGCGCGAGGTCCTCAAGTACCGCCGCGGGCAGGAGGGAAGACCGTGGCACTTCGTCGACTTCCAACGGGGTACGGGAACGGCCATCACCAATGAATCCGCATATGGACTGGCAGGCACAGACGAACAGCGTGCCGTATTCGCGCTGGACGAGCCAGATGTGTTGGCCATCAAGGGGCTAGGCCAGTTCAAGGAGTTCCGGGTCGTGGCCGAGTTCCGCAGCCTGATCGAGAACTGGCAGATCTCCGATTTCCACATTGCCGACGCACGCCCCTCTACGGAAGAAGGCTTTGCCGAGCACCTGTCCACTCGCGGCGACAACCTGGCCCAGGTGGCCCAGTACCTGCATCAATATCATCCTGAACGTTTCCGGGCCGTCCTGGAGGCCATGAAGCGTCGTGTCCCCGGCATCAGCCATATCGAAGCGAAATCCACGGAAGACGGCCGCCTGGTCCTGCGCTTTCAGGACGGGAAATTCCACGATCCCTTCATCGCCCGTTTCGTCTCCGACGGCACCATCAAGATGTTCGCCTACCTGGTCCTGTTGCAGGATCCCAGGCCGTTTCCGCTACTGGCCGTCGAGGAACCCGAGAACCAGCTCTATCCCGATCTGCTGCCGGAACTGGCCGAGGAATTCAGAAGCTATGCCCGTCGTGGTGGCCAGGTCTTCGTTTCCACGCACTCCCCGGATTTCCTGAACGCACTAAAGCTGGAAGAGATCTACTGTCTGAAGAAAGAAAACGGCTTCACCACCATCACCCATGCCAGTGATTCAGCCAACCTGCAGGCACTGGTTGACGCCGGCGACCTGCCCGGCTATCTGTGGAAGCAAGGGGTCTTTGAAGGACTGAACACGTGAGCGGCCGTGTCATCTTCCTGCTGGAAGAGCCTTCCATGAAGGCCATGCTGGCAGAATACCTCCCTCGTCTGGTCCCCGGATGGATACAGGGGCAGCACTTTCTTCTGCTCCCGCACCAAGGCAAGAGTGATCTCGACAAGAGCATTCCGATCAAGCTGAAAGCATGGCAGGAACCTGGTGCCCGCTTCGTCGTTGTCCGGGACAATGACAATGCCGATTGCCTTGCCCTGAAGGCACGGCTACAGACCATGTGCGCCACCAGTGGCCGCAAGACCCTGATACGCCTCGTCTGTCAGGAGCTGGAGTCCTGGTACCTGGCCGACCCCGACGCATTGATCGCAGCCTATCCAGAGGCCCAGAAGAAGATCCGGGCCCTTGCCAAACGATTCCCCGACCCTGACGAGTGCCAAAAACCCTCGCACGAGCTTGAGCGGAACATCAAGGACTTCCAGAAGAACGAAGGAGCCCGGAGGCTGGGAAGGCTGCTGGATGCAGACCGGGCAACGTCGCGTAGCCTGAAGGTCTTTGCACAAGGTGTCAGGATGTTGGCCGAACGTGCCTGACGCAATTTCAGCGATATATCGTTGAGATAGCCACTCCGCCCCATCAAACTGGATCACACGTAGTTATCAAGAAGCATTACCATCCGTATCTCGGTTATTTCTGACAAACACCGTCGCATGGCCAACTTCCCAGAATGACAAAACGACCGAGCGCATCAAACAGATCAGCAAAACAAAGGGACTGAGAATAAAAATAAATATCCTTCAAGTGCATACATTGACCTCTATCAGCCCGATAAGTTGATAAATCTCAGCTCATGCAATATTCCTTTCATGCCGGGCAAGTCCTTTTGAAAATACAAACCCGACAAATGCCTCTGTCTTGAGGGCGGTCAATACTTTTCCTGGTGACATGCAAACAATTGATTCTTCGGAACGGTTCACCACCAGTTCACCCCGAGTTCACTACCCGGAGAAATCGACATGAAAAAAAGCACTTTCATTCCCGGCATCCTGGCCGCCATGCTGGTCGGATCCGTCGCCACTCCCGCTCTGGCCGGCGACCCGCAAACGGCCATGAACAAGGCCTCCTGCACCACCTGTCACTCGGTGGACAAGAAGATGGTCGGCCCTGCCTTCAAGGACGTGGCCGCGAAATACAAGGGCCAGGACGTCAACCAGCAGCTCTTCGACAAGGTGCGCAAAGGCGGCAAGGGCAGCTTCGGCAAGATCCCCATGCCCCCCAACAGCAAGGCCGCCATCAGCGACGACGACCTGAAGGAAGTCATCACCTTCATCCTGAAGCAATGAAGGCCTGATGGGGGAAACCGTTCCGGTTTCGTCCAGACAAAGCCATAAAAACAAGAAGGGGCAGCCTCCTCATCGGATGACTGCCCCCTTTTTTTGCGCTGCCGGCCAAAGCCGGCAGCCCTTCACCCCGACGCTCAGTTCGTCATTGCCCGGGGTGCACGCTGGCTGGCAAAGCTTCGCACGTGGCGCAGCAGGTCGTCCTCGGAGAACGGCTTGCCCAGGAACACGTCCACCCCCAGCGACAGCGCGTGGTTGCGGTGCTTGTCGGCCGTGCGCGAGGTGATCATGATGATCGGCACGTTGGCGAAGTCGGCGTGCTCGCGCACGTTCTTCGTCAGGTCGAAGCCGTCCATGCGCGGCATCTCGATGTCCACCAGCATCACGTCGGGAATCACTTCCTGCATCTGCCGCAGGGCGTCCACGCCGTCCTTGGCCAGCACGACGTTGTAGCCTTCGCGCATCAGCAGGCGCTGCGTCACCTTGCGCACCGTCACCGAGTCGTCCACCACCATCACGGTGGCAGCCGTCTGCAGTTCGCTGGCACTGAAGGTGGCGGCCTTGCCCTTGCCCAGCTGGCCGGCCACGCGGGCCATGGCCAGTTGCACCGGGTTCAGGATCAGCACGATGTCGCCGTTGCCCAGCACCGTGGCGCCGGCCACACCGGCCAGACGGGCCAGTTGCGGGCCAATGTGCTTGATGACCACCTCCTGGTTGGGCACCACGGTGTCCACGTGCAGGGCGATCCGCGTGGCGCCGGCACGCAGCACCACCACCGGAGCCACACGCTGGGCGACCGGCTTCACGCCAGGAATCTCCAGCAGGCTGCCCAGGAAGTAGAAGGGAACGCGTTCGCCGGCAACCTCCAGGCGCTGGGCCTGGTAGGCCTCGGTCAGCGCCTCGGGCTTCATCTGCACGATCTGCTCGACCAGCGCGCTCTGAACCGCGAACTTGCCGCCTTCGATTTCCAGCAGCACCACCTGCGTGACGGCCAGCGAGACCGGCAGGTGCACCGTGAAGCAGCTGCCCTTGCCCGTCGTGGAGTCCACGTCGATGCGGCCACCCAGTCCCGCCACTTCGGCACGCACCACGTCCATGCCCACGCCCCGGCCGGCCAGCGCCGTCACCTGCTTGGCGGTGGAAAAGCCCGGAGCAAAGATCATCTGGGCCAGCTCACGCTCGGACGGCTGATGATCGGGGGCGATCAGGCCGCGCTCGCGTGCCCGTGCCTCGATGCGCGGATAGTCCAGGCCCTGGCCATCGTCCAGGAAGCGCATGATGACTTCGTTGCCGTCCTGCGAGACCTCGATGGTCAGTTCCCCGATGTCCGGCTTGCCGCTGGCGACGCGCTTGGTGCGCTCCTCGATGCCATGGGCCACCGAGTTGCGCAGGATGTGCTCGATAGGACCGGCCATGCGGTCCAGCACGTTGCGGTCGATCTCGGCCTGCCCCCCCTTGATCTCCAGGGTCACGCGCTTGTCGGTGTCCTTGCCGGCCTGACGCACCACGCGGTAGAGGCGGTCGTTGATGGTCGAGAACTGCACCATCCGCACACGCATCAGGCTCTGCTGCAGACTGCGGCTCACCTGTCCCTGCCGCGCCAGGTCCTGCATGGCGGCATCCAGGGCGCGCAGCGCGTTCTGCTGCACGGTGGACACGTCGTTGACCGATTCGGCCAGCATCCGCGTCACTTCCTGGAAGCGGGTGTAGCGGTCGAACTCCAGCGGGTCGAATTCCGTCTCGGTCTCGTTGGAGTGGGCGATCTTGGCCTGGATCTGGTTGTCGGCCTGGATCTCGATCTCGCGCAGCTGCAGGCGCAGGCGGTTGACGTTCTCGGTCAGCTCGTTGATGGCGCCCCGGATCAGGCCCATCTCGCTGTCCAGACGCGCCCGGGCAATGGCCACCTCGCCGGCCTCGGCCACCATGCGGTCCAGCAGGTCGGCGCGCACGCGGATCACGTGCTGGGCCGCAGCGGCCGGGTTGGCCGCGCCACCCATCGACGGATCCAGAAGGGCTCCACCCGCCTTGGCCGCATCATGCGCATGGCCATCCGCAGCGGCCTGGGCGGCTGCCTGAGCAGCCTGCTGGCGTGCCAGGGCCTCGCATTGCGGCAACGGTACGGCCGCCGGCTGGGCCTGCGGCGCAGCGGCCTCGGGCGCCGTCTCCTGGGCCTTGGCAGCCTGCGCAGCCTGAGCCGCGCAGGTCTGCTGCAGGGCCTTGGTCTCGGCAGCACGCTGCTCGGCCAGCTCGGGGTGCAGCATCACCTCGTAGGCGGACACGGCCTGGTCATAGCCGGCCAGCACCGCCTCGATGACCGACGGCTGCACCGGCGGCTGGGCCAGCGCATCCTCGACCTGGGTCTCCAGCTCGTGGATCATCTGGCCGAAGCGCATGGCACCCGCCATCCGGGCGCTGCCCTTGATGGTGTGGAAGAGCCGCATCAGCGCGCCAGGCACCGAGCCATCGGCCGGGCGCTCGCGCCATTCGCGCAGGTTGTTGTCCACCTGCGGCATCAGCTCTTCGGCTTCCTCGAAGAACACCGGGCCCAGGTCCGGATCGATCTCGTCGACCAGGCCGGCCAGCGGATCGCTCTTTTCCTCGGTCTCGCGCCGGGCAGCCCCCAGCACTTCGGCCGCCTTCTTCAGCAGGTCCTCGCCGCGCATCTCGCGGCCGGACTTCGACTCGACCACCGGTTTCGGCGGCTGGCTGTCAGCGTTGATCTCGACATCCCAGTTGGCCAGCAGCGCTTCCATGCGCGCGGTCGTCTCGGGGTCGGCCGCCGGCTCGATGCGCGAAGCAAATTCGCCCAGCATCCGGTCGATGACGCCCAGCGCCGCCTGCATGCTGGCCTTCATGCCATCAGGCAGCGGCTTGGCCACTTCGCGCTGCTTCACCAGCAGCTTTTCCATGGCGGCGGCAATGCCGCGCACCTGGACCAGCCCCACGTGACGTGACGTGCCCACCAGGGTGTGCAGCGCACGAATCAGCGGCTCGGGTGCACGCAGCGCGTCGGAGGCATGCCAATCCTGCCAGTCCTCGTTCATCCGCATGCGGGCCTGCGTGGCCTCGGCATTGAAGATCTCGAAGAGTTCGGCATCCACCAGGCGCTCGCCGATGCGTACCATCGACTCCTGGGGCTCGGGCTGTGCCACCTTGGCGACCGGCGCAGGTTCGGACGGCGCGACAGGAACCTCGGGGACCACCGGTGCAACCGGCGCCGCCTGGGCAGCCACGGGCGCGGCGGGCACCGGCTTCTCGGCGACCGGCTTCACCTCATGGTCCGGCTGAACGGATTCGGATACCGGTTCGTCATCGAACTTGAAGGCGCCAAAGTCCAGCGCATCTTCCTGCGAAGGCTCGGAAGGCACTTCGGCCGCAAACGACTTCGTTTCAACACCCAGTGAAGCGGCGCTGAAGTCGAACGGATCATGCGAAACCGGCGCAGCCTCGACCGGTTTCTCGACCGGTTTCCCGGCCGGCAGGGCCGACCCCATGTCCAGCAGCGGAATGTCGTCATCCTCGCCGAGATCAGCCGGCACCATGAAGGCATCGGCCAGATCCAGGTCGGCAGCCTCCACATTGTTCAGCGCCAGCTCGTCACCGTTGGGCAGCTCGCCCAGCAGGGAATCGAAGTCTGCAGACTCGCCCGCCATGGCATTGGACCAGGCATCCAGATCGGCCTGCTCGCTGGAGGATCCGTCCTCGTCCTGGGCCTCGAAGGCGCCGTTGCCCAGCAGGTCGTCCTGCTGACTTCCGAAGCCCTCATCCCGCAGGGAATCCGCCGGACGGACCGGATCGCTGTGCAGGGAAGCCAGATCGGCCACGGGCATGTCGGCCTGGCGATGGCTGGCGTCGTCCAGGAAGCCTTCCAGCGACTGGCGCAGATCGCCTTCGGGCATCGACCGGGAGACACTGGCAAAGTTGTGGCTCTGCGAGAAACCGTCCGCCCGCGAGGCAGGCAGCGCACTGGCCGACAGGGCGTCGTCCAGCGACGGCACCTCCAGCGTGGGCAGCTCCGGTGCATGCACCTCCGGCATGGGCAGCGTGTCGGCTTCGCCCTCCAGATCCAGCAAGGGCAGCGTCTCGGCCTCTTCGACAGGCTGCGAAGCCACCGGCGCAGGGGGAGCAACAGGCTTGGCAACCGGCTGTGCCACCGACGGAGCGGCAGCCTGAGCAACCGGCATGGAGGCGGGCTGAGCAACGGGTTGAGCAGCCGCCGGGGCAGCAGGCTTGGCGGCCGGCACGGCAGCGGGCTTGTCGGGGAAGGCGTTGCAACGGGCCGTCAGCAGGCTGGCGTCCAGCACACGGCGCGGTGCAGCCTGCAGCTGCTCGCACCAGCTGCGGAAGAAGTTTGCGCCGTCCTGGATCAGCTCGAAGAGCGGCGTGGTGCCATCCTTGTCCTCGGACAGCCAGTGGTTCATCATCTGCTCGAAGGCCCAGGCAGCTTCACCGAAGGCGTCCAGACCCACCATGCGGCTGGAACCCTTCAGCGTGTGGAAGCCGCGGCGGATGGTGGTCATCGCCTCGCGGTCGTCCGGTGCCTTGCGCACCACGCCCAGGTTCTCGTCAATGGCATCCAGCACCTCGGCAGCTTCCAGCAGGAAGATCTCGTGCAGCTCGGCCTCATCGGCCGACAGCTCGACAGTGCCGTCCTCCAGCACGCCCTCGGGCAGGGCCGGTTCAGCCACCTCGGGCGCCACGTCGGCCTGCACGCTTTCCGGTGCCGTGAATGCCAGGCCTTCCTCGGCAGCCGGCTGCGTGGCAGCCTCAGCAACCGGTTGCGACGGCAGCTCGAACGCCAGCGCATCCCCTGCCCCGTCATGGTCCTTCGAAGCAGACGCTTCAGCCACACCCTGTGCCGCTGCCAGACCCGCGGCCGCCGTCAGGCCAGCCGCAGCGACGACCGCCTCGGGAGCGGCTTCATGCGAAGCATCCGCGGCCTGTTCGGCCCCTGCCGATGCCTCGTCGGCAAACGAGCGAAGCAGTGCATTGGAATCGGCATCCGAGACAACCTCTTCCGGCGTTTCGGGAATGGAGGTGTCCTCGAACAGCATGCCGCGCTGCGCATCGAAGCGGAAACGGCGGGCGCGCGATGCCGACTGCAGCATCGTCTCGACAAAGAATCCCACCGAACTCAGACCATCGGCCAGGCGGGCGCGGCCAGCATCGTTGAGCGTGACGCGGGCACGGATGATGTCGTCAACCTGCTTGCTGATGGCACGGCAGGCCTGTGCCGCATCCCGGTACTCCAGGACGGTCAGCACAGCGCTCGTCTCGGCCAGCAGCGGCTCCACCGTCTCCAGACGATTTACCGCCGTATCATCCCGGAAGTAGTCATCCAGGGCCTGTTCACAGGTGGACAGGTTATGCTTCAGTTCATTGACGAAGGCCGCCTGCGTCATGCGCTCGGAGGCCTGGTTCGACAGCGCCACCAGCCACGGCAGCGGCGTGGGATCAAAGGCATCCGGGTTGGCCAGCAGGCTGCTGATGCGGGCAGCCAGTTCCTGCGCCCGGTCGTCATAGGCCGGGTTGGAGCGCAGTGCCCCCGCCAGCGCCTCTTCCATAAACAGCACGGCGGTGGCCACCTCGATGGCCAGCATCTCGCGCGTCCTGCCCTGCTGTCCGGCCAGCGCCGCCGGCATGGTGGCCAGCGTCTTGCCCAGCATGCCCAGACCGGCGTAATGGGTCTTGGCCAGCGCCTGGTTCAGATGTCCCACAGCCTCGACGAAGGCAGGCTCCTCGGCCTGCGTGCCGCCCGCCAGCTTCTCCCAGGTGCGATGCACCAGCACCAGCGCCTCTCGGGCGATACGGATGGTCTCCGGATCAGCCAGGCCATAGCGGCGACGTTCGTAGTCGGCCGGCACCAGGCTGGCCAGATGGAAGTGACGCTTGACCTCTTCCACGACGGCCGAGCCGCTGCCTGACTGCGCCAGGATGATCAGCAGTTCCTTGATGAACTGCGGCGGCACGTCGGACTGGCCGGTGAACAGGTGGCGGTTCTGGATGTTGATGCGACCCACCGCGCGGCGGGTGGCCAGATCGACCTTCAGCGCACCGTGCTTGAGACCGTCAAGCAGCGCATAAGACAGCCAGTAGAAAAGCCGCGCACCCACATGGGGCTGATTGCGCAACATGCGGCCCATGGACTCGTGCAGGCCGTCGATGGCCGCCACGACGTTCTCGCCGCGAATCAGCGCTGGCAGCGCACGCTCGAAGCCGCGTGCGGCAGACTTGGCCCGCTCTTCACGGTCCGGGGCATCGGAAATCATCGCCCGCACCGACGCCGGCAGCGCACGGTCCAGATCCACATCGAAGAGCGCAGCCGGATCGGGCTGAACTGCCTTGCGCAGGCCCACCAGATCACGGTAGTACGGATACAGCACCAGCACCGGGATCACCGTACCGCTGGCCTGCATGTCCTCCAGGTACTCCGTGATGGCACGCATCACCATCTTGAGGACATCGATGCTCGATTCGTTGGCTTCCAGCACCCCGTCCTCGAAGGCCGAGATCACATGCTCGGCTTCTTCGGTCAGCAGTGCCACACCGGAAATGCCGGCAACCTGCAGCGCACCATGAGTCTGATGCAGGTGCAGGCGTGCGCGCTTGATGGCATCCTGGCCATGCGGGTTGGCCCGCAGCTCGTCCAGCGCATGCGCGACGTGCTGCAGCGACTCCCGAATCTCTGGCACGAACCAGGACAGAGTCATCATATCGATATTGTTGCCGTGTTCCACCCGTCACCCTCTTCGACTGATTGGATCGCGCAGCCGGACCATCCGGAGATGCGCTCACACCCCTGAAACTTCACCCCACCCGGAAGCGGGCCACTGAATTCTTGAGTTCCCGTGCCAGCTCGGACAGCTGCAGAATGGATCCTGCCGTTTGCTGCGTGCCCTCGTTGGTCTGGCTGTTGACCAGCAGAATGCGCTGGATGCTCTGCGCCACCGACG